>Ga0210390_10000124_pt1 | contig 78991 bp, 67 predicted proteins | sample IncBWH11OmetaG_FD_161050 | JGI IMG/M metagenome (GOLD analysis project Ga0210390, IMG submission 161050) | Forest soil microbial communities from Barre Woods Harvard Forest LTER site, Petersham, Massachusetts, United States - Inc-BW-H-11-O ...
CCTTGCGCGTTTCGGGAGGACGAGAATTAGCTTGTTGTTTCCCTGCATTCCTCAACAGGAAATAAGTAAATCCGAAATAAAAAACAAAATTGCCAAAATCAACGATAGTGAAGTTTATGTCAATCCTGACCCACATAGTTGATGCCGGATGTTGGCTTTTCGTCGTGTTCTAGCACGCGGCCCTTTCAAGGCAGAAATACGGATTCGATTTCCGTAACGACCGCTGAAGAAATCTCTCAGTGCGGCTTTATTGGGAGGGTGGGCGCAAGATGTGATTCTGGCTATTCATCTATCCCCCGATCAGCGAACTCGTACGATGTCCTGTACCCAATTGGTCTCCCACGCCTTGCCACCATCTGGCGAGTACGCCTGCTCCCAGTGACACGATGTCGGAGTAATCTTGGTCCATAAAAATCGTGTGCGGACCGGTTTCCCCTTGAAGGTTTCATCCGCGTAAAACGTTCCCACGCCGTCGCGGAAGCCTCCTCTCATAGGCGGGTCCACAGGTCCCAGTGGCGTCCGGCTGTCGAGCCACCAGATTGACCACTGCAGGGTCTTCGAGTCAAAGGATCGCAGAGCGACACCACGAAAGGGAGCGCCCGGCTTCTCGAATACGGTATCGTCGACATTGCTGTAGCCCCCCATCAGCGGCTGGTTGACCAATGTCCCTTCGAATTCGATCCACTCGTGACTGTTGGCGAGCCGCTCCTTCAGCGTTCGATGATGAACTCGCCATTGTCCTACTAAGAAATCAAAGTCATGGACGCCGGGAGTTGCACTATCGATTTGAGTTGTTCCGCGCCCCGAATCTTGATCAGACTGGCCAGTTGACAATCCCGGAATGGCCAGACTCAAGATCAGCAACGCCATAGCGGTCGCCGTACGGCGATAAATCTTCAAGGTGACCTCCTTGACTCAACTTCACTCCTCGCACCGATCATCCCTGGAGCATTGGCCAGCTTACGTGCATATGAAATCCGTTCCAGTTTGTGGCGAATTATTTCTCCTGCAGTTCATCGCGTTCTGCCATGGATGGTTGAGATTCTGTTTTGGCGGCATCGGAATACTGCTAGGCTGGTCCTTGAGACGGCACCCCAACGACAATCAAGCGCACACCCGGGGGACTGTCCAATCATGGTTTCCGAGTTCATACGAGAAAAACTACTTCGCTTAGTCGTCTATTACAATAGCCACTCTCGCGCGTTAGGACATGACCACTTCGCTTCGGCTTGAAGCTGTTGACTAGAAGCGGCCAGAAAAGCTCAGGGGATTGCCAACACTGACGCGACCCACTTTAAGACGTTCGCAGTGCTAGACTCGGACGGGATTTTCATTACTCAAGGCAGGAGTAGTCCCCCGAAACATCCTGCAAAGAGCGCATACACCACGTTCTTCAAATTTTTATTCATTGAAGTAGTGAACGGAAACAGTTGTTGATTGTGTTTTCTTCGCTTCGTAATGGCAATCTGTTCTAAGTCCATCTGATTAACGCCGAACCGGGTGCGCCGTGAAGGCGCTGGTCCACAGCGGGGGTATACCCGCCCGGGAACTGGTTCGCTCCACCCGGTAGCAATCAGAGCAGCAGGGGAGGCAACGAGACTGCTGAAGCCTCTGGTGCAGAGGGTCGCGAAGGCGACCTGGCGAGCATGCAGGCCGTAACGTAAGTGAACGCAGCGGGATGTGGAAACGGAAGCATGGTGTGGCTAGTGAGGCACCGGCGGACGAAAGGGCCGGCAACCGATAGGCCGCATTTACACCACCGCGCCACATCTCGACTCCACACAAGTGGCTTCGGTTCGTCAAGACTGCTTAATCGCCCTTCCGTGAGACGTGTATTGATTGTGAGCGGCAGGCGAGTTAAGGAGATCGATTCACGAGGCCTTACGCGCAAAATACGAGTATCTCAATAAGCGCCTTTCGCTAGTCAAGCTGTGCACACAGGACAGAAACCGCTGGAGTCCCTCGAAGTTAGCAGCGCCTTCCGCCGTAACCAGTTCCGCTTTCCTTTTCTTGCGTGCATCGTGCCATTTCTTCGAGATCCGAGCCGCATTCTCCGTTGTGTCCTTGGTGCGTACCTGGGAAAATCTCGCTTGTTCCAAGAGCCGCTCATTCTCCCCAGGTGGACTGTAGAAGTAAAAGCCGATCGAGCTACGCGTCGCGATTTCCTCGGCGGAAATCATTCCGCCAATTACGAGAGCGTCACTGAACAACATCCGGCCCGCTGGCTTCAATACTCTCAGCATCTCGACCAGTAAATCGAGTCTCCCGGGAACATGGCACAAAACGTCGTTCGAAAAGATCGCGTCAAACGTCCCGTCGTCGAAAGGGAGATTTTTCGAAACGTCGCATTGTTCGAAACGTGCTCGTGAATCAAGGGCTCTCGTCCGTGCGAGTTCTTTCGCGCTACGGATTCCCGGTTCGTTAATATCCAGTCCCACGATCTGGCAACCGAGTTTTTCCGCAAGGTGCAAAGCATATCCCCCGGAACCGCAGCCAATTTCCAAGACGGAGGAATCGGGACCCAAGTCGAGCAGCCGCGGAATTTCCAGTGACTCCTCGGTTGTGACCCAACTGGTTTGGCCGAAATCCTGGCCATAGGTCTCGATACGCACGTGTCGATATGGATCCGAGGCATAATTCCCGTACGCATTGTTGTACAAGTCAAACATTCTCTCAGCCTCTTCACCACACGACACGGAACATCGGTACGAGCAGTGGCCAGTATACCCTCGCGCGTCACATGAAGATTCCTTCATAGCATGTTCGAAATCCGGCGAGCCGCGGCGTGCTCGGCCCATCTTTTGGATTTAGGGGCTCGTGATTAACGCCGTTACGGATATATGCCGACTTGCCAATTTTCAATGTCCGATAACGCGACTCAGGAGTTATCGGGCCGGAACTCCTAGAACCGGACTTATCGAAGGTCGGCCAAACAATTAGTGGTAATAAACGGATTCATTAACGGTCTATGTGGGACGACAAGTTGACCTCCATCACTTCGCCAGAATCTTCAGGGAGATTGCGTCTGCCACCTGCTGCACGTCGTGCCGATCGGCGCGATACTCGCACTCCGTCTTCGCCGAACTCGATCCGGTCCCGCGATCGAGCCTTGCGAACTGCATGAACTTAGATTATTGCCCGCCGAAACGGAATACGATTCCGGCGCTATACCGGAAATTGTCCTGCCGGTCATTGGCGCCGTCGGGAAACTTCGTCAAAAAATACTCGGCCTGTATCGGACGGACTGCAAAATGGCGCGACACCGTCACATCAATTCCGCCCCCAGCCGTTGTCCCAAAAGCTGTCTTCGATCCCAGCACAATCGCATCGGACGCCCAGATGGCCCCCAGAAGAACCTGGGCAAACGGCGTAACCCTGCCGCGCCGGAAATTCACACGAGGTCCAAACAGGTACGAAATCTGATGCGTAGTGGCGAATCCACTGCGGGCAACGGCATAGCCACCGAGATCTCCCACGACGCCGAGCCAGCGAGTCGCGTTGAATTCCAGCTGGCCGCTTCCTCCGTTTCCATTGACCGATTCCGAAGGCGGCATCTGGGTGATGTCGTTGACTGCATTGTCGCGCATGTAGTCGTAACCCGCGTATCCTTCAAACTTGGGCGTAACATCTTGCGCTTTCGCCGGCAGCGCGAAGCCCATCACCAAGATCAACACAACCAGCCCGACTGAATTCTTCATTTTCCGTGCGCCTCCATTTGGATTTCCGCATTCTCTATGGTTCGGGTGGCACAGCTTGGCCTCTTTGCGAGTTATCAATCGTGACAAGTAGCTTCTGCCAATTCTGATGACGGTATTGTCGCCGAGGTTGGCAACGCCTAGGAAAGTTGAGCCTTGTCCAAAGCTGCTTGAACGTTGGAACCGTTGTTATAGCCACCCAATCGGCTAGTGCCTGAATTAACCGCTAGCTTTACCGGAGTGCTAGTTCAAATGACGGTAACGCGACGCATCAGGTGTTATTCGAGCGGCCAAATCGATAGAGCTTTGTGAAGAAATTCTTTCTTGCAGCGCGTAAGCTGGGCTGTGTGTCGGCTGCAGGGATCGGAGGTGATTATGTTGGTGCGGTTGATGATCGGTGCGATGCTCACGCTGGGGTTTGGACAAAATGTGATTGCTGGCTGCACTTGCAGCATGCCCCGTGGAGGATGTGGGCGTGGCTGGAATTCGGGACAGGTCATCTTCTTAGGCAAGGTGACTCGGGATATCCAGACGGAAGCGCCGATGGCGGACGATTCTGGGGAGGATTATTCTGGGGTGAAGGATCCTCAAGTTCGAACATTGTTGCAGCGCCTTAGAAAGAAGCCGCCCATGAATCATGTGGTGTATTTCTCGATCGCGGAGAGTCTACGTGGTGAAGGGCAGCCGGGGCAAGAGATTGTCGTGCGTACGGGCGTGGATGAACGCGGCCCGCAAGATGGAGATTGCAGCTATCCCTTCGTGGTGGGCGTCAGCTACCTGGTGTATGCCTCGGGTCTTGGTGATTCGCTCTCGACGAACACTTGCACGTTCACCAGCGCGGAGGTGGCAGTGGGCGGCGTTCTGCGCGAACTGCGAGCTATTCGGGATGGGCAGCCGGTTGATAGCCTCTTCGGCACAGTCGGTTTGCTGTCTCGCAAGGGGAACCCCTCATTGTGGTTGACCAAAATGCGCCCGCTCGGCGACGTTTTTGTGCGCGTGGTCGATAGTGCGGGCCGTGTGCGCTCGACGAAGACGGACGAACGTGGGGTGTATGCATTTGAATGGCTCCCGCCCGAAAGCTATCGAATCGAAGAAGATTTGCCTGCAGGATTGGGGGCACTTTCCGACGGGGCGGACAGCACGTCGGCCATTGATTTGACGGATCCAGACCCGACACGGATTGGATGCCGGGCCGACATTCGCGCAGATTTGGAGATCACGAATTGATGGGTTTAGGAATTACCTTCACTGCGTGAAGGAGCCGGCCTGCGGAGGTCTCTATCTTTCTTCCAGTCCCAGCTCGGTTTCTTTGGAACCGTTCTCAGTTTGACCTCCAGTCCGCATGATGTTTCCCAGAACTCGGAGGGAGAGCTCAATTTCAGGAAGGGCACACGTTGGCATGCCGTATTCTGCGGAAATCAAAATGACTATTTGCGTGACCCTGAAAGGCGTTCGTCTTAGAGGCATGCCTTTACTAGCGGAAGCAGACACTTGGTCACCAAATTTATCCGCGCAATGGCGCTTGGACGCTCGCGTGAGATTTGCATTCTTGGCCCTATAGGGTCGGTTTCTGTGAAAGGCGGCCCGCAGTCAATGGCATTTAGGCGGTGCGAATTATTTTGAAACGATTCGCAGCTTTGGGCTCACTACCTTCCCAACGGTGACGCGGCCGACACGCTTGTAATTGAAAAGGGTCGAGCGCAGAATGGTCGCAATTCCCATTCGTTATCCCGGTTTCGTTTGACCTCGATAACCCGGCCACGGGACTCCTGTACAACCTCTGCGTTCTTCGGGAGGGACCATGAAAGGCTCTCTGTTGCTCACAGCCTCGATCTGCGCTCTGTGCGGCCTCAGTGCGTGTGGCGGGAATAGCGGAGGCAGAGTTCAGCCCTTGCTCATCACTTCTGCGGCTCCGCCGAAAGGAAACGTCCGGACTGCGTATGGCGCGGGCGGGAGCGGGTTCTCTCTAGCCGCTTCGGGAGGGGTGGCGCCCTATTCTTGGAGCTGGACAGCCGCCTCGGGCTCCGCTTTGCCGCCCGGCCTGAGCTTGGCTCCTTCGGGCTTAGTCTCGGGCACGCCGACCTCCGCAGGAAACTTCAACGTCCAGGTGACAGTAAAGGACTCAGCCTCGCCTCCCTCTCAACAGATTGCGACTGACGCGATCGACATCGGAGGTCCGTTGCTCACGATTACTTCTTCGGCTCCCCCGAGCGGCACGGTTGGAACAACATATGATGGGCGATTAGGCCCGCCGTGTAAGCCCGGCAGTCCGAATTGCGTCTGTATCTTTATGCCGCTTCGCCCGTCGTGTCATATCGCGGAACACGGTTTCCAACTCACCGTGACGGGCGGCACGGAGCCCTATAGCTGGAGCTGGGTCGCCGCGTCGGGCTCGGCTTTGCCGCCGGGTGTTACGCTGTCAGCCACCGGATTAATTGACGGTGCGCCTACGACGGCCGGAGCGTACAGCGTCGTCGTTGCGGTTTCCGATTCTTCAGTGCCGGCGGCACAGACCAATGTGGATTACGCCATCATGATCGCGCCGCCTCCGCCTCCACAAATTAACGATGTGAACTCGCCATCCGCGGTTGTAAATTCAGCGTACAGCTTTACCTTTACAGCTACGGGCGGACAGCTCCCGCTTACCTGGAACGAAACCGGGCCGCTTCCGGCAGGGCTTTCACTTAGTTCCGGCGGCGTGCTCTCGGGCAAACCGACTGCTATCGGCGGGTTCCCCATCAGCGTAATGGTGCAGGACTCGGCTGGTCAAAACGCTACGCCCCAGATGTTCACGGTGGAGGTCACGTCGCACGGTTTCACGATGACCGGCAGCATGAACTCAGCGCGCATTTCTCATACGGCCACGCTGCTGAATGATGGAACAGTGCTAATCGTCGGCGGCCAGGACACCACCGGAACTCCCGTCGCAAACTCGGAGCTTTACGCTCCCTCGGGCGGGACCTTTGCGGTATCGGGAGCCTTGGGAACGGCGCGCTATTTTCACACATCCACGCTGCTAGGCGCGGGCAAGGTCCTCGTGGCTGGAGGAGATGACATAAGCGGTAATGCCCTGGCCTCCGCGGAGCTGTACGATCCATCCACCAAAACCTTCACCGCGCTCGGCAATATGGGAAGTGCCCGCGATTCTTTCACGGCTACACCTCTTGGCAACGGAAAAGTGCTCTTGGCAGGGGGAGGTAACACGAACGGGATCCAAGCCACGGCAGAGCTGTTCGATCCTTCGACTGGGAGTTTTTCGCCAACCGGGAGCATGAGCACTCCGCGTGCGGCACACACCGCTACCCTGCTGAGCAGCGGAAAAGTATTGGTCGCAGGAGGCGTCGACGCCAACGACACCGCTCTTGCGACCGCGGAATTGTATGATCCCGGTAGCGGCACGTTCACACTGACGACAGGCAACATGAACGATCAACGTTACACGCATACCGCCACTCTGCTCGGCAACGGTAAGGTGCTGTTAACGGGAGGCACCGATGCAACCAATAGCTCCGTCGCGTCCGCCGAGCTCTACGATCCGAACGCCGGCACCTTTTCCGCAACTGGAAGTATGGGCACTCCGCGTGCGGGACATCGGGCGATCTTGCTTAACGACGGAACCGTGCTCGTGGAAGGAGGAACCGACGAGAATGGAGCCCCTCTTGTGGCCGCGGAGCTTTATAGTCCCGGCACCGGGCTGTTCGCCCCCACAGGCAGTTTGCAATCTCCGCGCTTTCGCCACACTGCCACCTTGCTTAACGGCGGCACCGTACTCGTTACTGGGGGCGCCAATACCTTGGGGATTCTGGCGACAGCAGAGCTCTACCAGTAGGCCGGCGGGCTCTTCGCTGCTCGTGGCTCAGCAGCCCGTGCCGTGAGCAGTGGCGGCGGCATCGGCATATCGAAGTGGTTGCATTTTTGATATCGCGGCTCTGAGGCCGCATAGAAATAGAAATGTTAAAATCGCAACGGCCGTCGCCAGAAGGCGAACCGGCCGTCAACTGGAGTTTTCACGTGAGGAGGTAGCATATGAAATGGCTCCCACTACTCCTTGTTGTGTTTTTGGCCGCGGGTCGGCCTTGCAGAGCTGACATCATCATTGGCACCCCGCCTAATGCTGCCTTCAATATACAGATCTTTACTCCGACCGGGCAGAGTTTCACGGCCGATAGAAGCGCTATAAAGTCGATTGGTATGTCGGTTTCCGTTTGCAACTGCCCTCCGCTTATGAAATTTCAGCTGACTCTTCTGAACGGGTCTGGCACCTCGGGCGCGACGGTGGCAACTAGGACAGCGACTGCGCCAATCGGATTGTTTGGTTTCCTGGACTTTGATTTTACCGGTGTAACACTGACCGTTGGGCAGAAGTACACGGCGGTAATGACGCAGATCTCGCCGAATCCCCCAAACTCCACAGGTATCTCAATTAATGGTGTTTCTCCGAACACCTATTCCGGGGGAGTAGCGTTCCTATCTGGCCTCGCTAACCCCGACGTCGAATTGTCACTGCGGGTGATCGATGAACCGTTGGCCGCGAGTGCGCTGCAGTATTCCGCTAAATTCTTGTGCGGCCAGACAGACGAAGAAGAGGCGGAGCATGGCAAGGGCATGGCTGCGTACGGGATGTACTTTACGGTCGTCAATCTTCACAACCCTAGCGAAAAAGAAGTTGTCGCCAAAATGAAGGTTGCCACAACCAAACCCAACGGACAGCCGGGCGACGTCTCGCCATTTCACTCCATCCAACTTGGCGGGGATCAAGCACTCGCAGTCGGCTGCTCCGAAATTCGGGATCTGGCGAAGGCGCCCCCGGGCTTCCTGGACGGCTTCCTCGTCGTCGAGAGCGATTTCAGTCTGGACGTTGTTGCGGTATATACGGGGTCCCAGAAAGGGCTGGTTGAAACCTTTGGCATAGAACGCATCGGCGAACGGAAAATGAATAGTGGTGACGCAGCCACACCCGGATCATTAGGGCCAAATGCACCACCTAGCAAGTGAAAGCACAGGAGGTGAGCTTTGATGTGTTCTGGATTTTGACCGGAATGTGATCGCGTAGCGTATTGGACTCCCTTCGTTCCGGAGCATACAGTGCGCTCGGTATTAAATGGCTTTCATGAAGTCGCCTCTGCTTCAAGCACAACCTGCACTGGTCGAAGACGGCTTTAGACAGGCGACAGCTCACCTCAGGTCGGCAGCGGTGTTGTCATACATCAATGCACCGAGATGTTCGCGCCATCCTTGCTCGTCGCCGGCAAGCAACTGCGCCACGATTTCGAATAGCCTCGCTTGCCCATCTCTGGCACTCGTCTGCACCTCGGGGATCGTTCCAAGCAAAATTGCAGCGCGGCGATGACGAAGGCCGAATGCACAGAGCGCACGCGCTGCAGTCGTCGGAACTCCGAACCTAAGATGGTCAGGAAACGCGCGAACAGCCGCAGAGAGCGCACGGCTTTGCGACTCAAGAACTTTCTCTAGCAAAGAAACTTCAGTTTTCTCGCGTACTATCCAGTCTTTTTATCGGCATATATTTGTGCGGTTTCAACGTTTCACTTTTTCGTGGCAACACACGCAGAATTATTGGCATCCGAGTGCAACGTGCTGCACATGCTATGATCACGCGCGCGGAGCTCACCCAGGCATTACGCACTGAGCATCTGATTTCTCCATTTTTCAACGACCGCGAGGCGTCGCAAGCGGCCGCGATTTCAATAGCGAGCGTTCCTATGAAGAAGACATTCCTTTTTGTTCTGTTATTGCCCGTGTCTGCAGGGTTGCTGCAGGCGCAGACGATCCCAGGTTTGGGTAACGCCACATTTCCGACCTCAACCCATTCGGCAGCCGCGCAGAGCGACTTCATGCGCGGTTTGTTGTTACTACACCTTTTTGAGTATCCCGACGCAGCCAAGTCGTTTGTTGCCGCCGAAACGACCGACCCCGGATTTGCCATGGCTTATTGGGGAGAGACGATGACCTTCAATCATGGGGTTTGGAACCAGGTGGATGTAAAAGCGGGTCAGGCTGCGCTCGCCAAGTTCGGCGGCAGTGCGGAAGAACGCGCCCGCCGTATTGCCGATCCGCGCGAACGGGCTTATATGAGCGCGGTGGAAATCCTCTACAGCGGCAAGGCCGACAAGCGCGAACGGGACGCGCAGTACACCGCGGCGATGGAGCAGGTGGCCGAGGCTTATCCAAAGGACGACGAGGCCCAACTTTTTTATGCCCTGGCCATGCTGGGAACGAGCGAGGGTGTGCGCGATGTACCGACGTATTTGAAGGCCGCGGAAATCGCGAAGAGCGTTTTCATGAGGAACCCGGAGCATCCCGGCGCTGCCCATTACTGGATTCATGGGATGGACGATCCGCAACATGCCGCGGGCGCCCTGGAGGCGGCGCGCGCGTTGTCCAAGATTGCGCCGGATGCTGGCCACGCGCAACATATGTGCTCGCACATCTTCATGGCGCTTGGTATGTGGGACGACGTGGTGCAGGCCAACATCGCCGCAATCAGCGTCGTGAACCGCCAGGCAGCCGCAGCAGGAAGGCCGCCCAAACTCTGTGGCCACTACACCTACTGGCTCGAATACGGCTATCTGGAACAAGGCCGCATTGGCGAAGCAGAAAAAGTGGTCGCTGGCTGCCGCACGGAGGCAGCGGAATCTGGCATGGCCGCGCGGGCGCGGGGTACGGTAGATCCTGACGACTCACATGTCGGCTCTTTTGCCGTGATGCGTAGCCGCTACATCGTTGATGCCGGCCGTTGGGATAGCGAGGTTGTTCGCTGGAACGTGGACTTGGGCGGCGCACAGATGCCAGAATTCAATTGCGCATTCGGTACTGGTTTTGCCGCAGCTGAGCTTGGCGATGTGGCGGCAGCGCGAGAATCTCTCGCCTCGCTCGATCGGCTGCTTACCCAGCTCCCGACCCTCTTTGACCATGCAGCGCTCCCCGCCGACGATCCCGCTCGCCGTGTCCCGGGGATTCAAAAGGTACAGATTGAGTCGGTCATTCTGTCGGCCGAGGGCCATGGCGATCAGGCGATTGCAAGCATGCAGCAAGCGATTGTAGCCGGGAAGGACTCGCCCTATGCGTTCGGCCCGCCAAGTCCTGAGAAGCCTTCCGAGGAACTTCTCGGAGAACTCCTATTGAAGGCGAATGAGGCTCTGCAGGCACGGGAGGCTTTTGCAGCCTCTCTGCAGCGCGCTCCGAGAAGGGCCGAATCCTTGCTCGGGCTGGCACGAGCCGAGAGCGCGATGGGAGACAAAGCGGCAGCCGCGAATAGCTATGGTGAACTTCTCCAGATTTGGAGGAACGCAGACCCGGGCTATGCACCAAGAGAAGAGGCTCAACGCTATGTTTCTATCGCGTCGCACGCTTCGAACTAGAGAAGGGGACCGAATGGCGCTGCTCCGTGCTGCCTATCTGGATCACGAAAGTTGTCGTAGCCAGCCTGGGGTCTCTCACTTCTGAGCTAACGCATTCTCGTGCTCGATCATCACGTGCGACCAAAATGTACCCGAAGCCATGACATAGGGCATGGTGGGCCTGACCTGTCCCTCTTCAGGCAAGCCGATTTCCCCTGCAGTTTTGTAAGGAAAGTGAACCGACTGCCAGGACTCGATCTCCGGCCCAACCGTGTTGGTCTCCGCCCGGTATGCGGAAATTGGGCCGAGCATACGGTATCCGGCAACAGGATGGTCGGGAATCGCCAGCTTCTTTGCTTTCACTTCCGCATCGATGGTCCGATAGATCTCGTCGTCCTTTACGCCGCGGGAGTGCAAATCGCGCATGCGACGAACGACAGGCATGAACGACTCGTGATAGCAGCGCACATCGAACTCGGCATCGCCGGGACGAGAAGCGGTGCACACCATCCCATTCGTGCCCTCCCGAAGGGTTACAAGTGATAGGTCAGGAGCGTATCCGAGTACTGTGGCGTGTTCCCGCATAACCTCAGGCAAAGGCAAGACCGCAGCCGCGATTTGCTGGCTGGCAGGAGGCACCTGCGTCGGTTGTGCGATTGCGGACGTGGAGAACAAAGTTGAGTGATAAATCACGATCAGTACCAGGATCAACCAGCCTTGCATCGGTTTTGCCTCCAACCCGCTTCGCACTATAAACGTAAATGGCCGCGTGGGGGCAACCTTGCGGCAGCGAATCCACCGAAGTGGTCAGAAGCCGGTTGCGGAGTCGGGACTCCACTGACGCTTGCCACTGGTTTCGGGCGAATAACGGCAAACCGGGTGCGCCGTGAAGGCGCTGGTCCACAGCGGGGGTATACCCGCCCGGGAACTGGTTCGCTCCACCCGGTAGCAATCAAAGCAGCACGACCAGACGGGATCAAACTCTGCTGGACCAGGAGATAGAGGTAGCGAAACTCAACCGCACGATGATGAGATGGGCCAACTACTTTAGTCGAGGGCCAGTCAGCAATGCCTACAGCGGGGTGGAAAACCACGCCTGCAAAAGGCTACGTCAGTGGTTGTGTGCCAAGCACAAAGTGATGTCGGGGACCAAGCGGTTTTCGAGGGCCTCCCTCCACAACGCACATACCTGGTTGAGCGGTTACTGGAGAGTGAAGCAAGAAAGGAAGGCGGGCGGTCCATGGGACGGGAATCGGTTTACATCCTGTGCACCAGTGCCACGAGTCGCGTGCTCATCTCGGCCGCAGGCAGGTGCATACTGTGACCATGTCCAGGTAGGATCCACTCGAATCTATACTCTCTAAGCCGCCCAAGTGAATGCTTCAGCTCACTCCATGAGTACCAGCAGGCCTCGCGGAAAGCGATCAGGTCATGCGTCTCACGACTCCAGGCAAGAGAGTCACCCGTAAACAGATAAGTGTCACGCCACAGGTAGACCACGCTGCCCCGCGTGTGCCCGGGCACTGGGATTGCGATCAAGTCTCCTCCAATGTCCGTCATCTCCGTCCCCTTCATCAGATTCGTCGCATAGGTAGCAGCCGAGCAGTCATCTTCGTGGATCCAGACTCGCGCGCTGAACCTCTCGGCATACTTGTCGGCATCAGCCACGTCGTCTTGATGCGAAAGCAGAACGTCAGTGAGACCACCCATACGCTCGAAGGCCTCAACCAGTTTGGCGACGTAACGTGGTGAATCGATGAGCACGTTTCCTTCTTTCCTTTGGATGAAATATGAGTGAGCGCCGAATGAGGAGCGTGCATTGTAACCGCAACGGTATATGCCCCGCTCGAGCTCTTGAGGAAACAAGTCGGGCGGCTGCTCGCGGCGGCCTTCCTTTCCAATAGATGCTGTTGGACAGAGAAGCGCCGCACGCCAAGCCGCTCGCGTGTCATCGTCTGTTGCTGGCTGCCGCGCAAACACTGACTTCCCGCCGCGCTCCACAATCAGCCCCGGCGCGACCTCTCTTGATGCTGCGCAATCGATGCAGCGTTCATCTATGAACCAGTCACCCGCCGCTGAGGCGGGGTTCCGAGCCTCACGTTTCGGCATACTACCTCCGGAACTCCAGTCCATCGAGGCGGATGCGTGGCGGTGCATCCGCGAGGACGCTCTCTCGAAATCATACTCCTGCACCACTCGGTTAAGGCACTGACTGATGGCCGCGTGATCATTTTGGACTACCCGGTGCGGGGCGAATTCGGCCAGGGGTTGCGACCGCACAGACCGTAGTGTGCGCGAAAGCGACCTAGCGAATTAATTCTTTGAAGAAAATGCACGCGAATGTGAGGGAAAACAGAAACATCCCGACAGCGATGATAAACCACATTTTGTATGGTCTTTTTGGGAATATCGTGGCGCCGGAGATGGGCTTCTGATGCGCCAACTCCAACTCGACCTGTTGAAGCTCAGACCAGAGAAGTTTGCGTCGGCTCAGGAATTTGTTCCAAAGCGCTTTCATAACGAAAGTCCGTCCATCGACTGCGTCTACAAATCGACGCCGTCAAATTACACTCTATTCCGGTTAACAACCATTCGTGACGCCCATGACAGCCTAATTCTGATAAGTTGCGTGCTACGGGAAATCACTTGAAAAATTCCGGATGGACGGTAACGTCGCTAGTCGGTTGAAGGTATCGCAAACGGTGATTTGTGCTGGCGCGTCTGATTTCTTACTTCCTTCCGAGTCTGACGACGGCTTCCACGACGCGCACGAGAACATCCAGAAGCCTTCCCATGAGTAACAGGTAACAAAGGGAGCATGTGAGACAGCAAACGAGCAAGAGTGCGACGATTCTCCAACGTCTGAACATGGATTCCTAGTGGCCCATCGCGCAGTTTTCACGCTAGGGCAAAACGCGACACATCGGCGCAGCTTCATCGATTCAGAATTTGAAAAGGATTGCTCGGAAGAGCACGGAAACCAGCACCACAGCCGCTATAGAAAGCGCGACGATCAGGATTGCTGAATTCACGGAAAACCCCTGCGAAATCGCTACAGCTACGTACCGAAGCGCCGAACCTTTGAAAGAAGGTTGGGGGGTGAATCACATATGGACGAAGGTGGCCGAACCGGCTATGCCGCTAAATCCGTGGGCTGTTCTAAATTGACCAGTATTTTCGTCACGAATATGATCGTCTCGATGAATCACAGCAAAAAGCAAACAAGAAAACGAAAGAGGGATTCGAACAATCCAATGCTGGCCGCCGTCAAGAAGGAGATGGCGAAACCTCGCATGGCCCTCTCAACCCGAAGACATAAACCGCTCGGATAAGCGCGAAACAGGCACGGCTCCAAGGAACACGTTGTGCGGAACATCAACAATACGATTGTTCCCAGGGGGGATAATCGAGTCTTCTCCTCTGCAAAACTCGCAAACCGCTCAACGCGCCTTCGATCGCTTCCCGTTCCTTGTGTCCGTCTGAACTTGTCTGTAACACTCGCATACGCTTAAGGATCGCCGTCTCCGCTTCGAATATTCGCACGGCAAGTTTTTCAGGATTGACCTCCAACAAGGCCTCCCAATAGGCCTTTTGCCATTCAGAGTATTCCGCATTGCTCACGGGCTGCTCCGTCCATCCCACAATTCCCAGCGTCGGCACTTCACTGTCTCCCGCCGATTGTAGAATTCCAGGTAAGCGAATACTGGTCAATTTTGACCACTTTTCAAATTTGACTTTTTGGATTATTTTAGGTTTTTCGACGACGGAAATGAGCTGGAAGGCTCGCAGTGGCTAAACGAACCTCTAAGAATAGATCGCGATTCGACATTGGCCATTACTTAGAGACGGCCGGTGTAAGACGCAGCATTGCGAATTATCGCAAGGGACAAACTATTTTTTCCCAGGGAGACGATTGCACCACCGTTCTCTACCTGCAACAAGGCACGGTTAAGCTGACGATCGTCTCGCCCGCCGGCAAAGAAGCGGTTATCGCAATACTCTACCCGGGTGACTTTTTCGGCGAGGGATGCATCGCAGGCCAGCCTCGTAGGGTTGCCAGAGCCGTCGCCGTCCAACCTGCCTCGGTATTAGCCATAAATAAAAAAGAAATGTTGCGAGTGATCCATGAAGAGCATGAATTCTGCGACCGATTCATCTCTCACATGCTGAAACGTAACGTGCGCATCGAAGAGGACCTGGCCGACCAGCTCTTTAATTCCAGCGAAAAACGCCTGGCGCGTGCCCTCCTGCTCGCGGCCAGGTACGGCAAAGAAGAACAGGCGGAAAAAATTGTCGGCAAGGTCTCTCAGGAAACGTGGGCCGAAATGATCGGCACTACTCGCAGCCGCGTAAGCTACTTCATGAATAAGTTCCGCAAACTCGGCTACATTAAGTACAACGGCGGACTGCAAATCAACAGCTCGCTATTGCGAGTTATTTTGAAGGACTAGAAGGTTCGTGACCGCGTTTTTCCTTTCGCTTTGTCTAGGCCTCGCCAGTCGCGCTCTGAACCTAAGACAAGACGAGAGGCCGCGGGCTGCAACGTCCTCACATCATGGGTCTTCTAGAATGTGATTATTGTTCCGACTCACGCACGCTTCCGCCCACCCCTTTTCGATTTCTTCTCAACGTCAAATCGCGATTATCTACCATAGCGATCGCTTCACTGGATCACAGTCAATGGCCCCATTTTGTTCGATCGTCAATAAAAATGTGAATATCTTTTCGTAGTTTTCCGCAGTAATAGTCACGGTCATCATCCACCGACCAGGCGTTAGTTCTCCAACCGGGACAAGTCTTGGGTCCGTAAGACCGGTCCAATTGACAGCGAAATTCCTGCCGTCGTCAGTCAATGCCACAACCAGATTTTTCGTTTGGCCTCCTTCGATATCAGTGATGGTTCCGCTTTCCATCCAAGCGCCGTAGTCCACACACATCCCGTGTCCATCGCGCCGCTTGTATCCTATATGCGCTACAACATTTCTGGCAGTGGCGAGTGGGGAACTCGCGCCATTTCGCATGTGCAACAAGAAAACGTCCTTTTGGATTGTTGGGTTCAAAGCAACTGAAGATGTGCTCGCAGTCAGTTCCGGTAACGGATCAATCGATGGAGTCACGGCCCCGGACGTGGAATGATTCGGGGAATCTTTAACTGCTGCGGAGGCGGGTTCCTTCGTTCGGAGGTGCAGCCAACCGATAAAGACTGCGATGAGGATCGTAATCGCCGGGAGTATTAAGCCGACCAAATCACTGTTTTGTGAAATCCAATCCACTTCGCATGATTCTATCATTCAACCACTAAATTTCTCCCTTTCGGGCGGATCCGGTAGAATCGGCAATTTTGCAAGCTGTGCGAAGGGTCAGCGGTAGAACATCGTCCGCTAGGTGCTCCAGACCTATTCATGGGCTTCAAGATTTGTTCATTCGGCGCAGCTTGCTGATTCCAGAGGAACGTTTCCAGAATCCGGCTAGCCGTCGGATTTCTCTTTGGTCTTGCTGCCCCTGTGGAAGATTTTCCCGCCCAGCTTTCTTATTCCCTTGGCGCTTCCTTCGCCGATCTTGCCCGCGCCTTTTCCGGCGCCGACCCCGACGTCCTTGCCGGCTCCCGCAGCGCCTTTGCCGAGATCGGCACCGGCGTTGCCGGGGTGCAGAGTAGCAACATTGCCGACCGCTCCGGCAGTGCCTTTGCCCAGGCTCTCCGCTCCCTTTGCCGCTCCTTTGCCAACGTCCTCACCGCCCTTGCCCACGTCCTTGCCGGGGCTGGTCCCAGCTTTCTGCTTATCCTGCTGCGTCTTGTCCGGCGGTCCGGATTGCGCCGGGGCGGCGGTCCCCTGATCCTGAGGCGAATTCGCAGGGCGCGCAGTGGCGGGCAGGCTCAACAGAATAGAGACGCACACCGCCACAAGAATCGAGGCGAATTCAAGGTTAGCTTTCATTTCCTTTCTCCTGCTGGTCAACTCAAATGACAATTACGTCGCACACTTGTTTGATGCTTCTAAGCCAAAGGCAGGTCGCAGGCCAGGACTGCTTTTTGAGCTTCGCGATTTCCCTGAATTCAAAGGGGTTCCCGCCGCACCTTGACTCCCACACGCCTCGCGGTTTATTCGTGGCGCGTTGTTGCCGTCTAAGGGGTTACCGTGTGAGGATTGCGTGATCCTTCTGCGGGACCTTGCGGTTTGCGCAGCAAGGTCATAGACAGATACGCTCCGATCCAGGATCCCAGTGCCGCGAAGCACACGTATGCCCAGTTCTTGGTGTAGCTGATGACTGCAAATGCGGATAGCAAATACCAAACGCTGCTCCAGGTGGCAGCGGGTATGCGTCGTTGAGACGACACTGCTGCGTTGAACATCACATACACAGCGTCGGTCGCCGCGGTCGACGCAAATACGCCGAGAGCCAACCAGGGGTCGATTTTCCACACTGTTGTCACCTCTGGTCCAAACTACCATAATCTTTCGCGCACGTTCCCTGTGATACCAGGGTGGTGCGTGTCTAGGAGTTGTTTTGGCGACCGGTGCGCACCGCGTTTCTCCGTTGTGCCGGTTCGTGGTACGTTTAGAGTCTCGACCATGACTGGCGACAGTCCGACCTACAAGGCTTGCGGCTTGCGCCGCAAGCGGTCTGCGTGCAGAAGTATGCTGCTTGGCGTGCTGCTAGCCGTGAGCGCTCCCACAGGATTCTCCGCGGCCGGGCGCGCGCAGCAAACTGACTCCGCGACTCGACCGGTCGTGGTGCAGCCGGGCGCTCCGGGGAAACCGAGCAAGACACTGCCGGCTTCCACGAAGGGGACGCTGCTGCCACCATCGCGGGCGGATGTGCAGTTCATGCAGGGCATGATCATGCATCATTCGCAGGCGGTCGTGATGACGGCGTGGATTCCTTCGCACACCGAGTACAAGGATTTGCGGCTGCTGGGGGAGCGCATCAGCAGGTCGCAATCGGACGAGATCAGTTTTATGCGGCGGTGGCTCGCGGCGCGCGGAGAAGCCACTTCCATGGCCATGGCGGGAATGCCTGACATGGACAAGTCCGGACAACCGCTGGCGCTGATGCCCGGTATGCTGACGCCGGAGCAGATGGAAGCGCTACAAAAGGCCAAGGGCGCGGAGTTCGACCGCCTATTCTTGACCGGGATGATTCAGCATCACAATGGCGCGCTAATCATGGTGAAAGACCTGTTCGATACGGCGGGCGCGGGGCAGGACGCCGACCTCTTCAACTTTGCGACGGATGTGGACAGCGGGCAACGCGCCGAGATCAGGATTATGCAGTCGATGCTGGAAAAGGAATCGCCAAAGGAGAAATGATGAACCGAATCCAGTGTGCTGCTCTGCGTTTTGCCGCCATGGCCGCGGCCGCGATTCTATTGTGCTGCCATGTGAGCGGGGTCCAGGCGCAGATGGCTGCTCCCACAACCCCCGCAGCGCAAGCGCCGGCCCAGGAAGCAGCGCCAGCGGGCGCTCCAGCCGACGCGGACAAGTCGGACGAGGATCGCAATCCCTTTGCCCCGGCTCCAGCGCCGCCCCTGCCAGCGGGAATGACAGGGTCGAATGCCAGCGATCCGCGGTTCTCATTGACGCCCGGCCTCTACGACGCGGGCGAATCGGCCATGGGCATGAAGCACCTGCTGCTGGTCAAGAAGCCCGAATCGTTTCAGCTCGGGACGGACCAGCCGGACGATCCCAAGGTGCAGAAGACGATCGGCCAGCTCGGCATCGGGGGCGGCATGGTAGCGAAGATGCCGAAAGAGTTGCAGCTGGTGATCGCGCAGCTGGCTTTCTCGAACTCGGACCTGGCGTTCCAGGGCAACCACCTTTTCCAGGGGAATTTTTATGGCATCAATATTTACGACATCTCCGATCCTTCGAAGGCCGCGATCGTGACTTCGATGGTGTGCCCGGGCGGGCAGGGCGACGTGTCGGTGTACAAGAATCTGCTGTTCATGTCCGTGGAAATGCCGAATGGACGCCTGGATTGCGGCACACAGGGATTTCCGGCGGAGCCTCCGCCGCCTCCGCGAGCGCCGGGGGAAGAACGAAAGCGCCGTGTGCCAGCAGCGCAGAAGGACCGCTTCCGCGGCGTGAGGATTTTCGACATTTCGGACATCAAGAATCCCAAGCAAGTGGCGGCGGTGCAGACCTGCCGGGGCTCGCATACACATACCTTGGTGGTGGATCCGAACGATAAGGAAAACGTCTACATTTACGTGTCGGGCACATCGTTTGTGCGCGAAACCGAAGAACTGGCGGGCTGCTCGGGCGAAAAGCCGGACAAAGACCCGAACACGGCGCTGTTTCGCATCGACGTAATCAAAGTTCCCGTGGCGGCGCCACAAGACGCGAAAATAGTGTCGAGTCCTCGCGTGTTTATCGATCCGCGTACGGGCGCGCTGAATGGTCTGAACAATGGCGGCAGCCACGGCAAGGATGCAACGAAGCCCGTAGAGAAGGCTGAGGACACCGACCAATGCCACGACATCACCGTATACACGGCGATTGGCCTCGCGGCGGGCGCGTGCTCGGGCAACGGCATCCTGCTGGACATCAAGGACCCGGTTCATCCGAAGCGCGTGGACGCCGTGAACGATCCGAACTATTCCTACTGGCACTCGGCTTCGTTCTCGAATGATGGGAGCAAAGTCGTGTTTACCGACGAGTGGGGTGGCGGCCTGGGGGCGCGGTGCCGTCCGAACGACCCAAACCACTGGGGTGCGGATGCGATCTTCCATCTCCACGATGACAAGTTGACCTTCGCGAGCTATTACAAGCTGCCGGCGGCGCAGTCCGACACGGAGAACTGTGTGGCGCACAACGGTTCGCTGGTCCCGGTTCCGGGGCGCGATATCGAGGTGCAGGCTTGGTATCAAGGCGGCATCTCCGTGATGGACTTCACCGACGCGACCCACCCCTATGAGATTGCCTACTTCGATCGCGGACCGATTGATTCGAAGATGCTGGTGCTGGGCGGCGACTGGTCGGGATACTGGTACAACGGCTACATCTACGGTTCCGAAATCGCGCGTGGGCTGGACGTTTTCGAACTGACGCCGACGAAGTTCCTCACGCAGAACGAAATCGATGCGGCGAAGACGGTTCAGGTGCCCGATCTGAACGTGCAGGACCAGCAGAAGCTCGAGTGGCCTGCGAAGTTGGTCGTGGCGAAGGCGTACGTGGATCAACTCGAGCGTTCGCAGGCTTTGCCGGCGGACCGCATCGTAGCTCTGCGCACGGCCATAGACACCGCAGAGGTCTCGCACATGAGCAAGAGCAAAGTGGCGAAGCTGAAGGGCATGTCGCCGTCATTGGAGAAGGACGCGGCCAATGCGAAAAACCCGGCTGACGCGACGCGCCTGCATGGTCTCGCGGATATCCTGAAGCATCCGTCAGCATAACTACATCCAAGCCTAGCGTTAGACTGGGCTACGGATAAAATTCAAAAGACACCGACCCTTCCCAAACTTAGGGAAGGGATCGGGCGCCTCGAACGACGCTGGCGCTGGCCATAGCAGGACATCGCACAAGCGCTACAGTGTTTTGCTGTATTTTCGCGGGTGGGGGTACACTGTTGCAACCCCGACTGGCCAAGACGCAGAAAGCACGCCGCTCGCCCTTTCGCACTGCCCTCCGCGCCGCGCTCCGCCTGCGCTGTCCCTATTGCCAGCAGGGACGCGTGCTCGCTCGCTGGCCGAATAAAATCTGTCCGACGTGTCTGCGCTGCGGCCTATCCTTCTTCCGCGAGCCGGGTTACTACATTGGTGGCATGATCATCACATATGGCCTCACGCTCATCGTTGTCATTCCCGTTTTTCTTGTGTCCCTTCTTCTGCCCGACTTGAAAAGCGTCTCTGACGACGGTCGCCTGGCCCTCTGGCTCCTGTTCGCCGTTCCGCTTTCGTTGCTCCTGATGCCTTACGCCTACAGCCTGTGGCTTCATCTCGATTTCTGGTTCGAACCTTGGACCCCTCAAGAACGATCCTAGATTTACAGACGGCACCATTGCTCCGAACGAGACAACGCGGACGTTAGTTTGGCTTTGTACCGGCGCTGCCCACCGCGGTCGACCGATACGAGCTCATGATTTTGTCGAAAGTGGGGAGTTCCTTATCGAAAAGTGACTCGAGCGTTACATATTCAAACACCAAGAAACCGTATTCCTTTGGCACAAGAACCAGTCTGGCTACCATCGGCGTTTCGACCGACACACCGCTCACGGTTCGGTGGTCAGTGTACTTCAGGGTTAAAACCTCGCAGTCTCTACCGGCCACATCCACTTTCGACTCACTAACTTGTGATAGCCCGAGAATAGGCTCTCACCTGGTGCGTCAATTGTCTTAGCGAAAGTTTTGGGGTCGTCCGGCGTTAGCATCAGCTGAATCATTAGGTTCGCTTCGCCGTCGAGTGCGGTAAGTGCGCCGACTCTGACACGAGGCTCTAGGAGATTGTCGTTTGCCTTCCAACCCTCCGGGATAGTCAAAGTGAACCTTGTGCCGCCATTTGTGTACAAGGTTCCAGAGACTGTCCGATTCACGATATTCTTCGTCGGTCCGCCTTTTACGACATCGGCTTGCGAGGAAGGCGATTCAGCCTCGTTCTGCGAACGAACCACGCTGGGTACGTAGAGCATTCCTAAGGTGCTTACGAGGGAAAAAAAAGACTAGTTTCGATCGCAGTTTACGTACTTAGAGAAGGGCAAGTCCAAATCCTCGCATACAGCGACAACTTTGTACCGGCTGGCATCCGATTGCGCCTCCTACACACTCTCATCAACTTCCTGCGCTGGTTGCACTTTGGTTAGTGGCTGAGCTCTTTCAGGCCGCGGTCTTTCATCATTGGCTCGACGCTTGGGGCTTTGCCGCGCCAGGCTGCATACATCTTTGCTAGATCTTCTGTGTTGCCGCGCGATAGCACCATCTGCCGGAAACGGTCGCCGTTTGCGCGCGTCAGGCCGCCGTGCTCTTCGAACCACTGATATGCGTCGTCATCGAGCATCTCCGTCCAAAGATAGGCGTAGTAGCCGGCGGAGTAGCCTCCGCCCCAGATGTGGCCGAAATAGGTGGAGCGGTAGCGCGGCGGAACGGTGCTGAGCTGCAGATGCGTTTTCTCCAGTGCCTGTTTCTCGAACTCATCCGGCTGTTGCAATGGAGCGCTGGCCGGAAGCGTGTGCCACTGCATGTCCAGTTCGGCGGCTGCGAGCAGTTCCGTCAGCATGTATCCCTGATTAAACGTCTTGGCTTTCCTCACCTTCGCCACCAATTCCGCAGGCATAGGCGCGCCGGTCTTGTAGTGCTTGGCGTAATGATTGAACACAGCGGGGTAGAGCGCCCAATGCTCGTTGAATTGTGAAGGGAACTCGACGAAGTCTCGCGGCGTCGAAGTGCCAGAAAGGCTCGGATACTCGGTGTTCGCGAACATGCCGTGCAACCCGTGGCCGAACTCGTGGAACATGGTGGTCACATCGCTGAAGCTGATGAGCGCCGGTTCGCCGGGCGCGGGCTTTGAGAAATTTGCCACGTTGTAAACCACCGGCAGATTGCCCAGCAGCTTCGACTGGTCGACGAAATTGCTCATCCACGCGCCACCGTTTTTGTTGTCGCGCTTGAAGTAGTCGCAATAGAAAAGCGCCAGTGGTTTTCCGTCCGCGTCGGAGACTTCGAAGACGCGCACGTCCGCTTGGTACACGGGAATGTCCTTGCGCTCCTTGAAAGTTATCCCGTAGAGCTCCGTGGCCGCGTAGAACACGCCGTTTTCGAGCACGTTGTTCAATTCGAAGTACGGCTTCACCTCCGCTTCGTTCAGGTCGAACTTGGCCTTGCGCACTTGTTCGGAATAGAAATTCCAGTCCCAGGGCTGCAAGGTGAGGCCGCCCTTTTGCGCGTCGATCAGGTCCTGAATATCCTTGCCCTCACTCGCGGCTTTGGCGCTTGCACCGGGCACCAGGGCATCGAGGAATTGCATCGCTGCGTCGGGAGTTTTCGCCATTTGGTCTTGCAGCTTCCAGGCCGCGTGATTCGGGAAGCCGAGCAGTTGTGCGCGTTGCGCGCGCAGCTGCGCCATTCGCGCGATGGTGTCGCGCGTGTCGTTGGCATCTCCGTGTTCGGCGCGATTCCAGGAATTCTCGAATAGCGTTTCGCGAGTGGCTCGCACGCTTAGCGATGAGAGGTCCGGCTGCTGCGTCGTATTCTGCAGCGGGAGCACGTAGCCTTCCTGCTTGCGGCTCTGCGCCGCTTGCTGGGCTGCGGCAATCTGCGCGTCACTCAAGCCAGCCAGCGCGTCTTTGTCGCTCGTTGCGAAGGCGCCGTTCTTGGTCGCGTCCAGAACCTTCGTCGAGAAGCTGTTCGCGAGTGTAGAGATTTCTTCGTTCAGTTTCTTCAGCTTGACTTTGTCCGCATCCGAAAGCTTGGAGCCGGAATGAACGAACTCGTCATAGGTGATCTCGAGCAGCCGCTGCGATTCCGGATCGAGCTTCAACGAGTCGCGCTGCCCATACAGCGCGCTCACGCGCGCAAAAAGCTTGGCGTTCAGGTAGATGGCGTCGTGATGCGCCGCCAGTTTCGGCGCCTCGTCGGCTCGGACTTTGAGCAGCAGAGCATTGGTGTTCGCTTCGCTCACCGCGCCAAACGCATTCTGCGCCCGGTGCAGGAGCTGCCCGGTCTTCTCCATGGCCACGAGCGTATTCTCGAAGGTCGGCGGCGCGGGATTATCCGCGATCGCCTGGATTTCGGCGATTTCCTGGTCCATGCCCGCTTCGATCGCCGGCTGATAATCCTCATCCTTGATTTTGTCGAAGGGCGGTGCGTGGAACGGCAGCGTGCTGGGCGCATAAAACGGGCTCGACGGACCGAACTGTGAATCGTCGGCGTTGGCAACAATCAAGCTGGCACCGGCTGCGATGGCGCCGGTGGTGAGTAAAATAATCATGTGTTTGAGCATAACCTTCCGAGAATTTGACGATACAGGTTGTATCGGCATTATTTTGTTCGCGATCGATTGTACGGGAATTTCTTCGTCCGCTACAAGGTCGGACGAACCTACGCCGCGGCCTGTTCGGCCAAAGCTTCTGCTACGGATACGTTTTTGACCAGCTCAGGCGGTATGCTGTGCCGCCCCTGCAAGTACGAAGAGCTGTTGTAGGAAAGCCAAACTTTGCCCAGATCGTCTTCCCAGACCAGAATCTTCAAAGGCAGGTCAATCGCGCTGCTCGGAGCCGCCAGCATCACCGGCGTGCCGCCCTTGGGATTGCCAAAAATCAGCAGCTTCGTGGGACGCATTTTCATTCCCGCCTTTTCCGCCTCGCCGCTATGATCAACCAGCGCGAACAGCATGACGCCCTTCGCTGCGAGAATGCCCTTCAGCTTTTCCACAGTATGATCCACCGAATGACTGCTGGATTTGTCGATGATGCCGTTATCCGGAGCAGTTGTTGCCATGGCTACCTCCTTGTCCTCGCCGCAGGTTGCATGGAACGTTAGATGCGCCGCCTGCGTTTCGGTGCTGTGGATTGTGCCACGTCCCGCTTGCGCCAGTAAGTCATTTGGCGCAGCGCGACCACCGTGAGCAGAAGCACGATTGGATCTATCGGCAGACGGTAGCGCGGCAAAGCCAACGTAAGGTAGTAAGCCCAAGGATAAACGACCGGGAACACCGCGACAGGGAAGGCAAAAGCATTTTGACTGCGAAAGAGAATGATGACGCCGCACAGCGCGCCAATCGCAACAAGGAAATTGAACGCGAGAATGAAGCGAAACCACAGCGATGGCGTTCGAACGAAGTCCGTCACCGGATTCGGCGTGCCGCCTGACCAGATAGAAATGAAGCGGTTGGTAATCAGGTGCGCTTCGCGGACCGGGTGCGACAGTATGTATCGCACGGCTTCCTGCCGCTTTTCGTGCATGTACGCAATTTCGCCCATGGCAATGTAGTGCTCGCGTTCGGTCGCGTTGTAGATGGGATGCAGGTCGCCCCGGAAGATGTCCTGCGTTTGATCGTTGTTTCCCAGCCACAACTGCAATCCGAGAACTGAACGCAGCGGAACGAAGTGATGAAACGCCCTATAATTGCGAATCGTCCAAGGAACGCAGGATAGCATCACGATGACGACTGCCGCCGCAGATCGTCTTGCCCACGGGCGGTTTGCTCTGTGCGCGCGATAAGCCAACCATCCGAGCAGCAATGGAAAAAGCGCCGCCAGGGTGGCGTTGACCATGAGTGCGGTGCCCCACAGCAACCCATAAGCGCACCAATCGCGCATGCGTTCTGAATCCGGTAGCGCAATCGTGGCCCACAGAATCGTCGCCACGAGCAATGCCGAAATAGACGCGTCCCACATGCTTTCCACCGGAATCAGAATGGCGTTCGGGAAAATGGCCCACAGCCATGCAGTACTGGCACCCAAGCCAACGCCGCTAATTCGCTTTCCGGCGTAAAAAATCGGCACGCAAGCGAGCGTGCAGCACAAAATGTTCAGCAGCACCGCCGCTGCCCACGCACCGAACGTGTATGCGCCGAACAATCGAAAAATTCCGGCGAGAAGCAGCGGGTACGCGGGCGTCATCCAGGCGGTTGGCCCGGTATCCACACGAAAGGGGGAACTGAATCCCTGCCCGGTGGCAAGAGAGTGTGCGATGTTGCCCGATTCAAACAGGAAGGGAATCACGCTGACCGCTTGCTTCGGATGAATCTGCCGATACTCCCACATGAAACCCAGCCGCAACGTCAGCGCGACGAGCAGGATAATCCAGATCGACGTTGCTGCGACACGCAGAGCTTTTTGCATGCCCAAGAAGCCTTGCATTCCTTGGCCTTGGACGCAAGGCGTTCCCGGTTGGATTCGTGGTAATCGAACCGTGTGGCGCATCGGAAGCAGTAAAACGTGATAGGTTCGTAGCGTTGATCATGCCCAGGAAGAAAAAAGACCGGCTGCGAGTGCACAAAGAAGCGCGGCGGCTCGCGCGCTTGGGGATTGGCCCGCCTCCCAACGAACGCGTCATTCCAGACAAACGGAAAAAGCCTCCAAAGCACAAGAAACGACTGGTGGACCCGGATTTAAATTAAGTTCGCCCACAGCCGCGAGTGTCGTTTCGGAACGAAGGTCCCCGTATCCCCGCGTTGCTCCACAGTGCAGTGAGGGCCCAAACAAAAAAAGCGCCCCGATTTCTCGGAGCGCTTGGTCCTACGAATCTCTCGGAACGCCTGTGCCTACGCCTTCTTCTTCGCTTTCAGCGTATTCAACGCCAGCGTGAGGCGCGACTTGTAACGGTTCGCCGTGTTTTCAGAGAGCGTCCTCTTGCGAATGGCCTTGTCCAAATCGGAAAACGTGGTCGAAGCCAGGCTTTGCGCCGTCGCCGTATCGCCCGCCGCCAGGGCCGCGCGCATCCGGCGGATCGAAGTGCGCACGCGCGTGCGATTCATGCGGTTCACCGCCGCGCGGTGCGCCGACTGCCGGATATTCTTCAAAACTGATTTCGTCTTCTTCTTATGCTTTACAGCCGCACCCTGAGCCATTCAGTACTCCTCCATGGTCTATTTCGAATTACCAAGAATATCCGACGCATCCGCTCCTGTCAATTTGCACGCCAATCAATGGGCGCTTTGCAACGCAATCGCGGCAAGATTGTGCACCCAGCGTGCCGGACGCTTGTCCTCGGAGACGATCAGTTGAAACGGCCCGGACTTTCCAAGCGGCTGGCCCTCGCGCGTGTCGGCCACCAGGACTTGACCGCCATGAAAACTTGGATCCGCTTCAGCGAGAGATAGAACTGCTGAGTATCCATCGGTGCCCGTGGCGACCAGATAGGTCGCGAGCGCTTCTCCGTGCAGCTCCTTTCCGATGGGCGCGTTGATCATGGCCAGCAGCGTGGCGAGTGGAACGCCGCTGTAAGTTTCGTCTGCGTCAGTATGCGGGTTATGCACCGTGGCCGAGACGTGCGGCAACGCACGAAATTCCGCAGGTGAAAGCACCACTGGCGCGTGATAGGACTCGGCGGTGAGCACCAGCGAGTCCTTCGGGTAAACCGCCGGCGAGCGCATCTCGCCGGGTTGGAGTACTACTGGCACAGTTTCGATCGCGCTGGCGTTGGCATTCCCGTCGTCCGCGACGGCGGCGACGTCAAAGTGCAGTGTCGCCTCCTTGAATCCTTGTGCCGAGACAAAAACGGAGTAACTGCCAGGCTGCAGATTCAGCGACAACCGCCCATGATCATCCGTTTCCAATTTGGCGGGGGCAGAATCGGGAATGGGTACCAAGCGCATCTTCGCGTGCGTGATGCCTGCTCCGGTCAGATCGCTCACAGTGATGGTGACCGGTTTGGTCGTCGCGGCTTGTTGTGCCCAAACAGGAGAGAGGGCGAGCAATGCAATTGCAGACAGGCTCAGCCTCACGCTTTGCGCGCGCATCGCAGAAGAATAGCGCAGAAGCCGACCAGTGTCAGCATCATGCGGCAGGCGGCTTCTCCATGCGAACGCTTGACCTCCTTCCGAAACTTTTCATTGCAGGGCGCGTAGTGTAAATAAGAGGTACCCGCGATGGCTCGAGATCAATGCTCTCGACGAGGCTCGTTCACCACTGCGCTGTTCGTCATCGCTATTGGTGTCTTCTTCCTGCTCATCAATCTACGCCCAGGGCCGGACCTCTGGTGGTACGTCCTCTCCCGCTATTGGCCCGTCATCATAATTATTATTGGGCTCGGCAAGATGTGGGATGCGTGGATGGACCGGGCCTCGACCGATCCAACCGCGCCGCGTCATCATTCCGGAGGTCCCATCGCGGTTCTGATCATCGTGCTCTTTCTGGGGCTCGCTCTCTGGCGCGGAAAGACGGTGCGCGCCAGTCTTCACGACACCGAAGACATCGGGCTTCAAGGCGCTCAATCCGTAAGTGCGAATATCGAAATTCCCGCCGGGACGTTGGACCTAAGCGGTGGCGCCAGCCGGTTGCTCGATGCCGATTTCAATTATCTCGAGGATGATGGGAAGCCCACGATTGATTATTCCGTAACCAATGGCCGGGGCGATCTGAACATCACGCAAGAGAACAAACATCATCTCCATTTCGCCACCGCGCGCAACGATTGGCGTCTGCGTTTCGCCAACAACGTGCCTTTGGATCTGAATGTCCAGATAGGCGCGGGGGAAAGCAATCTGCGCCTGCCAGGGCTGAACGTGGGCACCCTCGACGTCAACATCGGAGCAGGCCAGCTGAGACTGGATGTCACCGGCCCGCGCAAAACGAATCTGAACGTGGTTGTACACGGCGGCGTGGGCGCAGCAACGATTCGCCTGCCCAAGGATGTCGGAGTCCGCGTGCACGCCTCCGGCGGTATCGGCGCGGTCCATGCGGGCGCGCTAAACCGCGAAGGCGATGACTACGTCAATGCCGCGCTCGGCAAAACTCCAGCCACGATCGACGTAAGCATCGCAGGCGGTGTCGGCTCGATCAACCTGCAGTTAGAGTAAGCGTCAGCGAGATCTTTCCACCACCAATCACTGCCCTATCCCCCGTGCCCTATCCCCATTGACTCTTTTCGCCTTCGCCTTTAGGCTAGCGCCACTGGCTGCTTGCACTTCCTGTTCGCAAGCGCGCCAGACAGGCTACGATGCAACGTGACGAAATTCTCAAGCTCCTCGAACAGGTAGGCGCTATCCGCACAGGGCACTTCGAACTCTCCAGCGGACGCCACAGCGCCACCTATCTCCAATGCGCGCTGGTTCTGCAGCATCCGAAATGCGCCGAACAGCTCGGCCATGCCCTCGGCGACGTCTTCAAGGACCACTCCGTCGCCTGCGTCGTCTCGCCCGCGCTCGGAGGCGTCGTCATCGGCCACGAAGTCGCTCGCGCGTTGAACGTTCGGGCGCTTTTCGTGGAACGAGACCGCTCCGGCCAAATGGCCCTGCGCCGCGGTTTCGAACTAAAGCCCGGCGAACACGTTCTGGTGATCGAGGACGTGTGGACCACAGGCGGCTCGACTCGCGAAACCATAGGCGTGGTCGAACAGGAAGGCGGCCTGGCGGTAGCCGCAGGCGCCATCATTGATCGCAGCGGCGGCCGCTTGGAACTGAACGTCCCGTCGCGCGCCCTTCTGGAATTGGACGTCCCCAGTTATGAGCCCGACGATTGCCCGCTCTGCCGCGCCGGCGGCATGCCCACGCGCCCCGGCTCCCGCTTTTCGCGCGCCCCGATGTAACTTCGCCGGCCGACGCACCCGGCCACAACGCTTCTGGCACCGACTTAGTGTGGGCTTTCTTTCAACGGCATCGGAAACATATAGATATTGCCGAGGTCGTTGCCCTCCCATGTCGGTCCGCCTTCATCTGTGGTGCCTTCTCGATCGCGTGAGATAATCGCTCCGGCCGATGCAGAACATCAAACTCACAATCGCCTACGATGGCGCCGACTTCCACGGCTGGCAATTCCAGCCCGGCATACCGACGATCCAGGGCGCCCTGCATGACGCGCTCCAGCAGATCACGCAGGAGAAACTCACCGTGCACGGCGCGAGCCGCACCGACGCCGGCGTCCACGCATTGGGCCAGGTGGCGCACTTCAAGACGCGCTCGACTCTTCCCGCCGAGGAAATTCAGCGCGCAATGAACGCGCTGCTGCCTCCGTCCGTGCGCATCATGGCCGCCGAAGAAGTCGGACAAGATTTTCATTCGCGCTGGATGGCGCAAGGAAAGACCTACCGTTACCGCATCTATCGCGGCCCGGTTCTGCCGCCTTTCGATTACCGCCGCGCGTTGCACTATCCCTGGCCGCTTGATGAATCCGCGATGGCCGAGGCGGCGCGCCTTTTTGAAGGCGAGCACGATTTCACGTCCTTCGCGGCATCCTCGGGTTCCGAAGAGGACGACAAAGATCGCGACATGCAGCGCTTGATCCGTTCCTCCGAAATCGTCCGCGAGCCGAAAAACGACGAACTTGCATACCTCGTTCGCGGCCGTTCGTTCCTGCGCTACATGGTTCGCAAGATCGTCGGTACCCTGATCGAAGTCGGCAGAAGCCGCCTCAGCCCGACCGACATCCCGGAAATCTTTGAAGGCCGCGACCGCTCGCGGTCCGGACCCACGGTTCCGCCCGAAGGCCTCTACCTAGTCGCTCTTGAATATCCCGATCCCACCGATTCGCTGGCATCTTTTACAACGCGCCGCCGTGAGCGAACGCCGTAGCGCGGGCCTGCCTGCCGAGCAGACAGCCGTCTCGCCGGTGAGACTCCGCCGAGTCTTGCCGGGTGCGCAAGGAAGGTGGCGGCAACCCGCCGCACTCCCAAAGGACCTGCGCTGGTGGCGCGAGCCTCACGGACGCGGTCTAAATCTCGGATTCGATTTCGCATTTCAGTTACAATCACAAAAGAAATGGCAGTCCCTTCACAGCTCGCCTCACCGACTTTGCGCGCCGTGGCTACCATCGAATCGATCAATCCGGCCACGCAAGAAGTAAACGCTCAGTTCGAAGTAACACAGTCAACGGAATTGCCTGCCATCTTTGAACGTGCTCGCAGCGCGCAAAAGGATTGGGCCGCGCGCCCGCTCCGTGAACGTTGCACCATGCTGCGCGGTTTGCGTGATGCGATTTTCGCTCGCCGCGATGAAATTGCAGACATCGTCACGCGCGAAGCAGGGAAGCCGCGCGTCGAAGCCATCTTCGCCGAAGTGCTCCTGGCTCTCGATACGGCGGATTTCCTGGCGCGCCAGGCCCCGCACTGGCTGCGCCCCGAACGAGTCCCGCATCACAACATCGCCATGAAAGCGAAATCCGGCTGGATGGAATTCAGTCCGCTCGGGGTCGTCGCGATCATCTCGCCGTGGAATTATCCGTTCTCGATTCCCATGGCGCAGGTAATCCCCGCGCTAGTAACGGGCAACGCAGTGCTGTTGAAGCCTTCCGAGTTCACGCCGTGGTGCGGCCAATTGGTGAGTGAAGTTGTAGAACAGGCGAAATTTCCGTGGGGACTTGTGCAAGTGCTGCAAGGAGGCGGCGAAATCGGCGCGGCCATGATAGAGGCGGGGCCCGACAAGGTTTTCTTTACCGGCAGTGTTGCCACGGGAAAAAGAATCGCCGAGGCTTGCGCGAAGAAGCTGATCCCGTCCGTTCTCGAACTCGGCGGCAAAGATGCGATGATCGTCCTTGCTGACGCCGACCTCGACGTGGCATCGAGCGCCGCCGTCTGGGGGGGCTTCATGAATTGCGGCCAGACGTGCATTTCTGTCGAGCGCGTCTACGTCGAGCAATCCATCGCCGAACGCTTCACGCAATTGTGCGTCGCCAAGACCAAAAGACTCCGCGTGGGTCCAGCATCAGACCCCGATGTAGAAATTGGACCGATGATCCGCTTGCGCCAGCTCGAAAAAGTCGAAGCGCAACTGCGCGATGCTGTCGCAGACGGCGCGGAGATTCTAACTGGTGGAAATCGTCGGCCCGATCTCGGCCAGAATTTTCTGGAGCCTGCCGTCGTCTCGCAGGTGGACCACTCGATGCAGCTCATGCGCGAGGAAACATTCGGTCCCGTTATCGCCATTCAGTCTGTCGCGAACGCCGAGGAAGCCGTCGCGCTCGCAAACGACTCGCCGTTCGGCTTGAGTGCCAGCGTTTGGACCAGCGACTTGCGCCGCGGCGGAGAAGTCGCTTCGCGAATTCGCGCCGGCTCGGTCATGATCAACGACGTTTCCAGCTATTACGGAATCGCCGAAGCGCCGCACGGCGGTCCCGGAGCGAGCGGGTGGGGCCACACTCATTCGCGGCTTGGACTGCTCGAAATGGTTCAAGTAAGATACGTTGATGTGGACCGCTTGCCGCGAGTCCCCAAGTCCTGGTGGTTCGGCTACACCGAAGAACTGGCCGTAGCCGCAGACAGCTTCGTCGAGTCGCTTTTCGCATCGAATTGGAGGCGGCGCTTGGCGGCGGCGACAGGAAAACGCGGAGCGCGCGGTGTGATTTTCCGCCGCGATCGGGTTTGATGCCGAGGCAAAGAAGACCAAAGGCCAGGGAGCGAATCGAATGAGCGATGCCAGTCCGGAAACGCCAGCGCCGGCAGCCAACGCACCAGCGGCAGTCCCTGCTGCTGCCGCGCCAGCAGCCGAACCCGAAACGCCTGCAGCGCCGAAAATCAAGCCCAAGAAACCCACGCAGCGCGCCTGCGACGAAAAAGACGCCAAAGGCAAACTCTGCTGCGGCCATTTAAAACGTTGGTATGACTACCCCAAAGAAATCGAAGCGCTCATCGGCAAAAAAGCCGAAATCTATCGCTGCGAATTCTGCAAGACGCTGTATAAACCGAGCTTCTCGACGGCGCCGCATAGCTACACGATCCGCTACTGATGAAACACGAACTCATCCACGACTGGAATACCTACACCGGCGCCGAAATTCCCACCGGCCGCCGTGTGATGCTCAACGATGAAACTCTGCGCGACGGCCTGCAAAATCCTTCGGTCCACGACCCCAGCATCGCTGAAAAAATCGAAATCCTGCACCTGATGGAAGCGCTCGGCATTGACACCGTGAATATCGGGCTCCCGGGCGCCGGCCCGCGAGCCTACGCGGACACCGAAGCGCTCGCCCGCGAAATTGTAAACGCGCGCATGAAAATCCGTCCGAATTGCGCGGCGCGCACTCATAAGAACGACATCAAGCCCATTATCGAAATTTCCGAAAAAGTGGGCATGCCGCTTGAAGCCGCCACGTTTCTCGGGTCCAGCCCGATTCGCCGCTTGGTCGAAGATTGGACCGTGGACCATCTCCAGCGCACCACCGAAGAAGCGGTGAAATTTGCCGTGTCCGCTGGCTTGCCGGTTATGTACGTCACCGAAGATACCATTCGCACCGACCCCTCCACCGTCATCACGCTTTACTCCACAGCGATTCGCGCCGGAGCGCGCGCTATCGTACTTTGCGACACAGTCGGCCACTCCACTCCACGCGGAGCCTACAACCTGGTGAAATTTGTAAACGACGAAGTAGTGAAACCGTCGGGCGAAACAATTCGCGTGGATTGGCACGGACACAACGACCGCGGCCTGGCCATCGCCAATTCACTGGCCGCGATTTCTGCCGGTGCCGATCAGGTTCACGCCGCCGCGCTGGCGCTCGGCGAGCGCGTGGGCAATACCCCCATGGAATTGATGCTGGTGAATCTGCGACTGCTGGGACTGATTGACCACGACCTCTCGAAGCTTAAGCAGTATTCCGAAGCGGTGTCCAAGGCCACGCACACGCCGATCCCGCCGAATTATCCAGTAGTCGGGCGCGACGCATTCCGCACCGCAACGGGTGTCCACGCCGCAGCGATCGTCAAAGCTTATAAGAAAGACGACCACGAGCTGGCCAATTCGATCTACAGCGGGGTGCCGTCGCATCTGTTCGGCCTCGATCAGGTCATCGAAATCGGTCCGCTCAGCGGCCGCTCGAACGTCATCTATTGGCTCGAGAAACGGAAAATCCCAGCCACTGACGAACTCGTCGATCGCATTTTCGCCGCCGCCAAACAGAGCGAACGCATCATGACCGAAGGCGAAATCTATGCCCTGGTTGATCCCGCAACGGCAACCGCGAAATCGCGTTCGAACTAATCTCGCCCCATCCCTATAGTGATCGTCTCGCGCAAACCACAACGGAGACAGCCACCTCCTCTTGCCATTACAATCGAACCGGAGCATTTCTTTCCGATGAAGGGCGCCCAAAAACTCCGCACGAATCTGATGAAACTCGGCCTCATCTGCTGTATCTTTCTGTGGATGGCCACACTGTACGCGCGCGCTGCCGGCGATTCGATCGAGAAGCTTGCGGATGACCCCGCCTGCGTTCGCGGCCTCGGGTGGATAGACAAGAGCGCCTCCTGGCTCACCGACCAGCAAGTGCTCCTCACCGAAATCCCCGCACCGGAGACGAAGGAAGCGCAACGTGGCGAATATTTCAAGGGTTTGCTGGAATCTGCGGGTTTGAAAGTCCGCGTCGATCCAACAGGAAACGTGGTCGCCGAACGCCCTGGTTCGGATAGCAATAGCGTGATCTTGCTAGCGGCTCATCTCGATACGGTTTTTCCGGAGGGTACCGATGTGCGCGTCAAGCGCAACGCCAGTCGCCTTTCCGCTCCCGGCATCGCCGATAATGGCGCCGGGCTGGCCGCGCTTGCGGGTTTGGCTCGCGCGCTTTCCGAATCTCGCATTCAGACCACCAAGACCATCGTTATTGCCGGAGACGTGGGCGAAGAAGGCGAAGGAAACCTTCGCGGAATTCGAGCCCTGGTCGAAGAATATGGCTCGCGCCTGTCCACCGTTATCGCAGTGGATGGCGCCTCGACCGAGCACATCACCACGCAGGGAATCGCTTCGCACCGATTCGATATCTCCATAACTGGCCCGGGTGGACACAGCTGGTCCGATTTTGGCGCGCCCAATCCCATCACCGCTCTTTCGCGCGGGATCGTGAAATTTTCGGCGCTGCCGCTGCCCGACGAACCTCGCAGTTCCTACAATTTCGCGATCATCGAAGGCGGTACTTCGGTGAATTCGATCCCGGCGCGCGCGGCGGTAAAGGTGGACCTGCGTTCCGAGGATGAAGCGCAAGTGGATAAAATGGAGCGCGCTTTGCGCGATGCCATGCAGGCAGGCGCGAAAGAGGAAATGTCGGCATCTCGCGGCAGCAACGACTCCTTGCAAGTGGAGTTTCGCTCTCTTGGTTCGCGCCCGGCCGGAAAGCTCCCGGACAATGCGCCGCTGCTTGAAACCCTGCGCAGCGTGGATCGATTTCTCGGCAATCGCTCCCGACTCGAGCGCAGTTCCACCGACGCCAACATTCCCCTCTCGCTCGGCATTCCCGCGGTTTCGCTTGGCGGCGGTGGGAAGGGTGCAGGCTCGCACACGCTCGGCGAGTGGTACGATCCGACAGGCCGTGAATTAGGTTTGAAACGCCTCTTTCTGGCCACCGTAGCGCTCGCCGGAGTCCAGCCCTAGGATGTTCCGCCGATTTTTGCTGATTTTTTTGATCAGCGGCGCGATGGTTGCCGTTTCTGTTGCGCCTCGCGCCGCCGTTCCATCCGCTAACTCCGCTGCGCTACCCCCTCAAAATCAATCGCTACCGTCGCCCGCACAAGAACCGGCCGATCTGGTTCTCGCGAACGCGCGAATTGAAACCATGGATCCCGCTCACGAATGGGCCAGCGCTGTAGCCATCCATGGCGAATCAATCGTCGCGGTTTCCAACGCCGCACCAAATGCACACGCTGCCGAAGATCCCGAAATTAAACAATGGATCGGCCCACAGACGCGCGTGATCGATTTACACGGTCAATTCGTAATGCCGGGATTCAACGATGCGCACGTGCATATCGGCCAGTCCGCGCTGGCCAAGCTTGCGGTAAGTTTCAAAGGCGTCCGCTCGCTCGCCGAATTTCAGCAACGCGTACGCGAAAGTTTGAAAGATCACCAGCCCGGCGAGTGGATCACCGGCTTCGGATGGGATCAGACGCTCTGGCCCGATAAACGCGACCCTACCCGCGAAGATCTGGACGCAGTTTCGACCGCCAACCCCATGTTTTTCTCGCGTGTGGACGGCCACGTAGCTGTCGCGAACTCGCTTGCACTGAAACTGGCGGGAGTCTTGCGAGAAACCGCCGATCCTCCCGCGGGACGTATCGTCCGCGACCCGCACACCAACGACCCGACGGGTTTGTTGCAGGAAGCCGGCGCGACGAACCTGGTGTATTCCAAGATTTCCCCGCCATCGATGGACGAGCGCCGGCGCGGCATCGAGTTGGTTCTCGCGGACGCGGCCCGCACGGGCGTCACGTCGATGCAGGACAACTCCTATTTGGAAGTAAGCACGAATGTTTCGTTCAGCAAAGAAAACTTTTTGATCTATCAGCAGCTGCGCAAGGAAGGGAAGTTGACGGCGCGCATTACCGAGTGGCTGGACTTTACGCTGCCGGTCGCGAAGCTCGAAGAATTGCGCGGGGAATGGGGTTCAACCGATCCCTGGCTCAAGACCGGCGCACTGAAGGGTTTTCTTGACGGCTCGCTCGGCTCGCGCACTGCCGCGCTGCTCGCGCCTTATTCCGACGCTCCCGGCACGTCGGGAATGCTTTACATGGACCCCGAAAAACTCAAGTCCATGGCTATCGAACGCGACCGTGCCAGGTTTCAACTGGCGTTCCACGCGATTGGAGACCGTGCGAACCACCTCGCCTTGGACACGTTTGCAGCGGTCGTTGCAGCGGATGGCCCGCGCGATCGGCGTGATCGCGTCGAACACGCTCAGGTCGTCGCGCTCGACGATTTCGCGCGCTTCGGCGAACTCAACATCATTGCATCGATGCAGCCTTCTCACTTACTCGATGACGAGCGTTGGGCCGGCGATCGCCTGGGGCCGGAACGTTCTCGCGGCGCCTACGCTTGGCGCGCCATGGAACAGCACGGCGTGCATCTGGCCTTTGGCACCGACCATCCCGTCGAGCCGATCAATCCGCTACGAGGCGTCTACGCCTGTGTGACGCGGCAATTGCCGCAAGGCGGCCCCAGTTGGCAGCCGCAGGAAAGCTTGCCGATGAAAGATTGCCTTCGGGCCTACACGGTGGGCTCGGCTTATGCGGAATTTGAGGAGAAGCGCAAAGGCATGATCGCGCCGGGAATGTTTGCCGACCTCGTTGTCTATCCGATGGACCTAAATCAAGTCTCCGCGCACGATTTGCTGATGACGCCGGTGAAGATGACGATTGTCGGCGGCCGCATCGTGTACCAGCAGGCCCCACCTCGCCCCGATTACTAAGCTTGGATCATCGAGAGCCAGCAAACTTTCCACAACGGCGCTACTTCAAAACTTCCACGGACTGAATTTCTCCATTGTATGTTTTGCCGTCCGCCACCACGAACGTGATCTTCGCGCTGTGTCCCTGCAGTTGCGTACAAATGTGGAAATCGCCAGAATCAAACGCCACATCTTGCTCGATCGGCACTCGGGTCGCGTCGCGAGCGTGCAAGGTAAAGGATGAGTCGCCTGTATCCAGTTTCACCATGATTTCGCTTCCCTGGCAACCGACGTGCGCTACGGTGCCCTCAGCGGACGTCGTCACAGTATCGCGGGCTGTCGTTGCATCACCCAGACGTCGCGCTCCCGGGCGAATCGGCGGGCCAGTGGCAGCGCTGTCTGCGGTCCCCAGCACAGTCACCGATTGCAGCGCGCCCGCTTTTCCGCTCGCATCTTTCGGCTCGTATTGCACGGTCACACGCTGACCCTTCAAACCGGTGCACGGGTTGAAGGGACCCGTCGGTTTGAACGCGGTTCGAATCTGCAACTGCTTTCCGGAATTCAGTTGAACAGTGAGAGGGCCCGTCGCCGTCTGAATTTTGAATTTCAAACCATTCATGCAACTCAAGTCCGTCACCAGGCCCGTAGCTTCCCGCAGATTCCCGGTGCTCGCCTCTTCTTGCGGTGTCGGCTGCTCGTTTGCTTCTCTGATGGCAGGCCGACGCGAGGCTTCACTCGCATCGTCGTCACTTGGTGGGGATAAATCGTTGCCTGAATTGTTCTCGGCCTGCTGCAAGAACGCCAGGAACTGTGCGACTTCTTGCTTCTGCTGAGGGCTTCTAGCGCTCTCTCTCGCCTGGTTCGCCGCAGTTCTTGCTTCCGCGTATCGGTTCATCCGCGCGAACACCTGCGCGATATCCAGCCGGTAGGTCGAGTTACCCGGTTCTAGTTCGATCGCCTTGCGCGCCAGAGCCAGCGCTTCCGGCAGCTTCTCGCCCTGCACCGCGAGATAGACTCCCAGGACTCCATAAGGCGGCGCGAAATTCGGGTTGGCCGCAATCGCCGCGCGCAAGTCCTGTTCGAGTTGTTCGTCGTTGCCGATGGCTCCCGCTTGCGTGGACGCCAGATACGCGCGAAGGTAGCGCGTCAGCGCATTCTTGGGGTTCAGTTCGATTGCGCGCGTGAAATCCGCCAGTGCCTCGGCCTTTTGCCCGTCCTGATATTCCGCGAATCCCAGGTATTGATAACCCAGCGCCAACTTTGGGTCGAGCTTCACAGCGTCCTGCAGTAGCGGCTTGGCGGTCTGCGTTTTCCCAGCGACCGCGCAGAATCCGCCGCGGTAAGCATCGGCCTCGGCGTCGGAAAGATCGTGGACCTGCAGGTCGCTTGCGGGAATTTCCGGCGGTGGAGGCGATTTGAGGTAATAAAAGGAATTATTTCCGATGTAACTGTAAACCGCCGACTGCAGCTTCTTCAGATCGCCAAATGCCTTCGCGGCCGCCTCATCTTGACTCGCCCCGTGCGACAGCGCTTCCAGATAAGCCGTGAGCATCGGCCGGTGCGAGGCCTTATCACCGACCATCAGGTAGTGCATCAGCGCCCACGATTCCGCGTAAAAGATCGAAGTCTTGTGGTCCTCATTGTAATACGGAGAACTCTGGTCCACCTTGAACAGAATGTTGAGCGGAATCAGGCTGCTTTGTTTCAGCTCATAGATTAAGTCCGGGTCTGCTTCTCCCATCTTCGTTTCAGAATCGGTCACCTGAGTATTTCCCCAGAATTCCGCCAAGCCTTCCGCAACCCATAACGGCAAGTTGGGAAAATAGGGAAGCGTCAGCGAATGGTAATACTCGTGGTAAATCGTATTGTAGGGATTGGACCCTGGCGCATCCAGTTGGATCAGCGCGAAGTACTGATCCAGGTTCTCAACGAAAAGGCCGGCTGGATGTGCGTGCCCTTTCGCCCAATATTCGGGGAGCAAGGCCCGCATCGAGTCCTCATCCTTCACCGCGAGGATGGTGATCAAGGGGCTGGGGTGCGCGCTCGCCACCGCCATCGACTGGCGAAACACCGCGCGAATCTGCTCGAAGCGAATGGCCGTCTTGCGCGCCTGCTTTTCGCCCGCATTGCTTACCACTATGAAATTCGCGCTGCGGACTTCGACCCAGTTCTCGCGCTTCGCTCCCGAAAGGGGAAGCGAGAACAAGAGAGCAAAGCCAAGAACAATCACCGTAAGTGGACGGGCCATGGGTAACTCATTCTGTACTATAGGCTAAGCCGCCGGTCAATGGAGCAAGGCGATCGTCGGCGAAGGCTGTGGTCCAAAACGACATGTCTGACTGTCCCTGCGAACAGGTGATTCCCTCGCGGCACATTCCATCAAACGTGTGGACATGGCCTTCGCCTATCGGTCAGAGTTGAAAAAGCAGGTGGGCGGGCATTCCTTCGTCTGGGGGAAATAGACGATGAAATATATCTCTGTTTTGGCGGGTGGCCTCTTGTTCTTGGCTCTGACCGCAGGGGCGCAGACAAATTTTGGCAACTCCGTCACGTTGGCGGCGCCCTCCTTCATGACTGCCTCGCCTTCGCCTGGCGTGGCCGCTGCCAGCAGTCCGATCTCATTCAGTTCGCCTGCGCCTCTGATCGCAACTCCTTCGTTTTCATTTCCAACTCCGATCCCGCCTCCTCAACCGCCGCCGCAGGGCGTGCAAGGAGTCTTCGAGAAGTACAGCTACGACGTCTACGTCGGATACACCTTCTTTCGCTTTTATGAGGTGCCCGGTATCCGTTCGAATATGAACGGCGTGAACGGCTCGGCCGTCTACTGGTACAGGGACTGGGCGGGAGCGGACGGGGAGGTTTTTGCCGTTTATGGCAGTCAACCGGGACAAAACTCCTGGCTGGCGTTCTTCGGCGTCGGGCCACGCTTCCGTTATGTGGGTCCCAAAGGCATTGATGTCTGGGCGCATGCGCTGATTGGAGGCATATTCATCACTCCTGAGACGCCTTACGGAGGCCAAGGAGCGATTGCAGGAGTGGTAGGCGCGGGGGTTGATCTCAACGGCCACCACCGGCATATGGCCCTGCGGCTTGCCGTTGACGGCGTAGCCAGCCACTTTTTCCAAACCTACCAGGTGAGCCCCAAGGTTTCTGCAGGGATTGTTTATAAGTTCTAGGTCTAGCTCCGGCGCTGACCGACGTCTCGTGTTTTCTGTTACCAATTTCATCCCGCCGCTCCCGTGCCGCCTCTGTCACGCGGCGCGTTTCTGCAAGGCCTTCGCCCTCGGAACTAGATCGCCGGAAAACTTACCGTGATGGAAATTCGCGTGCATGACGATTCTTCGTTAGTTGTGCCGCGTCTAACAGAACGCGGGCATACGCCGCGGCCATTTGCGGTCGAATCGAGATGAAAAAGTGCTGCTGAAGTCCTTGCAACAGACGAAGCGGTTCCTGAAGATTCTGTTCGGGTTCACGCTGCTCGTTGCGGGCATCCTAATGATTGTCACGCCGGGCCCCGGCTGGCTGACCATCATGCTGGCTCTGGGCGTTCTGGCGGCGGAATTCGTTTGGGCGCGGCGCTTGCTCGACCGGATGAAAGAGCAGGGCTTACGCCTCCGCGATTCCGTGCTTCCACGCGAGAAGCCTGGCAGCGCCTGACGCGCACTCTGCCTTGTTGCTTCATTTTTCGCTTGACCCACTCCTACTCCCTCAGATTCGTCATCTTCGGTCCGCTCGTCGGCGCTACTATTGGACTGTCGCGGTGCTCAATTGACAGCGCGCTGACACTCGGAGGGTTTCGTGGCGGAACGTTGGACGCAAGAATGGCAAGGCAAATGGGCGCTCATTACCGGAGCAAGCGCCGGCATCGGCCTGGAACTCGCGAAGTTGCTCGCGATTGGAGGCGCAAACCTGGTCCTAACGGCTCGGCGCGCTGATCGCCTGCAGAAGCTGGCGAGCGATCTCGCTGTGCGACATGGCGTCAAAGTCGAAGTTTTCTCGGCCGACCTGACCCAGCAGGACGCCCCGGCGCAAATCTTCGCCTTCACTACCGGCAAGAAGATCGAAGTCGAGCTGCTGATCAATAACGCGGGCTTCGGCGCTTTTGGCAACACGCACGAGATTCCGGTCGAAAAAATGCTTGAGATGATTCAGGTTAACTGTTCAGCCGTTGTCTATCTGACGCGCCTGTACCTGCCCGGAATGGTCGAACGTCGCCACGGCGACGTGATGATTGTTGCGTCCTTGGCTGCCTTTCAGCCTGTCCCTTACAACTCTGCATATGCCGCGACGAAGGCGTTCGATCTGCTGTTCGCCGAAGGCGTTGCCGAGGAGGTTAGGCCTTTGGGCGTCCGCGTCAGCGCCCTTTGCCCCGGCCCCACCACCACAGAGTTTCAAACCGTAGCCCACCAGCCGGACCGCACGTTCCGCTCGCCCGAGCCAGCGGATAAAGTTGCACGTGTGGGGCTGGAAGCGCTTGCGGAAGGGAAGAGTTACGTCATTTCTGGCACGATGAATAAGATCATGAAGGAAGCCCAGCGCCTCGCGCCCAGAAGCCTGGTCGCAAAAATGGCGGCCAACATGATGCGCCCGCACGACACCTAGCGAGGACTTCTGGAAGTGCGGCGTGCCGCCGCACTCCCAGCGTAGACATCGGCAGTGCGCAGGCAGGCGATGCAAGTCTCGCTCAAGGAAGAGCGACCGCAGCCGCCGCACTCCCAGAAAGATCGCGACGACTGCTACTGAATCACTTCGGTATCGAACACACCGGTCTCGATCTGTCCTCCGCGCTTCACCTGCACAAAAATCCGGTACTCGCCCGCCTTAGGGAAGCCATACGGAAAAGATACCTCGGTGGATGGTGGGTCCATCCGCATATTCATCTTGACCCCCGGATCCATGGTCGAGCTTGCAGCCTCGACCGGCGCATTCTTCTGCGCCAACTCCAGCGCTGCCATTGCCACCGAACCGTCCGGATGGATGTGCGCGAAGACTGAGCCGTCTGATCGAACGATTTCAGCGTGTCCAGCCATGCCCATGTACGGCTCCCTATCCATGACAGGCTTGCCGTCGGGCGTTTCTACTCGGAAGCGCAGCCAGAGGAAATGATTCGCAACCAGAGGTGCCGACCCGCGCTCCCAAACCATGCGATAGCCATCGGGAAGGACCTTGGTCGCCTCATCCATGCTGGTCGCGCCGCCCGGAATCGCCCTCGTGGAATCGATCGCGGTCGCGAGCGATGGTGCGGCGGCCGCCGAATTATCCCCGGCAAGCGGCACCCCCGGAACATCGGGCAAATCAATCTCAGCGGTCATGGTGTCCGGAAAGCCGGATTCGCGCACCACGTCGGCGTAAACTTGATAGCGCCCCGCGGGAATCGCCGGCAACTCAAGCTCGAATGAATGGGCGCCAGCCGGATTCAACCCCGACTTCAAGCGTGGATGCAGGTGATAAAAGCGGTCCAGGCCAGGTTCGCGAATCAGAAACAGATGCATCAGGTAGCCGTGGTCCGGAATCAGGTTGGTCATCACGGTTTCCGGTCGGCTCCTGTGCCACTCGGAATTGCCCATTTTCAGAATAAGTTTGCCGTCGGGTTCGAGCGAAACGTTCAGCGGCGGCGCTTTGTAAATCATTTGACGTGCTTTGGCAAAGGCCTCCGAATTCCACCACCAGTTGCCGAAAAATAACAATGCGAAAACAACGACCGCCGCGCCAATCATCACGCGCCGGCCACGGCGTGCGTGATCGACACTAGGCATTTGTCCCGGTTCCAGTGAGCCCTCGCGCCGCGCGGCTCCCACGATCGCAATAATTGAAAGAACCAGAAGCGCCATGAGCGCGAAAAGCAGCACGCCCAGCGATTTTTCCATCGGGAGCGTGCGCCGCGCAGCAGCCGGCACCGGCAGCGCGAGTTCACCCGCACCCTGCGCGCCTTCCACTTGTACGCGGATCTGCCAAGAGCCGGATTCCATCAACCAGATTTTTCCGGAAAAGTATTGCGGATCGTCTTTCGATTGCGTCAGCAGATCGCCAACGGGAGGGTATTTCGCGCCGGGGCCAACAATGTACGTCGGTACAACAGTGATTTTCGAAATCCCGGGTGTTGCGCTAAGGATTTCGACTTCGGCGATGCCGGGAATCATCTGCGGCGTTCGCACGGTGACGATCAGGTGATACGGGCCGGCCACGCCCTGAAAATAGACGTCCGGGTTCCCGACGTGCGCCCACGCCGGCCCAACCCAAAGGAAGATGGTCGCAAGAATGGCGGCAACGCGCCGGGTGGAGTGGCCCATCGGTCGCCTGCGCATCGTAACTTACCGGCGCAGGCGGCGCATCGCGTCACCCGCTCCCAATCCGATGCGCGATCCTAAAATGGCCGTGGCCAGCGCAATTCCCATGCCGCGCAGGAAGAGCGCCGTCGTCGGCGCGCGGTCCACGAACTCCCACTGATAATGATATTCGGAAGGAGACTCCATGTAGGGAAAATAATTCTGTCCGAAGATCCAATTGCGCGCTGCCGGTGAAATCAGGAAATCCCCGAATGGCCAGTGCACCGCCAGCATCACTCCCAGGTAGGCAGCGCCGAGCATGAGCGCCAGAGGCCATTTGTTTTTGCCGCCAAAATGGTTCAGCAGCCAATCAAGCACCATGGCCGGAACGATTATGAGGGTTGGAAACTCCAGCGGCACCATGTGCGTGATATTGGTAAAAACAGGTCCCAGCTTCGGAGTCGCCGGAAACAGCGGCATGATCCACAGTTGCCCCAGTACCCAGGCCGTGTAAATCGCGGCGATGATCGTCGCGCCCCAGCGATATCCGCTGGCGCGCGCGAGGCTAACCAGAACGAATGGCACGCCCAGGCAAAGCGCCCGATAGAAAACTGGGCTGTGCATCTGATCGCCACCGGCATACTCGGAAAGCAGCACCCAGTGCAGCGACAGGATCACGCCGCCAAGATAGAGATAGACTCTCCGCAACTTTACATGCGCATCACCCTCGGCGCGATTCATCCAACTCACAAGCAAAAGCAGCGCGCCGATGGCGACCGCCAATATCCCGATGCCCAACACCATGTGCGGCGGACTGACGATCTCGACATCCAAGCCAAACGAATTGTGCCACCAGTTGTCGAATGGCGCGGATGTGACCATCACCACGCCTCCCCAACAAGCCAGAAACGCCCCTAAGGGGCCACGGAATCCCCATACTTTTATCGACGCCGCTTTCGCGGCCGCGTCGTGTCCCCACGTGGTTGAAAAGATCAGATAAACGCTGGTGAGCGCCACCAAAATCCCGCCAAGCTGAATCGCCATGTGCGCCGGAGTCCAAAACGTGTCCCGCCCGATGCTCATATGCCAGGAAATGTCCCAATAGAGACCGAGTACGATCGATGAGACGCCCAGAACTCCACACCAGATGTACCAAGGCGCCGCCGCACCCCGACGGCTGCTAGCTGCAGCGTACCGAATTGCCGGCTGTGCGCTCTGCGCCATGCATAAACCTCATAACTTCCTCGACAAATTCTATTTTGTCGCTCTCTACGCCACTGGCGTATCGATTAAATCATACGCCACGAGCCTACCTCGAGTCAGGTTCGCAAGCAGTAGCTCTTTCTATTCTTCGTCGTCAGCCTGGGCTTTCAGCAGGCGCTCGATCACGGCCATATCTTCAAGCGTGGTGGTGTCGCCGGACACCGCGCCCTTGGTCGCTAGCTCGCGCAGCAGCCGCCGCATGATCTTGCCGCTGCGTGTTTTGGGGAGAAGTGGCGTGAAGCGAACGTCGGCCGGCCGTGCAATCGAGCCAATGGTATTCGCGACGTAGTCCATCAATTCGCTGCGAAGTTCCTTGGAGGCTTGGTGACCGCTGCGCAGCGCCACGAAGCACACGATAGCCTCGCCTTTGATTTCGTCAGGTCGCGCAACAACGGCTGCCTCCGCGACTGCCGGGTGGCTCACCAACACACTTTCAATCTCCATGGAGCTCAGCCGGTGCCCGGCTACCTTGATCACATCGTCCACGCGCCCGAGCACCCAGATGTAACCATCCTTGTCGCACTGCGCCGCGTCGCCCGCGAAATACACGCCTGGAATGCGCTGCCAATACTCGCGCGCATAACGTTCATCGTCGCCGTAAATCGTGCGCAGCATCGAAGGCCACGGCTTCTGAATCGTCAGATACCCGGTTTCGCCCGGACCTACGGGCTCGCCTTTCATGTTCACCACTTTCGCCGCCACACCCGGAAGCGGCAACGTAGCCGAGCCGGGTTTGGTGGGCGTCGCGCCTGGTAAGGGTGAAATCAGAATGGAGCCGGTTTCCGTCTGCCACCAAGTGTCCACGATTGGGCAGCGATTTTTTCCGATCGCTTCGAAATACCATTTCCACGCCGCCGGATTGATTGGCTCGCCGACGGTTCCGAGCAGACGCAAGCTCGCCAAGCTGTGCGGCTTGAGCCACTCCATTCCCCAAGCCATAAATGCACGCACCGCCGTGGCCGAGCTGTAAAAAATCGTCACTTTGTAGCGGTCAATAATTTCCCAGAAGCGATCCTTCTTCGGAAAATCCGGCGCGCCTTCATACATAACCACGCTCGCGCCATTCGAAAGCGGGCCGTACACAACGTAGCTGTGCCCGGTCACCCACCCGATGTCCGCCGTGCACCAATAGATATCATCATCATTCAGGTCAAATACCAGCCGCGTACTCCACGTGCACTGCAGCAAATAGCCGCCAGACGTATGCAGAACGCCCTTTGGCTTGCCGGTCGTACCGCTCGTGTAGAGGATGTACAGGGGATGTTCGGAATCAAATGGCAAAGCGTCATGTTCTTTTGAAGCCTTCTGTTCGAGTTCGTGCCACCAAAGATCGCGGCCTTCTTGCCAGCCCACGTCTTCCTTCGTGCGCTGCACCACGACACATTTCTCAATCGTCGGGCAAGTTTTCAAAGCCGCATCCGCCGTTTCCTTCAGAGGAACGACCTTCCCGCGACGAAAACCACCGTCGGCTGTAATCAGGACCTTAGCCTTCGCGTCCGCGATGCGGTCGGCAAGCGCCGTTGCGCTGAATCCGCCGAACACCACCGAATGTACGGCGCCGATGCGCGCGGAGGCGAGCATCGCGATCACCGCCTCCGGAATCATTGGCATATAAATCGCGATGCAATCTCCGGCCTTCACGCGCAATGATTCCAGCACGTTCGCGAACTTGCAGACGCGCTCATGCAGCTCGGCAAACGTAAACTGGATCGTCGAGCCGTCTTCGGCTTCCCACATCAAAGCGGGCTTGTTGGCGTTCTTTTCCAGATGGCGATCGAGGCAGTTATAGGCGACGTTCAACTTGCCGCCGTCAAACCATTTCGCCTGCGGCGGCTTCCATTCAAGCACTTTCTGCGGAGCTTCGAACCAATGCAGGAGTTTGGCCTGTTCGCCCCAGAAGGCTTCGGGATCGACTTGGGCGGCTTCGTACATCTTGCGGTACTCTTCGAGCGATCCGACGCGGGCTTTCTCGCTGAACTCCTCTGGTGGCGGGATCGGCTTCTCTTCCAGGACGTGGGGATCGAATTCCTGCATGATTCCTCCGTGAATTGCGGGCAGCACAGCTATGAAGTGGCCCACCAGCGGCAAGTAAGATACTGGACAAGCGGCTTCGTGACCGTCCCTACGTTATTGAACTAAGGTGGTTTGGTCAAGAACCTGGACTCCGTTTCGAAATCGCGCGGGTATAGCACTTGCCACGAAGTGATGATAGATTCCAACGCACTAAGCAGCTGCGGGTTCCAGCGCTCAGACACCCGGCTCGATCAGCCGAAGTGGTCGGCAGCGTGGCGTTTGGCTGAAAAATTTCGGGAACTTTTCGAGCCGTTCCCCCGAATATGTAACGAGAGTTACGCCGGGCCGTCCAACCGGTTGACATGACCAGGGGCACAGAGCTAATCGACGACGGTCTGCTGCTGCGCCGGATGATTGCCGGGGACCAGGATGCCTTTACCCTGCTTTACCGCCGCAAGCACCCCGCTATTTACCGCTTCGCCTTGCATATGAGCGGGAACTGCTCGGTGGCAGAAGACGTGACGCAAGAGGTTTTCATGACTTTGATTCGCGACGCCAAACGATTCGATCCCGAGCGCGGAACGCTCGGCGGTTTTCTGTTCGGCATCGCACGCAATCACCTTCGCCGGCGCTGGGAACAGGAGCGCAATTCCGTGCCGCTGCCTGAAACCGCAGACGAGTTGGACGCGATCATGTCCCAGTCGCGTAATGGTTCGGGCGGAATCAATGGAAGGCGCGCTATTCCCTACGGGAACGGCAATGGCAACGGCCCTGGCTTGGGCATCAGTGCTTTTCCCGTCCATCGCGATGAATTTGTTTCGCAGGAGAACGTCAGCCGCGTGCGCCACGCCATTGCCACGCTGCCGGAAAACTACCGTGAAGTGGTGGTCCTCTGCGAACTCGACGAAATGAGTTACGAAGACGCAGCCGCCGCGCTGGATTGTCCGGTGGGAACCGTGCGCTCCCGGTTGCATCGCGCGCGAGCGCTGTTGCTCGAAAAATTGCGTGACGCTCAGCCCATGCGGCGCGCGTCGGCGGTAGGCGAATGAAAGAAGACTCCATGAACGGCAAGTTTGAGCCCGAGAAAATGATTCGCGTGGACTGCCTGCGGTTCGAAGAAGTTCTCCCGGAACTCGACCGGCCCGGAACTCCGGGCGCGGCGCTGCGCGAGGCCGCGCTGGCCCACGCCGAAATGTGCAGCCGTTGCGGTGCGCTGGTCACCGAAGCCGAGTCGCTTGATTTTGCCCTTGGGCAGATCGCGCAAGCGACAGCCGAGTTGCAAGCGCATCCCAGAATCGAAGCCGCCCTGCTGCGCGAATTCCAACGCGGAAAGTCCATGGCATCGTCGCGCAGGCTGCAATGGCAATTGGCGGCGTTGGTCGCAGCAGCCGCAGTGCTTTTGGTCATCGGCCTTTCGTTCCATCGGCCGCAAACCACAGCGCCGGATAAAACACCATCGGTCATCGCGTCCTCCACGGCAGCCTCTTCGGTACGGGGTCCCAGCGAGGCGCCGCCCGCAACAAATCGCACGATTACAAACGTTCCACAGAGGGATAGTCGCACGAGGACGCCGGCGCAAAAAAGGGATGCCAGCGACTCGGACGCGACCGAATACGCCACAGCGTACGTGCCGCTGCCGTACGCATATGACCCATCGGAACTCGAAGGCGGCGCAGTTGTACGCGTCGTATTGCCTCGCTCCGCGCTGATTTCCTACGGCCTGCCGATCGAAGGAATGGGAGTATCCGAGCAAGTAACCGCGGACATGGTCGTAAGCCAGGATGGCACCCCGCAAGCGATCCGTCTGGTAAGAGAAGTAAACTCGAAATCCGATGATTAGCACAAAGATTGGTCGAAAGACTTGTCGACGGTTTTTGGGAGGAGCGGAATGAAAACGAATCGAGCGTTTCTGGCTTTCGCTGGCTTCGTGATATTGCTTTCCGCGAGCTCTGGCGCCCGCGCACAGGAAGCTCAAGAGCCTCTGCCCCCACCGCCTCCGGATGCAATCTACGTGCAAAGAGGTGTCGCTGTTGCTGACTCCGGCGTCGGTCCAGGACCGATGATGCACGAAGGAATCGGGTTCCTGGGATTCGAAGCCGGCCTAGGCGAAAAGACGGTCACGGGCGCGCCATTCAGCGCTAACTTTTCAACGGAATCAACTCAGGCCCTCGCGGACGGCAATCAAATTCAGCACAGTTCTACCGGCTCGATCGCCCGCGACACCCAGGGACGCACGCGCCGTGAAATGACGCTCCCCGCGATCGGCGCGTTTGCGGTCGTCAATGGCGAGTCTTTGTCGCACGTCGTTTTCCTAAGGGATCCGGTAGCCGACACGCGCTATGTTCTTGAAGAGGACAAAAAGATCGCCCAGCAGTTGCCCCAGCCTTCGGTCAAGGGTGCGTTCAGGGACAAGGAGTTTCGCAACCCTGAAGCCGCAGCAAAGAAGAGCGAAATAGTTACCACATCGCTAGGGACGCAAACCATCGGCGGCATTTCCGCCCAGGGCACGCGTTATACGCGCACGATCCCCGCCGGTGAAATTGGCAATGCCAAGCCGATCGTGATCGTGAACGAGAAGTGGTATTCACCCGAGCTGCAGATGGTCGTGATGACCAAGCGCAACGATCCTCGTTCCGGCGACACTACGTTTCAAATGACCGACATTCAGCGCGGGGAACCTGCGGCCTCTCTTTTCCAAGTGCCTGCGGATTACACCATCTCGCAAGGACCGCCGCCGCACGGCGTGGCCACTTTCCGCATCGCCGGACCGCCGCCTCCTCCTGAACAATAGGCGCTGGGCATCGCATCGAGTGTGCAGCACGAAGTACTTGCGGGCGGACTACCCCACCGTTCGCCCGCAAGGCCCCCTCGCTGGCTCCATCTACATCTTTGCGGCTGCCGCTACCTCATTGGCGAGAAATCATCGGTTGCCCTAGCGACTTTCTAGCGGCGGTCTTCAGACCGCCAGTGATTTTCCTCTACGCCAAGGCGCGATCAACCAATTCGACGACATGCAAGACTTCCTGGCCCGTCTTGTGAATCGCGGCCCCCGCTCGCAATTGCAAAATGCAACCTGGATTCGCGGTAGCGATCACTCCAGCCTTGGTCTGCTTCACGCACTCCATTTTTCTGTCGAGAATCTCTAGTGCCGCGTCCGTTTCAGTGACGTTGTACACGCCCGCCGACCCGCAACATTGGTCCGAAAGCGGCATCTCCACGAATTCAATGCCCGGAATCGCGCGCAGCAATTGCCGCGGCGCCTCCCGGATTTTCTGCCCATGCACTAAATGGCAGGAATCCTGATACGTCACCCGCAAGGGCAGCGGGTGCAGCGGAGCGCTTATCCCGAGGTCCACTAGAAATTCCGTAACATCCCGCATCTTCCTAGTGAATTGCCGCGCTCGCGCCTGCGCGGTATCGTCCTCGGGAAATAAATGCGTGTATTCCTTCAATGTCGACCCGCATCCTGCCGCATTGGTGATGATCGCGTCGAAATCCTCGGCCAGGAACGCATCGAAATTCCGACGAGCGAGATCGCGCGCTACGTCACGCACGCCTGCGTGCACCGCGAGGGCTCCGCAACAAGCCTGCGCCGCCGGCACGACGACCTCGCAGCCATTCGCCTGCAGCACGCGAATCGTCGCGCGATTCAATTCGCTGAAAGTGACTTGCGCCACGCATCCGGCAAAAAACGCCACACGCGCGCGTCGCTGGCCCCGCGCTGGACGCGTCTTGCCCAGCTCACTGAAGAAAAATTGAGAATCAATCGGCGGCAGCAGCTTCTCCCGGTTCTGCAAACCCAGCAAGCGCAAGATGCCCGTTCCTCGCGCGAGCGCAGCGAGTCCCGAGCGTTGATAAACTTTCAGGCCGCTCGCCGCCGCGGCAATTCTGCCGGGGTAGGGAAGCAGCCGCCGGTAAACTAGATCGCGCAGCACGCGCGACAGAAACGGCCGCTTATATTTCTGCTCGATCTGCGCGCGCGCCAGCTCCAAAATCTTTCCGTACTCGACGCCCGAAGGGCACACCGTCTCGCAGTTGCGGCAATTCAAGCAACGGTCAATGTGCGTCACGAACGCGTCGCCCAATTCCAGGCGTCCCTGATCCACCAGCGCCATCTGGCGTATCCGTCCACGCGGCGAGTCGGCCTCTTGCCCCCACAGCCGGTACGTCGGGCAATGATTCGCGCACAGGCCGCAATGCACGCAACGCGAATAGTCGTCGTATTCGGGTTTGTCCACCGCGCTAAAGCCGCTGAGCGTAAGCCGGAACTCGCGCTGCGCGTCGTCATGCGATTGCCGAGAGGTCGCGCGCGCAGGATCTGGTTGCTGTGTTGTTGAAGCCACGCCTCAAATGCCTCCCACGAATCGCCCCGGACTCAAGACTCCCTGAGGATCGAACACGCGCTTGACCTTTTGCATCAGCGCGAAGTCCGCGGGAGGCGGTCCCCAAATCTTCAAGGCACTTTTCCATTCCGTGGGGCACCACGGAATCGTCAAATGTCCTCCCAACGCCGCGCACGCCGCATAAATCGCATCCGTCACTTTCGCGCTGCGCGCCTTCGCATCCTCGGCGCGGTCCAGAGGCAACAGCGCGAAATAGATTACTCCCAAACCGCGCGCCATCGCCGCCCACGGCAGCGCGTTGCTTTCGGCAGCCCTCTGAGCGCTGCCGAGCAAGCTCGCCATGTGCATCGGCAGCACGCTCATCTTCACGATGGTAGCCGCAGGCGACGAACCGAGCGCAATAGGAATAAATTCGCGTTTGCGGTTGAATGCAGGCCGCAGAGTATCTGCGAGCACTACGGCTCCGGTCGCTCCGGCTTCCTCCGCCATTCGCTCCAAATCGGCGGAACAGCGCTTAAGAACCTCGTCATTCCCGGCGTAGCCCACAGTCAACGCCCATTCGGTACGTGAGATCACCTGGGACGGCATGGGAGCGGGTTCATACCGCGAGGCCGCTTCGCTTTCAAATAATTCGGCGACACGGGGGCTCACAATTTCCATCGTCAGGGGCCTTAGCGCGGATCGTGCGATCCGATTGCGCATGTCAAACGCCCGCTCGGCACTCGCAAACCGCGCGACGAACCCCCGCGATCGAATCGGCATCGGAAAAGTCTTGAAGTTCACGCGCGTAATGACGCCCAAGGTTCCCAGTGAGCCGATCATCAATTTGTGGATGTCGTACCCGGTCACGTTTTTCACCACGCGCCCACCGCTCTTCGCTGTCGCACCTTCGCCGGTAACGAATTCCATTCCCAGCAGAAAATCGCGCGCGCTCCCATAAAATTGTCGTAACGGGGAGTCCACGCCAGACGCGATCAGTCCTCCAATCGTCGTCTGGCTCATGAACGGAACCGCCAGCGGCAAAAACTGACGATGTTCGGCCAGCGTTTGCCCTAGCGCGTGCAGCGGGACGCCCGCTTCAACACTCAGCGTAAGATCGCCAGGATCATAGGCACTCACGCGGTCGAGCCGCGTCATATCCAGCGCCAGATCGTAACGGCTCGGCGCAAAACCCATTTCGAGTTTCGTCCGCGCCCCCGAAGCGACGATGGCCAGTTTCTCGGACGCCGCAAATTTCACGATCGCGGCAACTTCGGCGGCCGTGGCGGGCCGCATCGCCGCACTGGGAATCTTGCCGTCAATTTCGTAAGCCGCAAGTTGTCCGGGATCGCTGATAACGTTCGCGTTTCCAACGATGTCGCCGAGCCGCGAAGTGGCCGTTGTGCCGGTGGGATTCATGCGACCGGCGCGCCCGCCATGGGCAGCGGCCGCACGTGGATTTCGCCGCAGCCTTTTGACGCGGGAAGTATCTTGTCGGGGTTCAGCAGGCCAACCGGATTGAAGGCATCGCGAACGCGCCGCATCAGATTGAGATCCGCTTCGCTGAAAAGCATCGGCATCAATCGGTCTTTCTCCATGCCCACACCGTGTTCGCCTGTAATCGAGCCGCCCATATCAACGCAGAACTGGATGATCTCGTCGGACGCGGCAATCACGCGCTGCAATTGCGATTCGTCACGCGCATCGAAAAGAATCAGCGGATGAAGATTGCCGTCGCCCGCGTGAAAAATATTTCCAATCTGGAAGCCGTATTTCTTGCCTACTTCGTTAATGTGCCGTAGCGTAGCCGGCAATTTTGTCCGTGGGATGACTCCGTCCTGGACGTAGTAAGTGGGCGAAAGCCGCCCCACGGCGCCGAAGGCATTCTTGCGGCCTTTCCACAGCAAGTCGCGTTCGCGCGCGTCACGAGCCACTCGAACTTCACGGGCATGATGTAGGCGGCACACGTCCGCCACATCTTCAGCCTGCCGCTCCACTGCTTCTCGCACGCCGTCCACTTCAAGCAGCAGCACCGCTGCGCAATCGACTGGGAATCCCGCGTGGACGTAAGCTTCCACCGCGCGTAGCGTCCAGCCATCCAGCATTTCGCACGCGGCGGGGGTAATCCCCCGTGAAGTTATTTCGACTACCGTCTCCGTCGCGTCATCGAGGGTTTCAAAAATCGCCAGCAGAGTTTTCACCATTTCCGGTAGCCGCGTCAGCTTTACCGTGATCTCGGTGATCAAGGCCAGCGTGCCTTCGGATCCCACGAAAAGCCCCATCAGATCGTAGCCCGGTGCGTCGAGCGCGGAACTTCCGAGGCGTACCAGTTCGCCGGTTGGCAGAATCACTTCCATCGAGAGAACGTGATTGGTTGTGACGCCATAGGCCAGCGTGTGCGGCCCGCCGGAATTTTCAGAGACGTTCCCGCCAATCGTGCAAGCTTTCTGACTGGATGGGTCAGGAGCGAAATGCAGCCCTGCATCTGCCACGGCCGCGCTGAGGTCGGCATTCACAACGCCCGGCTGCACGGTCGCGCGCTGGTTTTCAACGTCAATTTCCAGAATGTGATTCATCCGCGAAAAAACGGTCAAGATGCCGCCTTTTCGCGAGAGCGCCCCACCTGAAAGTCCCGTTCCCGCGCCGCGCCCCACCAGCGGAATCTGATACTGGTTCGCCAGTTTCACGATGCCCAGCACCTCGGCCGTCGTCTGGGGAAACACCACGCAGTTCGGCCGGGCAACTTCCACCGATCCGTCGTACTCGTAAAGCAGCAATTCCTCGGGCCGGTGCAGAACGCCGTCGGAACCGAGCAGCGATTTCAAATCGTGGAGGAGTCGCGAGTCCATGAATGTGGCCTAGGCACAGACAAAAAAACAACGCACACGCTTCAACGGCCACTATAGCTGTCTGTAACGACAGGCGTCAACGAGGTCCAAACGAGACAAACGAGACTTCCTGGATGTGAGGGGCAGCAGACTAGGCGATACAGCGTACTAGTCAAGCGACCGCAGCTTTCGTACGCGCTTGATAATCTCCTTGGCCGTAGCATTTGCGGCCTGATCGTTTGTCGCGCGCCCGTTGCGCGAAAATTCGAAAATCTCCGCGCCCGAGGGGTCGAACACTTTCGTCACCGAGGCGCTCGCACCGGACGGACCATAGGGAGTCATCACCGCGCCGCCCGCGGTCCCGTACGCGACCCGATAATCGAAATCCCGCTCCACCATCACAAAATGCATGTGGTGATCCGCGCCATGGTCATTCAGCTTCTGGAATAGCAGGCTGCGATCCAATTGTGACGCTTGAATTTTGATCCGGATCTCCGTCTGGCCGATAGCGAGGTGAGCGAAACAGAAGCTAAAAACCAAGACAAGAGCGATTCTTCGCAGAATGTTCATCAATCTCTCCCGAGTGTCAATTATTCAATGTCGTTATGCCGCGAGCGCTTCACAAAGCCGCGCCCGCGGACCGCTAGGCAATTCGGGTCGTTTGCTAATTCGGCAGTATATGCTACAAATTCTGCGTAGCATGTTTTTGCGAGGGAAGCGTTGACCAAACCGAAAATACTCTCCACGCGGCCGCTTTTTCCTGCCGCGCGCACCATCCTGGATCAACACTGCGAAGTGGACTACTGGCACCAGTCTGAGCGCATTTCGCGCCAGGAGCTCTTGAAGCGCGTGGCAGACAAGGATGGCCTGGTCTGCCTGCTCACCGAAAAAGTGGACGAAGAACTCCTCGCCGCTGCGCCCAAATTGCGAATCGCTGCGACCGTCTCGGTCGGCTACGACAATATTGACGTCGCCGCATGCACGCGGCACAAAGTCGTAGCCACGAACACGCCCGGCGTGCTCGACGATACGACCGCCGATTTTGCGTGGACCCTGCTGATGGCAATCGCACGGCGCCTGCCAGAAGGCGATGCCTGGATGCGTTCCGGCACTTGGCCTGGCTGGGACCTCGATCAACTCGTCGGCGGCGATGTGTGGGGAAAAACGCTGGGTATTCTCGGCTTCGGGCGCATTGGCCGGGGAGTGGCCCGCCGCGCGCTCGGATTTGAAATGCGCGTGCTCTATAACGATGCGGTACGCGCGCCAGCGGAAGCCGAACGCGAATTGCACGCCGAATTCGTGGATCGCGACACGCTCTTCCGCGAATCGGATTTTATCAGCCTGCACGTGCCGCTCCTGCCCGATACGCGCCATCTGATTTCCACGGAAAATCTCGACAAAATGAAACGCACTGCCTTCCTGGTCAACACCTCCCGTGGTCCCGTCGTTGACGAAGCCGCCCTCGCCGACGCTCTCGAAAACAAGAAAATCGCAGGCGCAGCCCTCGACGTCTACGAGCACGAGCCGCAAGTTCATCCACAGCTCATCGCACGACGCGACGTGATCCTCACTCCGCACATCGCCAGCGCCTCCATCGATACGCGTACAAAAATGGCAGTGATGGCGGCCAATAACGTAGCCGCCCTTTTCGCAGGCCGCCGACCGCCGAATGCGCTAAACGGCGACGCACTCGAGTTACGCTAGGCGAATCACAAATGCCACGGAGTCACAGAGACACAGAGGTCAACAAGTGAACCCCCGAGTGAACGCTCGAGTTCTCCTGCTACCTTATCTCCGTGCTTCCGTGTCTCTCTGGCCGATTGTATTGTTGATACGATGAAGAAAACGGCTGAACGCGTTTTTCGGCACACTCTCGCGGCGATTGATATTCCTTCCGCGCTCGCGCGCAAGCTACAACGTAACGATTCCCGCATTTGCGTAGGCACTTCCGAAATTGATCTTCGCGACTTCGACGACATCGTCGCCATCGCCTTCGGCAAAGCCGCCTGGGCGATGGCGGAAGGCTTGACCTCTATTCTTTCGCCAGAATTTCCGCCCAACGGCGTCCTCGTTGTTCCCGCGGCTCCTCAGCGCGCGCTTCCCGGATGGAAAACATTCGTCGGCGGCCATCCTATACCCACGGCGGAAAGTTTCGCAGGAGGGCGCGCGATCCTGGATCGCCTCGCAGGCTGCGGCGAGCGCACGCTGATATTTTTCCTGATCTCCGGCGGCGGATCGGCGCTCGTCGAACAGCCGCTCGATCCGCGCGTCGGTCTGGAAGACATTCAGCAGCTGCATTCCGCGCTGGTTAGGTGTGGCGCACCCATCGAGGAAATCAATGTTGTGCGCAAGCATCTTTCGGCCACCAAAGGCGGACGCCTCGCGGCGGCAGCTGCTGTTTCGATGAAATTGACCTTCGCGCTTAGCGATGTCCCGGAAGGTCAGGAATCGGCGCTCGCGTCCGGTCCCACCGTTCCCGACCCAAGCACCCTCGCAGAAATGCAAGAAATTATCCGCGGATATGCTTTGCGGCAAAAACTGCCGTCGTCATTGGGTGAAATGATCGAGCAGGGAAAGTTGCCGGAGACTCCCAAAGAAGGCCATCCTGCGTTCGCGCGCGCGCGTTTTGAGGTTTTGCTCGGCGAGCACGATCTGCTTCACGCCGCGCATCATTGCTGCGAAGCGGAAGGTTTTATCTGCATGGTGGATATCGAAACGGACGGTTGGCCGCTGGAAAAGGCCGCCGATCATTTGCTCCGCGAACTCAACAGTCTGAAAAAACAATATCCGGGGAAACGGGTAGCCATCTTCGCGGGTGGGGAACTAAGCAGTCCCGTCGCAGGCCAGGGAATCGGCGGCCGCAATTCCGCGTTCGCGTTGACATGCGCGCCGAAAATTGCCGGACAGAACGTCGCTGTGCTCAGCGCGGGAACCGACGGCATTGACGGCAATAGTCTCGCGGCAGGTGCTGTAGCGGACGGCGAAAGCCTCGCGCGAGCCCGCGCCGCCGGACTCGATCCCGCCGATTTCCTCGCACGCAGCGATGCTCACAACTTCTTCGCACGCCTGGACGACGCCGTCATCACTGGTCCAACGGGCAACAATCTTCGCGACCTGCGAATCCTGCTAGCGCACTAAAGCTCGCACGACAACTCGGTGCTGCGAATCCCTCAGTTCACGTGAGATGTTCCGGCGCCGGCGCCAGCGCCGGCATTCGCCCCAGCGGGCTGATTTTCCGCCGCCTTCTTCTTCAACGCCTGAATCTGCATCTCGACGTACGGTGTTGCGCCCAAGTTCAAGTCGCCTGACTTGACGAGCTCTTCAAGCGGCGCAATCGCATCCGGATCGCCGCGCCGACCGAGCGCAAACAGGGTCGTGAATTTCACGTCCGTGTAGGGCTCTTTCAGATAGGAAATAAGCGTTTGCGTGATCGCCTTGTTCTTAACGTCCATCCCCGCTACAGCCTCGATCGCCGCTCCGCGCGTTTCAAAGTCCTTACCGGGACCCGACCACTCGAGCAAAGAGGGAACCGCGCGGTCATCGCCGAGTGAGCCTAATCCCTCCAGGGCCCCGTTACGAATCGTGTCGTCGGGCGAATCCGTCTTCAGTGCAGCCGTAAGCAGGTCATATGCTTTCGGTGCCTTGATCTCTCCGATCGCATTCAACGCTGCCGCTCGCACTCCATAGGCCTTATCCTTCGACGCGATCTCGATCAGCTTCGGCGCCAGCGACGGATCATCCGTGAAATTCCCGAGCTGCTGGACAGCAGCCTTGCGAACCCATGGCTGATCGTCGTTCGTCGAGGCCAGAACTTGCTTCTCCGCCGCACCGCCGCCGATTTTCCCCAAAGCCTTCAGCGACTCCACGCGAATTCCCCAGAACAAATCGTGCTGCGCAGCGTAACCGAGAGCCGCCACCACCTCGGAGCTATCCTTCATCTCGCCTAACGCCACGGCCGCCTCGGCACGATCCGGCACGGTCTCGGCGTTTTTCAATTGGTAGATCAGCATCGCGGCGTTCTTGTTGAATTCGACAGATTTCAAAACATTGTCGCCCTTATCAAAAACCACCATCAGAGGCGCCCCGTCCGCCGGCAAAGCAAAAGTCTGTTCCGCCTTGCTCACCTCGATGGGGTAGGTCTTGTGCCCGCTGGCCGTCCCAATCTCGATTTCCACCGGCAGGTCGAACAAATCCACCATGCCTTCGACCTTCTGTGCCTGCTTTACATTCAGCTTCACCTGGTGCGCGGCCTCGTCGTAGGTATAACTCACCTCGTATTTCGGCGCGCCCGCTCGCCAGATCCACTGATGGAAAAAATGATCCACGTTCGTCGAAGTGGACTGGTCAATCGCCTTTTCCAAATCCGCCGTCACCACGTTCTGGTTGCGGTTGGTTTCCAGATAATGATGCAGCCCGCGGAAGAAATCCTCGTCGCCCAGTTTCGTACGCAGCATCTTCAGCACCCACCCGCCCTTGGTGTAAACGTTCCCCGCGTACTCGATGCTATCGGTGAAATTGCGCGTCACAATCGGCACGGCATACAACCTCTTCTGGCGGAACCAATTCGCCTGATCGCGCCAAAATTCGTACGCGGCTTCATCCGCGCCGTAATGCTGCTCCGCCCAATAGTGCTCGAAATAAGTCGCGAAGCCCTCATTCAGCCAGATATTCGCCCAGTCCTTGCACGTCACCAGATCGCCGAACCACTGATGCGATAGCTCGTGCGAATCCAGGTCATCTGAGCCGCGCCGTTCTTCCGGTGCGAGCTTGGGATTCACAAGGCCGCGTGCGGTGAGCGTCGTGGCGCTGGTATTTTCCATACCGCCCTCGACGAAATCGTTCACTGAAGTCTGCGCGTACTGGGCCCAGGGATATTTCACGCCGAGCTTGTCCGAAAAAAGATCGAGCATCTGTTTCGTGCGCACAAAAGTGGAATCGATGGTGTCTTCATTGCCGCGGGGCACCACGTAACGCACGGGTAGTCCGCGCCAGGTATCTTTCTTCTCGACGAATTCTCCCGCCACCGCAGTAATCAAGTAGGTGGAAAGTGGTTCGGATTGCTTCCAGTCCCATGTCTTGGTTCCGTCCGTTTCGTCCTTCACGTTCACGAGCTGGCCGTTGGAAACGGTGATCCACGTCGCTGGAACGGTGAGGATCATTTCCGACGTGGTGCGATCGTTCGGATAATCGTAGATCGGAATGTAGTAGCGCGTGTCTTCCGCCTCGCCTTGTGTCCACACTTCCTTCGGGCGATTGGGATAGTTCTTGTCCGGCAGCACGAAGTACAAGCCCTTCTTCGGCTGGCCTTCGTAGCGGATGAAAATCTCGTGGTGTTCGCCGCGCTTGGAGGCGCGCTCGAGCGGGACAATGAGGGCCTCGTCGGTCGTGGAAAATTTCGCCTCTTTGCCGTCCAGCGTCACAGCCTGAATCTTTAGGTCCACGGAATCGAATTTCACTTGCGACAGATCGTCGCGCAGCATCGCAATGCTGTGCGTTACTTCTCCGCGCACTTTGCGCTGGTCGGTGTCAAACCACAGGTGCGTCTTCACATTCTGCAAATCATAGTCGCGGCTCCGCGCATAAGGCTCATCCGCGCGCCCCGGCGCGGAAATCAGCAGCGCCAGCGACAAAACGGCGGCGCACAATATCTTCGGCCCGTGTTGGCGAAACTGCCCAAAACCCTGAATCATGCTCTTCTCCTCAAGCTGGCTAGACGTTGGCGACAAAACAAACCATTATAATACGGAGTGTGCGTTTCCGTTGGGTCGAAGCGGCCGCTGGCCTTTGGCGAGAAAATGCTATTGACCGGGTACTGCGAGCCCACGAAAAAGCGGAAGAAGTCGCGGGCATTCGACGTGCAGCCCCTGCCTACGATTTTCCGTCAAGGCTTTTCTTCAAATCGGGGCCAATGCGCTCGATGATGGGCACGTCGGGATCGTCGCCCACGTACTGATTCACTACTGCGCCGTCCTTGCCGATCAAGACGTAGGTCGGCAAAGCGCTGGCACCATATTGCCGCATCATCTGGTGATCCGCATCGAGGCGTTGCGTCCAGGTCATTTGGTTTTGCGCCACAAAGTCGTGCCACGCGCCCTCATCGTCGTCCTCGCTCACGCTGATGATTTCCAGTTGATCGCTCCCATACACGGACTGGATCTGTTTCAAACCGGGCAAAGCGTGACGACACGGCCCGCACCAAGTTGCCCAGAAATCCAGTAGCGTCACTTTTCCAGAGCTGGATGAGCCGGAATCGGCGAACCCCGGCGCCTTCTCCCCAGTGCTGATCGGCGCCCTGGGCATATTCTCGTCGTCGAATATTTTTACCGATTTCGGTTGGGTGCTCTTTCGCGCACGTTCGCGACGAGCCAGTTCGCCCAGCGTCATCGGTAGCTCTGGCTGTATAAGTTCAGTGGCTGCGGCGCTTCCCGCAGCCGTCTGCGGCGAAGCCGAAGTCGACGAAGCTGGCGACCCGGGCAAGGGTGACGACGCGTTTTTCGCGACCGCTTGAGGCGGCTGCTCCTGCGCAGTTTGCGCGCTGGTAAACCCGGGAAAGATCAGCCACAGAATTCCCCCGACGAGGGCCAAAAATTGCCTTCTCATGGGCGCAACCTCCAAGACAGTTCAGCGACGATGGCCGGGCTCCCTCTTGCAGCTCACCGATCAGCGTTCGCGCTTTCGGTCTTCAGAAAAACCGAGTCATCCACTCGCGGGTTATTCTTGATCTGTGTTATCCGGACCGTGAAAATGTTGCCCTTCTCCACGTGGCGGATGCGAAACGGAAAATAAGCGCCGTCTACGGGGCGATAGTCGTCGGTAAAGGTCTGCACCAGGTAGTCACCATCGTCTCGATGGATCGTATCGTCCACGCGCACTGCAAAACCGCTTTCAACGTCGAAGTAAACCTTCGAGGTGACTTTCTTGTCGGGAGCAAATTCCACGACGTAAGTTGAGTGCGTTCCAACCGGCACCGTTCCAATCACTCGCCCCGTGAGTGCCAGCAGCATGGAACCGCTCGTGTTGTTAAACTTCGCCAGTCGCAGGCGGCTTTCCAGTGCCGCGCCGATAAAATCATGCATGCCGCCGCGCGGGTCTTCGATCCAAGCCGACTTGCCGTCGCAAACCTCGCGAAGGGCGAGGCCGTTGGGGAACGTCGTTTTCATGAATCTCTTGTCGGGTGCCTTGGTAATGATTTCGATGGCGGCAAAACCTGAAAGATCTTCCGGCTGGTAGATTCCTTTCATGGTGCGCGTTGTGAATCCAGCCCACACTTGGTGTCCGCCGATCGCTTTCTCGAATTTCTGCATGATCTCGATGGTCGTCGGAAGTGGCGCGTCCGCGGCCGGCTGCGCCGTTGAGTTGGCGCTCACGGTCGTAACCGCTGCCGGCGTGGCGGAAATGCTTTGTGCCGACGCGGGCCCGACGCACAGACACGAGCCGGCAACGGAGGCGAAGATAGTCAGCCAAAGTTTTCGATGCATAGCGACCTCCAGGTTAAACGTCGCGCATAAGCGAAGTATGGGGTGCACCGAGCGGGGGAGGCGGGTTATCGCTTGGGAGAGTAGCCGACCAGAGACTGTACAGAGGGACAGGTGCAGCGGCGCGTTTGTTATCCGTCCGAGTCTGCCGATTTTGGTCTGATGTTTACAGAAGGCCTTTGTTCATGCCGCCGTCAACCTGGATAGTCGTCCCATTAATCGCGCTCGCTCGTTCAGAGGCCAGGAACGCAACGAGTGCTGCAAATTCATCGGGGCGCGCAAAACGTCCGATGGGCACGCTGGCTGCCGCTTGTTTCAGAAGGTCCTCATATTGGGCGCCCGAGTCTTTCGCGCGTTTTTCGAAAAGCTCTCCCAGACGATCGGTCAGCGTGTAGCCCGGGCACACGTTGTTGACCGTGATGCCGTCCGCGCCGAATTCATTGGCGAGTGTTTTCGCCATTCCGGTCACGCCCGCGCGCAAAGAATTCGACAGCATCAGGCCGTCAATCGGCTGCTTCACGGATATCGAAGTAATCGTGATGAATCGTCCCCAGTGACGTCGCTGCATGCGCGGCAGCACTTCGCGCGCGAAATACACCGCGCTGAACAAAGTCAGGTTCGCCGCCGTGCGCCAGTCATCAAGCGTGGTATCCAAGAACTTCTTGGACGGCGGACCACCGGCATTCGTAACACAAATATCAATTCGTCCGAACCTCCGCTCTACGCCATCCACAAAATCGCGCACAGCGTCCGCATTGGTCACGTCCAAGGCGCGCCAGAAAACCTCCCGCCCCGACGCAGCGCCGATTTCCTTCGCGGTGCGCTCCACGTCGGCAGCGGTGCGCGCGCAAATCGCCACTTCGCATCCTTCTTTCGCGAATTCTTCGGCCGCAGCGCGGCCCAGCCCCTTGCTAGCCGCCGCCACGATCGCCACGCGGCCCTTCAGTCCAAGGTCCACTGTTATCGATCCTTTGTGGCGCCGCCGCGCAGGTACGCGTCGTCCTTGCGAATCCAATCTTCCCGGCGCGGCGCGAAGAAGTCTATGTCCACGGTGTCTTCCAGAGCCTCCGCTTTGTGCGGCACATTCGCGGGAATCAAAATGATTTCACCCGCGCCGACGACCGTCTCGCCGTCATCGAAGTAAAATTTCAGCGCGCCCGAAAGGATCAGCGAAAATTGCTCGCTGCGATGCGAATGGCGCGGCACGATCCCTCCCCGCGCAATAAAAATCCGCGCCAGCGTGGCCTCTTCGCCGTTCAGCATCTGGCGTGTGATATGAGCGCTCAGGTTTTCCTTTTCCACTTTTTCAAACGAAGTCGCTGCAGGCATCAAGCACCTCTCGAAGACAAAAAAGACTGCCAGCAAGAATCGTCCATCGAATCGCGCAAATCGTCAATGCCCGGTCGGCGTGCGGCTCCTTTTCGACTCTGTGTCTCTGTGTCTCGGTGGCCAATCCGCCTTGCCTCTGGCGATACGAAAATATTGTCGCGCAGCCCAGCCTTCGACTAATATGCCCGCGTGACCCCCCTCGGCTGGCTCGCGGCCATCGTTCTACAGGAGGTGCAACATGCATCGACTAACGGTCTCGTTGGTGATGTTCCTGGTCCTGACTAGCACCGCCGCCGCGCAATTCGGCAAAAACGTCTCCGTCGCCGCAGGTACGCCCGAAGACAAGGCGCTTGCCGACATCTACGCCGCGCCGGACGGCCCGGACAAGATCGCTCTGCTAGACAAGTTCATGGCCGACTACGGCAAGGGCGATCTAGAATTGCTCGGCGACCAGCTCTACGTTCAGTCCTACCTGGCACAGAAGAACTACGCCAAGGTGTACGAATACGGCGATAAAGCCTTGGCCCTCGAGCCCAACGATTTTTCCACGGCAGTGAACATGGTCCACGCTGCCGACGAGCAGGGCGATCCCAACAGAGTGTTCAGTGAAGGTGAAAAAGCCGCCGCCATCGTCGCGCGATACAAAACCTCATCCCCACCGGAAGGCACTGACGCCGACCGTTGGAACGCTCAGAAAGCCGACACGCTTAAGAACGCGCAAGGCGAGATCGGCTACCTGCAATACGCGATGATCAACGCCGCATACAAGACGACCGACCACAACGCGCGAGCCGCGCTTTTCGAGCGTTACGTTGCTGTATTCCCGGATTCCAGTTACACCACCACGGCGCGCGAGCAGACCGCCATCGCCTACCAGCAAGCGCAGAATCAGCACAAGATGCTCGCCGCGGCGCAAGGCGTGCTCGATGCCGATCCGAACAACATTTCGATGCTCCTATTGCTCGCCGATAACTGGTGCAATGACCCGCAACACCTCGACAAAGCCGCAGCGGACGCACAGAAAGCGCTCGACTTGCTAGCCCAAGCGAAGAAGCCGGATAACGTTGCGGACGATCAGTGGCAAAAACAGATATCGCTGCAAAAGGGCCTGGCCTATTCCTCGCTCGGCGAAGTCAACGTGAACAAGAACCGCAATCCACAAGCCGTGGACGCATTCAAACAAGCGGCTCCGCTGCTGAAGTCCGATACTTTTAGCTACGCGCAAAATCAATATCGTCTGGGATTCACACTGGCGAAAATGCAGCGCATTCCGGAGGCCCGCGCAGTGCTCACCGAAGTGATTTCGCTGAACACGCCCTATAAGCAACGCGCGCAGGAAACGCTGGCTAAAATCGGCGGCCCGGCTTCAGGCAAGCCGGCCCGCAAGAGTTCCTAGCGGCATGGCCGAATGAAGACTCGACGCGACGCGCTCGCACTTTACCGCTGAGTCGCATCACTCGTTGCTAGCGGGTGCAGGCTGCGTCGCCGGACTAAACGCTTTCAGCTCATCGACGTCGCGAGCCAGCTCAGCCCACTGCTTCTTGTCCTTCTTCGTAGTGTTCGGCGCGTTCGGATCGCTGTAGAAATCCAGAATGGTTTGGCGGAGCTCAGGAGTCATCTGTTTGAACTGTTCCTTGGCGTGGCGCTCCAATAAATCGGCATACGTTTTGTCCGCGAGCGGATACTCACCCGGCTTGGTCACCGTGCCGGTATCGAAATTGTCGTTCACCAGCTTGATCGAACCGCTATCCCTTTTTTCGTGCAGGAAATGCTCGTACTCAGTCACCGACCCGTTGAAGCTGGCCATGAACAACTGTTCCGCTTGCGGCGTCGGAACCTTGAAATTGAACGCGCTGAAGGGCCCGACCTTCGGAACCAGCCGGAAGAGGAAGGCCAGAAACTTCGTCCCGAAACCTGGCTTTTTGTAATGGCCGTCCCAGTTTTTTTCATAACTGGCGCGCGAAAGGTGATAAAGAAATTTCTTTTTCGTGATTCCCGGAATGTCTTTCTGAATATCGTCCTTCTTCGTCTGCCACGCGACTTCAGTCATGGTGGGAATCACTTCGCTCACGCCGCGGCGATAAGTCCCCAGCGCCAAATCGTAGTCCGTGAAAATGGACTTCAAATCCAGCGAATAGGTCTCCATGAACGCTCGATCGAGAAGCTCCTTCGATACATGAAATCCGATGTAATCATGATAGGCGTCGGAACCGTAGCGCCCCCGCGCAATCTGCACCACGTCGAAGCCGAACTCGGTCTTCAAGTGCGCCGAAGGTGACTCGTCGTAGGTGACCACATCGCCGTACTTCTTGCGAAGTTTCGGATACAGGAGGGGAACCGATTTGTTAACCGCGAGCCGGTGCCCTTCGTTATCCGCCGCGTAATGCGCCAGGGCCCCCAGCGCAAAAGCATATTCGTCCAAGTTCGAGGAATCGCGGATCAGGGCCTGCACGAAATCGCCGGTGCGTACGTAGTGAACCAGATCGCTGAAAAAGTGGCTGCCAAAGGGGTAATAACCAAGATCCTGAATTACCGATCCGCCGTAAGCGTACGAGTGCGCTTCCTTCAACTCCTCGGGAGTGGAGTTGGGAAAGCGCTTCAAAAGCAGCGGCTTGATGGCATCGTCCCAAGCAGAATCCACGATGGCTTCGTGCGTAAGCACTGAATACGCATCGCACACGCCTACGGGGCCCAGCAGCAGAACCAAAATCAGCCCCACTGCTTGGACCCGAGTTCTGGTCAAAGTTTTTCGCGCGCGAGATGAAGGCATAAAGAAAGAAATATATATCAACGTGTGCAGGAGCCGAACAGTTTGGCGGGCTGGGAAATCACCTCAAGTCTTAACCAGGCTCGCGTGCCACTGGTTGCCTTCGATGGCATGCCATCCGGAGCCTTAGCGCAGCACGGCGGAGAGGGTGGGATTCGAACCCTACTAGCCTAAGAAATCTCCGTGGATGATGATAAAACCTAACCCCAATCAGGTCAATGGGACGATACTCCCAAAAGCTTCAAAACCTGGTTTTCCCATCAACGATGGGAAATCTGCTAGCCGGATTCAAAGCGATGTCTTAGGAAGACTTAGCGGCATCAAGACCCGTGGATCCTCGGCTTTGTAGACCACGCCCATTCCCCCGACACCGAGCTTTTCCGTGACCCGATAGTGCGAGATCGTTTGCCCGATCATGGGCTTCGATTCGGTCACGCTCGATGATGAACCGGCCTCAAGCCTTTCCCTACTGGTAAAACTGAACAGTTGCGTATCTAGAGCTCGGCTTGGCGAGCGTAATGCCATAAAACAGGGTGAGAGTGGCGTTAGCAACATCGCAAAGCAAGTGTCATAAATGACGCGTTGGCGGGGCCGCTCAAGAACCCGACGACCACCCAATCATCGGCGGAACGTCCGAGGACAAGGTCGTGGTTGGCGGAACAGTCTGTTACTTCTGACAATTGGGATCCGCCTGTATTAGCCGGACAATCTCGCTGCGGCACTTTGGATGTCCCCGTGGCCTTGATGAGGCGACCAAATCTACGATGAAACGAGCGTGCATATTCGTCCTGGCAGTTTTTGCCTTTGCTGCCTGCGTGTTTGCCCAAGACAGCGCGCCCATAATCAAATCAGATGTCCTGAGTGCGTTTGTGTGGGGAGACGACTCCCCCTCAGGTGCGATCTCCACAACCATTCAAGATCCACTGACTGGCAATACATTACACGCGTTGAGCTATAACGGAATAGAGGTGAGTTCCCGGATGGGATTCGAGCGCGTCGGCGCCGACGAAGTAGGTATTTTCCTTAACTACACAGCAACTATCGTCAATGGCACAGACTCGACGCTGTCGGTGCGGTACGGTGGAATCAGCGTTGACGGACGCGCGGCATCACCTTTTTGGATTGTGCCCCTGGACAAGAAGCTCAGTAAGAAGGAACGCAAAAGCAAGCCAGACGCGGTGGAGTTTGAAAAAATCCATTGCATCACGAGCGGTTTTCTTTCCAGGGACAATTTCTTTTCGGGAAACGCTTCGTCTCAAGTGTTTACGATCGCCCCCGGATCCGCGCTGACAGTTTCATCCGTAATCCGGGATCCTCGCAATTATCATTCCGTCCTCTGCTCAGTCGAGGGTTGCTACCCAACCGGCACGATGCGCTATTACCTCAACGTTCGAAATCAGGACTACGTCTTTGTGTGGCCCGGCCGATCTGCAGTTTATTGTGGCAAGTAAGAGATTTTCGGCGTTGCTTCTGTTTGTTTCCTGGCGATCGCCGTTCTGGGCCTCCTGGGTAGTTTTGACAGTTCCGCACGGTTTTCAAAGTGTCATAACAAGACCGGTTTGATGGGGTTTGCAATGAATCTTTACATCATGCAGGAATTTCTCGGAGTGCTGGTCGTACTTGCAGCTGCGACGGGAACAATGCTTGTCTTTGGGATTGCATTCATTTTGTTTCAGGAAGGCATACGTCGAGCGGTTCATGGGGCGAAAGCCCGTGTCGCACATTTTAAAGGCTCAAACGCGAGAAATGAGTGGCTCCAACAAGCTCATCGGTCGATCCGCCCTCCGCTGAAAGCGAAGGCTCTCAAGTAAAAACCGCGGATTATTGAAAAAGGACTCATGGAGAAATTGCGGGAGCCTCGCAGGCCGGAGACCAGTTCAGCGGTTACGGACAAGGCGCGCAAAACTACGCTAAACGCTACGGCGCATCCTATGGCGACGTTGTTATAGGCACCTTCGTGGGAAGCGCCATCGCTCCTGAAACAAGACCCGCCTTTTGACGCCGGTCCAAGCGGCGCTGTCAAATTAGGCGCTCACGATCCAGTAGCGATAACGACTACCCGCAAGCATCGAAACGGCAAATTTGCTGAAGATGAAATACATTCCTGGCCAGGAAGCAGTACGCGGCGGAACCGGTTATTGCTGCACTGGTTTCCAACCAGCATCCGGATCGAACTCAGTCATTGAGGTGGCTATTTCCGTTGTGCTGGTGCCCAAGTCCTTCTCCAATAGCACGCCATCCTGGTTGATGATGAACGTCATCACACCTGAATTGCGGTATTCAGCCGGATACGCGACGAAAGCAAATCCGCCGACCATCTTCCCATCGACGATGTAGTCCTTCGCGCCGCCTTGCGCGTGACTTCCTTGCCGGCTCAGCATATGGAAATAGTAGCCATGGAAGGGCATATGCGAGTCCGGCTTTACTCTGTATCCTTCGGTGGTTGCGAACGCCGCTAGCGGCCCGAGCGGGCTTCGGGGCTGGCCTTCTTGTGAGTCCCAGTACAAGCCGTTCTGCTTGCCACTATCGCTTATGAACTTCTGAGCGTATTGCTTGGTGCCTCCGTCATGCTGCGAGAAATATTCGGCCTCAGCGTCGGCCAGAGCTCCGCAAACGTCGATCACCGCCAATTCATTCCGGCCGATGCGGCGGGCCAGAATCTCCTCTCTCCCTGCAGCCACGTCGAAGTACCACTGGCCCACAGCATCCTTCTTCAGCGGGATCGGGAACGCAAAATTGTCTGCTCCGATTAATAGGATTTGGGAGTCGTCAGCCATCTTGCGCCAGCGATGCATCACGTCGTAGGCAGCGGCAAATAGGCTAGCGGTATTCTTGTCCTGCACAGGATCGCCGGAGAGGATTATGTCTTTCGAGGCTGGACCAAACACCGCGAGTATCGCGTTTGGATCGCCAGACTTTGCCGCCGCCAACAGCCCGTTTCCGGCGTCGTCCGGTGAGGCAAACACTTGGTAGGAAGGCTTTGCGGGCTTGTTGCATCCGACGAAGGAAATGAATAACCCCAAAAGAATGAGGCGATTCGTAATAGCGATTCCGCGTGTTGCTCGCGACATACCGATCCTCCAAAACTTGAACTAGAAGCCATTCAGGCACTGGAACTGAACTTGAATACGGCTGCTGCTTTGGCATTAAGTTATCTGCGACCGCCGCCTCCGCCCCAGCCACCGCTTCGGCCCATGCTTGACGAGCCACGTGCGCTGGCAGACCTGGAATTCCAGCCGCCGCCTCCACTGCTCATGGCTGACGACCCTCCGCTCTTTTCCTGTCCGCCCCAGCCGCTGGAACTGGATTTGTTGTAACTGGACGTGTTCGAGCTTCCGCTCTTCTGGTTCCAACCGCTGCCGGTGTTGCTGTAGGTTTTGCCGTCCGCAGCCGCATACTTGTTGCCGTTTGCGGTTTGGCCCACGGCGGCGCTGTTGCCGTTTTTGCCCGTCGCGCCATAAGCCGAGGCACCGCTCGAGCTGTGCATCTGCCCAGTGGTTCCGTTAGCGTTCGTTTGGTGCTGGCTGTCAACGGTGGTGCCGTTTTTCGAAGCGGTGGAGCTGCCCCAGCTGCCGTTGGCATTGGAGCCTTGTTCGGTGGCACCGTACGCGCCGGTGCGCGGGTTATAGGCTTGAGCGGCGCTTTGGCTGCCGTAACCGTTTGAGGCCGTGCCACCACGCGCGTAAGTTCCCGTGGACGGGTTGTAGCCGTTGCTATAGTGCGCGGAGCCATTGGGACCATACGCCGAGCCGCTCGAGCCATAGTAGCCGCCGTGCCAGGCGTTATTCCCGTAGTACGTTCCTCCGTGATACACCACTGCAGTGGTACCGTGCCACCCGCAGTTCCAACTGCTATATCCCCAGGCGCAACATCCACCGCTCACCATCGCGCCGACTGCAACGCCAACTCCAAACGCAACCACTGCCGTCGCTGCAACAGGAGGCGCGACGTATGCAGGAGTCACGTAGGGATATCCATAGACCACTGCGGGGTTGTACATGGGAACGTAAACCACCTGTGGGTTCACAGGTTGGATGACGATGACTTGCGGCGATTGCTGCACGACGGCAATCTGCGTGCTTGATTTCAGATTGCCGGCAGCCTGCGCTTTTGCGCGTAGCACCTGGATCGCTGACATGGTATCGGCGGTCTGGGTGTGATAGGCCTCTCCTAGCGCGGACGTCCAACTGAGATTTTTCGCCAAATTGTCGAGCACCGAGGGAAATTGCGTGAGCGCCTTCACACTGGGATCCCAAGGTTGCGCATCAACTGCCTGCATTAGAGTACTGCCGGTGAGACTCTGGCTCTGATGAAGCCAATCGTCAGCATAGGCAACCTGGTCTGGAAAGGTCGAAGCTCCTAGAACCTGGGCCACCAAAGCATCCGGATAAAGCGCGATTGGCGCTACCAGTTGTTGCAGCTCGTTCGCAGATAGCGGGGCACCCTGTCCCGAGTATCCCGATTGAGCTCCAGCTTCGAATGGCATAGTGCCAATAAGTAGCAGAACGGATAGCATCGTAGACAAAAGCTGCTTTACGAAGGTCCTGACCATCTTCTTCTCTCCATCCGAGCAGCCTTGCTCGAGAAAGTTGGCGAACTCTTTGCCGGCGGATTGGCCTCTTGCGACAAATGGAAATGCCAGTGCGCTCGACGCGGTCCTATGCTTTCACTGGTGGCTAGCGATTGCCATTGTCAAAAATGACAGGCCAGTACTGGGCTAAGAGCGCGTTGGTCCGATTCGATCCCCCGCTAATTGGCGAGCCGCTCGTACTGCGGACCGATTCGTCTTGTCATTGGTAGTTTTAACAGTTCACCCACTCCACGTATGGTTATTACACTGCTCGAAGCTCCAGTTTCCATACGCGGGGGTTCCCGCGGCAAGAGGCGATCGTACAAGCGAATTTATGAAGAGCTGGATGACTTTCGTAATCGCGCAAGAGCGGACTTGAAAAGCAGGTTTCTGCTGAGGAGAGCGAGATGCTACGCATTGACAAGGTGATTTTGGTGCTGCTGTGGGCGGTATTGACGGCCGGATTCTGTGCGGCACAGACGCAGCAATCCGAACCGGCCGCAAACCTGATCAGCGGAACGGTCGCGGCGATCGGTTATCCCGTTGGCGGAGGCGGTACCAAAGTGAACATGGTGGGAACGCCCGCCGCTTCCGGCGCGAGCGGCGAAGCCAAGGTGGATGCCAAGACCGGCGGTACAGGAGTCACGCTGAAGGTTGCGGGCATGCCGCAACCCACGGTGCTCGGCGCCGAGTTTCTAACCTATGTGTTGTGGACGGTGACGCCAGACGGAACTACCGCAAATCTTGGGGAGATTCCCATCGACAAAAACGGCCAAGGCCGACTGGACGCAACTGCGCAGTCGCAAACCTTTGCTTTGATTGTGACCGCGGAACCATATTACGCGGTACGCGTCCCGAGTGAACTCATCGTGCTGACGAATGAGACGCGCAAAAATACCAAGGGCAAAATCTATCCGGACAACAGTTACAAGTTGATGAAACGCAGTGAATACTCCAAGCTCGGAAATCCGCTGGCGCTGAAACCGGATTTGAAAAAAGTGCCGCTCGATATATACGAGGCGCGAAACGCGGTGGATATCGCGAAGTCGCGAGGGGCCGAGCAATATGCCTCGGAGGTTTTCGCGAAGGCACAGTCCAGCCTGCAGATGGCTGAAAACGCCCTTACTCAGGACGCCGGCAAGAATCAGATGATTTCGACGGCTCGCCAGACGATCCAATTTGCGGAGGACGCCCGAGCCTTGGCAGTTCAACGACAGACAGCGGAACGCATTCAGAAAGAAAAGGAAGAGGCGGCGGCACAGGCGAAAGCAGAAGCCGACGCGCAGGCAACTGCGGAAGCGCAGCGCCAGGCGGAATTAACCGCAGCAAGAGAGGCGCAAATGAAGGCGGAGGCTGCAGCCCAGGCCGCGCAAGCTTCGTTCCAGCAAGCGGCTTTGAAAGCCAAGGAACAAGCGGCCAGGGACGATGCGGCGCGCGCGACAGCGGCGACAGCGGCGTTACGTGCACGACTCTTGCAGCAACTCAACGACGTGTTGCAGACGACAGATACTCCAAGGGGCTTGGTTGTGAACATGGCCGACGTGCTGTTCCAGACGGGAAAGTACGAGTTGAGCAGCGAAGCGCAGCTGAAGCTCGCCAAGCTTTCCGGCATTATTCAAGCGCATCCGGGACTGAATCTGACCATTGAGGGCTACACGGACACGACGGGAACTGCCGACTTCAACATGACACTTTCGCAGCAACGAGCGGACACGGTACGGCAGTTCCTTGCTACGCAGGGAATGTCGCCCGACAGCATCACATCCAAGGGGCTGGGTGAAGCCGACCCAATCGCGGACAACAGCACCGCCGCAGGGCGCAAGCTCAACCGGCGCGTAGAGATCATCGTCAGCGGCGAAGTGATCGGCGTGCAAATGAGCAAGTGAAGCGAAGGCGAAATGCCGCGTGACCGCCTGACACGGCGAGCGCGGCCTTCGGCGGTGTGTCGCCGGCCTGGGGTTCGTGAAACCTATCTCCGAACGATTCGATCGAGTCTGCTTTTTTCAACGCTTCAGCCGCTTCATCTGCGGCCCGATGAAAAATCTATTGTGTATGTTTCAACCATGCCCATGGATCCCCAGGTCGGGCTTTTGCACTGAGTTTGAGAATCTATGAGCTTGCTCAGATCTCTGACGACGAGACCGAACGAGGTGCGCCGTGAGTGAAGCGCTCGATGCGTTGTTTTCCAGCGCCCGCACGCACCGCGCTCGGCTCAACCACCCTGTCTCTGACGACGCACTGCGCAAGCTTTGTGATCTGCTCAGAATGGGGCCGACCAGCACGGACTGCTGTCCAGGCCGTTTCGTCTTCGTCCGCTCGAAAGAAGCGAAACACCGGCTCGCGCCCGCAATTAATCCGCCAAATATCGACCGGACCATGATTGCACCAGTAACCGTGATCGTCGCGACCGATACGCGATACCACGAGCACCTACCTCAGTTGTGGCCTCACGACGAGGCTCCCCGGTTAAAGATTGTCAACGCGCTGTGTTTGGGAGACGAAGGCATTCCGCAATGGCACGTTGCAGGGCGTCTATTTGATTATCGCGGCCCGTGCCCTGGGATTAGACTGGGGACCGCTGTCGGGCTTCAATAATGCGAAAGTTGACGCAGCGTTCTTTTCTGATGGCCTTTGGAAGTCGAATTTTCTTTGCAATCTCGGATATGCGACACCAAACACGAAGCGTTAGGACTGCTTCCGTTTCAAGGCGCGCAAGACAGACAACGCGTCGTCTATTGCTCTTCCCTCCTCACGGCTAATTCGGGCTTCCGACGCCTGGCGTGCACTGATGGCGTTCTCGGCCGCTTTCACGCGAGCCTCAAGTTGCTTCGGATCAAGCTCAAGAATCGCCGCCTTATATAAGGCTCGCCACTGACTTTCGACCATCTTGGGCTCCTGGAGTGGCAAGTGGGCTCTTACTGTTTAGAGTCCCGAACCGAATTGACAAAATCGACGGTGCTGCACGAATTGCGAAAGCGAGAGCATCCCAGGCAGGAATGACTACGTCGTTGCGCCAGAACAACCTTGAACTTGCGTAAGCGCAATCACGAACTGCACCAGCAAATTGAAACGCGGGTATATTTTTGCGGAAATGCGACGTGGTGACGTGCGGCAGGCCGCTCCGGCAACGCTTCACCAGCGCGCGGTTGCGCTGCTAGTCGCTAATCAGTGAGCTCGAGTAAAAGCGTAATGGTTGCCGCGCTTGTCCACCCGTCGTCCATTATGCGACGCAGTACGACTGGGAGCCTTCGCCCGATCGCTCGGCAAGGGTATGTAGCAATCTCGCAGCCGGCGGGCTAACTGACAAACTGCTTTCCGGACAGAACGGCTTCCACCGCAGCTAACAGATGGCTTTCAGCGCTTGTCTTGAAAACGTAACCCTCTGCGCCCGAGCAAAGAGCCGCTTGCACGATGTCAATCGACGTTTCTTGAGTCAGGAAGATGATTTTAGATTGCGGGACAAGTTCGCGGATTTGTCTCGCGACTGCCATTCCGTTCAGACCAGGAAGGCCGATGTCCAACAGAATTAAATCCGGTTTCAGTTCTATCGCTTTCCGGACTGCTTCAAGTCCGTCCGATGCAAAGTCAACGACGCGCAGGTTTGGATTTTCCCGAAGCTTTCCGAGGACGTAGGTCCTCCACGCGGCAAAATCGTCGACAACGAGAACGCGGACAAATGGCAGATCGCTAATGGCTTCTCCTGTGTGGAATTCAAGACCACGTAGACAGCTCAGTCATGAATATACACTGCGGCAAAGCATGCCATGTGGGATAAACAGTGTCGTTGTTCGGAGGCAATCTCCAACTTGCTCTCGAGCAACCACGAAGAACAAAGCATGAGGAATAACGCGAAGGGAGAACGGTCACAGTTCCCGCGGAAAAAGTCCTGGGGCGTGACGCAGCAAGATTTTACCGCGACTTTTTTTCACTACACTGCGGCGCTGCCACGCGCCGAGTAGACGACTGGCGGTGAAAGGTGTCACGTTTGCGGTATTGGCCAATTCCTCGTTGGTGACATCGAGTTCGACGCCACCCGGCACTTTTTGCCCGATCACCCCCGCCAGGCTATTCAGAACACCCGCTAATCTCTGTTCAGCAGAGTGGCAGGTCAGCGCGACATGGGCAGCAAGATACCAGGCCAGATAGTCCGAGGCTGTCAGCAACGCATTCTCCAGCAGGACTGGATATTGCGAGGCGAAATCTCGGATGGTAGCTCGGTCCCAGACCAACAGGATGGACTCTCTTACCGTTTCCGAGCCGAGAAGATACGAGGCCGGTTTCGTCAGGAGCGTCTTTCCGCCGATGAGTTCTCCCGGCGCGAGCCAGTGAAGGAGGATGTGCCGGCCCCCACGTTCGTCGAAGAAATATCTGGCGCGACCGTTGGTAAGCAAGAACAAATGGTCCGCAGGGTGTCCCTGGTTAGTAACAACGGAATTGGCGGCGAACCGACGAGGCTTTGCAGCACCTAGGATTCTCGTGCGGTCCTGCAGGGCCAGACCATCGAAAAAGCCCGACCTCCAATTTGCGGACACGGCAGCAATTCCCAAGGAAGCCATAGACGCCTCCCCCTGAGGCGGAAGTAGACGAACTTCTAAGTGTCCGGGCAGCCTTGCTCTCTTTAGATAGTCTGCCGCGTTGCCGACAATAACCGCGACGATCCCACATAAAGCCTACGATCCGCCCATCATGTCGAGTCTTCTGGCACGTTCTTAGCAGCCGCCTCGCCCGCGGCGTACTGTCAAAATTAACATGTCAATTCTTACAATTCCGCAGCCCCGAGTTGATTGCTAAAAGGACGATGACGGAAGTGGCTTCGGAACGCGAAAGTTTGGACCGCCGGGGCGAAATTTGCACGTGGAGGCAGATATGCAAAATCAGCGCTCGACCAGGACGATGATAACAAACAACAGGCCTGTCGCTTCTCAACCACAAGATCACCAGTCAGGTCGTGGGACGCGACTTTGTCACCTAGCTTTTTTTGGCGTGCTGACCACTTGCATGCTCGTTGTCGGCTTCACTGTGCGCGCGCAGGATTCCTCCGACCAGCAGCACGCGGCGGATGGGCGGGAGGTATCCGGCTTCTTGGGTGACTACTCCAGCTTGGTTCCCGATGCAAAGAACGGCGACTTGCTCCTCTATGAAAAGGACGCGAACGTCCTGAAGAAATACAATAAGTTCATTTTTGACCCCGTTACGGTCTACCTGCTTCCCGAAGCCCAAGCGCGAGGTTTCGATGCCGACGACATGGAACGATTGACGAAGTATTTCCACGACGCGGTCACCGATGAGCTTACGAAAGGCGGAGGATACGAGATTGTAACTACTCCCGGACCAGACGTGCTCGTTCTAAACGTCGCGATCACCAATGTGGAACCCACCGGTGGCAAGAGGAATGCGGCCCTGACGGCGGCGACAACCGCCGCGTCTGTTGCGACGGTTCCCGGCATCAGCCTAGCGGTGCCCAGGCTCAGTGTCGGCAAGGTCGGCATCGAAGGGGAGATGCTCGATTCGACGTCCGGCGACCGGTTGGTAGCCTTCGTGACCAGTAAAGGAGGTCGGCGTTGGTTCAGTGGCCTCAACGCATATAAGAAGTGGGGGGATATAGAGGCCGCATTTCGGTCTTGGGCAAAGAATTTTCGCAAGCGCTTAGACGAAGCGCACACAGCATAGACGCGATAAGCGAATGGACCACACGGTCTCGGCGGTATTATTCGCCGCTGGTTGGGGGAGGTTACTTGGTGTCTCTGAAACAGCTCGGTCGCTGAGTTCAGCTCCTCTACACCACGCGCTCCTGCTTTGACCTATGCAATCAGATTTATTGGAGCGTTAGGCACGAGGCCGCAGCCTCTAGCGGCGATAAGCCGCACTCAGACTCTAAACACTACGTGGTAGGCGGGACCTCACGCTCAAGAATGATGTAATCATCGGTGGGCGACGGCCGGCGAAAGACTCGCCCAAATGGCCAAAAACTGCAGCGCCGCAAACAGCAGAGCTATCGCTCCTGCCGGAGACGGCCGTGTAGTCGTACGCCAGCGAAGAGCCACGACGAATCCACCTGCTGAAGCGGCTGCAACGATAGCCGTCATGGCTATATCAATCGGTGAAAAGTGTCCCAACGCGACGTAGACCCACGCGATTCCGAAGAGCCAGATGAGTATCATGCTCGCCAGCCAGATGATGAGACAGGGCAGCGCCGACCACTTAGCGAATTCGCTCCCGCGAAAGCCCAGCACGATGGAAACCCAGAGTGGTAACGTCTGCACTGTTGGGCGCAGCACTCCATGATTCACCCCACCCACAACATAAAGCGCTAGCAAAATGGCAAGACAGCAGAATGCGAGTTCCTTCGACTCCTTCGACGTCCCGCGATCGTGTTGGACGGAAAACACTGTTGCGGCCGGTTTAGAATTGGACCGACTCACGGCACACCTGCGTCGGGCCCAACCCATGGAGCGGGACAGGAATTGGGGCGCACATAGATCTTGCGGCTTGTACAATCTTGAATCATTGGGATTCGGACTCAGGACGCGCTCGCAGCAGCCAATGCCAAACGGTAACTACGGTGGACACCGCTACGATCAATTCTGCCCAAATAAAAATGACATAGTCGCTGAACGCCCCGACGGATGGCACTCCAGGCTGCACGTTCCGCAGCGCCGGTAAGCCAAAAATCAGCGATATAGACGATGATAACGGCACAAGATCCGACTCTCCGCTCGCCGCTCTAACGTGCAGCACCATGGCCAGGACGCTGATGGCAAGGCCTATCATCATCGCATTGATCAGGATCGCCACAGCGATCAGGTTGTCTGCACGCCGTAAATTCAAACCGATGCCAACGACCTGCGTGGTTGCGTTGCGCGCGACGCTTCCTTGAAACTTGATACCCCGAATGGCTGCCGATACGTTAAGAGACAGAGGGATAGACGTGTTGTGTTGTAAGGTGACCGAGCCGATTGCGAGCTGGTTGGATTGGACAGGTTCTTGGGGTTCGTCCTCAGGCACCTTGGAAACCTGTGTTTTATTTACTGCCTCCGGCGCGGTTATCAAGAACCACATCGTTGTTTCATAACGGTCGAATGGATATTTGTTCAAGTCGCCGTTCAGAGGAAAGACTGCCTGGATGAGGTGCGTCCTTTTCCCTCGTGGGAAATCGAACCGCTGCTCGTCGCCCACGTTGTTGATCAGTAGCGTTAGGTCCACTGCGGGGGTTACCTCATCCCGCGCGATACTCCCAGCGAACCGGAAATCCAATTGTGCCGTTAATTCCTGTGTCGCGAGGTCTACGTTGGTCACTAGCACCGATCCAGCTACGCGATCTTGCGCCGGCGTTTCGTCGCGAAGCTGCAACACTCTTCGCGTACTCTCAGTAGTGCCACGCACTAACACGGTGATGTATAGCGCAAGGATGACCACGACGAACGCAACCTTCAGGCTTCCGGCCTTTTTCCGCATGGTTGTCCCCGATTCGCGGCGCCCTCGCATCAAAGTTTCGCTTATAACGCCATTCGGTACCCCCCGTAACTGTAAGAAGTTACAACCGAACAGAAAAATATTGGCATTCGGCGCTGGTTGGTTGCGCGATACAAGACGGCTGGTATCAGAGATGGATCGACCTATGAACTCCTCGGTTCCAGCGCCGACCAATGATTGGTGGCGCGTCATTCGCGCTCCACACTGCTTATAACTCGACGACGCGAGAATGGCTGTATCCAACGACGTGTGACGTTCGCGGCTGGAATGTCGCCAGGCTGCAACCTCGTTACCAAGCTGTTGTGCTTCTAGGGTACAGCGACCACACCTGCGCCGAGGGATGGAAACGATTACCGCTAGCTGTATATGGCCGGTCGCAGCTGGTGCTCGAACGTGGACACCGCGTCGCCAAGGGTCATGTCCGACATGCGGTTACGCGGAAGTTAGCGTCGCGCAAGTAGCCCTAAATGGTTTTCACGCAGCCCCGTTTGGAATCGCCCCCCTACCTGTTACTTTTGACAATTCGCAGGTTCCTGCGCTTTGCTACATTTTCGCCACGAAGGCGTCATGGGGCCCGGGCGGAGCTCCAACCGTCAAGTTAACGGAGGTGCCCACCAGGTTTCTGCGGATGCTAGTCCGGGTCCTCCTCCGGTGTCGCCTTCGGGTTCTGGCATGTGACCGGTCGCGCTTTCGTTCAATCTGGAACGGAAGGATAGCGGTCCCGGGGAGATCGAAACTTGGACTTTGAGGGGCTTGCAGTCGTTGAACCTGCAGAATATCTCGCCTTTATCTGCTCCACGGGGTACACTCTGCGGCTAGAGCTCAGGCCCAAGGTATAACAGGCTGTTTATAACCGAATCGGTGATTCCGGCTGTCGGCAACCCATCACGTCTTAAACATTACATCTCAAACATATTGGAAGAAGGAAGAAACGCCGCGGTGTCTTCACCATACGCGCCTTCATCTGAATCCGGTCGCGGTGGCCGGGATTGTCGGCGGTGAGCGTTCTTTTTCACCGCGTCCTGTAAGCGGAGTTAGCTGATGGAAATTGCCGTCAAGCGCTTCTCGTGGAACATTCCGGATCTGGGTTCAATTCTCCGCGCGATTTTTTTGGTGTGCCTGGTTGCCATCCTCTCGTATCTCACTTCGCAACTAGGTGGCGCATTGGTGCTCCATCCTCAAATGCTTTCGCCGCTTTGGCCGGGCTGCGCAATTCTAGTAGCAGTGTTGTTGCTGACACGGCGCAGGATTTGGCCGATACTCATCGCGACGGCTCTCGCGACGTTTGCTTTCTATGATCTGCGGTCAGGCGTGCCGGTCGGCTCGGTTCTCCGCCTGGTTCTGGCCGACATGGTGGAAATCATCATCGCCGCGTCGCTCGTTAGCTACTTCTTCGACGGTGTTCTCCGGCTGGATTCTATAAACGCTCTCGCTAAGTATTCTCTCTTCGCGGTAATTCTAGCCCCTGTGGTTGTGTCTTTTCTAGGCGGCCTTGCTTGGACTGGCAGCTATTGGATGAACTGGAGGGTCAGTTTTTTTTCGGAGGCGATAGCGTTCCTTACGCTCCCGCCTGCGATTGTGGGCTGGGCGAGCAGGGGGCTACCCTGGCTGCAGAAATCCCGTGCGTACTACCTCGAGGCGGCTGCGCTTCTTGCCGCCTTGACTCTTTTCGGATTTCTCATATTCGTTCCCCCCGGAAACAGCACGCCGCCGGCGCTGCTCTACGGACTTGTGCCGTTTCTGCTGTGGGCTGCTTTGCGTTTCGGATCAACGGGCGTCAGCACCGCGATGATCATTATCGCCGTGCAGTCTATCTGGGGCGCAGTGCACGGCCACGGTCCGTTTACCGGACAAGTGCCACTCGATAACGTTTTGTCGCTACAACTATTTTTGTTGTT
>Ga0210390_10000125_pt1 | contig 78196 bp, 59 predicted proteins | sample IncBWH11OmetaG_FD_161050 | JGI IMG/M metagenome (GOLD analysis project Ga0210390, IMG submission 161050) | Forest soil microbial communities from Barre Woods Harvard Forest LTER site, Petersham, Massachusetts, United States - Inc-BW-H-11-O ...
TTCGGAACAGATTCGACGAGTCGTTTCATGTGGTTAAAGATTCTTCGAATGGATAACGATGCCGCGCTTCATCGTGAAGGCGCAAAGGTTCACACCAAAATAATACGGGATTTCTCGATAGTCGGCCACGTCAAAGGCGGCGAAGTCCGCATACTTGCCAACTTCGAGCGAGCCGGCGCGGTCGTGCGCGCGCAGCGAATAAGCGGGGTTGATGGTGGCGGCGCTGACGGCTTCGGCGGGCGTCATGCGCATCTGCGTGCAGGCGAGCGACATAATCATGGACATGCTCAGCGTGGGACTGGTGCCCGGATTGAAATCGGTAGCGATGCCGACGATGGCTCCTGCATCGATCAATTTGCGCGCTGGGGCGAAGTGACTGAGGCCGAGATGGAAGCAGCAGCCGGGGAGCAGAGTGCAGACTACGTTCGAGAGTGCGAGCGCGCGAATGTCCGCGGCGTTTATCTTTTCCAAGTGATCCGCGCTGGCTGCCTGCAGTTCGATGGCGAGGCGCGCCGCGCCGGTATTGGCCAGTTGTTCGGCGTGAATGCGCGGGACCAGGCCTCCGGCGCGTCCGGCGGCGAGGATTTTGCGCGACTGCGCGACGGTGAACGCGCCGCGATCACAGAATACGTCACAGAATTCGGCGAGGCCCGCCATCGCTACCGTGGGAATCCAGCGTTCTGTCAGCAGATTCACGTAGGCTTCGGGGCGGTTGCGATATTCCGCGGGAACCACGTGCGCGCCAAGAAACGTCGCGTGAATATCGAGTGGATGCTCCTGATGCAGTTCGGAGAGCAGCGAGAGGATTTTGAGTTCGCTCTTCCACTCGAGACCATAGCCGCTTTTCGATTCGATGGTCGTGGTGCCGTGGGTCGCGAATAAATTCAAGTTGGCGATGGCGCGGGTTTTGAGCGCGCTCGGGGTGGCGCGGCGCAGGCTATCTACCGTAGAGCGTATCCCGCCGCCCTTCTTTGCGATTTCTTCGTAGGTGGCTCCGGCGATGCGCTCTTCGTATTCGTGGGCACGGCTGCGCGGAAAAATCAAATGCGTGTGCGAATCCACCAAGCCCGGTAGAACCACGCGTCCCGCAAGATCAATTTTTTCGGCGCGGCGTGCCTGGCGCAGTCTTTCGATGCGGCGTCGCGGGCCGATGGCGGCGATGCGGTCGTCGTGGATGAGGATGGCGCCGTCGGGAATGATGCCGAGGTCGCCCAGAGCTTTACCGCGGCGGGGAACTGGTCCGCGCAAAGTCAACAGCTGCGAACAGCCGGTGATGAGCAAGTCGGGCACGCGTGAAGCGATACTAACGCCGACGGGGAGCAAAAGACTACCGTCGATGCGGAACGGTAAACGGGTCAGATGGATTTTGTAGCGGCGGTCTTCAGACCGCCATCGATCCGTGGCGCAACACCGATGGCGCGCTGAAGTGCGCCGCTACAAACGCGCAAGGCTACGCTTTCGCCGCTATGCTCGAATATGCCGGCGCAAAGACTTCCGTGACGAACGACTCGAGCGTCGTCGGCGTCGTGTTCTTCGCCGATCGTTGTTCCAACGGCACGACAAGCCCCGCATTCGCGCCTTTCCACATTTCAATCACGAGCGCCGCGGTTTTCTTCGGCAGGCCCGCTTGCACGAGTGCAGGTTCGAGCATCATGAAGGGCACTTGCATGTATCCGAGCTTAGGCTTGCCGATTGACGCGCCAACAATGGGCGCGGCTTCCTTCATCGAGATGTCGCGCTGCCCGTGCAGCTCCTGCGTGGAGCTTCCGGAAAAATCGCGCGCGGCAAGGCGCGTGGCGGCATACGCGCCGATGTCTTTCGTGGCAATCCACGGCATCGGCACATCGCTCGTCAAACCGCCGGGAAGAATTCCCATCGTGCGCATGGGGGGAATGCTCATTAACAGATTTTCCATGAAATAGGCGGCACGCAGGTGTAGCACGTTGAGGCCGGCGATGCGATTGAGCTTTTGTTCCAGATTGTGCAAGCCGACGATGGGCCCGGTCTTTTCTGCGTGTTGGGCGCCGATGCTGCTGAGATTGACGACGTAAGGCACGCGCGCTTTCTCGACTGCAGCGGCGAAGGAATCGGAAACTCGTTCCTGATGATCGCGCAAATCCTGGTTCGAAATATCTTCCGGCAGCACGAGATAGACAGCTGTCGCGCCCTCGAAAGCTTTGGTCATCGAAGCGGTATCTTCCACGTTGCCGACGAACGCTTCCGCGCCCTTCTGCACGAGCGGCTCAAGCTTTTTCGCGTCGCGGCCGATCGTGCGAATTTTTTCACCTTTTGCGAGCAACGCTTCCGCCGCCGGCCTTCCCGTGTGTCCTGTAGCTCCTACGATTACGATCATGAAATCTCCTATGGCATCGGGATTTTTACGCCGGCCTTTTGAGCGAAGGCGACGGCTTCGGGATAGCCGGCGTCCACGTGGCGCGCGACGCCGATACCGGGATCGTTGGTCAGCACGCGCTGAATGCGTTCACCCATTTCTTTTGAGCCATCGGCAACCGTCACCTGGCCGGCGTGCAGCGAGTAGCCGATGCCAACGCCGCCGCCGTTGTGAATGGAAACCCAGCTCGCGCCGCTGGCCGTGTTCAAAAGCGCATTGAGCATCGGCCAGTCGGCGATGGCGTCCGAGCCGTCCAGCATTTTTTCGGTTTCGCGGTAGGGAGAAGCGACCGAGCCGCAATCCAGATGATCGCGGCCAATCACGATGGGACCTTTCAGTTCGCCGCGTGCGACCAGATCGTTCAGCGCTAGGCCGAAGCGATCGCGTTCTCCGTAACCGAGCCAGCAGATACGCGCGGGCAGGCCCTGAAATCGAACGCGCTTCTGTGCGAGTTTGATCCAGCGCGAAAGAATTTCGTCGTGCGGAAACATTTCCAGCACCAGCTGATCGGTTCGGTGAATGTCAGAAGGCTCGCCGGAAAGTGCCGCCCAGCGGAATGGCCCGCGGCCGTCGCAGAACAGCGGGCGAATGTAAGCGGGCACGAAGCCCGGAAAATCGTAAGCATTCTTCACGCCTTGCTGAAACGCGAAAGTACGGATGTTGTTGCCGTAATCAAAGGTGACCGAACCCATTTTCTGCAGCGCGAGCATGCCTTCCACGTGACGCGCGATGGAATCGAGCGAGCGCTTTTCGTACGCGGCGGGATCTGACTTGCGCAACTCGGCGGCTTGCGGGACGTCGAGGCCCTGCGGTATGTATCCGCCGATGGGATCGTGCGCGCTCGTTTGGTCGGTGAGCAGGTCCGGCACCACGCCGCGGCGCGCGAGTTCAGGAATCACGTCCGCGCAATTGCCAGTGAGGCCCACGGAAGTGGCTTCGCGTTTGCGCACGGCATTTTTCAGGATGCGCAGCGCTTCGTCCAAATCGTTCACCATCACGTCGCAGTAGCCCGTTTTCACTCGGCGCTTGATGCGCTCGGGGTCCACGTCTATTCCCAAGAACGCGGCGCCATTCAGAGTCGCGGCCAGCGGCTGTGCGCCACCCATTCCGCCCATTCCGCCGCTCACGACTAATTTTCCAGCGAGGTCGCCGCCGAAATGCTGGCGCGCGGCCGCGGCGAATGTTTCGTACGTTCCCTGTAAAATTCCTTGCGAGCCGATGTAGATCCAGCTCCCGGCGGTCATTTGCCCGTACATCATCAGGCCCGCGCGATCGAGCTCGTCGAAATGCTTCCAATCGCTCCAGTGGCCGACGAGATTGGAATTGGCAATCAGCACGCGCGGAGCGTATGAATGCGTGCGAAAAATTCCCACGGGTTTGCCGGATTGCACCAGCAGGGTTTCGTCATTTTCCAGCGAGCGCAACGACGCGACGATTGCGTGATAGCAATTCCAGTTGCGCGCCGCCTTCCCGCGTCCGCCGTAGACGATCAGATCTTCGGGCTTCTCCGCGACTTCCGAGTCGAGGTTGTTCATCAGCATGCGCAGCGCAGCTTCCTGCTGCCAGCCCTTGCAGGAAAGAGCGGAGCCGCGTGGCGCGCGCACCGGCTGATACCCGGAGGCTTCTTCGGTGGCTAGCTTCGACATGGAAACCCTCCGCAGGCATCTTATCGCACACCGGCGGTGGAATTGTAGCGCGGCGCGAAGGCCGACGAGCCTCCACAAAGCGTCGCGTCAGCGTGCCGGGCCAATCGCGTTGCGCGTCCCGCGCCTATACGCTAGAGTTGATTGAGAGCACATGGACTATCCCGCGCTGAACAAACTTTTCCTGGAAGCCGTAGATCGCTACGCCAATCCGAAAGCACAAATGTACAAGACCGCGAACGGCTGGGAATCCATCTCCGCGGGCGAAATGCTGCGGCGCGTGGCAGGCTTGTCTAAAGCGCTGGGTGAACTGGGCATCAGGACCGGCGATCGTGTAGGCATCTTCGCGCCGAATTGCGCGGAATGGCACGTCGCGGATTTCGCGATCACCGGGCTGGGCGCGGCCAGCGTGCCGATTTACTTCAACGAGTCTGCGGACCGGCTGACCTATATCCTGAACGATTCGGGCGCGCGGATCGTTATCACCAAGGGCGAAACGCAAGCGCGCAAGATTGCCGAAGCGCGCTCGCGCATTCCCGGGCTGGAGCACGTGATTTCCGTTGCACCTCCGAGCGATCTGCACGGCGAAATTCTCCGCTATGAGACTTTGATTGCCACGGCCGGCGAGACAGATATTGCGGAATACCGCCGCCGTTGCGCGGAGGTCTTGGGCAGTCAGCTGGCGACGATCATTTACACCTCGGGTACGACAGGCGAGCCCAAGGGCGTGATGCTCAATCATTCGAATCTCAGCTCGAATTCGATTGATTCGCTGAAGGAATATGTATTCGAACCAGGTGACGTGGCGCTGGAATTTTTGCCGCTGGCTCACGTGTACGAGCGCACCGTCGGATACGGATATTTGTCGCGCGGCGTTTCGATTGCCTACCTGGAGCAGATCGAAGCCGTCGCGGAAGCGTTGCTGGAAGTGCACCCGACAATGACCGCCGCCGTGCCGAGATTTTTCGAGAAGCTCTACGCGAATATCTTGGAGAAAGGACATCGCGAGACGGGAGTGAAGCGCAGGATTTTCGATTGGGCGCTTGGCGTGGCGCAGGAATCGGTACCTTGGCGTGCTTACGGAAAAAAGCCTAGCGGCGGCTTGCAACTGCGGTGGGGAGTTGCTGACCGGTTGGTCTTCTCGAAAATTCGCGCGGGGCTGGGCGGAAAGATTCGCACGTTCTGCTCTGGAGGAGCACCGCTGGCGCCGGAACTGGCGGAATTTTTCTGGTCCTTGGATGTGCGCGTGTTTCAGGGGTACGGCCTGACGGAGACTGCGCCGGTGGTCACGGCGAATTTGCCGACTGCCAACAAGGTCGGCACTGTGGGGCGTCCTATCCCGCACGTACAAGTGCGCATCGCGGAGGATGGCGAGATTCTGGTGAAGGGACCGAACGTAATGCAAGGCTACTACCGTAAGCCTGCCGAGACGCGCGAAGTGCTGACGGAGGACGGCTGGTTTCGCACCGGTGACATCGGGAAGCTGGACGAGGATGGATACCTGATCATCACCGACCGCAAGAAAGAGCTGCTGAAGACCGCTGCGGGAAAATTCGTCGCGCCAGCGCCGATTGAAAACATGTTGAAGTCCAGCCCCTACATTACGAATGCAATTGTGGTGGGCGACAAACGCAAATTCGTCTCGGTACTGATCGTTTTGAATTTCGCGACGATCGAGGCCGAAGCGAAACGCCAGGGCCGCGAATTCGCCACGCGTTCGCAGATGCTTACGGACGTGTGGGTGCGCGATCTGATTACGCATGAGATCGAACGTCTGACAGCGTCGCTCGCGCAGTATGAGAAGCCCAAACGATTTGCGCTGTTGGAGCAGGACTTTACTTATGCCAGCGGCGAGCTGACTTATACGCTGAAAATGAAGCGGCGCGTGGTCGAAGAGCGCTACCAGGATGTGATCGCGCGGCTGTATGCGGACGTGGAAGAGCCGCGACCGCAGCACCAGGCATAGCATCAAACGTAGCGGCAGGCGAGAGTTTCGCGTATAACCTCTGCGAGCCGGGCGATCCGCTACGTTGGATTCGCGGCTCACGCAGTGCGCACGCCGTACAATGAGATTCGGAGAATCCTGATGGCCGACCAACTGGTAATTGCCGGGCGCGCTTTCAACTCGCGTTTGATCGTGGGCACGGGAAAATACCGCAGCTTTGATGAAATGCGCCGCGCGCATCAGGCCTCCGGCGCGGAGATGGTCACGGTCGCGGTACGGCGGGTGAATCTCACCGACAAGTCCAAAGAATCCCTGCTCGATTACATTGACCGCGAGAATTTTTTCATTCTGCCGAATACTGCGGGTTGCTACACCGCGGACGAAGCGGTGCGCACGGCCCGGCTGGGGCGCGAAGTGGGCCTGTCGGAATGGGTGAAGCTGGAAGTAATTGGCGACCAGCAGACTCTTTTCCCGGACACCGAGCAATTGATTGCGGCGACGAGAATTTTGGTGCAGGAAGGATTTGTGGTTTTGCCTTACACGAATGACGATCTGATCGTCGCGCGGAAGTTGATTGATGCGGGCGCGGCGGCGGTGATGCCTTTGGGCGCGCCGATTGGTTCCGGCATGGGGATTCAAAACGTGACGAACCTGCGGATTTTGCGCGAACGGATTACCGAAGTGCCGCTGATTGTGGATGCCGGAGTGGGCACGGCTTCGGATGCGGCGCTTGCGATGGAATTGGGCGCGGACGGCGTATTGATGAACACCGCGATCGCCGAAGCGCAGGATGCGGTGCTGATGGCAGAGGCGATGGGATCGGCGGTGGATGCCGGGCGCAAGGCGTTCATGGCCGGGCGCATCAGCAAGAAACTTTACGCTTCGGCTTCGAGCCCGTTGCATGGAGTGGTGAAGTAATCCGCTTGGAATTGTCGTGATCGGAATCGTGTCGCGTTTGCCCGCTCGCCTAGCGAAATAAAATGTGCCACAGAATATCCACCAGCGCGTGCACGATCGCTCCGGGAAATAGTGACCCTGTTTTAATCCACGTACGGCCGTAGAACAATCCTGCCACGGTTGCCAGGAACACATATTTCCAATTGGGGAACGGTGCGTGGAAAATGTGCGCGAAGCCGAAAGCGACGGACGCGACCGCGAGCCCCGCCCACTGATTCTTGAACGTACGTGAAAGAATATTCTGCAGAACTCCACGGAACAGGAATTCCTCCGGCCACGCCGTGAAAAATAAAATGCCGATAACTTCGATCGGCGCCGTGCGCAGGCGCGCGAGCGATGGCGCGTAGGTGAGGAAGCCGATGCGCAGCCCAATCACGACGGCGACGACTGCGAACGCTGCAAAATGCAGAACCACATTCCACAAGAAGCCTCGCCGCCATTCCACCGCGTAACCGATGCCGTCCAGGCGACGCAAAAGTACGAACGCCGCGACGCCGGTGCCGAGAGCCAGCAGGATTGTGAGCGTGTGCATCAGTTGCGGCGGATAAGGGAAAAGCACGTACAGGAATGTAAGGCCCTTCCAGCGGAGTTCCACCGGAAGCCAGATGAGTAGCAGGGCGGCGTAGTCTTGCCATTGGCCCGCAGGTTTCCCGATGCAGGTGGCGGCCAGAAGTGCCGGCAGCACGACGTAAGTCGCGCCGAGCAACGCCGTTTTCCAATTAGCGGTAACGCCGATGGCGTAAATCAGCACGGCGAAGAGTGGCACGAGGGGTGCGAGCACCGCGCCATGCTCGCCGAACAAATGCCGCGCACGTTCCAGCGCACGCGGGGCCGCGAGGAATAACTCAAACGCGAAAAGCGCAGCAGCCACGCCGAGCGCAACCGCGAACGAACGGCCGGAGTATCCCAGCCGAATTCCGTAGAACGCAGCCAGGCCGACGATCACGACCCACGCGGCAGCCGCGGTCGGCAGATTCATGGCCCAGGATGCGGAGCTTTTCGCCACGGCTGATGATTCTACTGAAGTGCGCGCCGGTCGCGGTAGCAACTTCAAGCGCCGCGCAATTTCCTATGGACCGACTATCACGTGAGGCGATTGAGGCCGTTGAACGCGGCAGTCTTGTAACACTCGGCCAAGGTGGGATAGTTGAAAACGGTATCTATGAAGTAGGTGATCTTGCCCTTCAGTTTGAAAACCGCCTGGCCGATGTGCAGCAGCTCGGCCGCGTTCTCCCCGAAAATATGCACGCCCAGCAAATCCAGCGTTTCGCGATGGAAAAGGAGCTTGAGCCGGCCGTCGGTATGCCCCGCGATCTGGCCACGCGCAATTTCGCGGTAGTACGCCACGCCGACTTCGTAGGGAACATCGGCATCGGTAAGCTGTTCTTCGGTCTTCCCGATGAAAGAAATCTGCGGGATGGTGTAAATCCCGTAAGGGTAGCTCTCAGGATCCGTCTGCACCTGCAGGCCGAAGGCCCGTGCGGCGGCGATGCGTCCTTGTTCCATGGAAACGGAAGCCAGGCTGGGGAAGCCGATGACGTCGCCGACCGCGAAGATGTGCGGCTGCGTAGTTCGGAAATCGGCGTCAACTTTAATCCGGCCGCGATTGTCAGCTTCGATGCCGGCCGCGGCCAGATCCAAACGTTCCACGTTGCCCTGGCGGCCCACGGCGTAAAGCAACGCATCCGCGTTGATGCGCTTCTTGCTCACCAGGTTTGCGGCCACTTTGCCGTCGGGCAATGCTTCCACGCTTTCGACTTCCTCGTTCAAGCGCATGGTGGCTCGGTGATCGCGCATCTGGTAGCTGAGCGCTTCCACCATTTCTGTATCTGCAAACTCCAGCAGGCGCGGCCGCTTTTCCACAATGATCACGCGCACACCGAGCGTGGCGAACATGCAGGCGTACTCGACGCCAATCACGCCGCCGCCCACCACGATGAGCGTCCTGGGAATTTGCGGCATGCTCAGGATCTGGTCGCTGTCAATAATGTTGCGTCCGTTGATGGGCACCTTCGGATTCTTCGCGGGCTTCGTGCCAGTCGCAATGACGATGTATTCGCCTTCAATTTCTGCGAAGCCATTGCCGTTCTCTACCCGCAGGTGATGTGCATCCATAAATTTTCCAGTGCCGTGGAGTACGTCCACGCCGTTGCGCTTCAGCTGGTCCTGAGTGACCCCGACTTCGTTTTCGACGACGCGTTGGATGCGGAAAATCACATCAGACATGGTGATAGTCGCCGCGGCACCGCGATTGGCACCGTAGAAATTCTTGGAATAGAAGCCGGAGAGGTGCAGAACAGCTTCGCGCATGGTCTTGCTGGGGATGGTGCCGGTATTGATGCACACGCCGCCGATCGCGCTCTGCCTTTCGATCATCGCAACGCGCTTACCCGCCTTCGCGCCCTGGATGGCGGCGCGCTGCCCGCCCGGCCCGGAGCCGATTACGATCAAATCATATGGCTGCATTTGACTGCTCCTGTGCGCCGAGTGCTTCGCTGGAAAATGCTGGTCCACCGGCGACGCGAGCTGCGCGCGGATTTGGGTAACCACAATTCGCGCGGAGAATCAGGGCTTCGCGCCCCAGGGTCACGCTGCACTCGTCATGGACAAACTCATGGGTTGAAGAGTGATAGCGCAGGTGTGTTACTGCTAGATGAACGAAGGGGCCCAAGCGAGCCGCGTGGGAGAGAACGCCTTTCGGGTTCCTGCGGGGTGATTCTTGTGCGATTCTGGTGCGGCTCAAATCGACGCCATCCGTATGCCTGCACCTGCGAAACCCGAACGATTTACGTACATTGATTGGCTGCGGGGATTTGCCTGCCTGTTGATGTTCGAAGTGCACTCCTACGATTCGTGGCTGAACGCATCGGCGCGCGAGACGAAATTCTTCAAGTGGTCGCAGCTGAGCGGTACGCTTCCGGCTCCGCTGTTCTTGTTTCTGGCGGGCGTGTCGTTCGCGCTGGTCACGGACAAGCTGCGGCGCAAGGGCGTGCCGCCAAATGAAATCGCGCGCAAGACGATTCTGCGCGGCGCGGAAATTTTGGCGCTCGGCTACGGCTTTCGCTTGCAGGAATATCTGCTGGGGCTGCCTTGGGCGCCGTGGACCGACCTGCTACGCGTGGACATTCTAAATACGATTGGCTTCTCGATGATTTTGATGGGCGTGGTGTGCTGGTTCGCACGCACACGCGGGGCGAATCTAGCGCTCGCCCTCGTCGCCACGGCTGCTATTGCGCTAGCCACGCCGCCGCTCTACACCACGTGGCGTCCGAGCTGGCTGCCGTGGTATCTCGAGTCTTACATCAACGGCGTGCACACGTTCAAAACTCCGCAGGCGTGGCTCTTTCCGGTTTTCCCATGGGCGGCCTTCGCGTTCGCAGGGCTGGCGCTGGGATTTTTCCTGTTCGACGATTGGGCGATTCAGAACCAGGCGATGGCCGTCGCTTATCTGGGCGCGCTGGGAATTGCGCTGTACTATTTTTCGATATGGCTGGACGCACGGCCCGCGCAGCTCTTCGCGGTGTACGACTACTGGCACACCAGCCCCAATTTTTTTCTGGCGCGCGTGGGCATTCTGCTGGTGCTGTTTCCGCTGAGCTATGCGTGGTGCCGCGCAGTGGTTTCGCGAATCCCATTCAGTCCGCTGGTGCAGATGGGCCAGACGTCTCTGCTGGTTTATTGGGTGCACATTGAATTTGTGTACGGGCGGTTCTCCATTTTGAAGAAGGGAGCGCAGTCCATTCCGATGGCGACGCTTGGCCTACTGATCATCACAACGGCGATGGTCTTACTGTCTGTGGCGCGCACGCGCTGGAAGGGAAGCGGCGCAGAAGTGCTAGTGTGGTTGCGTCGCGCGGTACAGCCCGTGTCGGGACCGCAAACTTAAAGTTTACGTTAATTTACTGCGAGGAACACGGCTGCGGTGGCGCTGCGGGATGAGCGGGATCGGTAGCGCGCGAGTGAGTCTTGAAAATTAGTTCTCCCGGGCGCGCTAGGCCGAAATCCTCGCGCGCAATACATTCCATCGTGGACGGGTCAGTCTTCAGATCCTTCACGTGGCCCTGCAGTTTCTTATTCTCGGCGTCCAGCTGATTGATTTCCTGCAGAATCTTGTGCGCTTCGGCTTGCGAACGGCGCATCGCCAGCACTCCATGCGTCCCAAAAATATCCTGCAACAGTAACAGCACGAATCCGGCGACCAGAAACCAATACAGATTGCGGCGCAGGAAGGCGCTCAACTGCTCCATGAACGATTGGTGCGGAGTCGTGGCGTCGCGGTCTTGCGGCAGCGGATTGTTGACGCCGCGGTTCATTGGGTGATCCATGCGCGCGCTTCCGCTGCCAATTTCTGCGCGGCTGCCTCCGTCGCGGCCTCGGTGTAAATCCGCGCGACCGGCTCGGTGCCCGATGGACGCATCAGAATCCACGAGCTATCTTCGAAAATCAGTTTGAGCCCGTCGGTGCGATCAATCTTGGCGACTTTGTGTCCCGCGAATTCACTGAAGTTCTCGCGCAGGCGGTCGGGCAGCTTCGCTTGGGCTTCCGCGGGAAGATGCAAATTTTCGCGCACCGGCCAAAATTGCGCGCCAACGCGGTGGAAGAGATCACGAAGCTGATCGCGCAGCGATTTCTGTCGCGCTGCGATCATTTCCGCCACCAGCAAGCACGCGAGGACGCCGTCTTTTTCGGGAAGATGGCCATGGATCGTCATGCCCGCGCTTTCTTCGCCGCCCAGCGCGATTTTGCCGGCGCGCAGCAGCGGGCCAACGTATTTGAAGCCCACGGGAGTTTCGTAGGCTTTCACGCCGTGCAGGCGTGCGACGGCATCAATCAAATGCGTGGTGGCTACACTGCGCGAAGCCCCCAGCTTTTCACCGCGCGTCTCGAGCAAATAATCGAACACGAGGCCCAGGATGTGATTGGGCTGCACGAACGCCCCGTCACGGTCGAGAATGCCGAAGCGGTCGGCATCACCATCGGTCGCGAGGCCAGCGAGTGACTTCTTTTCCAACACCAGCTTCTTCAGCGGCGCGAGATTTTCTTCCGCAGGGTCCGGGCCGCTGCCATCGAACAGCACGTCACGCTTGGTGCGAATGGATTCAACCGTAATTCCGTGGTCGGTGAGAATGCGGTCGAGCCAGCCCGCGCCGCAGCCATGCACCGCGTCGTACGCGAAATTGCCTTTGGCCTTGGCCAGCACATCGAAGCGGATCATTTTCTTCAGCTGCTCGAAGTAAGGGCCGCGCGGATCAATGCGTTCGAAATCGTCGGGCATGTCCTGAAAGTGGCCATCGTCCTCCGGCAATGCCGCAGCGCGCTTCTCGATGTCCTTGGTGATGTCGGGCAGGGCCGGGCCGCCATCGGGGCCAGAAAATTTCAGCCCGTTATATTCGGCGGGGTTGTGGCTGGCGGTGATGTTGACGCCGCCTTCGTACTTATTGTAGATGATCGCGTGGGCCAGCACGGGCGTCGGCGTCGGCTCCGGACAGAAAACGATCGCGCAGCCGTTTTTCCGCAGCACTCCAGCCGCCGTACGCGCGAATTCCGGAGAAAAGAAGCGCGTGTCGTGGCCAACGACGAGCTTAGGATTTCTCTTTAGAGCTGAAACGTGTGCGGCGATGGCCGCCGAGGCCCGGCGCACTCCACCAAACGTGAAATCGTCGGCGATCACGCCGCGCCAGCCGGAGGTCCCGAAATGGATCGTTTGTTTCGTCACGGGCGATTATTGTATCTTGGCCCGCGAGTTAAAATCACGCAAGAACGGCGCGAGTCGCAAGAGTCAACGTAGGCGAACGGACAAGATGACGGACAACATCCTAGTACTGGTCACCTGTGGGTCGCGGAAAGAGGCGCGCAAGATCGCCCGCGCGCTGGTCGGGCAGCGGCTGGCGGCTTGCGTCAGCGATATCGGCGTCCCCGTTGCGTCCACGTACCGCTGGAAGGGAAGAGTCGAGTCGGCGAAAGAGTTTTTGCTGCTGATCAAGACGAGCAAGAGGCGTTTCGCGGCAGTGCGCGACGCCGTGCAGAAGCTGCACAGCTACGAGGTCCCGGAAATTATCGCCTTACCCATCGCGGCAGGCTCGCGCGCGTATCTGGATTGGATCGCCACGTCGGTGAAGACCACATAGTTTGCAGTTAAGCTGGCCGGAATCGTCGAGAACCAGCGAGCGTGTCACCGCAGACGCGTCGCTGAGTCCATGGTGAAGCACAATCTCTAGATTTGCGCGAGCGCCTGGTCCAAATCGGCGATGATATCCTCGACGTCTTCAATCCCAACAGACAAGCGCACCAATCCCTGCGTAATCCCAATCTGCATCTGAATGTCCGGCGGGATCGAAGCGTGAGTCATTAGCGCTGGCAGGGAGATCAGGGTCTCGACTCCGCCCAAGCTTTCCGCCAGCGAACACAGCCGGACGTGGTTCAGAAATTTCTTGGCAGCGTCCAGCGGTCCCAGGTCAAACGAGATCATGGAGCCGAAGCCGCGCTGCTGCCGTGACGCGAGTTCGTGCTGGGGATGCGAAGCAAGACCGGGGAAGATGACGTGCTTTACCTTCGGATGTGCCGCCAGATACTTCGCCACTGCCATACCGTTGGCATTGTGGCGGTCCATGCGCACGGCCAGGGTCTTGACGCCGCGAGATACAAGAAAGCAATCCATCGGAGCCAGTCCCGCTCCCGCCGAGCGTTGCACAAAATATATTTTCTGGGCTTGCTCAGGCGTGCTGACGATTACAGCTCCCCCAGTGCAATCGCTGTGGCCGTTCAGAAATTTGGTCATGGAATGAACCACGATGTCCGCTCCGAGCGCGAGAGGCCGCTGTAGATAAGGACTTAGGAATGTGTTGTCTACCACAACTGTCAGGTTTCGTTCGTGCCCCAGTTTCGCAACGGCGGCGAGGTCCGTGACAATCATCGTGGGGTTGGTCGGAGTCTCCACGTAGATCATTTTTGTGTTCGGCTTTATGGCCTGCTTTACTTTTTCCAGATTGGAAGTGTCCACGTAGCTGAATTCCAAGCCGAACTCGACCAGCAGTTGAGTCGTGATGCGAAAGACTCCGCCATAGACGGCCTGCGACAGGATGGTGTGGTCTCCAGGACGCAAGAGCCGAAACACGGAATCAATGGCTGCCATCCCGGAAGTGAATACGTAGGCCGCGTGGCCATTTTCCAGCTTCGCAATGGTGCGCTCCAGCGCTTTGCGGTTCGGGTGATTGGTGCGGGCGTAATCGTAACCTTTGCTCTTGCCCATCTCTTCGATGACGTAGGTCGAGGTTTGATAAATCGGCGCGACGATTGATCCGGTCAGCGCGTCCGGCTCCTGGCCTACGTGAATTGCATCCGTCGAAAACCCCATCACTTTCCTCCCAGCACGATTCTCAAGAATTTTTTGGCCGCGCACAGCTCTGGCCAGAAATCCAGTCCTAGGGCGACCCGCATGCTCCGCAAGTCCAAGCGCGGTGCGCTCTTACGCATCGAGAACAACCTTCGGCAATCCACAGCAGTCCACGAATTCGACCTCTCATCATACGTCAGCCGGCGGCTCGCATGACACTGCTCGGCTCTTGCGTTGTTAGAAAATGCAGCAAGCCATCCGCACGGGAGGGCTGGAGCAACATATATAATCTGGCAGCGGGTTCGTCGGCGGCTACCGAAAGCCGCCGCTCGCTCCGTGCGGACTTATGCTCTTGAGAGACTTCCCAGATTGGAGTACAAGGAAATGTATGAGGCCCCGTACCTGCCTTCGCCGACTCTTATTGCTGATTGCACTGGGCGCAATTTTGGCATCGGGATTGCTCTCCCCCGGCGCCTGCCACGCGCAGTCCAACGAGGCCGGCAAGTCCACGACTCAGAGTCAATCCAGCTCCGCGGACAAACCCAGCCAGAAAGACGATCAAACTTCCGACGGCACCACCACCCGATTAAGAATCCTGGTCACCAATACCCAGGACAAGCCGGTCGGAAATGCCAGCGTGTACGTCCGATTCAATGAGCCCGGTGGATTCATGCGCAAAGATAAACTCGCCGAGCTCAGCTTCAAGACCAATGAAGATGGTTCGGTGAAGACCCCCGCGGTGCCGCGAGGCAAAATTTTGATTCAAGTGATTGCCAAGGGTTTGCACACATTTGGAAAATGGTACGACATCCAAAAAGATCAAGACACGATTGCTATCAAGCTCGAAGCTGCTCCGCACTGGTATTAGAATTGGTTTGCTCGCAATTTTTATCTCCTCCGGCTTCTCTCGCTATTTGCACCGGCCCACTGCCCATAATTTGTGCAATCAGCATTAAACCTTGGCATTGCAGAACGAATTCGTTTTGCGCGCGTCCATTTCCACACGGTTTTCAACAGAACTGTTGAAAACTTTTACAAGAAATTTATATTTTCTGCGTTGTTCGACGCCGGAATGGTTTCAAAAGTGCCTTGCCGCGTTTTCTCCATTCTTTTTGGAAATTATTCCCAGTCCCACAGTCCCAAAAAGAAATTCTCCCGCGGCGCGCGCTAGCCGGCGACCTGTATCTCTGTGTGTGCGCTTGCTATCGCCAGGCGCGCGGCTGCAAAATACCCCGGACTCAAATGAAATATTTAATTCTCAACGCCGATGATTTTGGAATGACGCGTGGTGTGAACCAGGGAATCATTCGCGCTCATCGCGAAGGCATTCTCAGCAGCGCGACGTTGATGGCCAATGGTCCGGCGTTCGACGATGCGGTGGAACAAGCCGTCGCGAATCCCAAACTGGGAGTGGGCTGCCACTTAGTTCTGGTCGGCGGGAAATGCGTGGCGCGGCGGGGAGATGTTGCGTCGCTCGCCGATGCGCAAGGCAATTTGCCGGAGTCCCTGCCGCTATTCGTCGCTAAACTAAGCTCCGGAATGATCCCAACCAAGCAAATTGAAACCGAAATGCGCGCGCAGATCGAAAAAATTCGCGCTGCGGGCATCACTCCGACGCATCTGGACACCCACAAACATACGCATGCGCATCCTCGAGTGATGGAAGCGCTGGGAAAAGTCGCCAAGGAACTTGGAATCAAGCGAGTGCGCAAGCCTGTGGAAAATCTTCACGATTCCTGGCAGACGATGCAGGCCGACGAAAAGGGCTTCTCGATGCAAATCGTGGCAGCCGGAGCAGTTCGCGTCATCGCGCCGCGCTTCTTTGCAATCGCCAGAAAGTACGGGCTAACTTTTCCGGACCATTTCCTGGGATTGGCCGTCACCGGGCAGGTGAGCACCACCGCACTACGCCGTATGGTTGATGCGCTGGACGAAGGCAGCACCGAAATCATGCTCCACCCTGGAATTTGCGACGCCGACCTGGTCGAGTCCGGCACTAGACTGCGCGAGCATCGCGAAACCGAACTCGCCGCGCTTCTGGATCCCGGCGTGCGCAGTGCCCTGGACGAACGCGGCATTCGCATAATCAGCTATCGCGAGTTAAACTAAGCACATGCGCGAGCACCCGAAAAATCCGCCACGTTTCTCCTTGGTGGTGCCCTTTCACGACGAGCAACAGAGCGTCCGCGAACTGCACCGGCAGTTAAGCGCGATCATGACTGGGCGATTCGAGCCGGTCGAGTTCGTGTACGTGGATGATCAGAGTTCGGACGCGACGCCGCAGATACTCGCAGAGATTGCCGAGGCGGATCCGCGTGTCGCGGTGCTGCGCCTGAAACGCAATTACGGCCAGACCACGGCGCTCGCCGCGGGATTCGATTACGCTTCAGGCGATGTGATCATCTCCATGGACGGCGACCTGCAGCACGACCCTGCGGACATTCCCACTCTTCTCGAAACTCTGGACGCCACCGGCTGCGACATCGTCAGCGGCTGGCGGCAAAAGCGCGTGGACAATTTCATCCTGCGGCGGCTGCCGTCGCGGGTCGCGAATTGGATGATGGCCAAGCTTTCAGGCGTCAACATCCACGATTTCGGCACCACTTTCAAGGTTTACCGCCGCGAGACTATCAAGGACGTCCCGCTGTACGGCGAAATGCACCGGTTCATTCCCGCGCTCGCGGCATGGAACGGAGCCAAGATCGTCGAAGTACCCATCCATAACATCATGCGGCCCGACGGCAAGTCGCACTACGGGATTTCGCGGACGCTGCGCGTTTTCTTTGACATCATCACCATTCGTTTCCTGATGCGCTACATGACGCGCCCGCTGCACTTCTTCGGGCCCCCGGGGCTGCTGGGATTGTTTACCGGCGGCGGGATCATGGCGTTCCTGCTGGCTGAGAAGTTGCTGTGGTGGCAGATGGACCTCTTCGCGTTGCACGGCCCGTTGCTCATTCTGGGATTGATGCTGACCTTATTTGGAGTGCAACTCTTAGCCGTTGGGCTGGTCGGCGAGCTGCTCATGCGCACGCACTTCGAATCCCGAGAAGAACCCATCTATCGGGTGGAGCATGTTTACGGCGGGCCGGACGCCGTCAACATTTCCGGATTCCCCAAAACAAAAACGCTTGCGTCGCGGCAAGCTGGCGGATAGATTGGCGGCTGCGTTGCCGGGGATTCAGGTCCCCCGCGCATATCTGCCGAGCGGCGCTGACCCAGCCGGTGCTGAACGAGGTCGAGGAAATTTTGCGTAAGATTTTGCTGTGCGGATCCGTTGCTCTGCTGCTCGCGGCGATGGTGTGGGCGGGCGACGATCCGTGGAAGGCCAGGCCTTATCAGGAGTGGGATGCCAAAGACGTACGCAAGGTGCTCGACGCTTCGCCGTGGGCGCGCAATGTGCAAGTGGCAGCTCCGTGGATTAGCGCAGGCGACGCGGGCGATGCCGATAGCATTAGCGCGCCATCGCAGGTTCCCGGCACGATGCGGCCCGCCCAAGCGCCTCAGCCTGGCGGCAATAGCGCCGGAAATTTAGGTCCCGGCGCACAGACCGCTATAGTCCCCTTCGTGGTGCGTTGGGCATCGTCGCGGACGATCCGCGAAGCGCTTCTGCGCAATGGGATCCTAGCTGGACAAATCCAGGAAGAGGCCGCCGCACAGCAGCTGGCGCAGCCCGTCGAAACATACGAAATTGTGGTAGCGGCGCCGGACATGAAACCATTTCAGTCAGTGGATGAGAAAATTCTGGAACACGGCACTTTCCTGATGGTCCGAAAAACAAAACAAAGGATCGCGCCCACCAGTGTGAAAATCCAGAATAGTGAAGACGGGAAAAAGATAGAGTCGGTCGCATTTTTCTTTCCGAAGAAATCGGAAAGCGGAGTATCCACGATCGGCGCGGACGTGAAGGTTGTGGATTTTCAGTGCGTCGTCACCAACGTGAAAATAGAAGCGAGTTTTGACACTTCCAAAATGTCGGACACGTTGGGACGCGACCTCTAACCCCATTCGCTCAAAATCTCGAGCGCGCGAGGAGTGCTCATGAAGTCAGCAATGCGTTGTTGTTGCGTATTTGTTGTGGCGGTGATGCTGCCGGGTTTCGCCGGCGCCCAGATGGGAATGCACGCCGGCCCGGCGATGCGCGGAATATTCAATCCGGTGGTGGGTTCGGGCGGCGAGTACGAAATGACCACGGATAAGGGCAAGACGGTGATGGAAATCGCCGTAGTCGGCAAGGAGTCGGTTGACGGCAAAGACGGCTACTGGTTTGAGATGACCGTGGCGAACGCATCCATGGGCGAGATGACTTCAAAGACTCTGACTGTTCTGGACGGCCAGGACACCGTCGTTTCCCGCATGATCATGCAAATGGGGAACCGCCCGCCGATGGAAATGCCCACGCAGATGTTCAAAGCGAACGCGCAGAAGCAGCCGGCGGATATTCGCGATCGCGCGGAAGATGTCGGCAGTGAAACCGTAACCACTCCGGCTGGAACTTTCGCCACCGAGCATTACAAGATGAAGGACGGATCCGGCGACGCCTGGGTGGCGCCGAAGGCCGGTCCCTATGGCTTGGTGAAATTCCAGGGAAAAGATTCGACCATGGTGCTGACCAAGGTCACGACCGACGCCAAGGATAAGATTACCGGCACGCCGCAGCCGTTTAATCCCATGATGTTTCAGCAGCAAAATCAGCATCCCTGATCGAGATTCTGTAATCCAAAAGTCGTGAGGCGCCTCAGCGGCACCGAGGCGCCTGTTCTTTTTTTTGGGCCCATTTCCAACAGAGCCAGCGAATCTCATGGGACTGGGGGGTCATCCGACATGGCTTTGAGCGACGACAAATTCTACCGTGGCCGCATTACGCACCGCGAAAACTGCGCGCCCGACCTTTGGAAGGTCAAGATCGATCCCGGCGGCCAGTTCGATTTTGTGGCGGGGCAGTACGCGACCCTGGGAGTGGATACCGCGCTGAAACGGATTGAACGCGCCTATTCGATCGTATCGTCACCCTACGAACGCGAGCTGGAAATTTTCTTCGAGCTGGTGGAACACGGTGAATTGACCCCGCTGCTGCACAAACTTCAGATAGGCGATGAGCTCTCGGTGAGAAAAATCGCCAAGGGCCGCTTCACGCTGGATTTGAAAAGCGGGCATCGCAATCATTTGCTGCTCGCCACGGTCACGGGCGTCGCACCCTACGTCTCGTACATCCGCACGCTGTACGCCGATTGGAAGGAAAACAAATTTCCGGGCGAACTGCGACTCTACGTGATACAGGGTGCCAGCCGTTCGTGGGAATTCGGCTATCGCGAGGAGCTCGAGCGCCTTGGATCGGAAGTCCCGTGGCTCACGTACGTTCCGACAGTGAGTCGTCCGTGGGAGGACGGAGCCTGGCGCGGAGAAACAGGCCGGGTGGAAGACTTGATCCGCAAATACGCGCACGTGTGGAAACTCGACCCGGCCGAAACCACTGGCTACCTGTGCGGGCACCCGCAAATGATTGAACTAGGGAGGGGGACTCTGCTGCGCGGCGGTTATGCCAAAGAATCCCTGCGCGAAGAAGTGTACTGGGTTCCGCCAAAGTAAAATCCCCAATCCTGACGGGCGCGTGCAAGGGGCCTTGCTGCGCCCGCCAGTAAGGGAATCCGCCGCGAATTAGTCGTGAGTATCGGGGCTCGCGGCGGCCACTTGTTCGAGGGTGCTTTCGATCGCGCGTATCGGCGTAGAGACGTGCACGGTTTCGTCTTTGTCCGTGACGTCCACCACCACTGACCCGCCGTCCTTAGTGACGAGCACGTGCTGGCCCGGCTCGCGCACTTCCACCAGCGTTATGTCCTCGCCGGCGCGCAATTGATCGAGTGCCGCGCGGACCGTCGGCATCCACGGTCTAAGCTCCGTTGCTGCCTTTCCCAATTTCCGGCTGGGAACGAAGTGCATTCCGATGGGCACCAGCATCGCCGGCGCCAGCACGTACACGTGATGCGCTTCCGGCTGTTTTTCCACCACGTTCACTTCAATCATGCCTTCGCTACAAATCAGGCCCACGCCTGCCAGCGCCGTTCCGGCGACTCCAAGCGCCACTTTTCCAAGAAGAACCATCGTTTACCTCCCGCCTGAATTTCCAGCTACTCCGAAGTGCTATGCGAATCAATCCAGATGCGCACGTGTTCCGTGGCGTCCTGGACGGTCACCAGAACCGCATCGCCCGCATCGCTCAGCGCGCGAATCGCGGCGGCCACATCGAGCTCATTGTCTTTTGCGGTGGAAAATAGCGCGTCTACCACCTTCATCGGGATAGTAACGTCCACCTTCTGGCCGTCCTTGCCCTTGTCCAACACGTGGACAATCAAGTTTCCGTTGGACTTTGCCACGCGCACGTCCTGATCTTTTTCTTTCACCGTCACAAATTCGTTGTCCGGCGCGGTGCGGATGGCGTCCAGCAGAGCGCGCACGTCCACGCCATTGAAATCCGCTTCACCGATGGTTACGTGGCCGTTGTGCAGGTTTCCCTTGTTCACCGTGGGCAGGATCGCTGCCGCCATCGAAAGCGGCAGGTTCACGTTCACGCTCTCGCCTTTGGTGGCATCGTCCACTTTCACGTGCAGGTATCGCTCCGTTGCCGGCGCCGCCATCGCCGTTACCGCCAAGTTGCCCATCGTCAGAGCCAGTACGCAGCACACCCCAATCGTTCGCATCGCTTTTCGCATTTTTGGAAGCCTCCCACGCTCTTCCTGCTCATATGTACGGAGGGCACGCCAGAAATGTTCCGTGAAATCCTGCGCGAACGGGTTGCGTTTCAAAACGGGGAAGGCAAGGCAGAAGAGGATTAATCGCGTTGCGGCTTGAAATAAATGGCAGCCAGCGGGGGGACCTTGAGTTTGATGGACCACGGCCGGTCATTCCACGGAATGGGCTCGGCGCGAACGCCTCCGGAATTTCCGGCGTCGCTTCCTTCGTAGTATGCCGAATCGCTATTGAGAATTTCCCGGTAGAATCCCGGCCCGGGCACACCGACGCGGTAATCGAGGCGCAGTACCGGCGTGAAGTTGCAGACCACCACCACATAATCCTCCGGGTTGCGCGCCCGCCGGATGAACGAAAGAATACTTGCGGCTGCGTCGTTCGCATCAATCCATTCGAACCCAGCCCATTCGAAGTCCACTTCGAAGAATGGCCGTTCCGTCGCGTGCAGGCGATTCAGGTCCGTTACCAGTCGCTGCACTCCCCGGTGGGACGAGGACTCTTCCAGAGACCAATCCACGCTGCTCTCTTCCCAGAATTCGTTGCGCTCAGCTAGCTCGCTGCCCATGAACAGCAGTTTCTTCCCCGGATGCGCATACATGTATCCGAAGAGCAAACGAAGATTGGCGAATTTTTGCCAATCGTCCCCCGGCATTTTTTCCAGCAGCGTGCGCTTACCGTGAACCACTTCATCGTGCGAGAGCGGCAAAATGAAATTTTCCTGGAACGCGTAAATCATCGAAAAGGTCAGCTCGTTGTGGTGATGCTGGCGAAACAGCGGATCCAGTGCGAAATAACGCAGTGTGTCGTTCATCCAACCCATGTTCCATTTCAAATCGAAACCCAGGCCGCCGACGTACGTCGGGCGCGAAACCGCCGGCCACGACGTGGACTCTTCCGCAATCATCAGCGCGCCGGGATGCCTGCTGTGCAGCACTTCATTTAAATGCTTCAGGAACGCGATCGCTTCCAGATTTTCGCGGCCGCCAAACGCGTTCGGGATCCACTCACCAGGTTTGCGCGAATAGTCGAGGTAAAGCATGGAAGCCACCGCATCCACGCGCAACCCATCCAGGTGATATTTGTCCAGCCAGAAAAGCGCGTTCGACACCAGAAAATTCTGCACTTCGTTCCGGCCGTAGTTGAAGACCAGCGTGCCCCAGTCCGGATGCGCGCCGCGCCGCGGATCGGCGTGTTCGTAGAGATGCGTGCCATCGAATAATCCCAGGCCATGCCCGTCGCGCGGGAAATGCGCCGGCGTCCAATCCAGAATCACGCCGATATCCTGTTGGTGGCAGCGGTCAACGAAATACATGAAATCCGCGGGCGAGCCGAAGCGGCTGGTCACCGCGAAATAGCCGACCGTCTGATAGCCCCAGGACGCGTCCAGCGGATGCTCCATGATCGGCAGCAGCTCGATGTGCGTGAAGCCCATGCGCTTCACATACGGCAGCAATTCATCGGCCAGCTCGCGATAGGTCAGCCAGCGGCTGTCCTCTTCCGGATTGCGCCGCCACGATCCGGCGTGCAATTCGTAAATCGTCATCGGCGAATGCATCCAGTCGCGCAGCGAGCGCGACTCCATCCACGCGGTGTCCTTCCATTTGTAGCCGTCAATCGTGCACACCGCTGACGCATTGTTCGGCCGCATTTCGCCCGCAAAGCCATACGGGTCGGTTTTCAATCCCACCAGTTTTCCGGCGCTCGAGAGAATCTCGAATTTGTACAGCTCCCCTTCGCCCATTCCTGGAATGAATATTTCCCAGATCCCGCTCGACCCGCGATGGCGCATCGGATGCACGCGCCCGTCCCAGAGGTTGAAATTGCCCACGACGCTCACGCGCCGCGCATTCGGCGCCCACACGCCGAAATGCACCCCGCGCACACCGGCAACTTCGCGCACGTGCGCGCCCAGTTTTTCGTACTTCTGGTAGTGGGTGCCTTCACCGGAAAGATACAGGTCGTACTCGGTGAGCACCGGCGGGAAGGCGTACGGATCGAAAGTCTCGAAAACGTTTCCGTCGCTGAAGCGAATCTGCAGGCGGTACGCGATCGGGGGAACAGCTTCGCTCTGCGATTTTCCCGTGGCGCTCGCGGGAATTTGCGCCTCAAATATCCCGTCGGGATGGATGCGAGTGGCGCGGTATGCTTCCGCCTTCTTGCCCCACAACACGGTTACTTCCGCCGCATTCGGGCGAAAGACGTGGATTGCGAGCGACTTCTTTCCGTCTCGCTCGGTCCAGTGCGGCCCCAGGACCGCGAAGGGATCCGAATGTTCGCCACGCGCGACCAGTTCGATTCCATTCAGGAAGGTTTCCTGCGGATTCATCGCGGCAGCTTTTGGTTTGTCTTCTTTGGCCATAGCAGTTAGAAATCCGATTCCAGAGTCCGAGCCACCATCTTACCGGAGCGTAAGCGCCACGCCAATCTCACGGCAGCATGATTCCTCTCGCCCGAAATCTAAACGTGCTGGACTTGCTCGCCGAAGCCCGGTAGCCTAGCCGGCAGCTCTGGGGCGCACGGCGGGGCAATCCACAAATCCAAGAAGGAGGTTATTGATGAGAAAACTCGCTCGCTCAATTTTCCTGCTGGCGTTTCCGGCGCTGTGGCTGACCTTTGCAAGCACCACGCACGCGCAAGAAGGCGCGCAGCCCAAAACTCCTCCCACTCCCACTCAAGCCATTCTGGAAAACTGGAACGACGTGGGCAATCGCCTCATCACCATGGCGCAGGATTGGCCCGAGGATAAGTACACGTACAAGTTGAATCCAGCCGTGCGTACGTTTCAGGAAGTCTTGCTCCACATCGCGGGATCGAACTATGACCTGATCAATCATCTTGCCGGCACGAAAGTCGGCGAAGCGCAGAATGATCCGCCGGTGAGCCAGTACAAGACCAAAGCCGAAACCGTGGCCTACCTGAAGAAGTCTGTGGAAGACGGCGCGGCGCTGCTTCAAAGAGGAGTCGACGCCGAAGCGCTCAAGCATCTCTCCGGCTGGATTGGCTACACCGAGCACATGGGCGAACATTACGGTTTGTTGGTCGGCTACTACCGCGCGAACGGCGTGGTGCCGCCAGAATCGCGGGCCAAGAAATAGCCCCGCCGGCATGGTTTGAAAAACCCGGGATCGTGGCGTGGAGTCGGTTCGCCGAACGGAACGGCACCTAGCCACGGTTCCCGAACCAGACGCGACAACGATCGCACCGGAATGCCATTCTCATCTGGCCGACGTTCAAACCCTCACTGCGACCGAAACCACCCTCGCGCTCGACCATGCCGCCTCCACGTCATCTCATGCATTTGCAGCACGATCCTCGCGCCGCGGCGCCTGCTTCTCGGCGGCCTTTCCACAGCAAGTATGCCCATTCGGCCACCTCTAAGTGATAGGAAATGTGAGCGCTTAGTACGAACGTACCATTGTGGCGCAAGTCCCCGCACTTTATACAAGATGTGGGGGAATCCTCGGGAGCGAGATCCTCGTTCCGCGCCAGAGAACATGCCCGACAAGGCCGCCACGTTGCTGAAGAACGGAGATGGTTTGTCCCGCGCCCACGGGGGCAAGCGCCTCGCAAAGTCCGCACAGCAGCCAGCCCCGCTGTCGGGTGCGAACCCATTTCCATCCCAGTTGGATTTCCAGTTGCTGTTCGCGAGCCATCCCGAGGCCATGGTGGTTCTCGACCTGAATCACCGCATCCGCATGTGCAATCCCGCGTTCGAAAATCTCTTCCAACATTGCGAGGCCGAAATTATCGGCGCCGAGCTTGACGTGCTGCTGGCGTGCGACGAACACCAAGCCGAGGCGTTGCAACTCAGTGAACGCGCCGCTGCGGGCGAAGTGCTCCGCGCGAATACTCGCCGTCGCCGCCGCGATGGTTCGTTCGTTGACGTGCAAATCACCTGTGTGCCGCTGCGGCAGGACGGCAAGACGGTGGGCTGCTACGGAATTTATCAAGACATTACGGAGCGCTGCGAAGCCGAACGCGCCCAGCAAGAGGCTGAGAAAAGACTCAGCCTGCTGTTTGAAAACGCAGTGGAAGGAATTTTCCAGACGACCGTGGACGGGCAGCTATTGAGCGTGAATCCGGCGCTCGCGCGCATGTGCGGTTACGGCTCCGCGGCTGAAATGCTCGCCACCGTTCACGACATCGGCAAGGATTTTTACGCGGATCCGCAGACGCGCGGGGAATTCCAGCGCGCGATGGAAGAAAACGGCGCGGTCCAGGCATTCGAATACCAGCTGCGCAGGAAAAATGGCGCGCTAATCTGGATTTCCGAAAATGCGCGCGTCATCCGCGATGCCGAAGGCAAGGTCACGGCTTACGAAGGCACCATGGAGGACATCACCGAGCGCAAACGCTCCGAGCTGGAACGGCAGATCACCTTCGAAATCATTCACGGCGTGAACGTCACCGACAACCTGGACGAACTTCTCTACTTAATCCATCAATCGCTCAATAAAGTGCTCTACGCGGAGAATTGTTTCGTCGCCTTGTACGAATCCGCTTCCGGGATGTTCCACTTTCCCTTTTTCGTTGACCAGTTCGACGAAGCGCCTCCGCCGCAGCAGGTAGGCAGAAGCTGCACAGCATACGTTTATCGCACCGGCCGCGCCATGTTGATTCCGCAGCAGGTTTTCGATCGCCTCGCCGCGGAAGGAGAAGTCGAGCTCGTCGGCACCCCTTCGCCTTCCTGGCTGGGTGTCCCGCTGCGCACACCCGCCGCCACCATCGGCGTGCTGGTGGTGCAGCATTACGAGAATGAAGCTGCGTACACCGAGCGCGACCTGGAATTCCTCGCCTCCGTCGGCGGCCAGATCGCTTTAGCGATTGATCGCAAGCGCGCCGAAGAAAAAATCCGCGAAAGCGAAGCGCGGCTGCGTGTGCTGGTCGAGCAGCTGCCTGCGGTGCTGTGGACGGTCGGCAAAGATCTCTGTTTCACTTCCGCGTTGGGCGCCGGTCTCACGCGCCTGGGCTTGAAACCCAATCAAATCGTTGGCGTTTCGCTCTTTGATTATTTCGAAACCAGCGACCCGGCGTTCCTGCCGATCGCGGCGCATCGCCGTGCGATTGGCGGCGAGCCCACCACCTTCCACGTCGAGTGGAAGGGCGGCTCGTACACCTGCCACGTCGAACCGCTGCGCACCGCCGAAGGTGAACTGCAAGGCGCGATCTGCATGGCGCTCGATATCACTGACCGCAGGCAACTTGAAGAGCAGCTCCGCCAGGCGCAGAAGATGGAAGCCGTCGGGCGCCTCGCGGGAGGAATCGCGCACGACTTCAACAATCTTCTAATGGTGATCCAGGGTTATGCGGATCTGATGACCGAGCGCCTGGCCGAAGGCGATCCGCTCCGCCGCAACGCCGAGCAGATCCAAACCGCCTCGCAACGCGCCACCTCCCTCACGCGTCAATTGCTCGCCTTCAGCCGCAAACAGATGCTGGCTCCGAAAGTCCTGAGCATCCAAAGTGTAGTCACGGAGATGGAAAAGATTTTGCGCCGCTTGATTGGAGAGGACGTTCAACTCGAAACCTCCAGCGTGCCGGACTTGGGATTAGTCAAAGCGGATCGCAGCCAAATCGAGCAGGTAATCCTGAATCTGGCGGTCAACGCGCGCGACGCCATGCCCGAAGGCGGCCGCTTGACCATCGAAACCGCCAATGTGGATCTCGATGAGTCCTTCTCACATTCTTCCGTGATGCTGTCGCCGGGCCCGTACGTGATGCTGGCCGTCACTGACAATGGCTGCGGCATGGACGTCGAAACACAGGCGCACATCTTCGAGCCGTTCTTCACCACCAAGGAGAAAGGCAAGGGCACGGGGCTCGGGCTCGCCACTGTGTACGGCATCGTCAAGCAGAGCGGCGGCTATGTGTGGGTCTATAGCGAACCGGGCCGCGGAACCAGTTTCAAGGTTTACCTGCCGCGCGTCTGGGACGAGCAGACTACTGCCGGCCGCGACCGCACAATTGACGGGCGGGCGCTTCCGCAAGGAACCGAAACCGTGCTGCTGGTTGAAGACGAAAAGGGCGTGCGCGAGCTCGCCCGCGAATATCTGGAAATGACCGGTTATACCGTGATCGAAGCGGAGAACGGCCACACCGCATTGGAACTGGCTGGGCTTCATTCCGGGCCCATCCACCTGCTAATGACCGACGTGGTCATGCCAGGCATCAGCGGCCGCGAACTCTCCGAACGCGTCAAGAGCATCCGCCCCGGCATCCGCGTTCTCTTCATGTCTGGCTATACCGATCAGGCTGTCGTGCACCACGGCATTCTCGAAACGGACGCGGTCCTGCTGCAGAAGCCGTTTACGGTCGCAGCCCTCGCCGCGAAGCTGCGCGACATCTTAAACCTTGAAGTCGCTCAGTAGCCTCCTCTTCGCCTCGCCGACTTGAGCCTTGAAGGTCCTCGATTTGAGTTTGCACCCGATAGTACTCCCTTGTTTCTAGCCGGAACATTTGGGTGCATCCGAATCATCGTCGCGCCGAACCCCTCCGGCGGCGGCCGCCGTGTGCCACGATTTTCTCCGCCAAGCCTAGCAATGCCATGCGCTTCCGCGCTCAACGGTTCACGCGCCCATGCTCCACCTATTGGTGCTTCGGATGCTCCTACCTAATTCCTCAGGCCGGAAGCTACGGGGATCCGGGTACTGCACGGGGGCAATATGGGGAACATGACAGCGCAGGTAAGCAGCGAAATGCACAATGCCGTTACCGAAGAATTGATTTCAGCGCGCCGGTTGTGGACGGCAGTGCTCTTAAACGCGGTTGAGGATTGGCGCAACGGCACACTGCGCGCGCGTCGCGAAGCGCAAACATTTCTCTTCGATAACGACGAAGATTTCGCGATGGTTTGTAACAACGCAGGATTGGACTTCAGCGATTTCCGCGTCCGTTTGCTGAAGATCGGCCGCCGTGTCGAAGCCCGCGTGCCGTTCTCGCTCTGTTTCGCCACGTGATTCGCGCGCGCCGGTTTCGCAAAGTCGCGCGAAGAATCCTCCAGTGGCATCCGCGCAAATAGCGTAGTATTTCCCCGTTGCGGATTCGCGCGGGAAATGATGACGCCGGCAAACGAAAACCTTCTATGTCCTGAAAAGCAGTTGCTGGTATGTTGCGCCCGGACCAAAATCACTCCCGAAATCGCAACCACCATTCGCAAAATTCTCGCCGGCCCCGTGGATTGGGATTACCTGCTGTGGGAAGCGGAAGAAAACTCCATCACGCCTCTGCTCGAACGCCACTTGTCAGCTGTCGCCCCAAGCGCTGCACCACCCGCCGCGCAGGAGCAGTTGAAGAAAACCTGCCGCGCCAACACCGTACGCTGCCTGTATCTAACTGCGGAACTCATCAACATCCTGCGCCTCTTCCAAGCCCAGAACATCCCCGTGATTCCCTACAAAGGTCCCGTGCTGGCCGCGCAGGCCTATGGAGACGTCGCGCTTCGCGAATTTGAAGATTTGGACATCATTCTGCGCCAGAGCGACGTCCCGAAAGCGCACGAGATCATCGTATCGCTAGGCTATAAACCAAAATTTGACTGGATTCTCTCGCCCGGAGCTGCCGCATCGCTCGTTCCCGGCGAGTACAACTACCGCGACGAAGGCCGCCGTGCGATGGTCGAATTGCACACCGAGATCACTCTGCGGCATTTTCCGACGAAGCCGGACCTGGACGCTTTCATCCGCAATCTTGCGCCCGTAAAGCTGAGCGATCGCGATGTCCTCACCTTTACCGCCGAATACTTGCTGCCGATGCTCTGCATTCACGGCTCGAAAGATTTCTGGGAGCGGCTTTCCTGGATCGCGGACGTTAACGAGCTCGTGCAATCCCATCCCGCGCTCGATTGGGACCGCGTCCTGCAATTCGCCCAGCCGCTGCAGGCCACGCGTATGTTGAACCTGGGCCTCGCGCTGGCGTCAACCGTGCTCGGTTTATTGTTGCCCGCGGAAGTCAAAGCACGAGTGCAAGTCGACCGCGTCGCCGGCGAGGTGGCTAGCGAGGTGCGTGAAAGATTGATGAGCCGCCCGTTCCGCACATTGGATGCTGCGGGAAGATTTCACTTCCGTCGGCGCATGCTCGTGGAAAAGCTGTCTGGCTGGCGCTACGCCATGCGTCTTGCAGTCGTGCCTTCGGAGGATGACTGGCAGATGGTGCGTCTGCCGGGTGCGCTGGCACCGTTATATATTGCCCTGCGCCCGCTGCGCCTCCTGCAAAAATACGGCTGGGCAGGGAAGCGCGCTGCGAAACCTCTGTCCTAGCATTCCAAATGCGGGGCCAAGATCAGTTTTCGGTTTTCGCCGAAGCGCGGGTGTCCTCGACGGTAAATTCGGCAGGAACCTGGAACAGTGAAGCGTCAGGCTCGGAGCGAGAAAGATCAACGATCTGAAGCACCTGCGTGCCTTCCCGAGGATCCTTGCGGGTGACCGACAAATTTATTTCCAGGTCGCTGGAATACCAGAACTCCCGCGTCGTCACCACCGGCTGGTTGTTCCCAATCACTCCCGCGTTGATCGTAAGCGTTTCGCGCGTGCCCACCACGTTCAGATCATCAATTGTGTTCGACCCCAGGCTCTCGCGCGCCAAAAAGCGCTTCCCGTTGTCGAGCGGCCCGGCCGGAAGCGCTGCAAATTTCACGGGCATGGAATAGTTAGTGATGCTGCAGTGATGAGCCGATACATCGCAGATCGTTCGCGTATGTTCAGCGGGATCCAGAATGGTTATCTCGAAAGGTTTCGATTGCTGATTTGAATTAGCCGAAACGAACCTGACGCGCTCGCGGTGAATCCGACCTTGGCCGTCGCGCGCCACGAGCGCGGTGAGATGCGTCGTGACCGAGCTTCCGTCCTCCAGCGTGCGAGTCCATTCGATGCTGTCCTGTCCCGAGAAAGGCTTTCCGGCAACAGGAAGCACTTGGATGCCGTCCACGTGGGTGCGCGTTCCGCCATCAGGTCCACGCGATGGTTCCGTTGTTTCTTGTCCGATAACAGAGCAGGCGAGAAGTGCCGATCCGGCGAACCACAGTAGGGCGCGGAGTCCCATAAGGCCACCTCACTAATTAGTTACGAAACTATAGCACTCGATTGGGCTCATCACAATCCTGGATGGATTCGGCGAACCTGTTTCACGCGCATCCCGCCCGATTGTGCGGTAGAATGTCTGTTCGAGAAGCCCCGATCGTCGTCGCGCCGCACGGCAGCCGCTTCTGAGGATTCGCAGGGCCAACATTCTAGCTATCACAGGGAGGCAATCATTATGGGCACAACGGCAAAACCGACTACCCCGTCTGGCGCCGGTAAACCGGCGCAGAACCCTCTGAAAGAACTCACCAAATTTGGACAATCCGTCTGGCTCGATTATATTCGCCGCGACCTGTTCACCTCTGGCGAACTGAAGCGCCTGATCGAAGAAGACGGCCTGCGCGGCATGACTTCCAATCCCTCGATCTTCGAAAAGGCCATCGCCGGCAGCAACTTGTACGCCCAAACGCTGGCGGAACTCGAGAAGCGTAAGGACCTCGACGCCAAAGGCCGCTACGAGGAACTCGCGATCAAGGACATCCAGGACGCCGCGGATTTTCTAAAGCCCGTCTATCAACAGACCAACAAGCGCGACGGCTACGTGAGCCTGGAAGTTTCTCCTTACCTCGCGCACAAAACCCAGGAAACCCTCGACGAAGCGCGCCGCCTCTGGAAGCGCGTGGGTCGCGAGAACCTCATGGTCAAAGTGCCCGGCACGCCGGAAGGAATTCCAGCGTTCCAGCAATTGATCAGCGAGGGCATCAACATCAATGTCACGCTGCTCTTTGCGTTCGACGTGTACGTGCGCGTCGCCGATGCCTACATCGCCGGATTGGAAGCATTCGCCAAGAGCGGCGGCGACGTGAGTCGCATAGCCAGCGTTGCCAGCTTTTTCATCAGCCGCATTGACACGCTCGTTGACGGCGAAATTGACGCCAAGCTCAAAACCGCGACGAATCCCGCCGACCAGGCGCTGCTGCAAAGTCTGCACGGCAAAGTCGCCATTGCCAACGGGAAGCTCACTTACCAGCGCTACAAGCAGATTTTCAGCGGCCCCCGCTGGGATGCTCTAGCTTCGCGCGGCGCTCAAACACAACGCGTGCTATGGGCCAGCACCAGCACTAAAAATCCCAAGTACAGCGATGTTTATTACGTTGAAGAACTGATCGGCCCCGACACCGTGGACACCATTCCGCCCGCGACCTTCGATGCCTTCCGCGATCACGGCAAACCGCGCGCCAGCCTGGAAGAAAATGTCCAAGCCGCGCAACAAACCATGCAGGGCCTGGAGAAGGCCGGCATTTCCATGAAGGCGGCTACTGACAAGCTCACTGTAGCTGGCGTCAAACAATTTTCAGATGACTTCGACAAGCTGCTCGACGCCGTGAAGCAGCACGCCGCGAAAGCCGGAGCCTAATCGCAAGAGTCACTGCAATCGCGAATCGCAGCCTTGAGGCTCGGGCACTAATGCCCGCGCCTCGCGGCTCGACTCCCAAAAAATTTCGACCGCAGCGTCTGACGGTTCGCCCAAAAAAGCAACTACGTGTCATCCCGAGCGGAGTCCCGCGCTTTTTCCCTCCCGCCGCAATTTGGCGGGCGCGGAACGCAGCGAGGGATCTGCTTTCTGCCGCAACGCCCGGCCAGCCTTTGTAGCTCATGGCTTCAGCCATTGAGCTGCGGCTCTTATAACCAGGTCCCAGCATCTACAGCACACACCCGATGGACTGTGCACGACCGGCCATTCATGCTGTAATGTCCGCGTGAACGCTGTGGCCCGCGTTCACGTGAGGACCAGCACATGACACTCAAGGAATACACAAGAAAGCGCCACTTCAACGTTTCGCCCGAGCCGTCCGGCAAGACCGCTCCAACCAAGAAGCCGGACACACTCATCTTCGTCGTCCAAAAACACCGCGCCACCGCGCTCCACTACGATTTCCGCCTCGAATGGAATGGTGTGCTGCTTTCTTGGGCCGTTCCCAAAGGCCCTTCGCTCGACTCATCCGTGAAGCGCCTCGCGATGCAAGTAGAAGATCATCCGGTCGAATACGCGAGCTTCGAAGGAGTCATTCCTGAGGGCGAATACGGCGGCGGCACAGTCATGGTGTGGGACGAGGGAAGTTGGACGCCCGAATCTCCCGACGTTAACGCGGCCCTCACGAAGGGGGACCTGAAGTTCACGCTCCACGGCAAAAAATTAAAAGGCTCTTGGGTGTTGGTACGCACCCACGGCTGGGGCAGCAGCTCCGGAAAATCGTGGCTGTTGATCAAGCATCGCGATCAACACACTTCCACGAAAGACGTCGCCATCGAAAAGCCACGTTCCATCGTCAGCAATAAACTTCTCGCGGAAATCGCGCGTGACGGCGGCGGCGACGTCGAAAAAGCCGCCACGGGCGATCCCGGATTCAAACCCAAAAAGGCGGCAGCCACGAAAAAGACCCGCACGCCCGCGAAACGCCCATCGCGAAAATCCGCGAAATAAAATTCCTGGAATCGTCCGAGGCATCCATGGCCAAACTCCCCATCACGATTTCCCATCCGGAAAAAATCTTTTGGCCCGCCGAAGGCTACACCAAGGTCGACCTTGCCGAGTATTACGCTGCAGTCTTTTCCAAACTTCAGCCGTACATCAAAGACCACGTTTTGTCGCTCGAACGCTGCCCCGACGGAATGAAGGGTCAATGCTTCTACCAAAAAGAAAAACCCAAGAGCATGCCGCCCGGCACACCCACGAAGCGCATCCGTCACGCGGGAGGCTCGACTGAATCAACAAACTACGTAGTGGGCGGTTCTCTCGAAACGCAACTCGCGCTCGTAAATCTCGGCTGCATCGCGGTACACGCGATGGCCGGCCGCGCGAGCGCACCGCGCAAGTCCGATTGGCTCTGCTTTGATCTCGATCCCGCCAGCGGAAAATTCGCAGACGCGGCTCGCGCGGCCCTGCAGATAAAGGAAGCCCTGGACGCGCTGAAGCTGGAGTCCTACCCCAAGACTTCCGGTAGTCGCGGCATTCATGTGTTCGTTCCGCTGCGCAGCGGCCCTGATGCGGACGAGGTACTCGAATTCGCCCGCGCGCTCGCCACGCGCGTCGCAGCCTCGAACCCCAAAGAGCTCACCGTTGAACACGCGATCGCCGCCCGCGGACGGCGCGTATATCTGGATCCCTTCCGCAACGGATTCGGCCAGACAGTAGTCGCTCCCTATTCCGTTCGCCGCCGCGAAAAGGCGCCTTTCTCCACGCCATTGGCCTGGTCTGAAGTGAAAACCACTCTCGACCCTGCCACCTTCAATCTCGGCAACTTCCGCAAACGCCTGAAAGCGACGGACCCCTGGGCCGATTTCTTTCGCAATCGCCAAAGCCTCAAAGACGCCGCCAAATCGCTGAAAAGACTGTAGCCGCGGCGCCCGGCATGCCAGATTCGCCAGAAATGCCACTCAGTGTTATCCTTGGGATATTCCGAGAAAGTCTTCCGTGCGGAATATGCATTGCAGGAACGAAAAATGAACCACGCCGCAATCCCTGAATCGCCTGAATGTAAATCCCTGGAATGGGCGCACCCGCTCGTCCGCGAATGGTTCGTCGCAAAGTTTGGCACACCCACGGAACCCCAAGAGCTCGGCTGGCCGCATATCCTCGCCAGAAAAAACACTCTGATATGCGCACCCACTGGCTCCGGCAAAACTCTCGCCGCATTCCTCGCCTGCATTGACGGGCTGGTGCGCAAAGCGCTCGCAGGGGATCTGCAGGATCAAACCGAAGTCCTATACGTCTCTCCTCTCAAAGCGCTGGGCAACGACATTCAAAAGAATCTGGACATCCCGCTAGGAGAAATTCTCCAGCTCGCCCATCAACGCGGCTACCTGATGCCAGAAATTCGCACCGCCGTGCGCACCGGAGACACGCTCATCCGCGACCGCCTCGCCATGCAGAAGCGCCCGCCGCACATCCTGGTCACCACACCGGAATCGCTCTACATCCTGCTTACCGCCGGAAAGAGCAGGGAACTGCTGCGCACCGTTCGCACTCTGATCGTGGACGAAATCCACGCCGTCGCCGACGACAAGCGCGGCACGCACCTCGCCCTATCCCTGGAACGCCTCGAAGCGCTCACCGCGCAACCACTCACCAGAATAGGGCTCTCCGCCACGCAGAAGCCCATCGAACTAGTCGGCCAATTTCTAACCGGCAGCGAACGCCCCGCGCCCGTCATCGTGCAAATCGCACAGCGCCGCCGCCTCGACCTCGCCATCGAAGTGCCGTCCAGCGAACTCGGCCCCATCGCCTCCAACGAAATGTGGGACGAAATCTACCAGCGCATTGCCGCCCTTGTGCAGCAGCATCGTTCCACCCTAATTTTCGTAAACACTCGCCGTCTCGCCGAGCGCCTGGCGCATCACCTCGCATCGTTGCTTGGCGAAGACGCAGTCGCTTCGCATCACGGCAGCCTTTCGCGCCTTCGGCGCCTCGCCGTCGAATCCAAACTAAAAGCCGGTGAAGTTCGTGCGCTCGTCGCCACGGCGTCGCTGGAACTGGGCATTGATATCGGCACGGTGGATTTAGTCTGTCAGATCGGCTCACCCCGCTCGATTTCCGTGGCCCTGCAGCGCGCCGGACGAGCCGGTCACTGGCGCGGCGCCATCCCCAAAAGCCGTTTCTTCGCCACCACACGCGATGAGCTTCTGGAATGTGCCGCGCTCGTTCGCGCCATTCGTCTCGGCGAACTCGACCGCATCGAAATCCCCGAGGTTCCGCTGGACATACTAGCCCAGCAAATCGTGGCCTGCTGCGCCGCTGAAGACTGGCAGGAAGACGCTCTGTTCGCGCTCGTGCGCGGCGCGTTTCCGTATCGCAATCTTGAACGCAAAGACTTCGACGAAATCATCGCGATGCTTTCCGATGGCATTGCCGCCCGCCGCGGCCGCTACGGTTCCTACCTGCATCGCGACCAAGTAAACCATCGCCTCAAAGGACGCCGCGGCAGCCGCCTCGCCGCGATCACCAGCGGCGGTGCAATTCCAGATAACGCGATGTACACCGTGGTCGCCGAGCCGGAAGGCACCATGATCGGCACCGTGGACGAAGACTTCGCCGTCGAAAGTTTGCGCGGCGATATTTTCCTCCTCGGAAATTCTTCCTGGCGCATTCGTCGCGTGCAATCCGGTTCCGTCTCCGTCGAAGACGCGAGAGGCGCTCCGCCCAATGTCCCTTTCTGGCGCGGCGAAGCCCCCTCGCGCACCATGGAACTTTCTCAGCAAGTCGCGCACGTTCGCGAACATGTCGGCTCGCTCACCGAAGGCCTCGCGCCCTCGCCAGATCTGCGCAATTCGCCGAACGCTGCCGCAGCGATAAAGTGGCTGGAAGACGAATGTGGCATGGATCGCCCCGGCGCCGAACAAGCCACGCAATATATTGTCGAAGGCCGCGCCGTATTGCGCGCAGTTCCCACGCAGTCCACCATTGTCGCCGAACGCTTTTTCGACGAGAGCGGCGGCATGCAGCTGGTAATCCACGCGCCCTTCGGCGGCCGCATCAATAAAGCGTGGGGTCTCGCCCTGCGCAAGCGCTTCTGCCGCTCTTTCAATTTCGAATTGCAAGCCGCTGCCACGGACAACGGCCTGAATATTTCTCTCAGCGACCAGCACAGTTTTCCGCTAGCCGACGTGTTTCATTTCCTCCAAGCTGCCAGCGTCGAACCGCTGCTCGAGCAAGCCGTGCTCACCTCGCCAATCTTCGCCACTCGCTGGCGCTGGGTTGCCGGACGCTCACTCGCGCTGCTGCGTTTCATGGGCGGGAAAAAAGTTCCGCCGCCAATTCAGCGCATGCGCTCCGACGATCTTCTCGCAGCCGTGTTTCCACAAGCCCTGGCCTGTCAGGAAAATATTTCGGGCGACATCGAAATTCCGGACCATCCGCTTGCGCGCGAAACCATGAAAGACGCGCTCACCGAAGCAATGGATGTCGCCGGCCTGAAAGTAGTCTTGGAGGATATCGCCGCCGGACGTATTCGCTGCGTGGCCGTCGAAACTCCGGTGCCCTCGCAGTTTTCACATGAAATTCTGAACGCCAACCCCTATGCCTATCTCGACGATGCCCCACTCGAAGAACGCCGCGCCCGCGCCGTGGAAATGCGCCGCATGTTGCCCGAAGCGGTGCTGTCGGAAATCGGCAGGCTCGATCCAGCGGCAATCGCCGAAGTTCGCGAGGAGGCGTGGTCAGACGTTCGCGACGCGGACGAGCTTCATGACTTGCTGCTGGAACTCGCCGCGCTACCGGAAGATTCAAACGCGACGAGCGTCACCACAAAATCCATCGCGCCGTGGTCCGATTATTTCGCCACGCTTGCTGCTGCAGGCCGCGCCATTCGTGCACGCTCCGGCACGCGCAGCTACTGGCTAGGCGCCGAAAAAACAAAAACCTTCACCGCGATTTTTCCGGAAGCGAGCTTCGATTCGCTACCACCAGAAATCGAATCGCAACAACCGTCTCGTGACGACGCTCTCTTCGCCTGCATCACCGGCTGGCTAGCGCACCTCGGGCCCGTCACGATCCCTGGCTTGGCCGCGTTCTTGGGTCTCGCGACAGCAGATGTCGAAAAAACCTTCCTGCGTCTCGAAGTCGCTGGTTCCATCTTGCGCGGCCAGTTCACTGAATCCTCTGGGGGTCAATCGGAATGGTGTGACCGCCGGCTGCTAGCCCGCATTCACCGCCTTACGCTCGGCTCGCTGCGAAAACAAATTCAGCCCGTCACCGCCGCGCAATTCATGCGCTGGCTGCTCCGCTGGCAGCATGTCACTCCGGAAACGCGCCTGCTCGGCGAGCGCGGCACGTTGGAAGCGCTACAGCAGTTGCAAGGATTCGAAGCGCCCGCGAATGCCTGGGAACAGCAAATTCTTGCGCGCCGCGTCGCGAATTACGATCCGAACGTACTCGACCGCCTGTGCCTCACCGGTGCGGTCGGCTGGGGCCGCCTCTCCCCGCATCCCGCCACACTGGGCGAGCACAACGGCGCAATTCGCCGCGTCATTCCGACGAGCGTCGCGCCCCTAACATTCTTTATCCGCGACGACGCCGACTGGATGAGCTCGCGCCACGCCGCTAATGACGCACCGCAAGCCGACACCAACGATTCCGCCGTAGGCCTCAGCCACGCCGCGCGCGAAGTGTTGGCCCACCTGCGCCAGCGCGGCGCCTCATTCTTCACAGACATCGTGCGCGACACCGGAAAAATAAAAGCGGAATTGGAAACAGCCCTGTGGGAGCTGGTAACCGCCGGCATGATCACTGCAGATGGCTTCGACAACATTCGCGCTCTGATAGATCCCAAGCGCCGCGCCGGCCATGGCAAAGGCCACAACGCGCGTCCGCGACACAGCGCCGGCCGCTGGTCGCTGCTTCACACCAGCGAGGCTCTCGATCGCTCCCGTGTAATGGACTCCATCTGCTGGACGCTGCTGAAAAGATACGGCGTGGTCTTCCGTGAAATGATCGCGCGCGAGACCATGGCTCCGCGCTGGCGCGAATTGCTCATCGCACTGCGCCGCCTCGAAGATCAGGGCGAAATTCGCGGCGGCCGCTTTGTCAGCGGTTTCCTGGGCGAACAATTTGCGCTGCCCGTTGCGGTTGAATCTCTGCGCGCATCGGCCCGCCAGCCGGACTCGGGCGAAGTCGTAACCATTTCCCCCGCTGACCCGCTCAATTTAGTGGGCATTGTGATTCCCGGCGACCGCGTCTCTTCCAACTCCGGCAAGACGATTACCTTCGTGGACGGAATCGCTGCCGACCAAGCCGAGCCCCTCGACAATTTTTCTGTCGCCGCGGCCGGCTGAACCGCGAAGCGCGCTAAAGCGTTGGCGAACGATTCACACCGATCTGCCCGCCGCAGCGCCTGACGCCCAAGCCCACTGAAAATTAAATCCGCCCAAGTGCCCCGTCACATCTACTACCTCGCCGATGAAAAATAATCCTCGAACCTTGCTCGCTTCCATCGTTTTGCTGGAAAGTTCGTCTGTGTCTACACCGCCCCTCGTCACCTCAGCCTTGCCGTAACCTTCGGTATCAGTTGGAACCACAATCCACTCATGGACTCGCCGCTCAAGTTCCTCCAACTCCCGCTTACTCCAAGTATCCTTCGCACCTTTTGCAGCAGGTGCATGCAATTCCAGCCAACGAGTGGCAAATCGCTTGGGCAGTAAGCCTTGGAATGCAGCTCGCGCAGCGGCCATGTTCCTTGCGTTGCCATCGCGCATGGCCCCCGTCACATCGCGTCCTGGCACCAGATCAATCCGCACTGGCTTTCCCTCATTCCAAAATGACGAAATCTGTAAAATAGCCGGCCCACTCAATCCGCGATGAGTGATCAGCATGCTCTCGCGAAAGCTCTGCTCGCCAAACGCCGCGACAACCTCCGCCGAGACGCCCGCCAAATCGCAATACTGCTCGCGCTCCGCGGCGCCGAACACCAGCGGAACCAGCGCAGGCCGCGTCTTCTGAATCTTCAATCCAAATTGCCGCGCCAGGTCATAGCCGAATGCAGTCGCTCCCATCTTCGGGATCGAAAGTCCGCCCGTCGCGACCACCAGCGCTGGCGCGCGGAATTCGTCGCCATCGGAACGCACCAGAAACTCGTCCGTCCGCTGCACCTCGCGAACCTTGACGTTCAAGAATATCTTCACTCCGGAGGCTCGACACTCCTCTTCAAGCATATGTGTGATCTCATTCGCCGAGCGATCGCAGAACAGCTGTCCCAGCGTTTTTTCGTGATAAGGAATTCGATGCTTGTCCACTAGCGCGATAAAATCCGCCGGTGTATATCGCGCCAGCGCCGATTTCGCAAAATGCGGATTGGCGGATAGAAAATGCTCGGTCTGACAATAAATGTTCGTGAAATTGCATCGCCCGCCTCCGGAAATCAGTATCTTGTTCCCGGCACGTTCGGCGCGTTCCAGCACGGCCACGCGCCGCCCTCGCTTCCCAGCTTCGATCGCGCACATCAGCCCCGCAGCGCCAGCCCCAAGCACCACCACCTCAAATTTATGAATCATTTCGCATTCGTTTCAGGGACACCGGACTAGCCGCGCCAGAGGGCAGTTCAATTTGGAACACTTTCCTTTGGCGACCCGACACCATCCTACCCATAGGGTTTAAAATAGTGATATGCAGCGGAAAATATTTTGGATCACCTTCAGCGTACTCGGCCTCATTGCCGACACGGCGCTTCCTCTCTGGTGGGCGCTGGCCGCTACGATCCCCATCGGCTACGCCAGCTGGTGGTTTGCCTACCGCAGCGATTGGTTCTAGCACGCAACTCACTCCCGCGGACGCGTCACAAAGTCGACAAATTTCATAAATAACCGCCGCCTTCACGCCGCCGCGTTTTGCCTCGCGAACTCTTCGAGGGTAAACTGATTCCAGGAGAAGACCAAACAATTTGCCTCCGATTATCAATGCGCAAGGACTCTCGAAGCGATACGGAACCGCGCCGCTCTTCCAGAATATTTCGTTCACCGTGTCAGAGGGCGATCGTATCGGCCTGATCGGTCCCAACGGTTCCGGCAAATCCACGCTACTGGAAATTCTTCACGGCCGCGTAAAACCCGACAGCGGAAATGTGGCCATTCGCAAAGGCACCAGGCTAAGTTGTGTGTCGCAAATCTCGGAATTCGCCGCCGGAGAAACCGCTTACTCCGTAATCGAAGCCGCGCTCAAAAAATCCGGCGTGCCGGAAACCGATCTCGCCTTTCGCACCGCCGAAGCTCTCAGCCGCGCGGGTTTCGAAGATTACGAAATCTCCACCGCTACTCTCTCCGGCGGTTGGAAAAAACGTCTGGCGATCGCCGAAGCGCTCGTCCAGCAGCCGGATATTTTGCTTCTGGACGAGCCCACCAATCATCTCGACCTCGCCGGAATCAAATGGCTCGAAACACTGCTGCAAAATACTTCCTTCGCCTGCGTAGTCGTCAGCCACGACCGCTACTTCCTCGAAAATGTCGCCGATCATATGGTCGAACTGGATCGCGCCTATGAAGACGGCTTCCTTCGCGTCAATGGAAATTACAGCCACTTCCTCGAAGCCAAGGAGCAATATCTCCACGCGCAAGGCAAGCGCCAGGAAGCGCTGGAAAATCTGGTGCACACCGAAATTGAATGGCTGCGCCGCGGCCCCAAAGCTCGCGCCACCAAATCGAAATCGCGGATTGATAAAGCACACACGATGATCGGAGAACTCGCGGACCTGAACAACCGCACGCGCACAGCCACCGCGAAGATTGACTTCACCGCCTCCAATCGCCAAACCAAACAGCTCATCGGCCTGGAGAACGTCTCCTACACCATCGGCGGCCGCACGCTTTTCAAAAATGTGAACTTCATCCTGCAGTCCGGCACGCGCGTCGGCTTGGTCGGACCGAACGGCAGCGGCAAGACCACTCTGCTGCGCCTGCTACGCGGCGACATCCTTCCCACCGCTGGAAAAATCCAGAGAGCCGATTCGCTGCGTATCGTTTACTTCGACCAAAATCGCAGGCTCGATCCGGACGTGTCCCTCCGCCGCGCCCTGGCTCCCGACAGCGATTCGGTAATTTATCAGGACCGCGTAATTCACGTCGCGGCATGGGCCGCCCGCTTCCTTTTTTCCGGTGAGGACCTGAATCGCCCGGTAGGCCGCCTTTCGGGAGGCGAACGCGCCCGCGTCCTGATCGCTCAACTGATGCTTCAGCAAGCGGACGTGCTGTTGCTGGACGAACCCACCAACGATCTGGACATCCCTACGCTGGAAATTCTCGAAGAAAGCCTGCTCGAATATCGCGGTGCCTTAGTTTTAGTCACCCACGATCGCTACATGCTGGATCGCGTCTCCACCATTGTGCTGGGCCTGGACGGCCGCGGCGACGCCGAACGCTTTGCAGATTATTCGCAGTGGGATTTGTGGTTGCGCACGCAACAAACCAATCAACCCGCGGGCCCGAACGCTACAGCCGCGAGCACTCGCAAGGGCCGCGACAGCGCCCCGCAGGACACAAATCGCCCCGGCGCCACCACCAAAAAACTCTCGTACATGGAAAACCGCGAATTCTCCTCCATCGAAAAACGCATCGCCAAAGCCGAAGACCAGCTTCTAGCCAAACGCGTCGCTCTGGAAGATCCTGAAATCTCCAGCGATGCTGCGCGCCTGCATACCGCATACGTGGAAATGGAGTCCGCGCAGAAAACAGTGGACGAGCTTTACGCCCGTTGGGCTGAACTCAGCCAGAACACACCGGAGCAATTGAAAAAATAGCTGTGCACCTCGGCGTGCGGCCAATGCACTTTCGAATCCACGGCTATTCCGGTTTCGAAAATTCCGCCAGCAAAGCCTCATGTAGCCGCAGTTGATGTTCCGCAGAAAGTTTTGTACCAGCCGAAGTCAGATAAAAAACGTCAATCGCCGTCTCACCCTCAGTTTCAATCAGCGCGATCTCAATATTGCAATTTTCCCGCGAAAACGTGGAGCTGATCCGGTGCAGCAACCCCGGCTGATCCTGCGCAACAATCTCAATCAATGTACTGTGCGCGGAACAAGCATCGTCCGTCTTCACCCGAGTTGCTACCTTCACTTTCGGTGCGCGCCTTTTCTCTGATCGCAACCGATCGCGCAGCATTCGCTCGAGATCCGCCTTCCCGGTCAGCACGTCATTAATACTCGTCTGAAATCGTTCCCACTCCGGCAGGTTCAGCTCCAGCGTACGAAAGCGATCCGTAAAATAGAACGTGTCCACCACCACGCCCGCCTGATTCGAAAACGCCGCCGCTTTCACGATGTTCATTCCCCAAGCCGCCAGTACGCCGGCCATCATCGCAAAAAGGGAAGGGCGGTCCGTCGTCACCAGAGTCAGTTCGTACCAGTGCCGCCCGCGGCGCAAATTCAGCTGCACCGGAACTTTTCCTAGCCGCGCGGACATTTCCAGATGCGTCAGCACCTCGCCCGCCGCATGTGTTAGCAAATAGCGCCGCGGCAATCCTTCCAGGAACGCATCTAGCCGATCCCCGACGGTCATCGCCAGCGTGCCGAGATGCCCCATCACTTCATCATGCGCGTCCACATGCAATCGCTCGTCCAGACTGCGATTCAAATGATTTGCGGTCGCGATATAAAGTTGCCAAATGTTTTCGGCCTTCCACGGCGTCAGCGCCTCGGGATTCACGGCCTTGATATCGGCGTACGTCAGCAGGCAAAGCATCTTCAAACGTTCCGGGGTTTCCACTTTTTCCGCAAACGCGCGCACCGTCTCCGGGTCAAAAATGTCCCGGCGCATCGCAGCGCTCAGTTCCAGGTGGCGGTCAATTAAAAACAATACCGTCTCGCAATCCGGCGCATCCAGGTCCAGCCGCTCCAGCACCACTTCCGCGATTCGCACGCTCGCGCGCACATGGTCATCCGATTTCGCGCCTTTGCCCACATCGTGCAGCAGCAACGCAAAGTACAGCAGGTCCGGCTGCTCGAGTTCTTCCAGCAATTCCGCGTACCGCTGATCCCATTTCGATTGTGATTGTCGCAATGCGTGCAAATTATCGATGGCCACGAACGTGTGCTCATCCACCGTGAAGCGGTGTGAGTAATCGCGCACCACCAACGCATCAATTCCCGCGAATTCCGGGAACAGCAGCGTCAACAAGCGCAGCGAATGCATCGCGCGCAAAGCATCCGCTGCATGCGGCGCCACCAGGATTTCCTGCAGCAGGTGCCACAGCTCCGTGCCTTTCGGCGGCACAGCTTCCAGCGCTGGAAAAGCGCGCTCGATCTGCGCCTCTGTGTTGGAACCGAGCCGCAAACCATGTCGCGCCAAAAAACGGAACGCGCGCAGAATCAGCTCAGGGTCGTCCAACGCCGCGGGCTGCCGAAACAGCAGCATCCCGTCCTCGACCAAAAACTCCGCATTCGATAGCCGCGAGCGCAATTGCTGGAACTGATGATGCAGCGAAAGCCGCGCCGCCGGAATTTCCTCCAGCATCTGCACACAAACGTGATGGACCGTACGCGCGTGACTGAAGTACAGCCGCATCCACTCCGCAGTACTCAGAGTGTCCGCACTACTCTGATCACTCGTCGCACGGATCGTCCGCGGTGAATACGCCACACCGATTTTTCGCGTGGCAGCAGCGTCCTGGGATTCCCAAGTGAGCGTGTTATCGTCGCGATTGTGGCGAAAATGCAGGAAGCAGCGGATGGATACGAGAGCTTCCAAAGCCGCTGCAAATGACGTCTGAATCGAGATCGGCAAAATCGCATCGTCGCTCGGCCACACGTGATACTGCTCGATCGCCGCCATCAACGAAAGCCAGCAAACCACGTTGTAGTCCCGCAGCCCGCCCGGTCCGTCCTTCACATTTGGCTCCAGGTGAAACACCGTGCTGCCGAATTTGCCATGCCGGGTACGCGTCAGTTCGCCCAGACGCTTCACTATTTGCTCGGACTCGCGCGCCAGCAGTTTCGGGATCACTTCATCATACAATCGCGCAAACAGCCGGTGATCGCCCGCTAGATGCCGGCAATCGAGCAGCGAAATCGCAAATTCTGAATTGGCGGCTTCAAACCGGGCGCATTCGGCAATCGTGCGCGTCGCGGGGCTGAGTTTCAGTCCCAAATCCCACAGGTCCTGCGAAAATTTGCGGATCGGTTCTTTGAATTTTTCTTCCGTGCCATTCCCCGCATGCAGAAACAGCACGTCAATATCGGAAAAGGGGAAGAGCCAGCGCCGCCCGAATCCACCCAGCGCCACCACCGCAAAATCCGCGGGCCCGCTCGACTCGGCGAAAACGTGCTGCTTCCACAGACGCTCGATGATGGATTCGATCAGCGCGGTGCGGCCCAGTAAAGCAGCCTTGCCGTCGCCGGTCGCGGCAAATTGCTCCTTGATTCGCGCCAGTTCCTTCGTGGACATCTCGCGCAGTTCGCCGGAAGTTGATGGAATGGATGGCATCGCAGTTCGCCCGAAATTAACGCCGCGTCACAATTGCATTCCTCCAGTCGTCGAGTGGCCCTACGCTCCTCGCTGTTGCGCCGCTTGCGATCCCGGTCCCAACATTTCCACCGCGTCTTCCGGATATGCCAGCATGCCGAATTCCGGAACGTCCAATCCTGACAATTCCACTTCACGCGACACGCGCATCGACCGCCACGCATTCACCAGCGAAAAAACAATGTACGTGAATCCCAGCGCGTAAACCGCCAGCAGCGTAGCTCCGCCCAGCTGCACCCCGAACTGCGAAAAATCGCCGTGAATCAGACCCGTCACACCTTGGCCCGCTTTTCCTAGATAAGCCGCCGCGCCCACGCCGTTCCATCCCGCGCCATACGTTCCGTCGGCAAAAATCCCCACAGCCACCGCGCCAAACCATCCGCAATACCCGTGGACCGAAATCGCTCCGCAGGGATCGTCAATTTTTAGCACGCGCTCGTTGAAAAGCACTCCCAGGCAAACCAGCACACCCGCAATCACGCCGATAACCACCGATGAAGTCGACGTCACGAACGCGCAAGGAGCGGTAATCGCCACCAGCCCTGCAAGCATTCCGTTGCAAGCCATCGTAATGTCCGGCTTCCCAAACATGAAATACCACAGCAGCATCGCCGCCGCCGATCCGGCCACCGCTGCAAGGTTTGTATTCACCGCTACCACCGCGATGCGCAAGTCGGTCGCGCCCAGCGTCGACCCCGGATTAAATCCCATCCACCCAAACAACAAAATAAATGTCCCGCTCACCACGAAAACAATATTCGAAGCAGGGAACGCGCGTGGTTTTCCGTCAACTCCATATTTCCCCAGCCGCGGCCCCAGAATAATCGCCAGCGCCATCGCGCAAAATCCGCCGATCGAATGCACGACCGACGAACCCGCAAAATCCACATACCCATGTCCCCAATGCATGCTCGTTCCCAACTGCGAGAGCCAGCCCCCGCCCCAAGCCCAACACCCCGAAATCGGATACAAAATGCCGCCGATAAACAACTCGCACAAAAGAAAAGCCCAAAACGTAATACGCTCGCAAATCGCACCGACGATGATGTATCCAGCTGTCTCCATAAACACCACTTCGAACAGTGTCAAACAATTGCTACTCACGTCGTATGCCGGCCCAGTCAGAAAAAATCCCTTGCCGCCCAAGAATCCCCACGAGCCGCTGCCGATCAGAAAATGATTCAAGGTCGGAGCGCCCGCAAGATTTCCCGGAGCTGCGTTTACCGCCACGGCGCCAAACTGAAACGCGTAGCCGATCGCGTAGTAAGCAAGGAACGCAAACACATAGGCCGCAAAATTTAACATCATCAAGTGCCCGGCGTTTTTTTTGCGCACCAGTCCGACTGTCAACAGCGCAAATCCCGCCTGCATAAAAAGCACCAGGTACCCGGTCAGCAGCGTCCAGGAAAAATTCGTCGCGATGCGCGTGTGCCCCACGTCGTCCGCCAGCTTCAGCGCCAGCGGTTCGCGCGCGGCTTGCGCTTGATATTCGTCGAAGTCTTTCTTTAGCTTGGGATAATCGGGCGCGCTCGGATCTGTGGGCGCAGGCACCACGAACGGATTCCCCGCGGCATCGGCCGCCGAAGACCGGTCACCCGTCGCCGTGCCGGCGGGGTCCGGTTGCGTCTGGTCCGCGAGCGCCAAGCTCATCAGACCGCAGAGTACTTGTGCGACGACGAGCGCGACGATCGTCTTCAAGATCCATCGTGTCATCCGCCGGGCAAATGCACATTCCATATTCGAACTCCTATCCCGATTAGGGTAACCGCTCCAAGCCCTCACCCATTGGCTGCAATCGATCTTCAAATCGCGCCGGGCCCGCGCTCCCCCGTGCGTATGCGAATCACTTCATCCAGCGACGTCACGAAAATCTTCCCATCGCCGATCACGCCGGTTCGCGCGCCTTCCAGGATCGCGTCCACCACCGGATCCACCAGCTCCTCCACCACCGCGATGCTCACAAAAATCTTCGGCAGAAAATCCACGGTGTATTCCGAACCGCGGTACGTCTCCGTGTGGCCTTTCTGCCGGCCAAAGCCGCGCACTTCCGATACGGTCAGGCCGGTCACTCCCAGCGCTGTGACGCGCACTTTCACCTCGTCCAGCTGGGATGGCCTGATAACGGCATCAATTCGCTTCATCTGTAGCTGCTCCTTTCGTCTGGAACCGAAAACCCGCCGTATGTAACAAGGTATGGAACCTAGTAGCGCGTTGTCAGTCAAATCAATAACCTTGATGGGATGCATCACTATCACGAGCAGGGCATTGCGTTCAAGAAGCGACTGCGTGACCGGCGGGTTTCGCGGCGCTAAGATCGAGCGAGTTCTGCAATCAGCGATTCCGAAAAAGTGTTATTTGCCAAACATCGTGCCGAAATATAGGTAAAATGCCGAGGCGCCGCGGAGGCGGTCGGTAGAATCCGAAAATGATCACTCTCATTTCCATCATCGCGCTCGGCTTTTTCCTCGGCATGCGCCACGCCACCGACCCCGATCACGTGATCGCCGTCACCACTATCGTCAGCCGCCAACGCAGCATCCGCCACGCCGCCGTGATTGGCGCGCTGTGGGGTGTCGGCCATACCATCACAATTTTTCTGGTCGGCTCCGCCATCATCCTTTTCGGCGTCGTTATTCCGCCTCGCTTGGGCCTCACGATGGAGTTGAGCGTCGGCCTGATGCTGATCCTGCTGGGAATCTTGAATCTCTCCGGATTTACGCGCTGGATCACCGAGCAGCTCACGCCTGCGGGCGCTGCGCACGCACACGCGCACGTTCATCCCCACGTGCACGGCGACTACATCCACACCCACCCGCACGCGCACGAGCCTGAAAAACATGGCCATGCCGAATCTGCCACTCCGGTCGGTTGGATGGACCGTATGTTCGGACAACTCGGCATCTATCAAGCGGTGCGGCCGCTCCTCGTAGGCCTCGTGCACGGTTTAGCCGGCTCCGCGGCTGTCGCCCTACTAGTACTCACCACCATCCGCGATGCATATTGGGCGATCGCCTACCTTCTCGTTTTTGGCGTCGGCACCATCGCCGGCATGATGATCATCACCACGGCAATCGCGCTGCCCTTCAAATATTCGCAGCAACGATTCGCGCGGTTCAACCGCGGCCTGCAGATCGCCTCCGGCGTGCTAAGCCTAGCGTTCGGAATCTTCATCGTTTACAAAATGGGCTACGTAAACGGGATGTTCACCAACCATCCCAAGTGGACGCCGGAATGACCGCTCATCCAGCTATCGGACAGACGGTCGAGGACAATCGCGTTCCTGCAAGCGTTTCAAATAGATGGACAATACGAAGATTTGATCGTGAACGGCAGCGAAGCTCCGATCCTATGCGCTCGCCCCAACTTCGAAAAACCGCAGCAATTCCGCGGCAACCACATCCGGATTATTCAACGGAATGAAGTGCCCCGCATCAACCGTGATGCATTTCGAGTGCGGAATCAATTCGCAAGCCCGCTGCGCAAACCCCTCTGGCACCGCCGTATCACGCGAGCCCTGAAAAATCAAAGTCGGCATCAGTAGTTGCGGCAACATCTCCGGCACCGCTGCCAGCACCTCCGCCGGATTGCCCCAGCGCAACACGGACATCAGCCGCCACGCTCCCCACGGACCCGAAAATGGTGCCCGAAAATGCCGCACCACGCCGCGAAGTTCGGTCCGCCGTTCCTCCAAAGCGTAGCGCATCGAGATCCGCCAGAAAATCGCGCTCACCAACGGCGCCAGCAATTCGCCCAGAACGGGAGTCCGCAAAATACGAAACAGGTGAAACGGCTTCAGCTCCGGAAACACCGCCGGCGAAAGCAGCGCCAAATGATCTACACGCTCCTGAAACCGAAAAGCATAATGCACGGCGACAGCCGCTCCGGCGTCATGTCCCACCACGTGCCACTTCGCAATGCCACGTTCCACGCGCAGCTGTTCGATCCGATCCGCGAGCGCTTCCAGCTGCTTAGGGCCATGAGGAATTTGCGGCGTCCTTCCAAGTCCCGGCAGATCCACAGCCAGGCAAGTAAACTGTCCGCGCAATTTTTCAATGATGCGCGTCCACAGCTGGCCGCTCGTTGGCATCCCGTGAATGAATAGTACCGGATAACCCATCCCGCGAGAAAACAGGTACATGCAGTTCACCCTTTACAGCCAATCCGCATCAACCCGCTGATTCGGCCGCCCTCGGCATCCGCTTGCAGTATTCAGAAAATATCCACGCGCAGGCCCGCCAGAAACCCAACACCAATCCGAGCAGGTATGTCTTGAAAATTCCCTTGGGCTTCAGCCGCGCGTACACCAGATTCATAGTCCATGCCGGCGTGGTGTACACCGTGCCGGAAGCTCGCGCCCCAATGCGATTCCTCACGGCGGGCTCGTACAGAATTGTTTCGATTCCAGTGTTAAAAAACTTGGCCATCTGCAGAATCCTGCGGTTGTACGCAATTCTCGCCCGCAGCGGCAGCGTGCCCCGTTTGCGGTATTTCAGAATCAGCACCGCAGCTTCCGCCGCGTGCCGCAACGCCGCCGTCACCCCATTCGCCGTGATCGGATCCACCATGGACGCCGCTTCGCCCGCCACGAACCAGTTCGGCCCGGCCACGCCGTCGTAAACACGCGAGCGAAAAGCCGTCGCATTGCAAGGTCCCAAAGGTCCCGCCTCGAGCAGTGCGGCGAACCGCGGAAACTTCTTCAATTGCTGAAGGAAAATCTCTTCGACCCCCAACCCTTGCTCTCGTCGCACCTTCATCGCCGCGCCAGTGGTAACGAATCCCACGCTAACTACCTGCGCGCTGATCGGAATTTCCCAAATCCAATCGAGATACTCCGTCGGCAGCGGCTCCATGTACAAAGTAGTCCCTTCCACCAACTCCGAAATCGCAAAGTAAGTCCAGATCGCCACCTTCGCCGGACCAAACTGAATTGCCGGAAGCTCAAACTCGCGCGGTAGCAGGGAACTCGCGAATCCCGATGTATCAATAAACCACGGCGAAGCAAATCGCGCGCCGCCGGCCGTATGCACGGCAACGATTCGATCGCCATCGCGCTCTACTTTCACCACGTTGTCGCGCACCACGGTCACGCCGCTCGCGACCGTCCTCTTCAGCAGCTCTTCGTCTAGACGCAGACGATCCACGTGCATCGTGCGCAGCTCCACGCGGAATGGCGCCTCAGCCAGCCACGCGCCCGGCACATAATGCTCGGAAGCGCCGTCGCGCAATTTCACGCTCACGTGCCGCTTCCACGTTGCCAAACCGCCCCGCACCAAATCTTCCATCGGCAACCCTAGCGCTTTCAACAGGTCCGGCGCCGACCAGTCCAGCGATTCGCCCACCGCTTGCCGTATCGCCTCTTCCGGCTCGATGCACACCACGCGCAGCCCAGCGGCCGCCAGCTGCATTGCCGCCGCCTTTCCACACAAACCCCCGCCGAGAATGGTCAAGTCGTAAACAGCAGAAGGGGAAGACACTGCGGGAAACTATCACTTCGGCCGCAAGCGCACCAATAGTACAAAACCACTATACGAGTCCCACATGGCAACACTCACCGGCGGGAACAGTTAGGGGTCAGAACATGCGTGGGAAGGGCGGGGCTTCAGCCCCTGAAGGCGCGCCTTCGCCTTGGGGAGGGGGATTACGATGCCGGCTTGCCAAAAGCGATGGGCCGAGCGGAAATAATTCCAGAGCCTTCTTTAACGGTGATGAACTGATTCGCGCCAATCTTGGAAAGTGAATCTTTTTGCCCGCTCGGCCAGGTGATTTCAATACTCATCGTCCTGCCCGCTTCTGGTTTGCCCAAGCCAAACGTCAGCGGCAGCTCGCTCTGCGACGCGTAACTCGACCCCGTCTTCACCATGCGAAACAGCCGCGCGCTCGAACTCGTCGTAAGCGTGACCTTCGCGCCAATTCCATCGCGATTCGAACGCGTGCCAACGAGCTTCACGCGCAACATATCATTCTGATTGCCGTTGTCATTGCGCAGCAGCCGCGCCGGTCCGTTGTTCGCGGTGATCACCAAATCCAGATCGCCGTCGTTGTCGTAATCCAGATACGCTGCGCCGCGGCCCACGCTGGGCTGCTGCATCGCGGGCCCTACTTTCGCCGACGCATCCTCAAATTTTCGATTGCCGCTGTTGTGAAAAAGAATCGCCGGCTGCGCATATCTCAGTGTCGGCTGCACCACGCTGATGTCGTCCGAAACGTGCCCATTCGCGGCAAAAATGTCCAGCCGCCCGTCCAGATCGTAATCGAAAAAGAAACAGCCAAAAGTAAGAGCCTGCAAAGACATCTGCCGAATTCCAGACGCTATTGCTTCATCCACAAACAAGCCGGAGCCATCATTGCGATAAAGCGACATGCTCTCGTTCGTGAAATTCCCGATCACCAGGCTCTGCCATCCCGAACCGTCGTAATCTCCCGCATCCGTGCCCATTCCCGCGCGCACCCTGCCCGATTCGCTGAATGCCACGCCCACCTGCACACCGACGTCCGTGAAAGTGCCATTGTGATTATTGTGGTAGAGCTTGTTCGGCTCGGTATCGTTCGCGACGAACAAATCCATCCACCCGTCGTTGTCGTAATCCAGCATCGCCACGCCCAGCGATTTGCTGGTGGGGTCGTGCAATCCAGCCCGCTTCGTCACGTTCTCAAACGTGCCGTCGCCGTTGTTGTGAAAGAGCGTCGAGCTTTCGCCCTTGTACGTTTGCGGCGTGCAGTAGGATTTATTCTTGTTGTCGAGCGTGCAATATTGATCCTTCGCGATGGACCAATCAATATAGTGCGCGACGAACAGATCCAGCTTTCCGTCATTGTCGAAATCGAACCACACCGCGCTGGTAGTAAACCCGGGATCGGCGACCCCGGCCTTCACCGTCACATCCGCGAATTTCCCGTTGCCCAGGTTGTGGAACAGATGATTCGAGCCAACCGTAGTGATGTAAATATCCTCGAAACCATCGTTGTCGTAATCCGCCACCGCGCATCCCAGGCCATAAGATTCCATTGCCAGCCCAGCTTCGCGCGTCACATCCGTAAACGTCCCGTCCTTATTATTGTGATACAGCGCCGGGTAGGATTTCGCGGCGCCCTTGTGCCCCGGCCAATCCATCGAATTGACAAACAGGATGTCCTGCCAGCCATCGTTGTCGTAATCCAGAACGCAAACGCCGCTCCCCATCGTTTCCGGCAGATATTTTTTTCCGAACGCGCCAGAGTTATGTTTGAAGTGAATCCCGGCCTGCTTGGTTACGTCGCGGAATTCGATCGGGCCAGCGGGACGCGCGGGCGACGGCGCTGTTGCGCCGACGGAATGCTCGGGAATACAACTCATCAGCAACGTGGCCGTGGCCAACAGCGCAAAGCAAATCCTGCGGCGATCTTGCGTCAACGCGTATTTTCCTTTCGCGACACGATTCCGGATTTTCTGCAGCCTGCAGCAGCGCGTACGCCGCCTCCAGCCCTCGCGACCTTCTGTTCCTCAGGCGTTCGCCGCGCTGGCGTCAGCTCCCGGGCCCATGCCGGCATCCGGCGAGCGCCGCGCATCCATCCACATCTCAATCAGCATCGCCGTCGGACCTACGATGAAAAGCGCATAAAACGGTGCGTAAACCACCTGGTTCAGCCGCAGCAAAAATTCAGCAAACGCCACCAAAAATACGACGATGCACTGGCCTTTCTTCGAACGCACCGTAGTCTTTGGGTCCGTAATCATGAAAAATATAAAAAGCTGGTACATCGGCCCGGTCAGCGGCGCAATTTCCGATTGCCACGGACTCCGCGTGATGAAACTCCGCAAGAACGCAAACGCGATGAACGATACCACGTAGATCCCAGTGATGTGGAACCGTCGCAACCGCCAAATGATCACCGACCCCAGCGCCCATATCACCATCATGGGCAAAAGATAATTACCCCATTGAATGCTCAACGTCGCCACGGTTTCCGGCGCCAAGAACAGCAGCGCCGAAATCCCAAAATTCGATGGGTTCCAGATGTGCCGCCCCTTCACGCGCAAAACATATTTCGAAGTGATGGAAATCAGACTGCACAAAACGTACGGCCAGAACGCCGGCGAGCGCACCAGAATCCCCACGCTGATGCCCGTGATATAAGCGCTGGCCACATTAGGCCATTTGCCGTAAAAAATGCGCCCCAGCGCCAGATCCGCAGCGATGCTGGCCACAATCGCGAGAGCCGTCTTCTGATAGCTCTCCAGCATTCCGAACGAGAGGTGCCCTCCTACCAGAATGCACGTAATGAAAATGGGCGCGATGTAACGGTTGTCGAGACTCAGCCAGGATTTCCGCGCAGGTGCACCCGCCGCAGAGTGCGCCGGCGACGCGGCAGGCGCGGTGGTCCGCTCGCTCATGCCGGCTCCTTAATCTTCAGAATTTGATTTGCCGCGGGATGATCAAGCGTTTGAACCTTGCCGGACGGCCAGCGAATCACGGCCTTCTCCACATGCGGGTCTTTCCCCAGACCAAAATGCAGGCGCCGGTCGTTCTGCGCGGCAAATCCGCTCCCCCCAGAAACTTCCTGCTTTTGCTGTTGGCCATTCCAATACAAAGTCACCTGCGTCCCAATCGCGCTCCGATTGCTCGCTGTGCCTTCGAGCGAGAATTCGATCCACGCGTTCTCCGGCGTCACCGTGTTCTTGTAAATCAGCAACGGCCCCTTCTGATTCGCCACCACCGCATCCAGAACCCCGCGATTCCACAAATCCACCAGAGCCACCGCCCGCCCATCAAACGTGTCGGTCACTCCCACGGCCTGCGCCACATTGATGAATTTCCCGGCGCCGTCGTTCAACCACACCCGCTTCTGCTGGTATCCCGACAAACTGCGCCCCTCCATCGCCGGCCAGTTTTTCGCGTCAATAATAATGATGCTGTTCCCCCCGGCGATTTTCGAGAAGTCGTACCAGTAGCTGCGATTGCGGTCCAGCGAAACGTACCCGTTCGTGAGATACAGATCCAAAGTCCCGTCGTTGTTCAAATCCCCAAATTGCGCGCCAAAACTCCAGCCACCAAGTTCCACGCCCATATCGCGCGCCAAGTTTTCAAACTGTAAACCGTCGCCCGCCGTTCCTTCCTTCGGCATCCACAAATTGTTTCCCTGTATCAGCACGCCATCTTCGGAAATATTCGAAACGTACACTGCGTAACGGCCATCATTGAGAATATCGCCGAACGTCGCGTTCATTCCGCTCTTCGGCGAAAAGCCCACGCCGGTTTGCGCGCTCACGTCACGAAATTTCTTGCCATCATTGAAATACAGTTCGGACACCCCGTAATCATTGGCGATAAATAAATCCGGATGTCCCGTGCCGCGCAAATCCGCCGCCGCCGCCGCCAACGCCCAGCGCCGGCTGTTGATACCCACTTGCGCGCTGACCTCCTCAAATTTCCCATTGCCAAGATTATGGAACAGATACTTTCGGCCGCCATTTTTCGCATACTCAAAACTATCCGGCATGATTTGCGTGGTTTTCAGATGCCAGAGGTCCACATCTTCCGAGTAATATCCGCCGATAAAAAAATCCAGCAGCCCGTCGCCGTCATAATCGAACCACAAAGCGGTGTTGGCGTTCACCCATGGCGGCAGGCCAACTTGCTCGGTCACGCGCGTGAAACCGTGCCCGGCGTCATTGTGAAAAAGCTCGGGACGTCCCCACTTGATCAGCAACAGATCTTCGTAGCCGTCGTTGTCGTAATCGCCCCACACCGCGCCCATCGAAACGCCGGTTCCAGCCTGATTTACATCCGCGATGCCCATTTGCTCGGCCACATCTCTAAAAGTGCCATCATGCAGATTGTGATACAGCGCGTTCTTGCTCCCTTCGCCGCTGTTCGTCACATAAATATCCGGCCAGCCATCGCCATCGAAATCCACAATCGAAACGGATGCGCCCATCGATGCCACCTGCGGCATGATCGGCGTCAATTGAGGGTCGAGCGTAGGCGCTTGGTGAACGAATTCGACTCCTGCAGCGTGAGAAACTTCCTGAAAATAAAAACCGTGGCGAGCCAGCGCGGATTGCGCATCCAGCTTGGATTTGCTGCCGGCCTTTCGCGCCGATGCCCACTTGATCACCAGCGGCGCGGCCAACATCCCCACGAATAAAATGCTCACGATAATCCGCGCCGTGCGATTTTGCTTCACCGGGGAGGATCGCTCCGCAACGCGTTCTGAAAAACTTCCGGCGTCATGTAGCGCGTGTGATAGTTCTGCCAGTCTTCGGGGTGCTGGCGATACGGTAATTCGTCCTCGAGGCTGCCCGGCCGCGTAATGTACTGCTGCTTGGCGTGATAGGGAAGTGGCAGCACCGTTTTCGAGAAAGTGGAATTGAAATCGCCATCCTTGATCCAGCCGTCGCCGATCACCACGTAGTCGCGCACCCAACCGGCGGGCGGCGCCGGCTGCTCGGGAAATCGCAAAGACATTTCGTCGCCGGAGTTCACAATTACATAGCGATCGTCAATCTGCGTGAGCAACTCCCGCACGTCGCCATAGCGCGTGTAATAGCCGATCAAATCGCGCCAGCGCTGTTTCGTGGTCACCACGTTATTGTAGTCCGGCACTTCGGGCGCCCCAGAATCCGGCCGGCTGATGCTGGAATAGCCGCGATAATGCAGATCCGCATAGTTCGGTTCCAGACGCACCGTTTTCAGCGGCGCGTCCGGCATGCCCTGCGCCCATTCGATGCAGTCCCAATAAATTTCCAAGTTGGTGCGAATGCGCACCCGCCGCGGTGTCCCCGGACGAAACACGTCCGTAAGATTGAACAGCACAGTCTTCTTTCGCCCCGCGGGAAAACCCAGATTCGATTGCGCCGTGATCCAGCCGCCGTGCCCGTCAGGAACTTCAATGCTCATGCCCTGCGCGCGCCAGCGATGCCCCTGCGTGATCGCCACGTTCAACGACGATTCCGTATCGTGAATCGAACCTTGCCCGATCAAATAGAGTGGCCCGTTCTTCGGTGCATCCTCACCCAGATCCACTTCCACATAATGGTCGCGTGTAATGCCCTGATATTGACCGCGCCCAAAGTCATCCAGCGCTTTTCCGTCGAGCGTATCAACAATAGCGGTGACGTCTTTGCCGGTGTCATCAATCGCCCACGCGATCTTGTGCGGCGTCGCAACGGTGGTGACGCCCAGTTTCGGTGGAGGAATCGAAAACCGTTCATCCACGTAAATTTCCGTTCCCACTGGATGGTCTACGGTCATCAGTGCCAGATAATCGTAGTAATAAACCTCCCAAAGCTCCGCCGTAACGCGCAAATCGTAATATCCATCATGCGGCACCAGCTGGTCGCGCCGGATCTTGTACCACTCTCCCGTCGTCTCCACGCGCGCCGTGCCAATCGTATTGATCCGCAGCCCAATCGCCGAGCCCCACGGCACCGCATCCTTGATAAATTCCATGCCCTTGCCGTTGTAAGCAAAAAGGAACGGGCAGGAAGCCTTCAGCCTCTGTTCCGTCACTACTTCCGTATCCGCCGCGACGCCGAACTCCGCGCGCACCGTCCCATTTGGCCACACGACGCGCACCACGTCCGTGCTGGTTTGATTTCCCAAACCAAAATGTACTTGCGGCCCGGTGATCGGCTGCTTCTGCACCAGCATTCCGGAGCGAATTTCAACTTCGCCTCCTACGCCGAAGGGATTGATGCGCTGATCGCCGACGGCCTGCTTCGCGTGCGGCCGCACGACCTGCCAATGATAATTCTTCGAGCCGTGATTGATGGCCTGCAACGGCTGTCCGTCGGCCGAAAGCGCAAGCAAATCGAGGCGGCCATTCCCGCTGAGGTCCGCTGCATCAGACACCAGCGCCGGGGCCGCCGCCTGTCCAAACCCATGCTCGAGCAAAACAAATTTGCCATTTTCGTCCGCTAACCAAATCAATGCCCCGAAGGCATTGTGGCTCGCGTCCGAAGATGCGCCAGTCAGAAATAGATCCATCGCGCCATTGTTATCCAGATCCGCGACGCGCAATCGCACTTCACCGCTGAGATAACCGGGAACGCCGGGTCCACTCGGGACGCGCGCAATCTCCGCAACATCCAGATCTTTTCCCTCGCGCTCGTCGGAAATTCGCACGATCGCGCCGTCTGCTTGCACTGCCAGCAAATCGAGCACGCCATCATTGTCAACGTCGGCGACGTTAAGTGCTTTCACTGGCGGAAAATTGCCCGGCAACGGAAGCTCGCGGAACTGCGCCTGCCGCTCGTTGTGAAAGACACGCAGATGCCCTGCGCCATCCACCAGCGCCGCGTCCGGATTCCCGTCGCCATCAATGTCCGCCCACGCAAATGCGCGCAGCCCGCTGACGCCCGCAAACGGATGAATCGCCGTAAACGTGCCATCGCCATTATTTCGCAAGACCAGTGGCAATCCTTCCTTCGCGCCCAGCACAATATCCAGATCGCCGTCTGCTTCGATGTCCACCGCCCAAGCGCCGGTGTAGGCAGCACTCGTCACGGCTTTCGGCAATTTCGCTCGCGCCGTCACATCCGTAAACAGTTTAGGACTGTCCTGACGCATCAACCGCACGCCACTGGCGCCGGCCAGCACCAAGTCGTTCTTGAAGTCATAGTTGAAATCAATCGGCAAAATTCCTTCGGGCAACGGCGCGATGCCACTTGGCCCGCCAGGGAAGGGAAATGTCGCCCCTGTTGAAACGTGCACTTCGCGGCCGTTCGCTTCAACGACGACAGGAGGGGCGGCGCTGCCCAGCGATAAAGCGCCAACCCATTCCCAGCGTTTCGCCGCCAGATTCGCGCCAGGATTCGCGCCCTGACTCACCACAGGCTGCGGCGTAAACATCAGTGCCAAATCCGCCGGCGCCGGAACGAACACAGGCGATTCCAACCGCAGAAAATGAGTAAAGGGCTCGGCCTCTTCGCCGGGGGCCGCCTGCAGCACGGCCAAGCTTTCGCGGAATTCTGCAACGCGCATCAAAGTGTTGCGCAAAAAAGTCGTTCTCGTCGCAGCGGCGTGCATGTCCCCACCCGCCACCGCAGCATGCAAAACCGCAACCTGCTGCTGCACTTCTGGAGGCCACTGCGCGGCTCGCGCGCCGATGTGTTCCAGTGCGGAGTTCAGAGTTGCGGTGTCACCGTGCTTTGCTGCCGCGCGCGCCAGTTCGAGCCAGGCCGCCAGATTATCCGGCTGAGCCTTGAGAATATTCTGAATCAGCGATTCAAATTCCGCGTCGCTGCCCGGGCCACCGTCGCGCTCCACCTCCAGCGCTAATTGATACGCAGCACGATAGTTTTGCGGATTGATCGCGACCGCTTTGCGCCAATCCGCGATCGCTTCCTTGGAATTGCCGCGCGTGCTCTGCAAAATTCCCAGCAAATAATAGATTTGATCGTTCTTCGGCGCGAGGTCGCGCACGCGTTCGTATCTCTGCGCGGCCACGTCAAAATTCCGCTGACGAAATGCCAGCACGCCCCAGTTGCCCCATCCAGCCGGCTCGCCCGGCGCGAGCTGTGTCACCTGCGCGAGCTTGCTCTCCGCCGTAACGTCGTCGCCCACCTGTAGCGCCGCCAGGCCGGTGTAAAACGCAGACACAACTTCGGCATATTCCTTCGATGATTTGGCAGGCAGTTTGCCGCCGGCTCCGCATCCCACGAAGCTCACAACAGTCGCGCAAAGAAAAAGCGCCACCGTCGTTTGCAAACAAGGCGACGAACACCCGCGCGCCGTGCCTCCGCGCGCGCCATCCACGCGAACGAAAATCCACCGCCGCACTCGATACCGAGCGCCAAACACTTCGCGCGCTAATTGTAAAATCACGTGAAACTTCAACTCGACACCTTCTGCAGCTGGCTTCTCCGGTACTGGCGCTTGCGCATCATCACATGAAACCACAGGAATCCCACGCCCAGAAACGGCAGCGCAAACAGCAGCAAATCCCATCGCCCATACCCCGGCGGAGTAACTTCCACATCCGCCGCAGCCTCGCCGTCGCCCGTCGAACTCTTCACAATCAACCGCACGTGCCACAACTCCTGCTGATCAAATTGCGTGTCGCTCCGATATACGACTTGCCCACGCAGGTTTTCCAGTTTCATCGGGTACATCACTTCCGCCAGACGATCCGTCACCGGCCGAACGCCAATTTCAATTTTCAAATCCGGCGGAATCGTACCCCCCGGAGGCGGATCGACGATCACGTAAAACAATCCCGTCCCCACATCCGGATGCGTCCATAGCGAAACGATCACCGGCCCCACGCGCTTATCGGAAATGATGGGAAACGGTGGCCCATTGTGCGCGGCCAGCGAAGAATTGGCCACGAACAGGGCCACGACCACTGCCAAGAACTTCCGCCACACCGTTCCGCGCGAATTGTGAAAAATTGTCATCGCTATTGTGCACAATCTGAAAACGCCACAAGCCACTCTATCCGGCCAAGAATGTCCCGCGCATATCCATCGGCTGAAACATCATCCACATCGCCGCAACCCACAAGACCACCGCCACTGCAGCCCACGGCGCAAATGCCCGCAACGGACGCTCAGCGCAATCGCCTTCAGCCAACTGGTGTATCACCACCAACGATCCCGCTAGCCCCAACACCAAAAATCCAATTTCCAGCGGCTGCACGTATCTCATTGGAATTCCCAGCAATGTCCATCGCGGCGAGCCAAACACAGTCCATCCCAACCTCGCCGCAGCGCTTTGCGCCACAGGCACCACAGTGTAAAGCCCCGTCAAGAAATGAAAACTGTAATGCGCCAGCCACATCCCAAATCCCAGCGGCACCAATCCGTATGTGTAACGCACCGCCAGCGGCACAAGCGCCCGACAGCTACCTCCCCTAATCTGCGTCAACCACGCAGCCAAACCCAGCAACACTGCCGGCTCGACCACAAGGAACAAAGTGAATAGCACGCCCAACACCGGCGCCTTGCTGTTCACATGCAAAATCGCAGCAAGCCAGCTCTCGAGCGCATACACCGGGCTAACCATCCCAAACGCATTCAGCAACGCGCCGAAGCTGAATACAATCGCCAGCGCCGCCAGATCCTTGCGCTGCGAAAAACGCCCGATCCCCGAACGCCTCGGGTCCACCATCAATTCGCTCGCAGGCAGGCGGCTCAATATTCCGATGTTGTCATGCGGGCAAGCGTGAAGGCAGTCCAGGCAGAAAGTGCAATCCATGTTTCCCACTTTCAGCGGCTGGAATAACGCCAATTCGCACCCGCGCTGCACCACCACCAAATCGGGTCCCGGCGCGCGCCGTCCGCGGATACAATCTTTCGTCCCACAAGAATCGCAGACCTCCAAATCGCGCACCTTCACTTCTAGTGGAGAAATCATGGACGCCACGAAATTGAATTGCCCGATAGGACATACAAACTTACAAAACGACGCATGCTTGAAAAGTCCATCCACCACCAGCACCGCTGAAAAATATCCCACGATCAGCCAAGCAGTCCACCATGGCGAAGACCACAGGCTGAACTCCTCGTAGCAAAATAAAATCACTGCAAAAAGCCCCACGGATAACCACTTGTTGCGCAATTTCTGCGGCCAGTTCCATCGCGGATGAACGAATCGTCGAGCCACATTGCGTACCAGCATGAAAGGACAAGCCAGGCAGAAGAAATTCCCGGCGCACAGCAGCACCAGCACCAGCGCGCCACGAAAATGCACCCAACTCAGCGTCGTTGCCAGATTTTTCGGCGCGAGCGATGGCCCCAGCAACCCGTCCAGGATCATCGCGACACTAACAATCAAAAGCGGAATCTGCAGCACCGTGCGCAGGTGGCGCCAGTGGAACAAGCGGCGCAATCCTGGCACGTGAATTAAATCAAACGGAGGTGGCTCAGCAGCGACGGACGAGTTGTGCGTGGCATTCGGCAACGTAACCTAATTCGCGGTGACGCCTGGGATGCTCACTTCGCGCTCCAGCTTACGCCCGTCGGGCAGGGTAACATGAATCAGCAACACCCAATCGCCGGACATCGCAAATGCCAGCGAACCCTGATATTGCCCTGGCGCAACTTCCCGAGTTTCGCCAAACACAGAAGCCATGCCCGCATGCGACATGTCCGCCTCAAGATTGATGCGTGCTCCCGCGACCGGCGCACCCGCGGCGTCACTCAATTTCACGGTGAGGACAGCGGGCCCGACCCGGACTGGCTGCGGACTAATTCCGTACTCGATTGCGACATCGGAGCGTGGCGCAACCTGCTTACTGCATCCGGACGCAAGCAAAACGGCAACGCATGCAAATCCTACAAAAATTCCGCTCCGCCACTCCTGGCGAGATCCCAGCGTGAAATCAGGTCGCACGGGAGGCCAGGCTCCAGCGGCTCTACGCGGCCATGAAGGCGATCGAAGCTTCCCGATCACGCTGCCTGGGCTTCAGCTTTTTTCGAACTCTTGTTCCAAGCGCAAGTGCATGTATCGTGGTTCACTTCGCCCTCGGGCGGGAAGATGTGGTAGTACATCCCAATCACCATCGGAATAAACACGATGGAGTTATAGAAAAGATGCAGCTCCACGCGCGGGAAGAAGAATTGCAGTACGCTCATCGGCACAGGTCGGCCGCCCAAATTGTGATGCAGTACGTATTGCGAGATGAGCAGCAGATGCTCAATGTGATGCCAGAACTGAATCACCAGCGCGATCGTCCACCACGTGCGCGCTCTTCCGCTGAATCCCTTGCGCAGCACCCAGAGCCCAATTAGCATCACCAAAGCATAGCCATAGTGCAGCACTTCAGACTTTATCAGCCACGGGTACCACAGCCCCACGATGCCGTTGGCCATTGGCCGCGGCCATCCCATTACCCAAATTTGATAAGCCTGCACCAGATGCTCACCCCAATGCGCCAGCACAATCACCATGAAGACTTGCAGCGCGCGCTCGTGCCACACCGAGTTCAGCTTGTCGTAGAAGCTGGCACCTATGGCCGAAGCAAAATGAGCGCTCTGGATACTTGGACTCGAAACCCCCATTACTAACGCCTCCCAACAACCGACGTTACATTCCTACTGAAACAAACACGTACGCCGGACACTCGCACACATAGTGACCGTGTTCAATAATGGAATTGTACTAGACCGCAGGGGATGTCGCAGCGGAACGGAGCCATTCCCGTTTCGGGAAGCAGTGGCAAGATGTCTACTCACCGCTGGACGTACGCTGGCAGAACGCCGTACGTGATTGAAAACACGCCACATGCTTACGCGGAATCCGCGTCACTTGCTCGGCTGAAGTGGAATCATCAGGCGGAGAAGCTTGACCTCCAGGTGGGCCCAATCGCTGCCGTGACGCCGACGGTGGGACTCAATCATCCGCCCCGACAACAGCAGTAGGATCCAGAACAGCGTCAGGCGCACCCTCCAGCGCTTGGCGTAATTCCGCCAGCGTCGTGAACGCGCGTGCTCCCTCGCTCAACCCCAGCCGCCGGCTGACCTTCGATGGATCATCCGTAAAATTCCACAATCCAACGATGATCTGCAATTTCGGATCCTGCGCCCGCAATTTCGCGTACAGCGCTCGCGCATGCGGTATCGCAAACGGCGGCAGCGCCGATATGCAAACAACATCCGGTCTCTCGTCCTTTACCTGGGCCAACATTTCAGCGGCGGTGCCCAGCGGAATACACAGCGCTTGATGCCCGGCTGTTTCCAGAACCTGCGCCAGCATGATCGCCACGATCTCATCGGCTTCGTCTCGCGCGGGGACGCACACTACCTTGCGCGATTGCTCATCGCGCAAAGCCATGGCGCGCGATAACTCTCCGCGCCCTCCACCTTCTATCGCCGCGGTGGGCTGCTCGCCGCGCGGTTCCCAGAACTCGTCAATCAGTTCCCGCGTGCTCTGGCAAATGAATTTCTGGTTCGCATCTTCCAGGCGATTCTCATGGCGGTCTTGTTCTGCCAGACTCAGCGCCGGAATCAGCACGGAATCGTAGAGTTCTTCGAGTGTTTTTCCTTCCAGACATTTCTCCAGAACCTGGCGCGCCTCTTCGTGATCCATTGCCAGCAGGCGCTGGTAAAAACGGGAATCCGGCGTCAAGGCCGGCTCGTCACCCAGCAATATTTGCAGAAATCTCAGCCGCGGAACGTGTCGCCCCACCACGAGTAGGCAAACCGTCAGAGGCGTCGAGAGCACCAGCCCGATCGGACCCCAAATCGCCGTCCAGAAAATCGCCGCCACCAGAATCGCCAGTGAAGATATCCCCGTATGAATTCCGTACAGCAGCGGCTCGAGCAGATTTGACACGATCAATTCGGTAAACACAAAAAGCGCCAGCACCATCAGCGGACGCGTCCAACCATCAAATACCGCCAGCGAAAGCAGCAGCGGCATAATTCCACCGAGCGGCGGCCCGATATAAGGCAGAAAGCGCAGCGTCCCAACGATCACGCCCCACAACAACGCGCCCGGCAATCCGATGAAATGAAGACACGCGCCGATGAAAACTCCGTAGCAGGTATTCACCACGAACTGCAGCAACAAATATCGGCTCACGCGCGCGCTGGCATCGTCCAGCGTTTGGGTCACCAGGTGCAAGTTCCCGTCGCCAGCCAACGAAATCAGCCGGTTTCGCAAGTCCTCCCGGCGAATTAGCATGAAGATCGTAAATACTAGAACGATCAGCACGCTCGCCAGCAGCCCCAGCACATTCTGCATGGATTCCAGCGGCAACGCCGGTGGTTTCACAATCTCGACGGGGATGGGCTTTGTCTCTGGCGTCGGTCGCATCAGCGTGGGATGAGTGAGCGTTGAATCGGCCGATCGCTGCACTGTCGGAGCCGCTGCGAGATCTTTGCCGATCTCCGTCATCGTCTGCGAAGCATTATCCAGCGCGTGGTGGCTCGACCAATGCAACGACGTCAGCTTCGTTCTGATATTGGCTTTATAGTCCGGCAGCTGATCCACTACCTGGCTGAACTGCTTTGCCACCGTCCAGCCCACCGCACCGCAAGCGCCAACGGATAGCAATACCACCAGAATCGCCGACGGGATCCGCCCGAAATGTATGCGTTCCAGGAGTTTGACGACGGGCGTGAGAATGAAAGTGAAGAGTAGCGCAAGAGCGAAGGGAATCAGCACGATTCGCGCAAAATAAAGCGTAACGATTGCCACCACCGCCACAACCACGGCCAGAAGGTGAAACAAATCCTTCGATGCGTTTGGCCGCGGCACCATCGGTTGACTTGCCTCCGGCGGTCTCACGCTCGTGTAAGGAGTCCCACAACGAGTGAGATGGCAAACAATGCCAAAAACAGGTAGAACAACAGCTTCGCGATTCCCGCCGCAGCCACCATGATTCCAGCGAATCCCAGCACCCCCGCAAGGATCGCCACAACCAAAAAGATTAAAGCCCAGCGCAGCATGAATCCTCCTTACCGAAAATTCTAGGAACGCAGAAAACCGGTGAATCCAGAATCATCGGGCTTCCCGCGACCCTTTCCCGGAAAATCGCGCTCAACCGCACGGGGCGTCCTTATCCTTGCAAGCACATCTGGTACCAGTCGAGGGTACTCCCAAAATTCACGATGATGTCTGCATCATTCCCTGTAGATTCAGCTATTTTTGCCAGTACCATTATAGGCGGGGCCAAGGCGGGTGGCTGTTCACATCGGCACACTTTTCCCTAACCGACGCGTTCCGCACCCTGAATCGAGACGACGCGTTGTGTCATGCGAAACTGATACCTAAGATCGGAGAGAAAGTAGTGCCGCTGCAGGGTTCGGGGATCATGTCCATTTTGAATGGAGCGTCGTGAAAAAAACCTGCCGCGATCCCCCGATTCGGCCTATGGCAGTTTGTCCTTTTTCTGGCTTGCCTGCTCGGTTGCCCTGCGGCATTTGCCCAGGGTGGCCCACCCTACTACACCAACGATCCCGGCACTCCCGGTAACCACAACTGGGAAATAAATTTGGGCTAGATGCCCTTCCTGTACACCGGCCAATCCATCACTCACATGCCCGACGTGGATATCAATTACGGCCTCGGCGATCGCATTCAGCTCACCTTTGAAAATGCGTGGCTGCAAGTAGTCAATCCTTCCAGCACTCCGCAATACGGGCCCGGCCAGGATCAGCTCGGCGTCAAATGGCGTTTTTACGATAATGAAGGACCCGGATTCGCAATCTCTGTTTTTCCCCAGCTGTCTCTGAACAATCCAGATAACTCCGTCGCACGCGGAATCACTCCGCGCAGCGCTAGCCTGATTCTTCCCGTGGAGTTTTCAAAGAAGCTCGGCCCCGTCAACCTGAATTGGGAAGTCGGCTACAACTACGTGCACACTGGAGCGGATGGATGGCTCGCCGGCGTGGTTGTGGGGCATGACCTGACGGAGAATCTCGAAATCGACGCCGAATTCTACGGCCTGGGAACCTTTAATCCCTCGAACGGCCAGCAAACCATCGAGGGCGGCCTGCGCTACAAAATTCACCCTCCTTTTATTTTGTTGCTGATGGCCGGCCGCAGCGTTCAACCCTCCAGCAACGAGCAGCCGCGCTTCGTAGGCTACTTCGGCATGCAGTTCCTGCTCCCGCCCAAGCCGTTCGCAAAAGACTGACCAAGGGCCATTACGATTTCGGAAGCAAGCGCATGAACATTTTCCAATATGAAATCGGCGCCAGGCGCTCCAGGAGTGCCAGAAATTTTGCGTCGTTGCCCACCAGCACACGCGCCGAGCGTCGTTCGATGCCCTTCACGATAATTTCACCGGCGGTCGCGGGAGGCATCGTCAGTGCTTTTTTCGCGAGGGCTCTGCGTCGAGCGATTTCTTGCGGAGGCATATCCTTGGGCACTCGAGCGTTATCGGCAATCGAAGTTGCGATGCCGCCCGGATGCACCACCGTAACCCCGATTTTCGAATCCGTCAGTTCGTGCCGCAATGAATTCGAAAATCCGCGCACCGCGAACTTGCTTGCCGAGTAAGAAGTTTCACCTGGCGGCGAGATGATTCCGTATATGCTTGAAAGGTTCACCACGCGTGCGTCATCGCTTTTTCGCAATAGGGGCAGAAACGCTCGAGTCATCCGCACCACGCCCCAGAAGTTAATTTCGAACAACCACTCGAAATCTTCCTCGCTGACCGCTTCGAACATACCGCCGACGGCCACGCCGGCGTTGTTCACCAGGATGTCCACGCCAGGATGCGCGGCGATCACCGCTTGCGGCAACGCCGCCACGGCACGCCTGTCTGCAACGTCCAGATGATGTTGGCTGATGCGCGGCGCACTCCGCGGAGCGGTGTGATGTGTCGGATCCGTATGATCTGATTGTGCCAGACACGCCGTTTCTGATAGTCCCGCGTCATTCACATCAGCGAGCGCAAGGTTGCAGCCACGGCGAGCGAGCGATACCGCAATGGCACGGCCGATGCCGCTTGCAGCGCCGGTGATCACCGCCGTGCGGTTCTCAAAATTCATTGGGCTAGTCATAGCCTGAAATCAGATGGTCGCCCTGGAGTGGACGTTACTTACGCGGCTGCCGTTGTCGGCCTCCGAAGTTCGAAGAAAATTCATGGTCCCGTCGTTCACCGACCCAAACGTAAAGGCGGCCAGGTCTTTCACATAATTCTGGGGCACTCTCCACGGTGGCCTCTGTCCCTGCCTGGGCAGCACCCCATCGGCACGGCGGACGTACCCTGAACTAAAATCGAGCAAAGGTTCGGGGCTGACAGATTCATCCGGAAGATTCGGTACACATACTGACCATCCTTTGCGATCCATGTACCGTAGCAACCGGCAGACAAAACGCGCCGTGATATCACAACGCAGCGTCCACGAATTATTCGTATACCCAAAGGCGAGCGCCAGATTCGGAACACCACTGAACATCGCGCCTTTGTATACGAGCTTCTCGGAAAATTTGGCCGCCACGCCGTCAACGAGGATTTCAGCGCCGCCCATCAGCTTCACGACGAGACCGGTCGCCGAAACAATGATATCCGCCGGCAATGTTTTGCCGGAGCTTAAGCGGATGCCCGACTCCACGATTTCTCCGATCGTGTCGGTGACGACCTCGACTCGACCGGAACGGATCGCGGCAAACAGGTCGCCATCGGGCACCAGGCATATACGCTGATCCCATGGGTTATAGCGCGGCGTAAAGTGCCGCTCGACGTCGAAATCGGGATGAAGCTGCTGCTTGATCCCCTTGAGGATCAAGCCCTTCATCATCGCCGGTTTCGTGCGCGCCAAGTGAAACATGGTGATGCTGTACAGCACGTTCTTCCATTTTGTGAGTTTCGCGGCAAGCCCTTTTGGCAAACGCCGATTCATCCAGTTGGCCATTGCGTCCTTGCTCGGACGGGTAACCACGTAACTGGGAGAGCGCTGCAGCATCGTCACATGCGCTGCGCTCTTGGCAAGCGCCGGAACCAGAGTTACCGCCGTCGCTCCGCTTCCGATGACAACGATCCGCTTGTCTGCATAATCTAGAGAAGCAGGCCATTCCTGTGGGTGCAAGAACTGCCCCTGGAACCGATTCATCCCCGGAAATTCCGGGCTATAACCTTTTTCGTAACTATAATAACCACTGCACATATAAAGGAATTTGCAGAACAGTCGCACGATCCGCCCATCCTTAGTTTGTGCTTCGACTGTCCAGCGCGCGTCGGCTGAAGACCACGAAGCTCGGATCATCCGGTGTCCCAGCCTGATATGGCGGTCAATGCCATAGTGTTCCGCGGTCTCGCGGATATAATTCCAGATGGCGCGCCCCCCTGCGATCGCCTCGTCCTCCTGCCACGGCCGAAAAGGAAATCCCAGCGTGTGCATTTCAGAATCGGACCGGACTCCTGGGTAGCGGAACAGATCCCAAGTTCCACCGATTGCGTCGCGGCCCTCCAGAATCGCGTAGGATTTTTTTGGCAACTCGGTCTGCAGATGGTAAGCAGCGTCAATACCCGATATGCCGGCGCCGACGATTAGTATGTCGAATTGTTCTGGTAGCTGCGTCGGCATGTGTGGGCTGTTCTTGTGTCCAACTCGTCGTTGCAGCATCAAGCGACGCCGCTCCCGAGATGATTTAGTGTGTCTGTAGCAGCAAGAAAACTATTCGAGCAGATTAGGTTCGTCCTGGATGATGCGCGCAAGTAGTGGCTGAAACTGAAACCACCCTGCTTGATGGCTTCCCACTTGCGCCCGCGTGGTAACCGCGGTGGCATGATCGATCTTTACCGGTACGCCAGCCGCCTCTGCAAGCAACTGCGCATGGCAACTACGGTCCATGGTGATGAACCACCACGCGGCTTCCTCGACGCAGTGGCCCACGGTAATCAATCCGTGATTGCGCAGAATCGCTGCTTTGTATTGTCCCAGAGCCTGCGCAATCCGCTCGCCCTCTGACGTTTCATAGACGACTCCAGTGAACTCCGCAAAGAGTCCGTGGTCCTCATAAAAAGCGCAGGCGTCCTGCGTGATGGGGTCCAGCAGCCGCCCGAGTGACGCCCACGATTTCCCGTACATCGAATGCGCATGCGCGGCCGCAATCACATCCGGACGCGCGGAGTGTACCTGAGAGTGAATGGCAAAGGCCGCTGCATTGACCGGATAATTTCCTTCCACCACTTCGCCGCGATGATTCACCAGAATCAAGTCCGACGCGCGAATTTGGCTGAAGTGCATCCCAAACGGGTTCACCCAGAAATGGTCGGGTTGCTCCGGATCGCGTGCGGTGATATGTCCCGCCACTCCTTCATCGAATCCGAAACGCGAAAAAAGACGGAATGCGGCAGCCAGCATCCGTTTCCGATGCACGCGCTCTTCGCCCGCGGTAGCAAAGACAGGCGGCCGCGGAATGTTCAGTGCATTTGCAGATGTTCCGGCCATTTGGACCTCCCAGCGCCGTGAATCCCCTCACTTGGCACAGTGTCGCCGATTATATACAATGCCCGTCGCGTTAGTCACCGTCATCTGTAAGCGACTATCAGCAGTTCATTAGCTTACGGAACTGCTCCGAACATCACGACCAGAGGGATCACCTATGAGCGAATTGAATCACAAATTCGAACTAGCTGCGCGGCCCGTCGGTATGCCCAAGCGAACCGATTGGACATACAAGGAAGAACCGGTTCGCGAACCTGGTGAAGGTGAGCTGCTCATAAAGATTCTGTATATCTCGCTCGATCCGGCTATGCGCGGCTGGATGAACGAAGGGAAATCCTACATTGCTCCAGTAGAAATCGGAGAGGTGATGAGGGCTGGCGGGCTGGGGCGCGTAACAGCGTCGAAAAATCCCAAGTTTGCCGTCGGCGATTACGTTTACGGCGCCTTCGGCGTTCAGGAATTCGCAATTTCGAACGGCCAGGGCATTACGAAGATAAATGCGGGTGCGATTCCGTTGCCCGTTTTTCTCGGGACGCTTGGAGCGCCCGGAATGACCGCGTATTTTGGCTTGCTGGATGTCGGTCAGCCAAAGTCTGGCGAGACCGTGGTTGTCTCCAGCGCTGCTGGAGCGGTAGGAATGGTCGTCGGGCAGATCGCCAAAATAAAAGGCTGCCACGTAGTAGGCATCGCCGGCGGGGCAGAGAAGTGCAACTACATTGTGAAAGAGCTCGGCTTCGATGCCGCGATTGACTACAAGTCGGAGGATGTCCGCAAATCTCTGCGGCGGCATTGTCCGAACGGCATTGACGTTTATTTCGACAACGTCGGCGGCGACATTCTTGAAGCTGCGCTCGCGAACCTCGCGCGCGGCGCACGAGTGGTCATCTGCGGCGCAATTTCGCAATACTGCAATACCATGCCCATCAAAGGGCCGTCGAACTATCTCTCGCTGCTCGTCAATCGCGCCAGCATGAAAGGTATGGTCGTATTCGACTACGCCGATCGTTATCCTGAAGCCGCACGGGAAATGGCGGCGTGGATGGCGGCCGGCAAACTTAAATCGCGCGAGCACATTGTAGAGGGCCTCGAAACATTCCCCGATTCGCTGCTGAAGCTATTCAATGGTGAGAATACGGGGAAACTCGTGCTCAAAGTAGCCGACGCGTAAAGATAGGTGTCGGCGCCGGTTGTAGAGCCTTCGGTATTTTCGAAATCAAAAACAAAATCTCGGGTAGAATCGTCTTCGCGCGCCGAATATCGCTAGCTCATCACCGACGCTACGCGCCCTTCACAAACAGCGCAGCGCTCGAGCGGAGCCCGACTATGCCTTCCACTGAAAAACTCGACACTCACCACAAAGCTCTCACCCTGAATCTCGACGCCTCCGCCTTCGGCTCTTTCGCCGAAATCGGTGCCGGACAGGAAGTCTCGCACTGGTTCTTTGTAGTTGGAGGCGCCTCCGCCACGGTCGCCAAGACGATTTCAGCCTACGACAAGGAAGTCAGCGACGATCTCTACGGCTCCGGATCGCGCTACGTATCCAGGCAGCGCCTCGAGGCAATGCTGGACAAGGAATGGGCTCAGCTTCTCACGCAGTTAAGCGATACCCGTGGGCCGAATACGCGCTTCTTCTCGTTTGTGGATACGGTCTCAGCGCGCAACTTCGCCGGCACGAACGACGCGCACGGCTGGGTCGCTCTCCGCTTTCAAATGCAGGCCGGCGGCCCTCCCAACGACGTCCTGCTGCACATCAATATGCGCGATCCTTCGAATGTCCTCCAGCAGGAAGCCATCGGTATCCTGGGCGTCAATCTCATTTATGCCGCGTACTATGAATTGCAAACCGAGGAATCATTTCTGGCAGGCTTGGCAGAAGACGTTGTCAAGGAACGAATCGAAATCGACTACATCGATCTTCGCGGCCCGGCATTCGAAGGCTGGGACCGCCGTAGCCTCCTGGCCAACTTGGTAAGTAAAGGATTCGCCGAAGCTGTATTCTTCCCCTCCCAGGGCCCAACCGTTCCTCCCACCGAACCTCTCTACAAGAAAGCCGTAGTGCTGGCCCCGGGATACTTTGGCCACGGAGATCCACCTCACTCGCAAGTTCACATGCGATTGTTGGCCGCGGCTATTCAGGAGCTTCAGAAGGAATTGGGCGAAGCGACGGTCGCGCCCGCTGGCTTTTTTTGCCTGACGGCTGCCCCGATCAAGCGGGCCGACCCGGTGCCGCAGGTCCCGGATTTGCTTCGTCGTATCAATGCTCTTCTCGCCGCGGGCGGCGATGTGCTGCTTTTCCGCCAAAGCGAGCTTTACAATATGAAGACTCTCGTAAGCCGCTACACGCAGGCGCCTGTGCGCTTCGTCGTTGGTATTTCACTGATGATTCAAGCGTTTGAGGGTATTTACGGCAATCTCGAAGGGAGACTTCTGGAGGCGCTCGCACGTCTTCTCGCGCAGAACGTGCGCATCTACGCTTATCCGATGAGCTCTACGGAGCTGCGAGAAAGACTGAAGGATTTTTCGACTAGCGGTTGGGAATGGAGTGAGACGAACGGAATGGTTTCTGCCGACCAGGTGCGCCACGCGCCGCCTCTCGGACACCTGTTTGCCTATCTTCTCGCCAGCAACTTTCTCGTCCCCATACAAGTTCCTACAACCCTAAAAGCGGACGCCTGACCGCCGCGAGTTCTGCGAGTGAAAGCGCCGTTCCCACTCAGCACCTTCCGGCCGTATCGTTGGCTAACCGCAAGGTATCGGGGTTACTGACGTCGTCAGGGGTACTAATTGCCTTCGCTCTCAACATCAACTCGTTAAATTACGCAGTCAGCGCCTGGCGTCACGTTTCCGCACGGCAATTTCGCGCGGTATATGGTAAGTTGCGGGACACGGCGGTTCTCGGGGACGCTTCAGCGGTCAGGAGGGCTTTACGCATGGCACTAACCATTACAGGTCTATCGAAGACGTACCCCAATGGAGTGAAAGCCCTGAAGAACCTCTCGCTGACGATTGGGAACAACATGTTTGGCCTTCTTGGGCCGAACGGCGCCGGAAAAAGCACACTGATGCGTACAGTGGCAACGTTGCAGGACCCCGACTCAGGTTCTATCCACCTCGACGGGCTGGACGTGCTAACCCAAAAGAACGAAGTTCGCAAGCTGCTGGGATACCTGCCCCAGGAATTCGGCGTGTATCCGAAGATGTCCGCCGCGGATATGCTCGATCATCTGGCTGTGATGAAGGGCATCACGTCTGCAAAAGAACGTAAGGAGATGGTGGATGCGTTATTGCAACAGACGAATCTGTGGGATTCGCGCAAGAAAGCCCTCAGTACTTTTTCCGGCGGCATGAAACAGCGGTATGGGATCGCGCAGGCGCTCCTGGCAAATCCGCGGCTGATCATCGTGGACGAGCCAACAGCGGGCTTGGACCCCACCGAGCGGAATCGCTTTCTGAATTTGCTCAGCTCGATCGGACGCGACGTGACGGTGATCCTCTCCACGCACATCGTGGATGACGTGCGCGAACTCTGCTCCAAGATGGCGATCATCGCTTCGGGCGAAGTGCTGCTCGAAGGTGCGCCGACGCAGGCTCTCGACTCGCTGAAAGGAAAAATCTGGAGCAAACTGCTCGCGAGTGATGACGAGTTGCGCGCGCTCGAATCGCAAATGAGCGTGATTTCCACGCACTTAGTAGGCGGTCAGCACGAGATTCGCGTGTACGCCGACTCGAATCCGGGGGAAGGCTTCCATGCCGTGGATTCCGAACTTGAGGACGTTTACTTCCTGAATCTTTCGCGGCAGTCGCAAAATTAGCATGGGCGAGACACGGCAATGAACTTGTTCTGGGAATTTTTCAAATTCGAGCTCAAGTTTCGCTGCAAGAGCCTATCCACGTACGTCTACTTTTTGATGTGGTTCGCGTTCAGCTTCCTTTCCGTGGCCTCGGAAAATTTCGGACCGATCGGATTCAACAATGGAAAGGTGCTGCTGAACGGCCCGTTTGCCATCGCGACTTACTACTGGTACTCGACTCTTTTCGGATTGATCGTCATTGCCGCAATATTCGGCACGTCCATCCTGCGCGACTTCCAGCGGGATACCTATCAGATCCTATTCACGAAACCGATATCGAAGTTTGCCTACCTCGGCGGACGTTGGGCAGGCTCGTTCGTGACCACGGTTTTTGCGTTTTCGGGCATGATATTCGGGACTTTCCTCGGCACTTTCGCTCCTTGGGCGGATCACTTGCGAATTGGGCCGAATCATCTGTGGTGGTATCTGCAGCCGTTCCTTTCGATCGTGGTAGTGCAGATCTTTTTTCTGGGCTCACTTTTTTTTGCGGTGGCGGCGCTCTCCCGCAAGATTTTCGTCGTGTACCTGCAGGGTGTCGCTCTGTTCATGCTCTATATAATCGGATTAACGGTGTTCGGCGCCACGCGTTCACTCGAACGCTTCTGGTCCGGAATCTTTGATCCCGTTGGACTGCTGTTGTTTGACGACATCACGCGCTACTGGACGGTGGCGGAGAAAAACGTCCTGTCGCTCTCGTGGTCTCCGCACGTGGCGTCGGGAGTGTTTCTGTATAACCGCCTCTTGTGGCTCTCTGTAGGCTTCATCTCGCTTGCGGCGGTTTGGGTGCTGTTCCCGATGTCTGTGGAAGCGCTCACCGCGCGCGCACAAGGGCGGCGCGCCGCCAAAGCAAAGCAGCAGGAAGAGTTCGAGGCGCGACCAAAACGTTCGCTGGTGGCTGCGCAGCTTCCGAAAGTTCATCAGGTCTTCGGGCCAGCGACAACGTGGGCGCAGTTCTGGTCACTTTCACGCATGCGCGTCAGCACCATACTGCATGAAGTCTCGTTCTGGGCGATTACGGGATTGTTGCTCGCTTTTGCTGTTAATAATGGCTACTTCGCCGGACGCATAGCCGAACAAAACGTATGGCCGGTTACGTACTTGATGGTGCAAGCGGTCGAGGGCAGCGCTCTTCTTTTCTTTTATATCGTGGCAACACTGTATGCCGCGGAATTAGTGTGGCGCGAGCGAGACGTTCACACGGACGGCATTCATGATTCCTTGCCCATGCCGGAGATGGTGGACTGGCTCTCGAAGCTCGCGGCCATCGCCGTTGTCGAGTTAATCCTGCTGACCTTGACAATGTTCTGCGGCGTGTTCATGCAGACTTTGGCCGGTTACTACCGCTATGAGTTCCTGCAATATTTCAAGGAACTTTACATCGTGACCTTTCCGCAGGTGATGACTTTCGCACTGCTGGCTCTGTTCGTGCAAACCGTAGTCAGCAACAAATTCGTGGGCCACGCCATTGCGCTCGGCGTATTCGTCATCACCCCGATTCTTTTCAATTTCGGCTGGGAGAACACGCTCTACCTCTTCGGCTCCATACCGCCCTACATCTACAGTGACTTGAATGGCTACGGACATTTCGTTCCGGCGCTTTTTTGGTCCATTACGTATTGGCTGGCGATCGCCGCATTTCTGGGCGTGCTCTCTATCGCGCTGGCGCGGCGCGGGTCGGATGATGGCTGGCGCGCCCGCCTGCGACTCGCGAGCGCGCGGTTTTCGAAGCTCGCGCCGGCCGCGATCGTGTTTTTACTCGTCGCGATTGGCAGTGGCGCTTGGTACTACTACAACGCCCACGTGCTGAACGAATATTTAAACGCTAAGCAACGTCGCGGCATTCAGGCCGATTACGAGCGCAACTACAAGAAGTACGAGAATCTGCCGCAGCCGAAGGTTACGGCCGTGGATGCGCAGGTGGATATCGAACCAGCGCGCCGGTCTTTCTCGGGTACCGGCACGCTCACGTTGCAAAACAAGAACGCGAGCCCCCTATCGGAAATTCACATCACCAACCAGAGGCAGTCGGTATCAGATGTGACGTTCGATCGGCCGTTTCATCAGGTAAGCTGTGGCACACGAGATATTTATTGCATTTATGCCCTGGAACAGCCGCTCGCGCCGGGCGAGAGCACGCTGATGACGTTCCACATGAGTCACACGACGCACGGATTCAAGGATGGGAACGAGCCCCCGCAATTTGCATACAATGGCACTTTCTTCGACTCCGATTATTTCCCGCATATCGGCTACAACCAGGGTATCGAACTCGACGATCCGCGGCGGCGCCGCGAAGAAAAACTCGGCCCGCTGGAAGAAATGGCTCCACGCGGCGACGCCACGCAATCGCTCTACAATCTGTTTTCCAAGGATTCGGATTGGATCACCTATCACACAGTGGTGAGTACATCTTCCGATCAGATCGCGATCGCGCCCGGCTATCTGAAGCGCACGTGGGAACAGGACGGCCGGCACTATTTTGAATACGACATGGCGCCGACGAATATTGCGAATTTCTACGCCTATCTTTCGGCGCGTTACGACGTGCGGCGCGAGCAATATAAAGGGACTAATCTTGAGGTTTATTACACCCCGGGCCACGAATTCGATGTGGCCGACATGCTGGACGCATCCAAACGTGGGCTGGATTACTACCAGGCGAATTTCAGTCCCTATCAGTTCGCGCAGTACCGGATTATGGAATTTCCCCGCTACCGCGACTTCGCGCAGTCGTTTCCCAACACCATTCCGTACTCCGAAGGAATTGGATTCATCAGCCGCTTGCAGAAGAAGAAAGACATTGATTTTACCTATTTCGTCACGGCGCATGAGCTCGGTCACCAGTGGTGGGGGCATCAGCTGATCGGCGGCAACGTACAGGGTTCGAACATGATGTCCGAGACTCTGGCGGAGTATTCAGCACTGATGGTGATGGAAAAGAAATATGGTAAGGACCAGATGCACAGGTTTCTGAGGCACGAGGTGGATTCCTACCTGCGCGGGCGTGGCGGCGAGGTGCGGCATGAACCGCCGCTCGTGCTTGTGCAACGCGAGCCGTACGTCTGGTACAACAAAGGCGGCTTGGTTATGTACACCCTTGCTGATTACATCGGCGAGGACAAGGTCAACCTGGCTCTGCAAAATTTCTTGATGAAATACCGCTACGCCAATGCCGCGAACTCTCAGTCCCAGCCTTATCCGGACACTCGCGAGTTCGTCGCAGCGCTGCGCGAACAAACGCCGCCCGAACTGCAGTATTTGATCACCGATGGATTCGAATCCATCGTTCTGTACGACAACAAGGCACTGAGCGCGGTGGTGACTCCCACGGCCGACCACAAGTACAAGGTGACCCTCACAGTACAGGCGCGCAAACTGAAAGCGGATGGAAATGGCAACGAAAGCCCCATGTCGTTGAACGACTATATAGACGTGGGCGTGTTCAGCGGCAAGAAGGACGAGGAAAAACCTCTGTCGCTGAGGAGAGAAAAATTCACCCAAGAGCAGCAGACGTTTGAGATCGTGGTGGACGAAATGCCAACCCGCGCGGGCATCGATCCCTACAACAAACTAGTGGACCGAATTTCCGACGACAACACAATTGATGTGACCAAGCCGTAGGCCACCGCTCCGCATCAGCCAGCCACCGGTCGACTCCCGTAGTTCCGCATGGCCTTCCGTTGCGTGGTTTCGAGCTTTGTGCGCATCCACCCATTAAGGCCGCACGACATATCGGCGATCAGAACGCGTTAGTCCGCATGCTGCCCGGCAACTACAGTGGCGCGTTCCTTCGCGTGGGCGACCAGCAGTGCGAAGCGAGGGTCTCCGTGCAGCGATTTGAGATCCGGATCTTTATCGAGGTACAAGTCCACAGAGGGCCGCAGCCCGTGATCCACGGCTTCACTTAACAGAGAAAGCGCCTCATCAGGTCGGCCCCGAAGGGCCGCTACGCAACCCAGGTTATACGTTGAGCTGGCGGCGTCCGGGCTTTCCGGACCTTGGACACGGCGTTGCACTGCAAGCGTGTCCTGATGCAGTTTCTCCGCTTCGGTGTAATGACCTTCGTTTAGCAAAACGATGGCCAAATCGTTCTCAGTAGACAACGTATCGCGATGCTCAGGTCCGAGAACGCGAGTTTCTGCGTCGATCGTTTCTCGATACAACCTGTCGGCTTCGACGTAGTGGCCTTCGTCCTGCAGCGCGTTGGCCAATCCGTTCATCGACCTCAATGTGGTCGGATGCTCGGGCCCCAGGACACGCCGTTGTACGCTGAGCACTTCGCGATACAACTTCTCCTCGTCGGCATAACGCTCCTCTGTCGAGAGAACGTCCGCCAAGGTGATCATGGACATTAGTGTGTCGGGGTGTTCCGGGCCGAGGACACGACGTTCTACTTCGAGCGTTTCGCGATACAGCTTCTCTGATTCGGCATAGCGGCCATCGTTGCGCAGAACGACGGCCAAGTCTTTCATGGTCTTGAGCGTGTCGGGATGCTCGTGCCCGAGGACGCGACGTTGCACCTCGAGCGTTTGCCTATCCAACTTCTCCGCTTCTGCGTAGTGCCCCTCAGCCTGCAGAACGCGCGCCAAGCTATTCTCCGACTTTAGTGTGTCTGGATGCTCAGTCCCGAGGACACGATCTTGGATCTTTACCGTTTCCCGATGCAACTTCTCCGCTTCGGCGTAGTGGCTCTCGTCCGCCAGCACGCCGGCCAAGTTGCTGGTCGAAATTAGGGTGTCCGGATGTTCCGGCCCCAGAACGCGACGTTGTACCGCGAGCGTTTGCCGATCCAATTTTTCCGCTTCGGCGTACTGCCCTAGGTGGTAGAGAACGTACCCCAAGTGGCTCGCTGACTTCAGTGTGTCGGGATTCTCCGGTCCCAGAACACGCTGGCGAATCTGCAATGCTTGCTGCTGCAGTGACCGTGCGTGTGGATAGAGCCCGAGGTTGTCGTACACCACAGCCATCACGTACATCATCTGCGCCTGAAGCTCGGGATCTTTGATGAGCCCGATGTCAACGTCCTTCGAAGCTCTGTCCAGAATTTCCCGCGCAGTGATGCTATTGCCAAGCGCTTCACTCGGGTTCGATTGGTTGAACATGCCGGTCATGAAGTCGGTGATTCGATTGGCGCGATCCCGCTCTCGTGTCGTGCGCCGCAATTGCACTGCCTGTAAGGTCGTAAATCCTACGAGCACGAACGCCAATGCCGCCGCTGCGGCCACGACGACGCGATGGCGCCGGATATATTTCTGCAGCCGGTAGCCCGCGCTGGCAGGGCGCGCGGCCGCCGGCTCGTTGCGGAGATAGTGAGTGATGTCGGCGGCCAACTCGGATGGCGTCCCATAGCGGCGGGTACGATCTTTTTCCAGCGTCTTCATGGTGATCCAGTCAAGATCACCGTGCAGCAGGCTCGCTAAATGCTTCGGCTCGGTCCCGCGCATCGCGGCGGCGGTGGTAGACGATTCTTTCTGTGTTTCCACTTTCGCGCTGGGACGCGGCGGGTCCTGTTCCCGCAGTTGCCGCAATACTTCATCTAGAGGTTTCTCCTGCCATTGCTTGGGGTCAAATGGGAGCGAGCCGGTTAGCAGCTCGTAGAGAACGACCCCGAGCGAGTAAACGTCGGTACGCGTGTCCAAGTCATGGACGCGGGGATCGGCTTGCTCCGGACTCATGTAAACGGGAGTTCCGACCAAGCCACCGGCTTGTGTGAACACCGTCTCGCCGGCCGCTTGCGGCCCGGTCACTTTCGCGAGCCCGAAGTCAATGATCCGTGGCGCGGGTTTACCATCCACTTCGACCACCAGGATATTGGCCGGTTTCAGGTCGCGGTGGATGATCGCCTTCTGATGCGCGTGCAGCACGCCGTCGCAAACTTTTATGAAGAGCTCTAAACGATCGCGGATTTTGAGCTGATGCTGGTCGCAGTAGGCGTTGATCGAAACGCCTTGCACGTGCTCCATCACAAAGTACGGCTGGCCGTCGGGCGTGGCGCCGGCGTCGAACACTTTGGCGATTGCCGGGTGATCCATGATTGCCAGAGACTGGCGCTCGGATTGAAATCGCTGCAGAACTGCCTGGTCGTCTATCCCGGTGCGGATCAGCTTCAGCGCCACTTGCCGGCGCACTGGGACGGCCTGCTCCGCCAGCCACACCTGCCCCATGCCGCCTTCGCCGAGTTTGCGGATCAAACGATAGGGACCTATCGATCTGGATTCGAGCGGAGCGGGATCGAGCGACTGGCCAGAAACAGGATGCTCCGAAAGGCCGCTGGACTTTTCAAACTCTGAGAGCAGCGACTCAACTTCGGCGCGCAGCGATTCGTCGTCCGCGCAAGCTTCCTCCAGGAAAGGCGCGCGCTCCGCGGGTTCGCGCTCCAGTGCCGCTCCGACAATTTCCTTAATCTTTTTCCACTGCTGCGGTGCTTCCACTTCGTCCCTTTTTCATTGCGCGCGATAACCACGCTTTGGCCACATTCCAATCGCGTTTCAC
>Ga0210390_10000126_pt1 | contig 78103 bp, 65 predicted proteins | sample IncBWH11OmetaG_FD_161050 | JGI IMG/M metagenome (GOLD analysis project Ga0210390, IMG submission 161050) | Forest soil microbial communities from Barre Woods Harvard Forest LTER site, Petersham, Massachusetts, United States - Inc-BW-H-11-O ...
GGGGGGGGGGGGGGGGGGGGGGCGGGGGGGGGGGGGGGGGGGGGCGGGGGGGGGGGGGGGGGGGGGGGGGCGCGCGGGGGGGCGGGGGCGGGCACGCGCAGATAAGCGGGGAGGCTGGTGCCCGCGTACGGGATGTGCACAAGCCTGGCGGGCGGGGTCAGGGCGGCGGCGCCGTTGCGGTAGCAGGCGACGGCGCGGTCGTGCGCGGCGCGCTGTTCGTCCGGGTGGTCGACGAAGACGAACTTGCCCCAGTGCCAGGCCAGCGCGGCGCGCCGCCAGGCGCCGGCGGCCGTCTGGAGATGGCCGGCGTCTTCGGCGCTTTCCGCCAGCTGCTCGTAGCGCAGGGCGGTGCTCCCCCACTCCCGGCACCAGTCGTCCCAGCGGGTGATCCGGCTCATCGTCGCGGTGAAGTCGCCGTAGTCGGTGCCGTTGGCCGTGAAGCGGGCACCCCAGTGCGCCGCCGCGGCGACGACCCGTTCGTCCGGTTGGTCCAGTGTCACCCTGCCGATCCTAGACGCCGACCTGGGCGCCGGCCTGCCTGGTCGAGGAGCGTGGATCGGTTTCCAGGTCATAGCATGGAAAGTGATCCATGATAATCAAAAACGCGTTCGGGCTGGCGGCCCAACGGGAACACGGCGGAGGGGGCGGGGGTTTACCAAACCGCGGCTGACTCCCGTGTGCGCGCTGGCACTTTACGGGTGCGGCCGTCACCTGGCGGCGAGACTACGCGAAAATGAGGGCATGACCGAGTCCCAGGCCGACGCGCGGCGCAACACCGAGCCGGAACAGCAAGACGGCCGGCGAGACGGCCTGCAAGGGGCCCGGCCAGCTGGCAGCGGAGCCGAGCCGCGGATCACCATCGGCGGTGAGCCGCGGACGGACAGCGGCGATGAGCAGCAGGGCGGCCGCACGCTGTGGAGGCCGGTGCGGCTGACGCCGCTTCGGCAGTTCCTGCGCACCGAGACTGGCAGCGCCGCCTTGCTCGCCGGGGCGACGCTGGCCGCGCTGATCTGGGCGAACATCAGCAACGCCAGTTACCAGCACTTCTGGGACACCGGGCTGCTGATCCGCGAGGGCGGCCACGGCATCTCCATGGACCTGCGAACGTTCGTGAACTCCGGGCTGATGACGCTGTTCTTCCTGGTCGTCGGGCTGGAAGCGCGGCGCGAATGGGACATGGGCGAGCTGCGGATCCGGAGCAGGCTGACGCTGCCGCTGCTGGCGGGGCTTGGCGGCATGCTCGTCCCGATCGCGATCTTCCTCGCGTTCAACGTCGGCCGGCCAACCGCGCACGGCTGGGGCACCACGATGTCCACCGACACCGCCTTCGCGCTCGGCGCGCTGGCGCTCGCGGGCGGCAGCCGGCTGCCCGACCGGGTGCGCACCTACCTGCTGACCTTCTCCGTCGTCGACGACCTGGCCGGCATCGCGGTCATCGCCATCTTCTACAGCAGCCACGTCAAGGTGGTGCCGCTGATCCTCGGCGCCGCCCTGCTCGCGGTCAGCGGTTACCTCAGGCGGCGCGGGAACCGCAACGGCCCGCTCTACCTGCTGCTCGGACTGGGCGTCTGGGCGGCGTTCTTCAACTCCGGGATCGACCCGATCGTCACCGGGCTGGTCATCGGCCTGCTGACGTGCGCGTACCCGGCCACGCGGGCGGACCTGGAGCAGGCCACCGACACGTTCCGGCTGTTCCGTGAGCAGCCCACCGCGCGGCTCGCGGAAGAAGCGCGCGAGGTGGTCAGGACCGCCATCTCGCCGAACGAGCGGCTCCAGGAGTTCTACCACCCGTGGACCAGCTACGTGATCGTCCCGCTGTTCGCGCTGGCCAACGCCGGCATCGTGATCAGCGGGTCGTTCCTGGCGAAGGCGTATACCTCGCCGGTCACGCTCGGCATCATGATCGGATACCTGGTCGGCAAGCCGGTGGGCACCGTGGGCACCGCGTGGCTGGTCAGCAAGTTCACGAAGAAGAAGCTCGCTCCGCCCATCGGCTGGGGCGCGGTCACCGGCGTCGGCGCGGTGGCCGCCATCGGGTTCACCGTCTCGCTGCTGATCGCCTCGCTCGCGTTCACCGGCACCGAACTCGCCGAGGCCAAGCTCGGCATCCTGTCCAGCGCCATCGGCGCGACGATCCTGACGTGGGCGATCTTCCGCGGGATCAACCTGCTGTCGCCGCGGTCCCGGCTTCGTGCGCTGCTGGGCACCGGAACGTCGATCACCGACCTGGCCGTGCCCGTCGACCCGGAACGGGACCACATCCGCGGCCCGGAGACCTCGCTCGTCACGCTCGTCGAGTACGGCGACTTCGAGTGCCCGTACTGCGGTCAGGCCGAGCCGGCGGTCCGCGAGCTGCTCAGGGAGCACGGCGAGCTGCGGTTCGTGTTCCGGCATCTGCCGCTCACCGACGTGCATCCGCACGCGCAGCTAGCCGCCGAGGCGGCCGAGGCGGCGGACAGGCAGGGCAAGTTCTGGGAGATGCACGACATGCTGATGGACCACCAGGGCGCGCTGACCACGCGGGACCTGGTGCGGTACGGGGAGGACCTGGGCCTTGACACGGCGAAGTTCAGCGCCGACTTGAAAAAGCACGTGGGCGCGGCACGGGTCGCGGAAGACGTCGACTCCGCGGACCTGGCTACCGTGTCCGGCACCCCGACGTTCTTCATCAACGGCAGGCGGCACTACGGCGCGTACGACCTCGCGACCCTGCAGGACGCGGTGCGCACCGCCAAGGGCCGCGCGTACATCGGCGCGAGCTGATCTTGATACCAGCGCGCTGCCTATGATTGGGGCGGCGAATCGCGGGAGTGAAAGGGCGGTGGCGTGGCCGGCAACAGCATCGCGATCACGGGCGGGCGTGTCGTTCCCATCGAGGGTGATCCCATCGACGACGGAACTGTGCTGGTGGTTGACGGCAAGATCGCGGCCGTGTCTGGCCCCGGTTTCACGGTCCCGCCCGGCGCGGACGTCGTGGACGCGGCAGGCAAGTGGGTGCTGCCCGGCTTCATCGACGCGCATGCCCATCTGGGCGTCTACGAGGAAGGCGAAGGCTGGGCCGGCACCGACAGCAACGAGCTGACCGGCCCCGTGCAGGCACACGTCAGGGTGGTTGACGCGATCAACCCCGCGGACGAGGGTTTCCGCGACGCGATCGCCGGCGGGGTGCTCGCGGTAAACATCAACCCCGGTTCTGGCAACCCGATCGGCGGGCAGACGGCCGCGATCCGCTGCTGGGGCCGCACCGTGGAAGACATGGTGCTGCGCGAGCCGGCGGGCCTGAAGTCGGCACTGGGCGAGAACCCCAAGCGGGTCTACGGGGACAGGAAGGAAACCCCGTCCACCCGGCTTGGCACGGCGGCCGTGATCAGGTCGGCTTTTGTGGAAGCCAGCAACTACCTCGCCAAGCAAGCGGCGGAAAACCACTCTTCAGAACGGAACGGGCCGACTCCCAGGGATCTCAAACTCGAGGCCCTTGGCCGCGTGCTGCGCCGGGAGATCCCCTGGCGCCAGCACTGCCACCGTGCCGACGACATAGCGACCGCGATGCGGCTGGCGCGGGAGTTCGGGTACGAGCTGGTGATCGACCACGGCACGGAGGCGCACCTGCTGGCGGACAGGATCGCCGCGGCGGGAATCCCCGTCGTGATCGGGCCGCTGTTCACCTCGCGGTCCAAGGTGGAACTGCGGAACAGGTCGCTGGCCAACCCGGGACGGCTCGCCGCCGCCGGCGTGACGATCGCGATCACCACCGACCATCCCGTCGTGCCGGTGCACTTCCTCATTCACCAGGCGACGCTGGCGGTCAAGGAGGGGCTGGATCCGGTCACGGCGCTGCGCGCGGTGACGATTAATCCGGCGCGGATCATTGGCGTGGCGGACCGGCTCGGGTCGCTGACTGTCGGTAAGGACGCGGACCTGGTCATCTGGTCCGGCGACCCGCTGGACGTCATGTCACGCGCCGAAGCGGCGTACCTCGGCGGCCGGGAGATCTACCGGTACGACTATGAGTCCCGGCTGGGGGCATTCGCTACCCCGTGAGCCGACCGTCTCGCGAGCCTCGTATCGATTTCACGGATATGGTTGCGGCTCAAGGCCCTCTTCGCCATTCCACCACCGCGCGTTCGGCCCGTAGTAGATCGTCTTGGCCCAGTATGGAGGCTCCTCATGCTGGAGCAGATTGACATCTAGTTCCCGGCTGAAGTCGTGGCCAGACCAAAAACGGTTCAGGCGGCCCGCGGCCTCCGCTCGCGTTATCGGGAACAACAAGACCATTTCGCGAACGATTTCCTCGAAATACTCCTGCGCTGCCTCGGTACCGGTGACCTTAATATCTGTCATGGCTGCAAGTACCCGTTCAGAAGGTTCACCGCGTTCTCCGTGTGGAACGAGATCTGATTTCCGAAGGTGATGGGTTCTTTACCGGCAAGAAAATCGCGTGGGTTGGCCAGGAGCGGTCCCTCGACATAGTCATACGAGTGCATCGGCCCGCCCGATCTCATTGAGGACACCATGTCCAGGTAGTCGCTGTCCGCCCCCGGGAACACCCGTCCGGACAGGTTATCGAACATGCTCGACGGCACGCTGTAGCGGAGCACGGTGCCGGACTCGCCGTATCGCTGCGCAGCCCAAGTCGCGGCCTGCTCAGGGTCACGGGTCGTGTAGAAGCCCCGTCCGAAGTCAACGTTGGCCCTTCCCGCGCTGAGGTCGATCCCATTGCCTCTGATGTTCGATGCGGACTCTGCGCTGGTGCCATGGTAAAGGTCGATATTGTCTGGCGCGCCCTGGCCGCCCTCGTCGACGGTCGCGCCGCCTCGGGCCACGGCGTCGTCGGCCGCCGTGCTGGCGGTGGCGTCGGCGGTGGTGGCGGCCGACTCGGTGGTCGTGGAGACCGCCTCTTCTGTCGCGCTGGTGGCCAGCGCGTCGCCGGCCTCGGCGGCGCCCGAGCCAAGCACCGTGCCGGCCAGGCCGGACAGCAGCGAGGTGGCACCCTCGGCCAGGCCGCCGGACAGGGCGCCGACCGCCGCGCCGGCCAGCGCCGACTCGCCCAGGCCTGACCAGGAGAACTTGCCGGTCTGCGCGGCGGTTATCGCATACGACACCGCGTTGCCCGCCGCCCCGGCTATCGCGGCACAGCCTATCGTTCCGGCTCCGGCGGTCACGGCCTCACACCCGGCGAACGCCGCCACCGACACCGCGACCGCGGCGATCGTCGCGGCATGGTGCTCGACGTAGTGAACCGTCGCTGTCGCCGCGCGGGCCACGTAGTGATAGGCCGTGGTGACCGCGTGGGTGACCGTCTGATATCCGGCCGCCGCCCACTTCGCCGCGTCGTGATAGGCCCGCGACCCCGCTTGCGCCACCGTATGCCAGGCCGCCCGCGCGCCGTGGGCGCCCCAGTTGGCCGCGTCCTCCACCGCCCGCGACGTATCTCGGACCGCTAGCCGGGCCGCCTCGGCGGTGTACTTGGCCACCATGTCCGCTGCCTGCATCGCGTAATGCACGGCCGCGTGGACGTACGACTCCGCTCGGTGCAGGTCACAGGACGGGCTGAACCACGACGTCCACCCGCTGCACGAGGACTCGTGCTGCTGTGCCTGCTGCACCTGCTGCTGCGCCCGCTGGTCTTGGGACGCCCAGTACGAGGCCTGCTGCTGTGCCGCCTGACAGGCGGCGTTGCAGGCGTTTTGCGCAGCCTGGATCGCGTCGTACTGATGGATGATTGCCTGCACCGACCCGCAGCCGTAGTCGTCGCAAATCATGAGCATGTGCCCGGACGGGTCGGTGCCGGTGAGCGGGTTGTCGGCGGCGTACGCGAACGGGTTCCCGGCCGCCGGGTCCGGCACCGGGTTCACGGTGACGGTGTCCTTGTCCTGGAACCCGCCCGTGCCCGGGTTGTACCAGCGGGCGCCCATCTGCACCTTCCCCGTCGCCGGGTCGGTGAACTGCGACTGGTAACCCAGCGACCCGGCCAGCGAGGATCCGGTGAGCACGTTCCCCCACGGGTCGTAGCCAGCCGACCAGGAAAGGCTTGCGCCCGAGGCTTTGAACTGGCCGACCACGTCGGTGTGCTGGTCGGTGTAGTCGAGCACTCCCTGCGATGGGGAACCGCCGACCACACCGGTGCCGGTCAGCGTCCCGTCCGGGTCCCACGTGTACGTGGCCGCCCCGTCGGAGGTGAGCTGGTCGCTGTCGCCCTGGTACGACAGCGGCGTCACGCCGCCCGACCCGGAGGTGACCTGCACATCCCGGCCAAGCGCGTCATACAGGTAGGACTGCGTGCCTTCCGTGACCTGCTGTCCGTACGCGTCCGTCGTGAACGACGCCGTTCCCGACGAGGTGGCCTCCGACGCCAGCGCGCCGTTCGCGGAATAGCTGTAGCCGTTGGTGCCGTCGTTGGTGAGTTCGTCGCGAGCGTCGTAGGTGTAGGTCTTCGACCCCGCCTGGGTCAAGTTCCCCGCCGGGTCGTACGCGTAGCTGGTCGTCGTGGGTCCGTTGTTCCACGACGTCAGCCGGTTCGCCTCGTCGTAGGTGTAGGTGTTCGTGGCGGACCCCGCGAACGCGGACGAGGTGGTCTTCGACGTCAGGTTCCCGTTCGGGTCGTATCCGTAGCTAATCGACCCGACCGTCTGGCCGGAGGAGGTGGCCAGCGTGTCCGACGTCAGCTCGTGCAGGCTGTTGTATCCGAACGCGCGGACATCGGCGCCCGCGCCGTAACTGATCTGCGATAGCTGCGACAGGCTGTTGTAGCCGTAGGTGAGCGTGCTGCCCGTGGCCGGGTCCGACATCGACGCCAGCCGGCCGTCGTTGTCGTAGCCGTAGGTGGCGGTCCCCGCCGGGGTGGCGGCGGAGGCGAGCTGGCCGTCCCCGTCGTAGGTGAACGAGGACGATCCCGCCGAACCTGAGGCGGTCAGCAGCAGGCCCTCGTCGTCGTAAGTGAACGACTCGCTGGTGGCGTTCGACGGCTGGGACTCCGGGGCGGTGTTGGACGTAGACGCCGAGGTCATGTTCCCGGCCAGGTCGTAGCCGAACGACCGGCCCGCCGTGACGGCGCTCGCTCCCGACCCCGACTGCCCGGTCAGGTCGCCCACGCTGTCGTAGGAGTCGCTGACGGTCACCCCGCCGGGCTCGGTGAGCGTCACCGGCCGGCCGTCCGCGTCGTAGGAGGTGGTGAATGTCGACTGGGCCGCCGTCGGGTAGGCCGCCGTCGTCGGCTCGATCCGCGACTCGGGCAGGTTCCAGGAGTTGTACGTCGTCCACCACTGGTTCCCGTTCCCGTCGGTGTACAGGGTCTGGTTCCCGGCCGCGTCGTATCCGAACGACGTCGTGATCGCCGACGTCGGGGTCACCGGCTGCACTTCCTGCGTCACGTCACCCGCGGCGTCATACCTGTAGCTGGTCGTGTTTCCCCGGTAGTCCGTCGACGCGATCAGGTTCCCGTCGCTGTCGTAGGCCGCCGAATCGGAACGCAGTGCCGCGCCGGACGCTGACAAGTCGGTCGATCCCGTCTGCCGGCCAGCCTCGTCGAACGCGTCCGTTGTCTGCGTCCCGTCCGGATAGGTGACCGACGTGCGGTCCCCCGCGGGGTCGTAGCCGTAACTGGTCTTGTTCCCGGCCCCGTCGGTCACCGTGACCGGCTCCCCGGCCGCGTCATAGGCGTAGGACGTGGTCACCCCGTCCGGCGACGTGGACGACGACAGCCAGCCGCCCGTCCCGTACGCGTAGTCGGTCGTGTTCGCCGCGGCCGACGGGTAGCGCTCCAGCTGGGTCGAGGTGATCGCGCGGCCCATGTAGTCATACGTGGCCTGCGTCTGCGCCCCGGTCGGGCCGGTGACCGACAGCTGGTCGCCGTTCGTGTCGTAGGTGTAGTGGGTTACCCCGCCGTTCGGGGCGGTCACGGTCGCCACGTCGCCGAGCTGGTCGTAGGTGTAGGCCGTCTGGTTGTCGAGCGGGTCGGTCTGGGCGGTGACCTGCCCGAGAGAGTTGTACGTCGTCGACGACTGCGAGCTGATCGGCGACGACGACCCCGGCGGGGTGTACGGCGGCGCGGTCACCGACACGGCCCGGCCGTCCGCGTCATAAGCGGTGACCGTCACGTTCCCGTTGGCGTCCGACGATTCGGCGGGCTCGCCGAACGTGTCGTAACCCGTCATGGTCGTCGGCGCGGTCGCGGTGGCGGAGCCACCGTAGACCTGGGTCGTCATCGTGGGCCCGGTGGTCACGGCCAGCCGGCCGGCCTCGTCGTAGGAGTAGTGCGTGACGTTGCCGTCCGGGTCGGTCATCGAGGTCGGCAGCCCGCGCTCGTCGAGCGTCCAGGTCGTGGTCAGCCGGTCCTCCCCGGCCGGAATGCCGCCTCTTCCCGCGCCGTACAGCGCCGACACCTGGGCCGCGGACACCACGTACGGGTACACCTGCACGTTGGCGATCTGCCCGTTGACCCAGTCGGTGGGGTTTCCGTCCCACAGGCCGCGCCCGATCGTCAGCGGCCCGGACGACGCCCACTTCGTGGTGTCGGTCGCGGTGCCGGACAATGTGCCGTTCACGTACAGGTCCATCGCTCCGGTCGACGCGTTGTAGGTGCCGACGAGGTGCGTCCAGGTGCCGGTCACGGCGGCCGACGAGGACATCGCCCTGGTAGTGGTCGTGCCGGTCGCGTCGCTGTTGTTGTGCGCCAGGTTCCAGTCCCCGGTCGTGGGGTCGAACTGCAGGTTGAACGCGCTGTCCGCGGTGCCGTCCTGGCCGACCACCGTTTGGAATCCCGAGGTCGACGCCAGGTCCACCCACGCGGACACGGAATACGAGGCCGTGGTCGAAAGCACGCCGCTGGCCGTGGCGAACGACCCGCTCGTGCCGTTCAACGTGGCCGACCCCGAACTCCACGTCACTCCCGAGGACCGGGTCGCCGGGTTCCCGTTGCCCGAGTCATCGGCCGCGATCGTCGGGTAGTAGTTGGCCGGGAGGCCTGTCCCGTCGGTGAGCGGCCACCATCCGGACGGGGCGAGCGCGGCGTTGTCGTCATGCACGCTCTGCGAGGTCATGTTGCCCAGGCCGTCGTACGTGTAGTCGGTGACTCGGGCCGGCGTGCCCGCGGAACCGGACAGCGACTGCGTGATGACCTGGTCGTCGGGTGAGTAGGTGAGGTTCGTGACCCGGTCGAGCCCGGACGGGTCGAGGGTCTGCGACGTGGCCCGGTCCGCCGCGTCCACCGTGTAGTCAGTGGTCGTGGCGCCGTTGTTCGTCACCTGGGTGATCAGGTTCCCCGCGGCGTCGTAGGTGTTCGCCTGCTCGGTGAATGACGCGCCGCCCGGGCTGGTGCGCGTGATGGTGGCGACCAGGCCGTTGTCCGTGTAGCCGTAGGAGGTGACGTTACCCATCGAGTCGGTGATCGAGACCATGCGGCCCGCCGGATCGTAAGCGCGCGAAGACTCCACCAGGTTCACCGGTGCGGACGGATTCGCCGGGTCCCCCGTGTAGTTATCGAGGGTGACGGTGTCAAGGCGGCCGTCGGCGTCGTAGACGTAACTGGTGACGTTGCCCGCCGGGTCGGACTGGGTCGCGAGGTCGCCGTAGGCGTCGTAGGTGTACTTCGTGACCGCGCCGGTGGCGTCGGTGGAGGACGCCAGCAGGTCGTGGCTGTCATAGGTGTACGACACGGTGCGCGAGGCGTCCCCGCCGGTGGTGTCGGCCACCGTCTGGGACAGCACGTTCCCGTCGGCGTCGTACGTCGTGGTGATCTGCGCGGTGTGCACCGCGCCGGTGACCCGGTCGGTGACCGGTGGGTCGGTCTCGGTGACGACCTGCCCCATCTGGTTGTACGCGTAAGACGTGACGAGCCCGTTCGGGTAACTGTTGGAGATGACCGTCTTGGCCAGGACGCGCCCGATCCCGTCGTAGGTGTACTGGGTGACCTGCCCGTCGGGGTCGGTGACCTGCGCGACGTCCCCGTCGGCGTAGTACAGAGTGTCGGTGATCTCGCCGCCCGGGGAGGTCTCCTGGTAAGGCAGCCCCGCGGGCGGGACCGCACCCTGGTAGCCGCCGGTCGTGCCGGTCCCGGTCGTATAGGCGTAGCTGGTGGTCCGGCCGGAGATGAAGCCGGGCACCGGCGGGGTCGTCTCGGCAGTCAGGTCGCCGCTGGTGTCGTAGGTGTAGACCGTCAGGTACCTGTTGTCGGAGGCCGAGGAGGACCGGCCGTCCCGCGCCGTCAGCAGCATGTCGTTGCGCGGGTCCGCCGCCGGAGACTGTGACGTGTCGTCGGGGTAGTAGCTGTAGTAGGCCGTCGAGCATTTCTGCGCCGGCTGGTTCTGGCAGGTCGTCTGCGACACCAGGTTCCCGCGGATGTCGTGCCCGGTCACCGTCACGTTCCCGTCCGGGTCGGTGACCGTGTTCAGGAAGCCGTTGACGTCGTAACCGTATTTTGTGGTGTTGCCAAGGGCGTCGGTCTGCGCCAGGATCCGGTCCCCGTTCAGCGGGTCGTACCGGTAGGAAAGGGTCTTGCCGCCGGGATCTGTGACGGTGACGTTCTCCACCGGTGTCAGGCCGCTGGAGTATTTCGATGACTGCCACTGGTCGGTCACCTGGGCGGCGGTCAGCGCGGCGGGGTAGACGGCGACGTCGGCGAGATCACCCTTGAAGTACAGCGGGGTCGCCGTGTCGCCGGAATGGCTGTTGTCCGGCCACAGCCCGCTGATGTACCCCGCCCCGGCGTAGTCGTTTGGCAGGTTGAGCACGTCTATGTTGCCTGACAGCGTGCCGACCAGCGCGCCGTCCAGGTACATCGACTGGGTCGTCCCCGCAGCCGACAGCACGACCTCGTGCCACTTTCCGTCGTCTACCGCCGATGACGTCGATATCGGCGCGGAACTCCCGGTCCAGAACTCGCCTTTGAGCTTGCCATCGCTGCCGATGTACAGGGCGGGCACGTAACCGCCGCCCGTCGAGCCCGCGCTGAGGGCCGCGTTCTGGTAGGAGTACAAGACCTCGTCAGCGGTGCTGGTCTTGAACCAGAGCGACACCGACTGGTCCCCGGACGCGGTCATCGGCGCGACGGGAAGCTGGATGTAGGAGCTGGTCCCGTTGAACGAGTCGACCGTGGTGTCGGAGAACGGCCCGCCGGTAACCCCCTGGGTGACCGAACTGTAGGCGGCGGTGCCGCCATTGACCTGGTTGACCGCGTCGGTGGTGTTGGTGTCGCCCAGCCGCCAGTAGCCGGCCGGCTGATCGCCGAGGACCGAGGACGCGTACACCTGGCTCGACCCCGTCACCGACGGCGCCGCCACGGTCCAGTTCCCGCCGTTCGAATCCGTCACCGACGTGACCGCGGCCGTCAGCGGGTTATAGGCGACCTGCGCGTACACCTTGCCGGACGGCCGGGTCACCGTCGTCGCCAGCGCGGCCGCGTGGGTGCCCGCCGAATACATCGCGGCCACTTCGGCCGCGGTCACCGGACGGGTCCAGAACGCCACGTCGGAGATGTCGCCGGAGAAATACATGGGGTAGGCGGTGCCCCCGGAGTTCGGCTCGTCCGGCCATCCCTCGCCGGCGAACCCGGCCCCGATGTAGTGGTTGCTCAGGTTGAGCACGTCGATGGTCCCTGACAGGCTGCCGACCTTCGCGCCGTCCAGGTACAGCGTCTGCGTGTTCCCCGAGACAGACAACGTGGCCAGGTGCCACTTGCCGTCGGCGACCGATGAGGAGGTCGTTATCGGGGAAGTGCTCCCGGTCCATATCTCCGCGTTCAGCTTCCCGTCGCTGCCGATGTACATCGCGGGAACGTAATCACTGGTCGTCGAGCCCGCGCTCAGCGCCGTGTTCTCGTAGGAGTACAGGATGCCGTTCGTGGCGGTGGTCTTGAACCAGACGGACACCGACTGGTAGGCGGCGCCAAGCTGCAGGTTCCCCGGCAAGGTCGCGTAGGAGGACGTGCCGTTGAACGCCGCTGACGTCGCGGACGAGCCCGCCAGCGGCCCCGCCGCGCCGAGCGTCACACCCGAGTACGTCCCGTTGTCGGTGCCCTCATTCACCAGCACCGAACTGGCCGCCGTCGTCCCCGACGTCTCGTCCAGCCGCCAGTACGAGTCCGGCCCGGAGTCAAGCACCGCGTCCGGATAATCCGAGCCCGCCGCATAGGTGTAGCCGTAGCAGGTGCTGTAGTTGATCGGCGGGCACACGCTCGTGAGCTCGTCACCGGTGTAGGAGTACTGCCAGGTCAGGTCCGTGTTCTGGTTGCCGGAAGTCACGGGGTCGGTGAAGACCGAGGCGACGTGCGGGGAGTACGGCGCGGAGGGGGACGTCCAGGTCAGGTGCAGCGCCCGTCCCGACGCGGCCGACGTCATAGTGGTGATCTCGTTCGAGGAGTTCCAGGTGAAGTTCAGCGCATGACCCAGCGCGTCGGTGATCGCGGTGATCCCGTACAGCCCGCTGCCCAGCGACTGAGTGAACGTGTACACCGTGTCGTTCTTGTCGGTCAGTGTGAAGCCGCCGGACACCGACCTCAGCGTCGCGTACCGGCCCGGCGGCGCCGTATACGACCCGTTGGCATTCAGCCCGAACCCGACCTGTTCCCCGTCCGGGTAGGTGACCACCTCGGTGGCGGTAGCACCCGACGAGCTGGTCTGCCCGGGACTCACGCGCATGTCGAGGACCGACGACCAGCCGGTCCCGAACGCGCCCGTTGTCCTCTGGTCGAAGCTGTTGTAATCCCGCTGCACCGACAGCGCCGGCCCCACGGTGGAGACCTGCGCGTCGGTGGCCGAGGTGGTCCAGTTCCCCGACGCGGGATCGAATCCGGGCCCGCTGTCGTTCTGCGACAGCCCCGAGGTGATCAGCGGTTGCGGCACAGGCGTGCCGAAATACCGGACATCCGGCGCGACGCTGTAGTCCAGACCGTCGTAGCTCTGGACCGTCCAGTAATACTCTTGCCCCCACGTCAGATCGCCCGCGGGCACCGTCCAGTCCCCGGTCGAGATCTTCCCCGACGACGCGATATCCGTGCCTGACGTCGAGTAGACGGTGAACACGTACTGGATCGGATCCGGCCAGCTGTCCGGGTCCGACCCGGACGCCAGCAACTCCGGCGTCAGCGACGCTGAGGAGTAGTTGTCGGGCGGGTATTCCGTGTTGATCTGCGGCGGGTCGTCCGCGGCGTAGGTCAGCGACAGGTACGGTGCGTTGGCGGTGTTGAACGAGTCGAACTGCTTCCACTGGTTGTTGTCGGTCGTCGAGTTCGTCAGCGCGATCCCGTAGTCGTCGGACGGGTGCAGCGTCCAGTCGTTGAGATCGCCGAGCCCGGTCGAGTTCATCGTCATCGACATCCAGCCGCCGACCGACGGATTGCCGCTGGTGTTCGTGCACGCCGCTGATGGCGCGGTGGTGTCGAGTTCACCCATGCCGTTGCCGGTGGCCGGCCCCGGCCACGACTTGTTCCCCGTCACCGACCAGGACGCGGTGATCTCGTTCGCGTAGAACGGCTCCGCCGAGCCGCACGTCCAGGCCCAGGCGTCCCACACGTGCAGCGAGGCGGCGGTGATGTGCTCGTTGGCAAGCGCGCTGCCCAGGCCGTTGAACGCGAGGAACGACCGCGCGTAGTTAGAGCCGCTGTCATAGGTGCCCAGCTGCAGGAGCGTGTTGCCCGAATAGTCATTGGTGTACGGGTACAGCACATCGGTCGTGCCGGTGGTGGTGGCGGAGTAGGACGGGTCGACCACCACAGGGAACATCCGCGACGGGCTGGCCAGCCACGCCGGGTCGATGCTCGCCCGCAGCGCGAGGCCGCCGCGGTACATCACCAGCTCGTACTTCACCGGGGTCGTCGCCCCGATCGGCCCGGTGCGCGGACCTGTCGCGGAGTCCCGCGCCAGCCCGGCGGGGATCACGCCGCGTACCGCGCCCGAGGCGTCGACGAGCCAGATCGACCCGTCGGGTCGCATATGCGGCGTCAGGCCCGTCAGCGCCAGCGGGAAGAGCCAGGTCGAAGGCGCCTTCGCCGAACGCAGGATGAGCCGTTCGGCGATCCCGGTGGCGGTGTCCGTCTCGGTGAGGTCCGTGGCCGCGAGCACGCCGCGGTAGGTTGCCGTCGGCCCGGCCACCGTGCCTCGCACTCCCGCCGCGCCGGCGAGGCCGAACGATAGTCCGAACGAACCGTTGGTTCCACCGGAAGCCAGCGATGCTAGCGCGAGATCATCAGCGCGCGGGGCGAAGCTGACCGTCAGCGAGTTCGCGTGGTCGTGCCAGCGCCCCCCGGCCGCGGGAACCAGGGTGGTGCTGACGGGCCGCCAGGCTCCGGCCGGCGTCCGGTAGTTGACCGGGCTGGCGTACACGTCGCGCGTATAGCTGCCATCGGCGTTCTTGTACAGGTCTGAGGTAGCCGACGCCGTGATCAGCGTGCTCGTCTTCGGATTGAACGTGACCGGGCCAGGCGCGGGCTTCGTGGTGTCCTGGTGCACCGCCGGGACATGCGGCCGGTACGCGGGCAGTTGTCCCGGCCCCTCCCCCGGTGCCCGCCCGGTCGCGCGCGCGACCGCGCGCGATACCGCGGCCGGCACCTGATAGCCATGTCCCGACGCCGTGCCTGACTGCTGCACTGGCGTCACAGGCGCCGGCTGATGTTTACCTGTCAACCAGGACCAAAGATCGTCAAGGCCGGTCCTGATCGCCGCCGGGGACGGCAGCCGCAGTGTCGCGGCGTCGGCCGATGGAGCCACCGCCATAGACGGCAGCCACAGGACCAGTACCACAAGGAGCGCTTTCGCTGCGCGCACGCGCCATCGGCGACCTGGCATAGCCACCCATCCGCTCCTGGTCCGAAGACCGCTCAGAAAAGCGCTCTACAGTGCCTCCGGGCAGCGCCCGGCCCCGTACATGAACGCGGTACCTTTTGTCCGGTGCCGGGCAGCTAGGGTGCCGAGTTGGAGCAAATACTGATGAATCCTTCGGGAAGTGTCAAGACTGAAACTTTGCGTAACAACCGGCCCTCACGCACAGGCAGCCTCACGATTGCACGGCAGCGCTGATCAGGCGGGCGACGTTGGCCCGCACCTGACCATCCGCGGGGTCGACCGTCGTTACGCCGCGTGAATCCGGCGCCGCGCTGATCGCGACGAACCGCACCTGCGGATACCGGCCCGCATCGGCGGTCAGGGCTGACACCTGCGCCGTCCCGACCGCCAGCACCATGCCGCAGCGCCGCTGGATCAGGCTCGCCAGATAGGGCTGCGCCGCGGCGGCCGTCGTGCCGTACACCGGCAGGTATTCCGCTTTCGCGTGGGTCGTCAGCGAGGCGTCTTGCATCCCGGCCCATACCTGCGCGGCGGCCGACCCCGCGACGCCGGCCGAGTCCGTCAGCAGGCAGGCGGTGAACGCGAGATACTGCCGGGCCCGGGTTGGCGGTGTCGCCCGCCCTGGCGCCGTCGCGACCAGCGCCCCGGCCACGCACCCGGCCACCGCCACGGCGGCAGCGACTGCCCAGGTCAGCGCGCCGCCAGGCAGACGGCGGCCGCTGCGAGGCCGCCTCGCGCGAGGTCCTCGCCGCCCGCCCTGCGCCTGGGGCGACCTACCCGTTACTGCCGAGCGCCGGGGTTTCCCGCCCATGGGCCGCCTCCCTGTCAGGCGGCAAACCTACTCCAGAACATCCTCGGACGAAACCGGACGAACATGTTGTGACCGCGAGAGCGCCCAGCTAGGCGCCGCTGCGTGCGAAGCGGCTCCTGGCACGGAAGTCGGCGACCAGTTCGGGGGGTGCGCTCGCCGGCGAGCCGGAGTTGAACGGGGGGTGGGGGTCGTATTCGATGGCTAGCTGGATTCGCTTGGCTTCCTCGTCGCCGGCGATCTTGGCGCACAGGGCCAGGGCCATGTCTATGCCCGCGGAGACGCCTGCGCCGGTGGCGTATTTACCGTCGAAGACGTAGCGCTCCCGACGGGGGTTGGCGCCCAGCTTTGCCAGTTCGTCCATCGCAAGCCAGTGCGTTGTCGCGTCACGGCCTGTTAGCAGGCCAGCGCCCGCCAGGATCAGGGCGCCCGTGCAGACCGAAGTGGTCCACGTGGAGGTCTTGTCGGCCGCTACCAGCCAGTCGATGAGCGGGCCCGGGGGCATCTGGGCGGACTGGCCGGGGCCGCCGGGGACAAGGATTATGTCGGGGTGCGGGACGTCGGCGTAGGCGGCTTCGGCGTGCAGAGACAGAGAGCCTGACTCGTCGGGAATCAGGCCATGCCGTTCGGAAGCGAAAATGATCTTCGCTCCGGGCAAGTGGTTGAAGACCTGAAAGGGACCTACGGCGTCCAGTGAGGCGAAACGATCAAAGAGCGCGATGACGATCTGCATGGGACTCCTGTTCGGATGGGGTTTTCGGGCGAAAACGGCGGCGGTACTCGGCGGGGCTGACGCCGAGCGCGCGGACGAAGGCGCGGCGCATCGCCTCGGGGTTGGCGTAGCCGCAGGCGCGGGCGGTCTCCTCGACGCCGTCGGCGGTGTCTTCCAGCCGACGGCGCGCCGCCTCCAACCTGGTCCTGTCGACGTAGCGGCCGGGCGGCATGCCCACTTCGGCGGCGAAGGAGCGGGCGAACTGGCGGGGCGACAGGCTGGCCCGGTCGGCGAGGGCTTCGACGGACAGGTCGGCGCCGGGATGTTCGGCGATCCAGTGCTGGACCTCGCGCAGCGGCGCGCGGTCCGCGAACTGCGCGGCCAACTGCGCGCTGAACTGGGCCTGGCTGCCTGGCCTGCGCAGGAAGACGACGAGGGCGCGGGCGACCGCGAGCGCGACGTCGCGGCCCAGGTCGTCCTCGACCAGGGCGAGCGCGAGGTCGATCCCCGCGGTGACGCCGGCCGAGGTGGCCAGGTCCGGGGTCTTGATGAAGATCGGGTCAGGGTCGACGGTCACGTCCGGGTACCGCTTCGCCAGCGTCTCGCACTGGTCCCAGTGGGTGGTCACCGTCCGGCCGGCCAGCAGCCCCGCCTCGGCGAGCAGGAACGCGCCGGTGCAGACGGAGGTGAGCCGCGACGCGCCGCGGGCGTGCTCGCGCAGCCACGCGACGAGTTCGGGGTCGCGGCGCCTGGCGCCGGGCCCGCCGGGGACGACCAGGGTGTGCGGCGGTTCCGTAAGCTCACGCAGGTCGGCGTCGGGAGTGATCAGGAGGCGGCTTGACGTGCGGACCGGGCGGCCGCCAAGGCTCGCCGTCGTGATCCGGTAGGCGTCTGGCCTGACGGCACTCGCGTGCTCGAACGCCTCCAGGGGTCCGGTCAGGTCCAGGCTCTGCACGCCGTCGAAGACGACGATCAGCACGGTTCGCACGGTTCGCACGCGACCCAGTCTGGCGGCGAGCCGTCATGACAGCAATGACGAATACCCCACCTTTCCTGCCATGGCGAGTGCGCTGCAGGTTCCCCGGTTGAGGGGGATGTTGATAGATTGCGTCGTCATGGGTGACAAGCGGACTTTGGTCACAGGTGGCTCAGGTTTCATCGGATCCCATTTGTGTAAGCGCCTGCTCGAACTTGGTCACGACGTGCTCGTGGTCGACAACTTCTACTCAAGCAGCCGGCACAACCTCCATGAACTGCTCGGCGAACCGCGCTTCGAGCTCATGCGGCACGACGTGACATTCCCGCTGTACCTTGAGGTCGACGAGATTTACCACCTCGCCTGCCCCGCGTCGCCCGTTTATTACCAGCGGGACCCCGTGCAGACCACCAAGACCTGTGTGCACGGGTCGATCAACATGCTCGGCCTGGCCAAGCGGCTGGGTGCGCGGATCCTGCTCACTTCGACCTCGGAGGTGTACGGCGATCCGGCCGCGCACCCGCAGTCGGAGTCATACTGGGGCAACGTGAACCCGATCGGCGTGCGGTCCTGCTATGACGAGGGCAAGCGGTGCGCGGAGACGCTGTTCTTCGACTACCACCGCCAGCACGACCTGTCGATCAAGGTGGCCCGCGTCTTCAACACCTACGGGCCGAAGATGCTCCCTGACGACGGGCGGGTGGTGTCGAACTTCGTCGTTCAGGCGCTGCGAGGTGAGCCGCTCACGGTGTTCGGCGACGGGTCGCAGACGAGGTCGTTCTGCTACGTCGACGACATGGTGGCGGGCCTGATCGCCCTCATGAACTCGCCGTCGGAGGTGACCGGGCCGGTCAACCTCGGCAACCCGGGAGAGTTCACGATGCTCGAACTGGCCAAGCAGGTCATGGACCTGACCGGCGGCAGCTGTCCCGTCGAGCATCGCCCGCTGCCCGCGGACGACCCGGCACGCCGGCGGCCCGACATCAGCCGCGCCAAGGAGCTACTGGGCTGGGAGCCGACGATCCAGCTCAGGGAAGGGCTCGCCCGGACCATCAGCTACTTCAGGCAGGCGCTCGGATGAGTGTCCCATTGAGCTCGCTCTGACCAGCTGAACGGGCCATTCATCCTTGGGGACCTTGGGGACCTTGGGGACCTTGGGGACTGTCGCGCCAGGAGTGGCGGGGTTCGTAGCCGAGCACCTGCCTGGCCCGGTCGACCGCGAGGAGCGTGCCGAACTCGCCGATCTCGCGGGTGACACGGACGTCGGGGAAGACCTCGGCGAGAACCGCGCGCGACGGGCGGTTCATCACCGTGTCCGCCGCGGCGATGATGACGTTCTGGCTGCCGCTGACGTCCGCTTCCAGGCCGAGACGGCACGCGGCCGCGACATCGCGGACGTCGACATAGCCCCACAGGTTCCATTTGCGCAGGTGGGGATCGGGCCAGTAGGACGGGAACCGTTCGTAATCGCCGATCTCCATGATGTTGGAGATGCGCAGGCCCACGAACGGGATCCCCGACCACCGCGAGATCTGCTCCGCGATCGTCTCGCTGGCCACCTTCGACAGCGCGTAGGTTGTCGTCGGCACGGGGAAGTGATCCTCGTCGACCGGCGCGTACCTGGGCGGCTGACCCGCCGGGCCAGGGATCTGCTCGGCCGGGCCGCCGAACGGCAGGCCGAGCGTCGTCTCGCTCGACGCCCACACCACGCGGGCGAGGCCGAGCGCCGCGGCGGCGTGGAACACGTTGAAGTTCATCGCGACGTTGGCGTTGAACGTCACCGCGGGCGTGGACCGGCCGGGCGCGGGGATGTTGGCCAGGTGCACGACCGCGTCGGCGCCGCGCAGGACTTCGGTCGCCTGGCCGTAGTCGGTCAAGTCGGCTTTCAGAACGCCCGCGGCCACGTCGTCGCCGGTGAGCGCGGCGTCGGTCGCGACGACCTGGTAGCCATGCTCGCGCAGCTCGGTGACGGTGACGCGGCCCGCCTTGCCGGTCGCTCCAGTGACGCAGATCCGCCTAGACGTGGGCATCATGGGCACGAGCCTAGTGCACCTGTTCCACGGCCTCTCGTAGCTCCCTGAACGCCTCGGCGAGCGTGGGCAGGGTCGCGTGCGCGTTCAGGCCGCTGGGGTTGGGGAGGATCCACAGCCGGGCGGCGCCGAGGCGCTCTTCCTGCGGTCCGGTGACGGCGCGGGGCCGGTCGAACGCGGTGCGGTACGCGGTCACGCCGGCGATCGCGATGAACTCCGGGCGATGCCTGTCGACCAGCGCGCGCAGGGTCGCGGCGCCGTCGCGGAGTTCTGTGGCGGTCAGTTCGGCCGCCTGGGCGGTGGCACGGGGCGCGATGTTCGTGATGCCCAGGCCGTAGGCCGGGAGTTCGTCCTGCTCGCGCGGCTGCAAGCGGCGCGGGGTGAAGCCGGACAGGTGCAGCGCGGGCCAGAAGCGGTTGCCGGGGCGCGCGAAGTGCCAGCCGGTCGCCGCCGAGTACAGGCCCGGGTTGATCCCGCAGAACAGCACGTGCAGCGGTGCGCCGTCCGCGGGCAGGATGTCCGGGAGAGTACGGTCCCGCGCGGCCGCCAGGTCCAGCTTCATTGCTCCATTGTCGCCGACATTTAGGAAAGGAACTGACCGCTAAGCCTCGTAGCGTGCTGATATCAGGTGACGTTGACGAGGAGAGGCAGATGACGATGACCGCCGAGACGGCTGAGAACGACAGCGTAAGGGCACTGGACCCCGAGCGCGCCGACCTGCTGGCGGTGCTGGCCAAGCACCGGCACTTCCTCCGGTTCACTACCAGGGACCTGACCGACGAGCAGGCCGCGCGGCGCACCACGGCGAGCGAACTATGCCTGGGCGGGCTGATCAAGCACGTCACGCTCGTCGAGCGCAACTGGGCGAACTTCCTGCTGCACGGCGCGTCCGCGATGGGCGACGCGTCGGCCATGACCGCGGACGACTTCGCGGCCTGGACTGAGCAGTTCGCGATGCTGCCAGGGGAGACGCTGGCGGGCGTGCTGGCCGCCTACGCCGAGGCGGGGCAGCGGACCGACGAGCTCGTCCGGACCCTGCCCGACCTGAACGCCACGCAGCCGCTGCCGAGCGCTCCGTGGTTCGAGCCGGGCGGGCGCTGGTCGGCGCGCCACGTGCTGCTGCACATCATCACGGAGACCGCGCAGCACTCCGGTCACGCCGACATCATCCGCGAATCGCTCGATGGCGCCAAGACAATGGGCTGAAGGGGCGCCAGGGCCGCGCGGCCGGTTAGCGGCCGGTTACGGCCGCGGCCATGCGGCGGACGATCTCCGCGAGGATGGGCCGCGGGGTCGCGAAGTTGAGCCGGACGTGACCGCTGCCCGCCTCGCCGCACGCGGCGCCGTCGGTGAGCAGGACCTGCGCCTTGGCCTCGAAGAACTCGGCCGGGCTGCCGTCGACGCGCAGGTCACGGCAGTCCAGCCAGGCCAGGTAGGTGCCTTCTGGCGGCTGATAGCCGACCGCGGGCAGCTGCTCCCGCAGCAGGCGTTCGAGCAGCTCCCGGCTGCCGTCGAGATAGCCGACGACGTCGGACAGCCAGGCGGCGCCGTCCCGGTAGGCCGCGGTGGTCGCCCGCACCCCCGGCGTGCTGGCGCCGTGCTCGAACATGAACCCCGTCCCGCCGTCGGCCCAGGTCGCGGCGTCGGCATCGCTCGTCAGGACAAGCTGCGCGCACTTGAGGCCCGGCAGGTTCCAGCCCTTGGAGGCGGCGGTGGCTGTGACGGAGTGTCCGGCTGCCTGGTCGCAGAGGCTCGCGTACGGGATATGCGTGCCGCCCGGGTAGATCAGCGGGGCGTGGATCTCGTCGGCGAAGACGCGGCCGGCGTTGCGCGCCACGACCTCGGCAACGTTGCCGAGTTCGTCCTTGGAGTACACGCGGCCGACGGGGTTACAGGGGTTGCACAGGACCAGGAGGTGGCCGCCCGCCGCGAAGGCGGCGTCGATGCCGTCGAGGTCGAGCACTCGCCGCCCGTCCTCGACGAGCATCGGCACCTGGATGATCTCCCGGCCCAGCAACCGGGGCAGGGTGAGGAACGGCATGTACGCCGGCGTCGGCAAGATCACCGGGGTTCCCGGCCGGGAGAACACCGTGATCGCCGCCTCGAGCCCCTTCAGCACGTCGGGCAGCGGCCTGATCCTCGCGGGGTCCACCGTCCACCCGTAACTGTGCCGCTGCCAGTCGGCGCACGCCTGCGCCATCTCGGCGACCGCGTCCTCGGCCAGGTAGCCGAACTCCGCGCGCGCGATCACCTCGCGCAGCGCCTGGTTGATCGCGGGCGCGGCGCCGAAGTCCATCTCGGCCACGAACGCCCCGATGACGCCGGGGCCGCCGCGGGTCCACTTCACGCTGCCGCGGCGGCGCAGCTCCTCGGCCGTGATCTGGTCGGCCATCTCGGCGAACGTGGGCATGCCACGTAGCGTAGTAGGCATGCGAGTCCGGATCGGGATGTCACTGGGGACGGCCGGCGGGGCCGGCGACTTCGAGGCGGCGGTCAGCCTGCTTGAGGCGGTAGGGGTCGACTCGGTGTGGCTGCCGGAGAACGTATACGGGGCGACGGTCGATCCGTTCACAGGGATGGCGTTCGCGCTGGCGAAGACCACGCGCCTCAAGGCCGGCAGCGGGATCGCGGTGCTGCCCGGGCGCCATCCCGTGCTGGTCGCGAAGCAGCTCGTCTCGCTCGCGGGACTGGCGCCGGGCAGGGTGCTGCCAGTGTTCGGACTGCAGCCCGCGCTCGCCGCCGAGCGAGCGCTGTTCCCGGTGCCGTCGGGTCAGCGGGGCGCGGTGTTCGACGAGGCGCTCACGCTGCTGCGGCTGATGCTGACGGCCGATGTCGTGTCGTTCCACGGATCGTTCTTCGCGGTAGAGGGCGCGTCGGTCGGTCCGCTGCCGGCCAAGCCGCTGGACATCTGGCTGGGCGGATCCGCGCCGGCCGGGCTGCGGCGGGTGGGGCGGCTCGCGGACGGATGGCTCGGCTCCCTCCTGACGCCAGCGGAAGCCGGCTCCGCCGTCGCCGCGATCAGGGCCGCCGCCGACGAGGCCGAACGGGAAGTGGACGCCGATCACTTCGGGATCAGCCTGGCGATCGCCTTCGGCGGCATTCCTGACGCGCTGGCGGCGTCGATCCGGCGCCGTCGGCCGGACACGGACCCCGCGGCGCTGATCGCCGACGGCTGGGCGGGCGCCAGGGACCGGATCTCGGCGTTCGCCGACGCGGGGCTCAGCAAGTTCGTCGTCAGGCCCGCGGCGCCCGCCGCGCCGGCAGCGCCCGTGGCACCCGCCGCGCCCGCCGCGCCGACGCAATCGTTCGAGGACTTCGTCGAGGGGTTCGCCCGGGAGCTAATGCCGCTGCAGACGTTATTGTCGCTGCTGGCGGCCCCGGCGGGCGTAGGCTGAGGCAATGGCGTTCGGCGGGTGGCAGGAAGCGGCCCTGGAGTTCTATGCGGGCCTGGAGGACGACAACTCGAAGTCGTACTGGACCAGCAACAAGGCGGTCTACCAGGAGGAGGTGCTGCGCCCGATGGAGGAGCTCCTCGAGCAGCTCGCTCCCGAGCTAGGCGAGCCGAAGATCTTCCGCCCCTACCGCGACATCCGCTTCAGCGCCGACAAGACCCCGTACAAGACGCACATCGGCGCGACGATCGGCGGCACTTGTTACGTGCAGTTCTCCGCCGACGGGCTGGGGGCCGGGTCGGGCATGTGGCACATGGAGCCCGACCAGCTCAACCGCTACCGCGTGGCGGTCGCCGCCGACAGCACTGGCGCACAACTCGAGGCGATCATCGCGGACATCGAGAAGGCCGGCTTCGAGGTACACGGGCACGACTCGCTCAAGTCCGCGCCCCGCGGCTACCCGCCCGGCCACCCACGGATAGGCCTGCTGCGGCACAAGGGCCTGACCACGTGGCGGCACTGGGAACCGCAACCCTGGCTCGGCACGCCGGCCGCCGCGGGCAAACTTCTTTCATTTTTCCGAACGAGTGCGGCATTCTGCTCCTGGCTCGCCTCCAACGCCGGCGACTGAGCGGCCACCCCGGGCGGAGAGGAGTGCACTGAAGCTGTGACGCGGGACAAGCGGAGCCAGGGGCCGCCGGGCTTTGACACCCACGTGGCCTCTCCGGCGCGGGTATACGACTACCTGCTCGGCGGCAAGAACAACTTCCCGGCCGACCGGGAGGCCGGAGAGGCGATGATCCGGGAGTACCCGTACATCGTCAAAGGCGTGCGGATGAACCGGGCCTTTCTCGGCCGTGCCATTCACTACCTTGCCGCCGGGGCGGGCATCCGCCAGTTCCTCGACATCGGCACCGGCCTGCCCAGCTCCAACAACACCCACGAGGTCGCGCAGCGGGCCGCGGCCGACTCCCGCATCGTCTACGTGGACAACGATCCCATCGTCTTGTCCCACGTCCAGGCGCTGCTGAGCAGCACGCCAGAAGGCGCGTGCGCCTACATCGCCGCCGACCTCAGGGACACGGACACGATCTTGCGGGAGGCCGCGCGCACGCTGGACTTCAGTCAGCCCATCGCCGTCTGCCTGATCATGGTCCTGCAGTTCATCCCCGACGAGGACGACCCCTGGCGGATCACCAGGACGCTGATCGACGCGGTGCCACCGGGCAGCTACCTGATGATCGCGCACCCCGCTAGCGACATCGCCGACGAGGTGGAGCCGACCTTCAGGCAGCTCAACACGCGAATGGGCGGCACCCGGGTGAAAGCCCGCGGTCATCAGGAGGTCGCGCGGTTCTTCGACGGCCTGGAGATGCTCGAGCCTGGGCTCGTGCAGTTGCACCGGTGGCGACCTGGCGAAGGCGTGCCCGACAGCGGACGCGACCTGGCCGCCTACGGCGGCGTCGGAGTCAAGCCCTGACCGGGCTCTCGCTCGGCGGGTGGCGAAATTGATTTGAAAGCAGGACCATCCGGGCGGAAACATGGGGGCATGGTTATGGTGCGTGAGGTCAAGGCCGACGAGTGGAAACTACTGCGGGACGTGCGGCTCGCGGCGCTACAGGAGGCGCCGTACGCGTTCGGCTCCAGCTACGCGCGCGAGGCGTCGTTCACAGAAGAGCAGTGGCGGGGCCGAATCTCGTCGCGGTCGGTCACGTTTCTCGCTGAGCTTCCCGACGGCGCCGAGCCCGCGGGGCTGGCTGGCGTCTACGAAGACGACGGCGTGGCCGACCTCGTGTCCATGTGGGTGCGGCCCACCGCACGCGGCCTGGGCGTCGGTGCGGCGCTGGTCACGGCGGCCGCCGACTGGGCGAAGGCCCGCGACCACGACACCCTGTACCTGTGGGTGACCGAGAGCAATCCCGCGGCGGTCGGGCTCTACCGACGATGCGGGTTCATCCCGACCGGTGAGCGGCAGCCGCTGCCTTCTGACCCGTCGTTGCCGGAGATCCGGATGCGGCGGGAGATCTAGTCCGGCCCGTCCGCGAACTCGGCGCGAACGCCGAGCAGCCGGACGGGGCGGCCCGGTGTGAACTGGCCTAGCGCGGCCTGGGCGGCCTCCTCGATCGGGCCGGTCAGGGGCACGCCGTGGGTTACCGTGACGAACGGCGCGAAGCGCACCTTCACCACTACACGAGCCACGGTTCGTTCAGAAACTTCGTCCGCGACCTGCCTTGCGAGGCGGGTCACCTCTTCGCCCACCCTCGCCCAGTCCTTGATGTTCTGCTGGAAAGTGACCTCCCGGCCGTGTGAGCGGGCGACGTACGGCGTGGGATCCACGTCGGCGTCGCCCCGGCCGCGGCCGAGCAGTACCAGCCACGGGCCTGTCATCGGGCCGAACTCCGCGGCCAGCCGGTCCGGGTCGGCGGCGGCGAGCTCGCGCACCGTGGTGATGCCGAGTCCGGCGAGCTTGGCGGTAGTCTTCGCGCCGATCCCCCAGATCGCGTCAGGGGCCCGGTCGCCGAGCAGCGCGTACCAGGTAGCGGACGTCAGCCGGAACACGCCGGCCGGCTTGCCGTAACCGGTCGCGATCTTCGCCTGCAGCTTGTTCTCGCCGATGCCGACCGAGCAGTCCAGGTCCGTGGCGGCCCGGACGTCGGCCGCCAGGCCCTGGGCGAACGCCTCCGGGTCGTCGGTGTCCACGCCGACGAACGCCTCGTCCCAGCCGAGCACCTCCACCGGCTGGCCGGTCTCCCGCAGCACGCCCATCACCCGCGCTGACACCTCGTTGTACGCGTCGGCGTCCACCGGCAGGAAGATGCAGTCCGGGCAGCGCTTCTTCGCGGTGCGCAGCGGCTGGCCGGAGTGCACACCGTACTCACGCGCCTCGTAGGAGGCGGTGCTCACCACGCCGCGCTTATCGGGGTCGCCGTCACCGCCGACCACGACGGCCTTGCCGCGCAGCTCGGGACGGCGCAGCACCTCCACGGCGGCGATGAACTGGTCAAGATCCACGTGCAGCACCCAGCGGCTCACGACCCGAGTATTACCCGTTTGCGAGACACGAGGACGCTTTCGTTGTCACGAGCGCCCACTGACCAAGTGCCGATTTGCCCCCCTGTTGGGAGGGAGCTGGGAGCGTTCGGGGTAACTGGTTTGATTTGCTTTGGCCGGGGCCGGGACAATCAGGGCGTGCTGCTGACTATCACGACCACGCTTGCGCCCGCGACCGATCTCGGGTACTTGCTGCACAAGCATCCCGAGCGGGTGCAGTCTTTCGGCGTGTCGGCGGGCGGGACGGCGCACGTGTTCTACCCCGAGGCCGGCGCGGAGCGGTGCACCGCGGCGCTGCTGCTCGAAGTGGATCCTGTCGGGCTGGTGCGCGGCGGCGGCGAGGGGATCACCCACTACGTGAACGACCGGCCCTACGCGGCGTCGAGCCTGCTCGCGGTCGCGCTCAAGGAGGTGTTCAGGACCGCGCTCACCGGGCGCTGCGAGGCGCGGCCTGAGCTGGCGGCGACGGCGATCCCGCTGGAGATCTGGGTTCCGGCGCTGCGCTGCGCGGGCGGAGCCGGGCTCGCCGGGCGGGTGTTCGGGCCGCTCGGCTGGGACGTGTGCGCGCGGGTCGTGCCGCTGGAGCCGGCGGAGTGGGGGGCGTCGGCGTACCTGGGCATGCGGCTGGCGGGGACGGTGCGGCTGGCCGACGCGCTGAACCACCTCTACGTACTGTTGCCCGTGCTGGACGACGCGAAGCACTACTGGGTGTCCACCGACGAGGTGGACAAGCTGGTGCGAGCGGGATCGGGGTGGCTGGCGGGGCACCCGGAAAGGGAGCTGATCGCCCGGCGGTACCTGGCCCACCGGCGGGAGCTGACCGACGCGGCGCTCGCCCGGCTGGCGGAGGCCGACGACCTGGACCCGGACGAGGTGGACAACGCGGTGCCGCAGGCGGCGGAGGCGGAGCGGGCCGAGCCGCTGGCGGTACAGCGGCGGCAGGCGGTGCTGGACGTGCTGCGGGAGACGGGCGCGCGGACCGTCGCCGACCTGGGCTGCGGGGAGGGCGCGCTGACGGCCCTGTTGCTGACGGACGCGACGCTGAGCCGGGTGGTGGCCACCGATGTGTCGGCCCGCGCGCTGCAGCACGCGGCGCGGCGGCTGCGCCTTGACCGGATGCCGGAGGCGCGGCGTGCGCGGCTCGAGCTGTTCCAGTCCTCGCTGACCTACCGGGACAGGCGGCTGAGCGGACTGGACGCGGCCGTCCTCATGGAGGTCATCGAGCACGTGGACGCCGAACGGCTGACGGCGCTCGAACGGGCGGTATTCGGGTTTGCCGCGCCGCGGACGGTCGTGGTCACGACGCCCAACCGTGAGCACAACGCGGAGTACGGCATGCCGGACGGCGCGCTGCGGCACCGCGATCACCGGTTCGAGTGGACCCGCGAGGAGTTTCGCCACTGGGCGGAGCGGGTGGCCGCCGAGCACGGGTACGTCGTGCGGTACGTGCCGGTCGGGCCGGTCTCGGCGCTGGCCGGGCCGCCGACGCAGATGGCCGTGTTCGCACTCCCCGGACGGCCATCGGAGGGCGCGTCATGAGCGGCGAACTGACGGTACCCGAGCTCAGCCTGGTGCTGCTCGTCGGCGTGTCGGGGTCGGGGAAGTCGACCTTCGCCGCCCGGCACTTCAAGCCGACAGAGGTCGTCTCCTCGGACTTCTGCCGCGGGATCGTCGCGGACGACGAGAACGACCAGTCCGCCACCGCGGCCGCGTTCGACGTGCTGCACTACATCGCGGGCAAGCGGCTCGCCGCCGGCCGGCTCACCGTGATCGACGCGACGAACGTGCAGCAGGACGCGCGGGCCCCGCTCGTGGCACTGGCCAGGGAGCACGACGTGCTGCCGGTCGCGATCGTCTTCGACCTGCCCGTCTCCGTCTGCGTCGCGCGAAACGCGTCGCGGCCCGACCGCGACTTCGGCGCGCGCGTGATCCAGCGGCAGCACGCCCAGCTGCGCAAGGCGCTGCGGAGCCTGCGGCGCGATGGGTTCCGCACAGTACACGTGCTGGGTTCGGCGGCGGACGCCGAGGACGTGACCATCACCAGGACGCGGCTGTTCAACGACCTGCGGCACGAGACCGGGCCGTTCGACGTGATCGGGGACGTGCATGGCTGCCGCGGCGAACTTGAGTCGCTGCTGTGCTCGCTGGGCTACGTGCTCGCTCGCGACGAGGCCGGTCAGCCGGCCTGCGCGGCGCACCCGGACGGACGCCGCGCGGTCTTCCTCGGCGACCTCGTCGACCGCGGCCCGGACACCCCTGGCGTGCTGCGGCTCGTCATGGGCATGGTCGCGGCCGGGTCCGCGCTGTGCGTGCCAGGCAACCACGAGGACAAGCTGCTGCGCGCGCTGCGCGGCAAGAACGTGCGGGTCTCGCACGGGCTCGCGGAGTCACTGCGCCAGCTCGAGGAGGAGCCGGAGTCGTTCCGGCGCGAGGTCGAAGCCTTCCTGGATGGCCTGATCAGCCACTATGTCCTCGACGGCGGGCGGCTCGTGGTCGCGCACGCCGGCCTGTCGCAGCGGCTGCAGGGACGCGCGTCGGGACGGGTGCGCGCGTTCTGCCTGTACGGGCAGACCACCGGTGAGACCGACGAGTACGGCCTGCCGGTCAGGTACCCGTGGGCGCAGGAGTACCGGGGCTCGGCGATGGTGCTCTACGGGCACACCCCGGTGCCCGCGCCCGAATGGGTGAACAACACTATGTGCCTAGACACCGGCTGTGTATTCGGTGGGTCTCTGACAGCATTTCGATATCCCGAACGAACGGTGGCGGCTGTTCGCGCCGCTCGCGTCTACTACGAGCCGGCCAAGCCGCTGGGGGTGGCTAAGCCACGCGAGCCGGACGTGCTCGACATCGAGGACGTGACGGGCAAGCGGGTCATCGAGACCGGGTACCTGCCGCGGGTTGGCGTGGGCGAGGCGAACGCCGCGGCGGCGCTGGAGGTGATGAGCCGGTTCGCCATCGACCCGCGGTGGCTGATCTATCTGCCGCCGACGATGAGCCCCGTCGCCACGGCGCCGGACGGTGACCTGCTCGAGCACCCGGAGCAGGCGTTCTCCGCCTACCTCGCGGACGGCGTGCGGGAGGTCGTGTGCGAGGAGAAGCACATGGGGTCGCGCGCCGTGCTGCTCGTCTGCCGGTCCGCGGCCCGCGCCGCCGAGCGGTTCGGTGTTGCGGGCGGGGGCGCGGTGTGGACCAGGACCGGACGGCCGTTCTTCCGCCCGGCGCTGACGTCGGCGCTGCTGGACCGCGTCAGGGACGCCACCGCGGCGGCGGGGCTGTTCGACCAGCTGGACAGTTCCTGGCTGCTGCTCGACGCGGAACTCATGCCGTGGAGCGCGAAGGCGGGACAGTTGCTGCGTGACCAGTACGCCGCCGTCGGCGCGGCCGCGCTTACAGCGCTGCCCGCGGCAGCCTCGGTGCTGTCCCGCGCGGCCGAACGCGGCCTCGACGTGTCCGCGCTGCTCGGCCGGACCGGTGCGCGGCTGGCGAACGCGGACGCGTTCGCCGCCGCATATCAGCGCTACTGCTGGCCGGTCGACGGCCTGGACGGCGTCCGCGTCGCCCCGTTCGCGGTGCTCGCCTCTGAAGGCGCCGCGCATTCCGCGCGACCGCACTCCTGGCACCTGGCGGCGGCCGGCGCCCTGGCGGCGGCGGACCCCGGACTGTTCTCGGCGACCAGGCACGTCATGGCCGACACCGCGGACCCGCCGTCCCGCGCCGCGGCGACGGCCTGGTGGACCGGGCTGACCGAGGCGGGCGGCGAGGGCATGGTGGTCAAGCCGGCCGACGGGCTGGTACGCGGCCGCAGCGGCATCGCGCAGCCCGGCCTGAAGGTGCGCGGGAAGCAGTACCTGCGGATCATCTACGGACCCGACTACACCGAGCCCGCCAACCTGTCCAGGCTGCGGTCCCGCGCGGTCGGCCGCAAGCGGTCGCTGGCGCTGCGCGAGTACGCGCTCGGCCTCGAGGCGCTGGACCGGGTCGCGCGCGGCGAGCCGCTGTGGCGGGTGCACGAGTGCGTGTTCGGCGTGCTCGCGCTGGAATCAGAACCGGTCGACCCGCGCCTGTAGCTGATCTATCACCGTCCGTTTCCGGTATTCCTGACACGACGCGATCCTGGTGACAAAATCATTACATGCTGCCTGACCAGGCATTCCGCCCGGACGTTCCGAGCCCCGCGCGGATGTACGACTACTGCCTCGGCGGGAAGGACAATTTCGCCGCGGACCGTAATGCGGCGGAACGGTTCATGGCCATGATGCCGGACGGCGTCGTCAGGGTCGCCGCCGCGCAGAACCGCCAGTTCCTGCTCCGGGCGGTCCGGCACCTGGCGGGCGACCTCGGGGTCCGGCAGTTCCTCGACATCGGCAGCGGGCTGCCCACCATGAAGAACGTGCATGAGGTCGCGCAGTCGATCGCACCGGACAGCCGCGTCGTGTACGTCGATCACGACCCGGTCGTGGTCGCGCACGGGCACGCCCTGCTGCACGGCGATGACCGCGCGACGATCATCGCCGGCGACATGCGTGACCCGGCCGGCATCCTCGCCGACCCGGGGCTGCGGTCGCTGCTCGACTTCGAGGCGCCGATAGCGGTGCTGCTCGTCGCCGTCCTGCACTGCGTATCAGGCACCGACGACCCGTACGGGATCGTGCGGGCGCTGACGGACGCGGTCCCGGAGGGAAGTTACCTGGTCCTCTCGCATTTCACGGCGGACAGCAACCCCTGGGCCGACGTCGCCGCCCGGGTCTACCGGCGGGCGGTGTCGAGCCTGCGCCCCCGGACCCGCGCCCAGGTGGCCGGCTTCTTCGCCGGGCACGAGCTCATCGAGCCGGGAGGGGTGGTCTGGGCACCGCAGTGGCGGCCAGACGCGGACACCGGGCTGGCGGGCGAACCGGGCAGGTCGATGCTGTGGTGCGGAGTCGCACGCAAATCCGGGCCGGGGCAGCCGGCGAAGCTGCCCGCTCCCAGGGCGACCACACCGCAGGAACGGCTGTCCGGACTCGGGCACACGCGGCCCGCCGCCGACGCCTCGCCCGCGCCGGCGTTGCACCCGGAGGTGCCGAACGTCGCGCGGATGTACGACTACTACCTTGGCGGCAAGGACAACTACGCGGCCGACCGGGAGGCGGCGCGGCAGAGCTTCGCCGCCGCGACAGAAGCCGGAGTCCGCGGCGCCAGCCTGCAGAACAGGACGTTCCTCGGGCGCGCGGTCCGGTACCTCGCGCGCGACCTCGGCATCCGGCAGTTCCTGGACATCGGCACCGGCCTGCCGACGATGAACAACGTGCACGAAGTCGCGCACACGATCGCGCCGGATGCCCGGGTGGTCTACGTCGACAACGATCCGATCGTCCTCGCGCACGCCAGGGCCATGCTCAACGGCGTGCCCAACGCCACGATCGTCCGCGGTGACCTGCGCGATCCGGCCGGCATCCTGGCCGACCCGTCGCTGCGGTCACAACTCGACTTCGGGGCGCCGATAGCGGTGCTCCTCGTCGCCGTGCTGCACTTCATCAGCGACGACGAGGACCCCGGCGGCATCGTCGCCGCGCTGATGGACGCCGTGCCCCCAGGCAGCTACCTGGTCGTCTCGCACGTGTCCGCGGACCAGCACAGGCGCGTAGTCAAGGCGGAAACCGCCTACGAGGACGCCTCGGCCCGGCTGCGCTTCCGCACCCGCGCGGAGGTCGCCGCCATGCTCGGCGGGTTCCGCCTCCTCGATCCCGGCGAGCTGGTCTGGACGCCGCGGTGGCACCCGGACGAGCAGACGCCACCGATCGAAGGTCCCGGCGGGGCGACGATCTTGTGCGGGATCGCCGGCAAGTGACGTCTAACGCTCCGACTTGTCCAGCCGCTGGCCGACCGTTAACACGTCCGACGGCCTACCCGCCGTTTTGGAAGGGACCGCGCACGCATCGCTAACGTTAGCTGCCAGACAGCGTATAGAGGGAAGTCTGAGTTTCGGTGGTTATGTTGCTTTCATCAATGCCAGTGATGTGGATAATGGCCAGCGGGCCGGCGGGGCCGTGCTATTAGGGCGCATACCGTCGACCCGACGGCCACCAGCACATCGCCGCCGGACGACTGGCTGGTGTCCAGAGATATACATTGCTGCGGTGTTGGCATCGAGTTCCCCTTCCAGACCGCAAGCTGGGTACCCCACGAGGGAGCAATGCCGTTACCCACGGAGTACACAACCGCTATCCCGGTGGTGTCGTTTTTAGCGTCAGAGACTGGCGGGACGCTGGTGAGGTCTGTTCCATCATTCGTGATGAGGAGGCTGCCGGTCCATTCGAGCTTCGCACCAGACGCACTCGCATTCGACGCTGACGCTGGTGGCGGACTAGACGCATTCGCATTCGCGCTCGACGCGTTGACGCTACTCGGCGCAGCCGGTGCGGACTTGCCGAAACCCGGTCAGGCGTGGGGTGGCTGCCGTGCGCCAGGACGCCAACGATCGTCGCAGTCGCCGTTATGACAGCCGCCAGTCCGGTCAAAAAACCCGGCAGGGAAGTCACGAACCGTCGAAACTTCGTCGTTAGCGTGTCGTCGTTGTTCTTAGGCGTTTCGGGGGCTTCAACGTCATCACGCGAAGGCACTTCCCTGCGCTCGCCAGCCATGCACAAACCGTAAACCCCTGGCGGGCAAAGTTACAGCCCTTCATTGGAGTTCCGGCGAGCGGCAACCGGCTCGGCCGATGGGTCGCCAGCCAGGGCCGGGCGGTGGAGAAGGCCGAGGACTTCCTCATCCCTAAGGGGCTCTTGCAGTATCTGCGTGAATGGCGTGCGGGTTATGGGCGCGACGCTCGAGACGGCAGGGACGTCAGTGCCGCCACCGGCGTCAGGCCCGGGAACATCTGGTCTGGACGCCGCGGCAAGTGACATCTAACGCTCCGACTTGTCCAGCCACTTGCCGACCCGGTCCGGCGTCCACACCGTGAGCCGGTCAAGCAGCGCCGCGGGGTCGGACTCCGTGATCACGAGGTTGCGGTGCACCGGGAGGACGAAACCCGCGCCGGTGGCCGCGTCGAGCAGGTCCCGCAGCGGCGCGAAGAAGCGCGCCACATCGAGCACGCCGCACGGCTTGTCGTGGATGCCGAGCTGCGTCCAGGTCAGCACCTCGAAGAACTCGTCGAACGTGCCGTAACCGCCGGGCAGCATGATGAACGCGTCCGCGGCGTCGGCCATCGCCGCCTTGCGCTCGTGCATGGTCTGCGTGACGACCAGTTCGGTCAGCCCGCGGTGCACTACCTCTTTCGCCTCGAGCGCGCGCGTGATGACGCCGAGGACCTCGCCGCCGACGGCGAGGGCCGCGTCCGCGATCACGCCCATCAGCCCGACGTGGCCGCCGCCGTAGACCAGCCTGATCCCGCGCTCGGCGAGCAGCCGGCCCATAGATGCCGCCGCGGTGGCGAATACCGGGTCGGTGCCGCGGTTCGACCCGCAGTAGACGGCGATCGACGACAGGGTGCCCGGCGGCCCGCCGCTAGGCATCATCGGACCGCAGCCGGCTCTTGGCCTCGGTGTAGAGGTCCGGGGGCAGCGGGCCGCGCTCCGCGACGGTGACGTTGTCCGCCAGGTGGGCCGGGTTCGCGGTGCCGACGATCGTGCTCGACAGGCCCGGGTGGCTGAGCGTGAAGCGGAGCACGAACTCCATCGCCGACAGGCCGGCCTCGTCGAGCAGGTCTTGCAGGCCAGAGGCCTGCCAGCGGCGCTGGCTCTCCTCCCCGGTGACGCCGATCGGACGGACCCGCCAGTTCTTATCGTCAGAAGGGGCGCCGCGGGCCGCGCCGCCGCGGATCAGCGTGCCGGCACCCGCGTCCACGGCCCGCGTGATCAGCTCCTCGTGCTCGCGCTGGAGCGCCGAATACGGGATCTGGAACACGTCGAAGACGTTCAGGGCTATCTGATCGGGAAGGTTCGGCACGATGCCCGACATCCCGATGAAGCGGACCTTGCCCTCGTCCTTCAGTTCCCCGAGCGTCTCCACGGTGCGGTTGTCCGCAAGCACGTCGACGCTGGGTGACATGTGCACCTGCACGAGGTCGAGGTGGTCGGTGCGCAGCCTGCGCAGGCTCTGCTCCACGTCCGCGCGGACGTTGGCCGCGCTGTAGTCGTGCTTGTACGGCGGGGTCGCGTCGGGCGGCAGCTCGAGCGGGCAGCCGCACTTGGAGGCCAGGAAGTACTCGTCCCTGCGGTGACCGATATAGCGCCCGATGAGCTCCTCGCTGGCCCCGTAGTCCGGGGAGGTGTCGATCAGGTTGATGCCCTCGTCGAGCACTGTGTTCAGCAGGCGGCCCGCGTCCTCCTCCGCTATCTGAGGTCCTCTGGGGAGCCCTCTCAGTTCCATGGCCCCGTAGCCGAGGATGGTCACGTCCGCGCCGGTACGTCCGAGGGTTCTTCGCGTGATCGCCATGAACGCAACGTTATCTTGAGGGTGCGCGTTTACCGCGCCCAGGGACGTCACATCGCTGCCTTAATCGCTGCCGCTTAACGCAATTCGACCGCGCCGCAATGAGCTTACGGTAGGAATACGAGTGGTCACAGCCTGCACTAAGACTGGAGGACTGAATGGCTGACGTTTCGCCTGGATTCGAACAGGGACTCTATGATGAACTGGCAGGCAGATACGGTTCTCAGTGGGAAGCCAAGCTAACAGGTAAATGGGGCTACGACTGGAAAGAACCGTGCAGCCAGGACATGGAGCGGGCGCTTGGCAGCGGCTGGCAACACGAGTCGGTCGAGACGAGATCAGCGACGCTCGTAACGCTGATCGACGGCACCGAGGGCGGGGCCAAGGGCAGCACGGGGAGCACCGATGCCGACTTGGACGGCCCGGGACCGTCGCTGCAAGACAAGCCGTGGATGCAGACCCTGCTGCAATCGGACAGCTTCGAGGCATGGCTCACCCGGATAGGAATCGACACCAGCGTGCTGCCGGCGCATGACGGCGCTGCCGCTTCTGACGATGCCGACTTGGACAGCCCGGGACCGTCGCTGCAAGACAAGCCCTGGATGCAGACCCTGCTGCAATCGGACAGCTTCGAGGCATGGCTCACCCGGATAGGAATCGACATCAGCGTGCTGCCCCCGAGGTCATAGGAGATGCAATGTCTGCTCAACCTGAGCAAGGATGGGTCATGGCTGAGTGGCTGGCCTTCTTCTCAGCCGGCTACGCGATGGTCGACGCGGGATACGACTATACCCAGGCTCCGACCCGCCGGAACCTTATGAGGTTCGTTGCGGCCATCGCCGCCTGGGGTGCGTCAGCAATGGCACCGTCTGTACGAATGGCGCTCGCCGGTCAGTTCGCGACTCTGAACTCCGCGGTCAGCGCGCTGGACAGCGAGGGGCGCGGCCTGGGACCCGGGTAGCGGCGTTATCCGTTGAGGATCAGCAGACGAGTTCGGGCTGCCGTCCGGCCATGTCGTCGGGCGTAACGACTTTCACGGCGGGCTGGCGAGGAGTGCTGATGGCCGCCCAGGCGTAGAGGGCCAGCGGGTAGATGAAGTAGCCGAACCGGGTCGCCGGGGACAGCATGAACAGTGCGGTCAGGCCCAGGGCGATCCGTCTGGCCGCCTGGGCCGGAGTGCGCGGCGGCGCGACCAGCAAAGACACGGCCAGCGCCAGCCCGGCCGCGGCCAGCAAGCCGAGCGCGGCGCCGTGCCCGGCCGGACCGAGTGTGCTGAGCAGGTGCCCCGGCAGGGGGCTCGCCGCCGGGGAGCGTGCGGTGGTCAGGCCGAGCGGATACGCGACCGTGTTCTGGATGATCGACGCCGGGCTGGACAGCGCGCCCGGGGCGAGCACGACCGCTAGGGCGGCGGCGGTGGCCAGCGTGATCGCGGCGAACTTGACGGCGGCGCGGGCGCCGTCCCTGGCGGCGATCATGACGACGATGACCGCCAGCGCCGGCCAAGCGGTGTACTTCATCGCGCAGGCGATCCCGAGGACCACCGCCGGCTGCCAGACTCGCGCGGAACCGCGGGTGAGCAGCGCGAGGGACAGGCAGGTCAGCGCGATGATCGGCGGGTCGGTGATGCCCATGGCGAGCGGGAAGGCCATGACCGGCGACGCGATGGCGAACGCGGCAAGGGCGGCGCAGGCGCCCCGGCCCGGGGTGACCCGGCCCGGGGTGACCCGGCCGGCGCTGGCCCGGCCCACGACGATCCGAAGCGTGGCGTACAGCAGCGCGAACGTGGCCGCCACCAGCCAGGGCCGCGGATCGCCGAGGATGCCGGGCAAGCCGAGCCCCTTCGGCAGCCCGAACAGGGCCATCACCGGAAGGTACGGGTCATAGGCGAGCCAGCCGCCGTGGGCAAGCTGGGCAGCCGGCAGGTAGGGGGTGCCGTGATGCAGCAGCAGGACCCCGGACCTGGCCACCACCGCGACGTCAGGCGTGCTGGGCTCGGCGGTCGCCAGCCAGGTCAGCGGGGCGATCAGGGCCCCGGCCACGGCGCCGCCCACCGCCGCGAGCTGCCCGTTCCTGCCCGGCCAGCGGGCGGCGATGGCGGCCGCGACGGCGTACCCGCACGCCGCCCAGGTCCCCCACCAGTGGTCCAGGCCCGGGCCGCTGAACAAGGCGACGCAGGCGGCGTACGCGGCGAACCCGGCGTACCAGGCGGCCGGCTGGCGCAGGACCCGGTCCAGCCAGTACCTCACGTTCGGCCAGCTGCCCAGGACCCGGACGCGCAGCGATGGAGTCAAGATGACCATGGTTAGTAGCATTCCTGGCCGCCGCGCGCGTCGCGATAGGCCTGGCCACCGAATCCACCCTGTACTCAGCCACCGCCTAGGCAGGGGGGCTAGCCCCCCTACTCGGGGTGCGGCTTGTGCATAACGTTGCCCAACGGTGCTGCTCTGCTGCCGAGGCCGGTGAAAAGTACAACCCGATCGCGGGCCGGCGCGGGTCAGCGCTCGGTGTCCTCCAGCGCGCTGGCGTCGGCGGGGACGTCGACCGAGTGCTGGCGCAGCGCGGTCAGCGGCACGATGTCAAGCACCCGCTCGTGGGTCGATGCCAGCACCACGGGCGCGGCGACCCCGTCCTGGTGCGCGCGCAGCCAGTTCGCCGCGGTCACGCACCACCGGTCACCGGGCACCAGGCCAGGGAAGCGGAACTGCGGCATCGGAGTGGTCAGGTCGTTGCCGATGCTCCGCTGGTGGTCGAGGAACTCCTGGGTGACCACCGCGCAGATGGTGTGGCTCCCCACGTCTTCGGGCCCCGTGTTGCAGCAGCCGTCCCGGTAGAAACCCGTCAGCGGGTCGGTTCCGCACGGCTCGAGTTCGCCGCCGAGCACATTTCGGTCGCCCATCCCAGCAGTATCGGCAGCGCGGGTCTTGATCCGCAAGACCGCGCAGTCGAACGACGGGACGAGTTACGGGCAATTCACATGCTCGCGGTCATCACGGCGAGCACGAAAGTGCCGATCGCGGCGAAGCCATGCGCGATGGGGACGAGCACCTCGGGGTTTGGCCTGATCGCGCGATGGCCGGCCGCGCTGTAGGAATCGTCGAGAAGCCGCGCGATCATCTCGTCGGTGATCACCGAGTCGAGCGGGTCGGCTGGCTCCCGCGGGTCGGCCGCGGCGGCGGGAGTGTCGGGGATGACCACCGCTGGTTCGTCCCACCGCGACGGCGCGCGCCGCTCGCCCGGCTTGTGCGCCGGGTACGGGGTCCAGATCGTCACCGTCGACAGGCCGAGCCCGACGGTCAGCATCAGCAGCCCGACCGCGGTCCAGGCCACCGCCTTCGCGCCGGTGGCCAGGAAGGCGCTCCACACGAGCAGCCCGGTGATGGCGAGCCCGGCATGTCCGAAGATCAGCTGCGGCGGCAGCCCGCCGGCCCTTGCGCGCTCCCTGCGCAGGCCGCCGCGAGCCAGCCAGCTCCGCAGCATGAAGGCGCCGATGCTCACGGTCACCAGCCAGCTGATGAACGTCGCGAACCGCATGACCTCCCCCTGGCACCAAGTCAGACCAGCATAAACCTTTCCCACCTAGTCCAGTCTTACCTAGGTTATGCTGGACCATATGTCCTACATAGACATCCTGATCCTGCGGCACCTCACTCGCCGTCCGGCGCACGGGTACGAGCTGCGCAAGAGGGTGGAGCACACCACCGGGTTCCGGCTGAACAACAACTCGCTGTACCCGGCGCTCCGCCGCTTCGCGGAGGCCGGCGCGGTGACCAGCACCGAGGAGCCGCAGGAGGGCCGACCGCCCCGGCTCGTGTACACGCTTACCCCGCTCGGCCGCGACCTGCTGCACGACATGCTCGCAGAACTGCCGCAGGAGCAGGCCGCCGACGACTACGAGTTCATGGCGCGGCTCGGCCAGTTCGCCCTGCTCAGCCCCGACGAGCGGGAGGCCGTCATCGACGCGCGCGACAAGGCGCTCGCGCAGCGTCTCGCGCACTTCGCCGAGATGAACGCGCTGGCCGCCGACCGTTGGTCGGTGGCGGTCACCGCCGAGCTCATCCGCCGCGACGAGCAGGAGCGCGGCTGGCTCGCCGACCTGCGAACGCTCGCGGCGCAGCCGTGACGTGCCAACCGCAGGACCGATGCCGCGCAGGGGCGAGGCGGGTGTCGTCATCCAGTACGCGATGCTGGCGGGGCCGTTGCTGTCGATGCTCGACTCCAGCGTGGTCAACGTGGCCGCGGAGCCGATCGCGCGCTCGCTGCACGCTTCGCTCGGCACCGTGCAGTGGACGATCAGCGGGTACCTGCTCGCGCTGGGGACAGGGCTGGCCGGTACCGCCTGCCTGGCGCGCCGGTTCGGCACGCTGGCCGTCTACCGGACCAGCCTGGTCGCATTCACCGCCGCGTCCTTGCTGTGCGCGGTCGCGCCCGGCATCGGGGCGCTGATCGGCTGTCGCGCCGTGCAGGGCCTGGTGGCCGCTCCCCTGGTGCCGCTGGCGATGTCCATGCTCCTCGGCAAGTCGGGCCAGGCACGGTCCGTGTCGCCGGTCGCCGGAATCTTGCTGTTCGCGGCGCCCGCGTTCGGCCCGACCGTCGGGGGCGCGCTGATCGGCGCCGCCGGATGGCGGCTGATCTTCGCGATCAACGTGCCGTTCGGCGTGGCCGCCAGCTGGGCAGCGAGGCGGTTGCCCGAGGGAGCAAGCCGCAATCGTTCAGGAAAATCTGAGTTTGATCTTTTCGGACTGGCGTTGCTGGCGGCCGGGCTCTTGTTGTTGCTGCTCGGCACGAGCGAGGGCGGGGGCGGGTGGGACTCTGTGGCGTGCCTAGGGCCGCTGGTGGCGGGGGCCGCGCTGCTCGCGGCCTACGTTCTGTGGGCGTCGCGGCGAGCGCGCCCGGCGCTCGACCTGTCGCTGGCGCGGCGGCCGGTCGCGGCGCTGTCCATGGGGCTGTGCGCGCTGGCCTCGGTGATGACCTGGGCGGCCGTGTTCCTGCTGCCGGTCTTCGTGCAGTCGGTGCAGGGCCGGTCGGCGCTGGCCGCCGGGGTGGCGATGGCGCCGCAGGGACTGGTCACGGGGCTGTCGACGGCGCTCGGGGCGCGGGTGCTGGTTCGGTTCACCGTGCGGTCCACCGTGTGCTGCGGGTTCTGCGTCCTCGGGGCGGCCAGCCTGCTGGTCGAGGTCGTCGGGGCCGGGACTCCGCTGTGGGTGGTCTCGCTGATCCTGGCCGCGCGGTCGGCGTCGATTGGGCTGATCATCAGTCCGCTGCTCGCGGCGCTGACCGGGCCGCTGCCGCCGGAGCGGATGGGAGACGCGAGCACGCTGTTCAACGTGGTGAACCGGGTAGCCGGATCGTTCGGCATCGGGCTGCTCGCGTCGCTGTACGCGGTGCTCGCCCGCTCGGCGGGCGGACCTGTCTACGCGCTGCACGTGTCCGGGATCGTGATCGCGTGCGTGGCCGGCCTGGGCGCGGTCGCCGCGCTTGCCTTGCCGGCGGTGGCGAACATGAGCGTGCTCGGGGGCGCTCGGGGGGGCGCTCGCACGAGGTGAATGTCCCATTCAGCTGGTGATAGCAAGCCTGGATGGCCATTCATCTAGCTGAGGCGAGCGGACTGTAGCTGAGGCGAGCGGACTGGGACCGGGCGTTCGCCGGTTAAATCGGAATAATCCGGCAAAGGGTTGCATGGGGGGATTTGGTGCGCGACCATTGCCTCACCTCTTGGTAGGACCGGAGCTCGTGAGCCCGGATGAGCGATCCGGGAGCGAGGCGATGGACGACGTAATCGGCCACGGGCGCGAGCCGGAACGGGATCCGCGGCCGCCGTTGCCGCGGCACTGGCGCATCGCGGGCTGGGCAATGGTCGGGCTGGTCGCCGTGCTTGCGGTGTTCGGGCTCAGTCGAGGGCACGGCGCCGGATCGCCCGGTTCCTCCAAGGAACCGGCAAGCGCGCCGGCTACCTGGGCGGTCGCACAGGGAGGCATCATCGGGGTGATGTTCACCGGTGTCCAGCAGCCGGTGATAGCGTTCGCCGCTGCCGCGGGCGGCCCGGGCATGGTCTGCTCGCCCTCGACGGGGGCCTGCTCGGTCCGTGTTCAGGGAGAGCAGCGGGCGGCGCCGACGGAACCTGCCGCCTCACGTACGACCCCGAGGCCCGCGCTTCGCGCTCCAGGCTTGTGGTGAGGACATCAGGGAACAGTCCTGCGTATGGACGAGATCGGCCAGGAGCCTAGGCGGGATTTCCGGCTGCCGCCCGGACCACGGCGGTGGCTGACCGTCGTCGGCATCGCCGGACTGGTCGCGGTGGTCGCGGTGGTCGGCGTCAACCGCCTGGGCAGGCACCACGCCGCCAGCGGGGCGGCTACGCCAGACGCGCCGTCCCCCATCGTGGCGTCCTTGTTCCCGGGGACGCCCACGCTGGAGCCGATCACACCGATCGAGCTGCCCGCGGACGGGACGGGAACCGTCCTGCTCACGTGCGATTCGGTCGTCACTAGCCGGCACCCGAGCTGGCAGGCGGGCAGCCTTCGGGTCGGCCGGCTGTGGCTGGTCGGCGGGCGCCAGCAAGGGTACGTCCGCCTCGGCCGGACCCGGCAGCCGCCAAGCGGGAACAGCGAGGCCAGCCGCTACGTGCAGATGCTCGTCCACGTAGACCCCGGATCCGAAGTCGTGATGCGGGCGGCCGCGGGAACAGGGCCCTACTTCGAGTTCCTGAACAGTCCGAACACGACGGGCGACTACCAGGGCTTCGATTGGGGCAGCGGGTACACGTTCGTCCCGTGTTCGGTCCCGGGTCCGGCGACCGGCAACGGCGTGACCGACTTCTATGAGGTCGGATTCTCGATCGTCCCTGACCGCGCGGCGTCCGTCGAGGTCTGGACGTCTCCGTCCGCTCGCCCGGTCTGGCTGACGTTCACCGCGCCCGGCGGCCAGGGTTAGTTCAGGTCCGCCAGGTTTGCGGGAGCTCAGCCGCGCGCTGGCCGCATCCGGCTAGGCGTTCGGCGTACCGGGCGTACCAGTAAGCTGGCCCGCTACCACCCGCTGTGGGTGGACCCGGATGGGCGACCTGGTGTGACACTGGGCACGTGAACAGGGAGCGGGCTCGATGACCGATGACTCCAGCCGCGGCGCCTCGCTGGGACAAGCGCGCTCCTACCTGCGCAACGCCGACCCGGTGATAGCGAAGCTCATCGACGAGCGGCCGGCCTTCGACCCCCACGCGTGGCTGGCCCAGCTGCCCGTGATGGATCTCTACGGCGCCCTGCTGTTCCAGATCGCTGGTCAGCAGCTATCCGTCCTGGCGACTCGGCGGATCCTGGGTCGCATCGCGGACCTGTTCGGCGGCCATCTACCCGCACCCGCCGAACTGCTCGACATCGATCCCGCCAAGCTTCGCGAGGCCGGGCTCTCGTGGCGGAAGGTCGGCACACTGCGCGACCTGGCGGAGCGAATGTCGGATGGCCGGCTAGACACGGAGGTGCTGAGCGGCCTGCCGGACGATGAGGTGATGGCGGAGCTCACCGCGATTCCCGGGATAGGTCCCTGGACCGTGCAAGGCGCTCTGCTCGTCGCGCTGGACAGAGAAGACGTGGTCCTGCCCGGCGATCTCGCGCTCCGCAAGGCCATCAAGGCCGCGTATCAGCTCGACCACCTCCCGTCCCAGCAGGAGGTTCTCGACATCGCGGAGAAGTGGCGGCCTTACCGTAGTCTGGCGACCAGCTACCTGTTTTCCGCCGTCGAGCCAGCCTAGGCATCGCCGGGCGCCGACAGCGGAGTGGATGAAGGCCGCGCGTTTTCGGCCGCGTTCTTTCGGGGTATGGAACACCGCACTCGCCGCAATCAGCCGCTTTTTGGCCCCGCCCCAGCTTGCCGCCCCTCGCCTGGCCCAAAGGTAAACACATGGAAGCTAACGCAGACCACTTCCTCGAACTCATCCATCAGTTCGAGGACTTCGCCGACGCGATCTCCCCCGAGCGGGCACACGCCGAGTTCGACGAGACAACCTTGCAGCTGTTCTGGATGCGGTGGCCGCAGCTATCGGCATGGACCGGGTCGCTGTGGCGCATGCTGTCCGAGGAGCTGTCCGGCCCGTCCGCGCCGCACGAGGCCCCGGACTTCGACGAGGTAGGCGAAAGTGGCTGACCAGCCTCGTCGCGCGATAACCGTCCGCGACGTGATGACCACGCGCGTGGTCTTGACCAGCCCCGACGACCCGGTGGCGGATGCCGCCGCGGCCATGGTCCGGCAGCGGGTCGGATCGGCGCTGATCATGCAGGGGCGTTTCCTGGCCGGCATTCTCACCGAACGGGACGTCCTGCGCGCCGCGGCGTCCGGCAACGACCTGACGCATTCCCCGGTGTCCGCGTGGATGACGAAGGACCCGGAGCAGGCGTCCCCGGATGCCACCGTCGAAGACGCCCTTCAGCTCATGCTGCTGCACGGCTTCCGGCACCTGCCCGTGTTCGAAGATCGCGAGGTGCGCGGCGTGGTCAGCCTGCGAGACCTGGCCGCCGCCCGGATCAGCCGACCCGCCCCGCGAGGCTGACCGACTTGCTGAGCCAAGAACGAAACAGGCTGCTGTGCGAAACCGGTCAGGGAACTCCGATGGGAGAGTTGCTGCGACGTTACTGGCATCCGGTCGCGGGCGCGGCGGAGTTCAGCCAGCTGACCGTGAAGGCGGTCCGCATCCTGGGCGAGGACCTGGCTCTCTACCGCGACAAGAGCGGAAACTACGGGCTCGTGGATCAGCATTGTCCGCACCGCCGTGCGGACTTGAGCTACGGATTCGTCGAGGAACGCGGGCTGCGCTGCCATTACCACGGCTGGCTGTTCGATCACACCGGACGATGCCTTCATCAGCCGTTTGAGGAGACGCGGCACCCCGAGGGTCAGTTCAAGGACAAGGTTCGCATCAGGGCATACCAGGTACAGGAGAAAGCGGGCCTGATCTGGGTCTACATGGGGCCGGCGCCGGCGCCGCTGCTGCCCGACTGGGATCGGTATTACTCCCGCGGCTACAAGCAGATAGCGATCTCGCAGATCCCGTGCAACTGGGTCCAGTGCCAGGAGAACTCGATCGACCCTGTCCACTTCGAATGGCTGCATGACAACTGGTCACGGGTGCTGCGCGGTGCGGATGGCCCCCGTGCACCAGCCCACCTGCGGCTTGGCTTTGACGAATTCGACCACGGTTTCGTCTACCGCCGCATTCGCGAGGACACGACAGAGAACGACGAACTGTGGACCACCGGCCGGGTGTGCTTGTGGCCCAACTGCCTGTACGTCGGTCATTTCGAATGGCGGGTACCCATCGACGACGAGCACACCCTCAGTGTCGGCTGGTTCATCGACGAACTGCCCGGTGACGTGCCGTTCGAGCAGGACGTGATCCCCTGCTGGTACGCACCCATCAAGGACGAGCGAACGGGTCGCTGGATCGACAGCCACGTCATGAATCAGGATTTCATCGCCTGGGTCGGTCAGGGCGTCATCGCGGACCGCTCGCTAGAGCACCTCGGGGAAAGCGACCGCGGGGTGATCCTGCTGCGCAAGCGACTGCTCGAGGACATGGAGGCGGTGGCCGCCGGGCGTGACCCGAAAGGCATGATCCGTGATGCCGCGGCGAATCACAGCGTGCACTTGCCGATCATCGGCGGCCTCAACCGCCGGGCGGCCGGAGTCGGGCCGTATCCCTTCCCGTTCCTGGCCGGCCAGCCGGAAGAGGTCACCAAGGAGTTCGAGCTGGCCTGGCGAAATTGCGCGGCCGCCGCGTCGTCAGGACGGACCGTGGTATAGCTCGGTCAGGAGGGCGACGGCGGCGTGGGTGGACGGGTGCGGGTCGTGGCGCCGCCAGATCATCTGCACCGCGATCGGCGGGGCGTCGCGCAGCGGCCGGAAGACGACACCGTCTCGCTGGTACTGGGCCGTGGTGCCCTCCGGGGTGATGCCGACGCCGCCGCCAGCCGCGATGATCGCGAGCCAGTCGTCGATGTCACGCGTCTCACGGACCGCGGGCCGGCTGGCCCGCGGCCACAGGTCCGGGGTCGTGGTCCCGGTGCGAGGATCGATCAGCAGGGTGCGCCGCGGGACCTCATCAAGCCTGATAGACCGCCGCTTCGCCCACGGGTCGTCCGCCGCGATGGCGCAGTAGCGCCGTTCATAGCCCACGATGGCGCTGGCGAAGCGCTTACCGTCGGCGGGCGTGCGCAGCACCGCGATGTCGCACAGGCCCTCGGCCAGGCCGCCGGTGGCTGAGTTGGTGCGGATCAGGTGCAGGTCGATGCCGGGGTACCTGGCGGCCCAGCCGCGCTGGAACTCCCGGGTGTGCCGGCCCATGGCCGACCAGGCGTGACCGATGCGGAGCGTGGTATGGCCGGTGGTCACTTCGGCGACCAGGTTGTCGGCCGCGGCGAGGATCTGCCGGGCCTGGGCCAGGACGCGGACGCCCGCCGTGGTCGGGGTGACGTTCCGGCTGGTGCGGTGCAGCAACCGGACGCCGAGGACCCGCTCCAGGGCCATGAGGTTGCGTGAGGTCGCGGCCTGCGAGATGCCGAGCTCGATAGCGGCGTCGGTGAAGGTTCCGGCGTCCACGATCGCGACCAGGCAGCGCAACTGCCTCAGCTCGAGATCCATAACTAAAGCGTATAGCTGACTTCATCTATGCATTTTGCGTATGCGTTGGGCGCGCCCATGCTCGTGTCATGCCCCGCTCAACGCGGCTCACCGGCATCGCGCTGATGACCACAAGCGCCGCGTCCAACCAGTTCGGCGCGGCGACCGCCGCGCTGGCCTTCCCGGTGCTCGGGCCCGCGGGGGTGGTCGCGGTGCGCCAGTGGGTGGCAGGCGCGCTGCTGCTGGCCACCGCGCGGCCGAAGCTCTCCTCGCTGACCCGCGAGCAGCGGCGCCCCGTCCTGGGGCTGGCCCTGATCTTCGCCACGATGAACCTGTCGCTGTATGCCGCGATCGACACGATCGGACTGGGCCTGGCGGTGACGCTGGAGTTCCTCGGCCCGCTGTCGGTGGCGCTGCTTGCCTCGCGCCGCGTCATCGACGTCGGGTGCGGCGTCGTCGCCGCGGTCGCCGTCGTCGTCCTGGCCAGGCCGCAGCCGAGCACCGACTACGCGGGCATCGCGCTGGCCCTGCTAGCAGCCGCGTGCTGGGCCGGGTACATCCTGGTCAACCGGGTGGTGGGCGCCCGGGTGCCTGGCTCGCAAGGACCCGCGGCCGCGGCGTGTCTGTCGGCTCTGCTGTACGTCCCTGTCGGCATCTGGGCACTGGCCAGCCAACCGGTGACGCTAACCGCGCTAGGCCGGGCAGCCACGGCCGGCGTGCTGTGCTCAGCGGTCCCGATGGTCGCGGACATGCGGGCACTGCGCCGAGTGCCCGCCAGGTTCTTCGGCTTGTTCATGAGCGTCAACCCGGTATTCGCCGCACTGACCGGCCTGCTTATCCTGCGCCAGTCGCTGCGGCCGGCCGACTGGCTCGCGATCGCCGCCATCGTCACCGCCAACGCGGTCACCGTCACGGCTGGCAACCGCGCGCCGCGTGTCCGGTCACATCCGTTCGGCCGCGCCCGTCGTACTAGCGACGGATTAGTTACACGGAAGGAGCGCGACATGAGGGCCGTCCGGATCCACGAACCAACTGGTATCAGCGGGCTTGTCTGCGAAGACGCGCCCGACGCCACGCCCATGATCGGCGACGTGCTTGTGAAGGTCGCCGCGTGCGGCATTACGCACACCGAGCTCGACTGGCCCATCTGGACCTGCAGCTCTGGTCATCAGCGGGCCTCGATCGTCCCTGGCCACGAGTTTTCCGGTGTTGTCACCGCCCTGGGCTGGGGAACGGCCGGGCTCGCGGTCGGCGATGAGGTGTTCGGCCTGATCGACGCCTATCGCGACGGCGCGGCCGCGGAGTACATCGCCATCGAAGCCCGTGATGTGGCCCCGAAGCCGAAGACCGTGGACCACATCCACGCCGCCGCGGTCCCGCGGGCCGGCCTGACCGCGTGGCAGGCCCTGTTCGACCACGGACGGCTGTCCAAAGGACAGACCGTGGTCATCCACGGCGCGGGCGGCGCGGTCGGGTCGACGGCGGTACAGCTCGCCCACTGGGCCGGCGCCGAGGTGATCGGGACCGGGCGAAGCCGGAGCCGGTCGCTAGCCACTGAGCTTGGCGCCGACCGTTACCTCGCGCTCGACGAAGAAGGCCTCGACGAGGCCGCGGGTCAGGCCGACCTCGTATTCGACACGATCGGCGGCGACGTCCTTGCGGGGTCGGCCGCGCTGCTCAAGCCGGGAGGAACGCTTGTCTCGGTGGCCGCGGCGCCGCCCGCCGACCGCGAGGACATCACCACGCTGTACTTCGTCCAGCACCCCAGCCGCGAACAGCTCACCGAGCTCGCCCGGCTCGTCGACACCGGACACCTTCGCCCGCAGGTCGGCGGGGTCTACCCGCTCGCGGACGCGGCCCAGGCCTACAGCGCGAAGGCGGCCGGCGGCATCCCGGGCAGGATCATCCTCCAGCCCTGACCACAACGGCGGGCGATGAGCCTAAGCTCTTGGCATGGCCAGGTACTTTGACATCCATCCGGCCAATCCGCAGAAGCGCATGGTCGGCCAAGTGGCGGACATCGTGCGCGACGGCGGAGTGATCGCCTACCCGACGGACTCCTGCTACGCGCTGGGATGCCAGTTCGGCAACAAGGACGGCATCTCGAGGATCAGGTCGATCCGCGGCCTCGATGACCGGCATCACCTCACGTTGGTGTGTCAGGACTTCGCCCAGCTTGGCCAGTTCGTGTACGTCTCCAACGCGATTTTCCGGGCGATCAAGGCGGCGACCCCCGGCAGCTATACGTTCATCCTCCCCGCGACCAAGGAGGTGCCGCGGCGGCTGCAGCACCCGGGGAAAAAGACCGTGGGGGTGCGGATCCCCCGGCACGGGGTAACCCAGGCACTGCTGGCCGAACTAGGCGAGCCGCTCGTCTCCAGCACCCTGCTGCTGCCCGGCGAAGACGAGCCGATGACCCAGGGCTGGCAGATCGCCGGAGAGCTCGATCATGCGCTGGACGCGATCATCGACTCGGGTGACTGCGGCACCGACCCGACAACGGTGATCGACTTCTCCCAGTCCGAGCCCGAGATCGTGCGCCGCGGGGCAGGCGACACGTCCGCGTTCGAATTACGGCCGGCCGGCCAGGCTCCCGGTTACGACCTCGGCAGGTGCTGGGCGAGCAGGGCGAGGTCGGCGGGGCCGAGACGGTCCTGGGCCGTGGCGAGCTGATGCCAGTGCGGATAGATCAGGTCAGGCGCGCTCACCTTATCCAGCGCGGCGCGTTCGCCGGCGGTCAGCGACAGCGACGCCGCGCCCAGGTTGTCGCGCAGTTGCTCTTCGGTCCGGGCCCCGATGATCACCGAGGTCACCGCGGGCCTGCCGAGCAGCCAGGCGAGCGCGACCTGGGCCGGGGCGGCGCCGTGCGCGCCCGCCACGTCGACGATCACCTCGATCGTGTCGTACAGCTTCTCCCTGTCGCGGACCGGCGGCTCGTGCCACTCGCCGGACAGCTGCCGCGTCTGGCCCGACGGCGAGGCGTCGCGCCGGTACTTGCCCGATACCAGCCCGCCGGCCAGCGGGGACCACACCAGGATGCCAAGTCCCTGGTCGACCGACAGCGGGACGAGTTCGTACTCGGCGTCCCTGGACTCCAGGGAGTAGTAGATCTGCTGCGCCGCGAACCGCTCGAAGCCGTGGCTGTCGGCGACCGCGAGCGCCTTCATCAGCTGCCAGCCCGCGTAGTTCGACGCCGCCAGGTACCGCACCTTGCCTGCGGTGACCAGCGCGGACAGCGCGGACAACGTCTCATCGAGCCGGGTCTGCCCGTCCCACTCGTGCACGTGGTAGATGTCGATGTGGTCGGTGCCCAGCCGGCGCAGGCTCGCCTCGCAGCCGGCGATGATGTGGTACCGGGACAGCCCGGCGTCGTTCGGCCCTTCGCCCATCGCCATCCGCACCTTGGTGGACAGCAGCAGCGAGTCCCTGCGCCCCTTGACCACCTCGCCGGTGATCTCCTCCGCGAGCCCGCCGGAGTACACGTCGGCCGTGTCGACCAGGTTGATCCCCGCGTCCAGGCACATGTCAAGCTGGCGGCGCGCGCCATCGACGTCGGTCGCGCCGACGGCCCGGAACTCTCCGCCGCCGCCGAACGTCATCGTGCCGAGCGTCAGCGCCGACACCCGAAGGCCACTGTGCCCGAGCTGCCGGTATTCCATCGTCAACCACCCCCCGCTATGCGATTAGCTTCCTTCCAGGGATGCATCCGGCCGCCGTGGGAGGCGGCGAGCGCGCGCCCGACGGCGGCGGCGTCGGCGTCGCGCCGTGCGTCGGGGACGGCGGGCAGCAGGTCGTCCCATACCGCCAGGCAGGTGCCGCGCAGCTGGCTGAACCCGGCCGGGCGAGCGAAAAAGAATACGTGCAGGTGCGACCCGCCGTCTCCCCACCGGGAGACGTGCGCGCGGGCGACGTGCGGCAGCGACTCGATCGCCCGCGTGATCCGCACGATGAGCAGCCCCATCTCGGCGGCCAGGTCATCGGGGAGGTCTGGCACGTCGTGATGGGCGGCCGTCTCCAGGATGAGGATCAGCGGAGCGCCTGACGGCCCGTAGGCCCACAGCTGCCAGCGGTCGTCGGACCAGACCGGCGACCGGTCGGTGGTGCACGCCGGGCACTCCAGGCCGCCCTCGCCCGACCGCGGGGGCTCGGGCAGCACCGGTGGCCGCAGCGGCACGGACCGCAGCCCGTCCGGCTCGAACGGGAACGTCTCCCAGCCGGCCATCCGGGACAGCGGCAGCCGCCCTTGGTTGTCGGCGGCCTGCATCGCATACGCGTAGAAGTCCCCAGGACTCATCGGCATCAGCCCAGAATAGACCCGGACCCGTCGCTCGCGCCGGGCGCTACCGCGCATAGCAGGCGATTGTCGCCACGCTGCCAAAGCGTGCCAATCTCGCTGAAACCGGCCTGCCTGAGCGCCGCCACGTGGGTGCCGAGCATCGTGCTCTCCTCGCTGTGGTGGCCGGCCTCGACCCGGCGGCGCTCACGCTCGGCGGCGTAGCCGGCCAGTTCCGGATCGGCGGCCACCGCCTCCCACCAGCCGTACCAGTCCTCACGGTGACCGTCGGGGAACCGGCGCCCGTACTCGGCGTCCCGCAGCGCCTTGTCGAGGCGGGCCAGCGTCGGGTCGCGGTCCGGGTCGAGCTGGAAGTGATCGCCGTCGAGAAGCAGGCCGCCGGGTCGCAGCACCGCGACGGCGAGTTCGGCATACAGGGCCGCAAGCTCCGACTTGTACAGCCAGTGCAAGGCGGTGGTGCTCACCACGGCGTCTGCCTTCCTGTCCAGGCTGAGCCGGTCAAACCAACCGGAGACGCGCAGGTCCAGGTCCTCGAAGCGAATGCCGTCGTAGCCGGCACGGCCCAGCGCGAGCGTCACCGGGTCAGCGTCGACGCCGACGACCGTGGCCTTCGGCAGCCGGTCAAGCAGCCTGACCGACAGCGAGCCTGGGCCGCAGCCGAGGTCGATGACGAGCGGGTCCTCACGGCCGGTGCCCGCTTCAACCGCGTCGATCAGCGCGGTGAACCTGTCCTCACGGTCGGGCAGGGATTGCTCCTGCTGGTGATCCCAGCGCTCGATCCACGCGCGCGCGGTGTCATGGTCAAGGTGCGGCATTGGGGTATGACCTCCTCGGCGACTGACGTAACTGGCTAATATCATTACGGCGGTCACGACTTTACGGGCTGGAGGTGTAACCGGTCAAGTGGACTTCAACAGTCACACCGATGCCGTGGTGCGGACGGCGGTGGCGCTGGTCAACCTGCTGACACCCGGATCGGCGCGCGGCCGCGCGTATCAGCCGCCGGAAGGCGAGGAGCGGACGGAGGCGGCCGCCGACGTGCTCCGGTCGGGCGGCGGGCGGCAGGCACCCACCTGGGAGGAAGCGGCCTCGCTGTGCTTCGTAGCCGCCGAGCTACGCGAGGTATTCGCCGCCGTGGACCGGGGACGCGTGGACGAAGCCGCGGGTCTCGTCAACGCGATGCTGGGACGCACCGGCGCGCGGCCGATGCTGGACAGGCACGACGACCAGCCGTGGCACCTGCACTTCCACGCCGCGGATGAAACCCTGGTCAACAGCTGGGCGGCCGGCTGCGCCACCGGCCTCGCGGTCGTGCTCGGCAGCGAACTGCACGACCGGCTGGGCATCTGCACGGCGCCGCGGTGCGACCGGGTGTACGTGGACACGTCACGCAACGGCACCCGGAGGTACTGCTCCACCTCCTGCCAGAACCGGGTCAAGACCGCCGCCTTCCGCGCCCGCCTGTCGTAGCCGCCCATCAGGTGATGTCGCGGCGGACCGTGGTGCGGGCCGCGATCAGCGCGCCGACCAGGGTGATCGCCACGAGCAGGGCCGTGGCGGCGGCGAACGGGAGCGGGACGCCTGAGGTCACGCCACGCCCTGGACCGAAGCTGGAGCCGCCGAGGGGGGTGCCGGCCAGCGTCGTCGCGGCGGTGTATGGCAGGTACGGCCTGACCGGCTTGAACAGGCTGCCAACCAGCGACTCGAGGATGATCGACCAGACGAAAACCCCGATCACGGCGGCGAACTGGGAGCGGACAAGCGAGCCTACGACTACGCCGATCGCGCAGAGCAGCGCCCCGCCGACCAGGTGGCCGGCGCCCCAGTCGAAGAACGCGCCGCCGCCGATCGCGATCCGGTAGCCGTGCGCGGCCGTGAACGACAGCCCGACGGCGCACGCGACGGCGTATCCGCCGAGGCCGAACACGGCGCCCCCCGCGGCACCAGCGATGGTCTTCGCGGCCAGCACGCGACCGCGGTGCGGCGCCCCCAGGTAAGTAGCCGTCGCGGTCTGGTGCCGGAACTCGCCGCTTGAGATGATCACGCCGAGCACGGCCGCCAGGATGAGGCCCCACACTCCCCCGGTGACGATCGTCCGCAGGCCGGAGTACGTGTTCAGCGGCGCGGGCCCGTTGGCCTTGCCGGCCTGCGACGACTCGAGCGCGTTCCAGAACACGGTCAGCCCGAGCGAGGTCGCCAGCAGGCCGTACGTCATCCTGGTGCTGGCCAGCTTGAGCATTTCGACGCGAACTAGCCGGGTGAACCGAAGGTGCCGCGGGCTGGAAGGCGCCACGGGAATTGCCAGCGCTGTCATCGGGATGCCTCCTGGGTGAGCTGGAAGAAGACGTCTTCGAGGCCGGCGCCGCTCGCGGTCAGCTCAGCGACCGGGCCCTGGGCGACGAGTCGCCCGTGGTCGATGATCACCACCGCATCGACGGTCTGCGCGACCTCAGCGAGCAGGTGGCTGGACACGAGAACGGTGCCGCCTTCGGCGGCGAAGCCGCGCAGCAGGCCGCGCAGCCAGCGGACGCCCTCCGGGTCAAGGCCGTTCGCTGGCTCGTCGAGGATCAGCACTTCCGGGTCGGCGATCACGGCGGTGGCCAGGCCCAGACGCTGCCGCATGCCGAGCGAGAACCCGCCGATCCTGCGGTCCCCCGCGTCCGCCAGTCCCACCAACTCGAGCACATCGTCGACCCTAGACGGGTCCGCCTCCGCGGCCAGTGCCTGAATCCGCAGGTGGGCACGCGCGGTGCGGCCCGGATAGAAGCTGGCCGCCTCGAGGACCGCGCCGACCGCGTGCAGCGGCTCCGGTAGGTCCCTGTACGCCCTTCCGTCGATTTCCGCGGTGCCCGCGCTGGGGGCCACCAGGCCGAGGAGCATGCGAAGCGTGGTGGTCTTGCCGGCGCCGTTCGGACCGAGAAAGCCGGTCACGGTGCCGGGTTGGACGTTGAAGCTAAGCCCGTCGACCGCGGTCACCGCACCGAACCGCTTGACGAGGCCGCGTACCTGAATCGTTGCCATGCCAGCAAGCGTGCGGCCCGCCGGGCGGTCCTGTCGTCGCACGAGCGGACAGCGTGGTGTCAACCACGGGAGTATCCGGCCGCGCGAAAAACCACCCTCAGGACGACGACGCGGGCACTGGCCCCCGGATAGCTTCGCAAGCACGATGACTACCGCGACACGACGATGGGCGATCGACGCGGCACTGGCGGCGCTGGTGACCGGGGTGCAGCTCGCCGTGGCGCTGGCCCCCCTGCGGTGGAACGGTCACGCGGAGAGCCAGCCCGGTTCGTTCGGGATAATTCTCTTGATTATCGCTGGTGCGGCGCTCGTGGCGCGGCGGCGGTTCCCCGGCGCGGTGCTTGGCGTGGTCCTGGCCGCGACGCTGGGCGCCAAAGCGCTCGGCGCCCAGTACGTATGGCTCGCGCTGATCGTCGCGTTCTGCACCGCGGTGCTGCGCGGACGGCGCTGGCCGGCGATCGCGTCACTGGTCGTCGGGTACGCCGCTTCGGTGTGGGACGCGCGGGCGGAATTCGCGCTGCTGCTGGCCGCCGGGCTGGTCACGCTGCTGTCGGTCGCCGAGCTGAGCCGGGCGCTGAACGCGCGAGCCGCCGCGGACCGGCGCGGGCGGGAGGAGGCGATACGGCGGCGGGCCACCGAGGAGCGGCTGGCGATCGCGCGGGACCTGCACGACGTGGTGGCGCACAGCATCTCGGTGATCAACGTGCAGGCGAACACCGCGCTGCACCTGATGGACAGGCAGCCGTCGCGGGCCAGGGAGGCGCTCACGTCCATCCGTGAAGTGAGCGGGCAGACGCTCGGGGAACTCAGCGCCGTCCTCGGGGCGCTGCGGGATACGTCGGCCCCGCTAGCCCCGGCGCCCGGGGTGGCGCGGCTGGACGAACTCGCCGCCCGGGCGCGGTCGGCGGGGTTCGAGGTATCGGTGTCCGCCGAGGGTGGCGTCCGCGATCTGGCGGCCGGGGTGGACGCCGCGGCGTACCGGATCGTGCAGGAGGCGCTGACCAACGCGGTGCGGCATTCCGGCGGGCATGTGGCCAAGGTCCGGCTGCGATACGGACCCGATGACCTGGTGATAGAGGTGACCGACGACGGCCGCGGGGGGGTCACCGGGGGGGTCGTCCCCCCGGTGGCTAACAGCGGCCTCGCCGGGATGGGCGAGCGCGCGGGGGCGCTCGGCGGGACGCTGACCGCGGGGCCGCGGCCGGAGGGTGGGTTCCGGGTGCTCGCGAGGCTGCCGACGTGATCCGGGTCGGGCTCGCCGACGACCAGGCCCTGGTGCGGTCCGGGTTCGCCGCGCTGCTCGACGCCGAAGACGACATCACCGTGGTCGGGTCGGTGGCGGACGGGTTCGCGGCGGTCCGGCTGGCGCGCGAGGCGGGGCCCGACGTGCTGTTGATGGACATCCGGATGCCCGGGCTTGACGGCATCGCGGCGACGCGGGAGATCGCGTCGGTGCCCGCGCTGGCCGCGGTGCACGTGGTGATCCTGACGACGTTCGGGCTGGATGAGTACATCTTCGACGCGATACGGGCGGGCGCCGCCGGGTTCCTGGTCAAGGACACCGACGCGGCGGAACTGATCCGCGCGGTCCGGGTCATCGCCTCAGGAGACTCCTTGATGTCCCCGGGGGTGACGCGACGGCTGATCGCCGAGTTCGCTTCGCGGACCCGGGCGGCCGTGCCAGTGCCCGGGCTGTCCGAGCTGACCGCGCGGGAGCGTGAGGTGGTCGCCTTGGTGGCAGCCGGGTTGTCCAATGAGGAGATCGCCGCGCGGATCTACGTCAGCCAGTCGACGGTGAAGACGCACGTGGCCCGCGCGATGACCAAGCTGGCCGCGCGGGACCGCGCCCAGCTCGTGGTGATCGCCTACGAGGCCGCCCTGGTGCGGCCGGGCTGGGCGCAGGTCGAGTTACGTCCGCGCTCGCGGCGCTTGCGCCCGGCTCCGCCCGGCTCCGGCCGGCTCCGGCCGACTCCGGCCGGCGGAGTAGACGAAACCGACCCAGCCGGGCCTTTAGGATAAATGGCGTCGGGTCTTCACACGCTGTTAAGGCGGTATCGACGGTGGAAACGCTTCCTGGCCCGGTACTCAGTGCTCTGACTGGCATCGTGGGCGAACACCATGTCCTGACGGGCGATGCGGCCGTCGGATTCGCCGTTGACTGGACAGGGCGGTTTCAGGGCCACGCGGCGGCGGTCGTGCGCCCGCGTGACACCGCCGAGGTCGCGGCGGTCTTGGCCGTGTGCACCAAGGCTCGCGTGCCCGTCGTCCCGCAAGGAGGGAATACCGGCCTGGTCGGCGGCGGCGTGCCGCTGCACGGTGAGGTCGTGCTCAGCCTCGTTCGCCTGACTCAGATGGGCGCCGTCGACCGGGAGGCGTCGCAGGTCACGGCCGGCGCTGGGGTTACCCTCCAGCGGGTCTCGGACGCCGACCCTGACCTCGATCTCGGGATCGCGATCGCCAGCCGGGAGAGCGCGACCGTCGGCGGAGCGGTGGCGACCAACGCGGGTGGGGTGCGAGTGCTGCGCTTCGGGCCGATGCGCGCGCAGTTGCGCGGCATCGAGGCGGTCCTGTCCGACGGCACGATCGTGTCGCACCTAGCCGGGTTGACCAAGGACAACACCGGCTACGACTACCCGTCGCTGCTCGCCGGCTCAGAAGGCACCCTGGCCGTCATCACCCGAGCGCGGCTCCGGCTGGTTCCGCGCATGACAGACGCGGTCACCGTGATCATCGGGCTGGGCGGCCTCGACGAACTCCACGCGCTGGCTCTCCTGGCGGTGCGCGAGGTACCCGGACTCGTTTCCGCCGAGTTCTTCACGAGGACTGGGCTCGACATCCTCGTCAAGCACGCCGGCCTCGTGCCGCCGCTGCCGACGCAAGCGCCGGCTTACCTGCTGCTTGAAGCCTCGGGCGCCAGCGCGCTCGACGACCTCGCGGAGGTGATCGGCGACCGGGACGCCGCCGTCGCGGAGGCCGCCGCCGACAGGCGACGGCTCTGGTCCTACCGGGAACGCCATCCCGAAGCCGCCGGGTTCCTCGGCATGCCGCTCAAGCTGGACGTTTCTGTGCCGGCGGCGCAATGGGTGCGGCTCGCGTCGTCTGCCGGTGACGTGGTAGCGGCGGCAGACCCCGGGGCCACGGTCATCACCTTCGGGCATGTCGCCGATGGCAATGTGCACATCAACATCGTTCCCGCGGCGGCGGCGGACGGCCGCCACGAGAACGCGGTGTTCTCCTTTGTCGCTTCGCTCGGTGGCTCGATTTCCGCGGAGCACGGCATTGGCGCGCTGAAGGCACCATGGCTCGGCCTCGCCCGTACCGACGCGGAGCGCTCGCTGTTCGCCAGGATCCGCGGTGCGCTTGACCCGGCCGGCACGTTGAACCCGTACGTTCTGCCACGATGACGGCCGTCAGGGAGCATCATGGATCCGGTCTCCGCCGCTGTGATCTCCTGGCTGACTGGCCAGGCGATGACGGCTGGGCAGGACACGCTGGTTCGCCTGCTAGGCGGCGACAAGCAGCAGAACGTGCTGCGCAAGATAATCGCGGCTTCGATCGGCGCGGCGGTGGCCGAAGTAGTGGACGTCGACGACCGCAATCTCGTTGAGGAAGTGCTGCTACGGGCCGGCCCAGACAGCGCCATGCCGGAAACCGGAGACATCGTCAGCCTGCGCGACCTTGTCTGGCGGCTGATCAGCCCTCGCCTTGAAGTACTCGCCGAACAGGGCTACCACGTTGACACCGACCGGCTGTCGGTGGAGGTGGCAGCCAGGATGGCCGCCGGCATCCAGGCCGACGCCGCCCACGGCGGTGTGCTGGGCCCCGCGGCGCAGTGGCTTCGCCATCAGGAGACCATCGGCCAGCTACGCGAGGTGAACCAGCGTTTGAGTCAGCCCATCCAGGCGAGCGTCAACCTCCACGGCCCGGCGGAATCGACGATGGCGGCGGTGCACACGCTCCCCGCTGACAACGCTTCTTTCACTGGCCGCGCCGCCGAACTGGACCGAGTCCGCGTCGTGGCGGCCGCCGCGAGAATCCTCACCGTCGATGGGATGGCAGGCATCGGCAAGACCGCCTTCGCGGTTCACGCCGCTCATCAGATCGCCGCCGGCTTTCCCGACGGCCAGATCTTCATTCGGCTGCACGGCCATACTCCGGGGCAGCAGCCGACGGAACCAGGCGCGGCTCTCGCGGCCCTGCTGGGAAATCTGGGGATTTCCGCCGGGCAAATTCCTCCAGGGACCGAGGAACGAGCAGGGCTGTGGCGGGACCGCATGGCGGGCAAGAAAGTGCTCCTAGTCCTCGATGACGCGACAGGAAGTGAGCAGGTCCGGCCCCTGCTGCCGGGCAGCGCGGGCACGCTCGTGCTGGTCACCAGCCGTCGCCGCCTGACCGCCTTGCCGGAAGCGGTGGCGCTCACGCTGGATGTCCTGGAGCGAGCGGAGGCGGCGGACCTTTTGGTACGGCTAACCGGACGTGACGGGCTTGAGCCGTCAGCCCCCGGCGTCCGCGAAGTGATCCGGCTGTGCGGCTATCTTCCGCTGGCGATCAGCCTGACGGCCGGGCACCTCAAGCATCATCCGGCCTGGACCCTGACCGACCTCGCCGACGACCTCGATTCCGCCAAGAACCGGATCGCCGCCATCCGGGCTGAGGACGTTTCCGTCGCGGCGGCTTTCGACCTGTCGCATCGCGACCTCACCGCCGGTCAGCAGCGGATGTTCCGCCGGCTCGGTCTCGTGCCCGGACCGGACTTCGACGCCTACGCCGCCGCGGCGCTTGGCGACACAGACCTGCCGACGGCCCGCCGGCTGCTTGACGACCTCTATGTCGCGCATCTCGCGGACGAGCCCGCCCGTGGCCGGTACCGGATGCACGACCTCATCAGGGAGCACGCGGTGGCCCTGGCGGACGCGGACGATCCCGGCGAGCGCACACAGGCCACGAACCGGTTGCTGGACTACTACGCTTATTCCGCTCGGCTGGCCGACGGGCATCTGACCAGGCGCAGCCACACCAGCGTGCCCGTCGCGATCAGCACGCCGCCCGCCCATGCCCCGGACCTGTCCACGCCGGGCCGCGCGGTTGCCTGGATGCAGGCCGAACGCGGTAACCTGCACGCCGCCGTCATGCACGCCGCTCAGCAGGGCAGGCCTGGCCTCGCGGCGGCGATCGCCGTCTCGACGCACGGTTTCCTGCGCACGTACGGGTACTGGGACCAGGCTCTCGAACTCCACAACATCGCGCTCGCGGCGGCGCGCGGGGCCAGCGATCGGCTCAGCGAGGCGGAAACCCTCAACAACCTGGGCGTCATACAACGTCTCAGCCAGGACTATGACGCGGCCAGCGAAAGCCTGGCCCAGGCGCTGGCCCTCTACCGTGAACTCGATAACCCGCTCGGAGAAGCCAACGCGCTGAATTATCTCGGGGTGATACAGCGGCTGACGAAAGAATATCCCCAGGCCAAGGCGAGTTTCGCTCGGGCGCTGGAAATCTACTCCAACCTGGGCGACCTTATCGGCCAGGCGAACGCGCACAACTATCTCGGCGTGCTGCAGCAAGCGACCAGGGATTTCCCCCACGCGGCCGTCAGCCAGCAGCAGGCGCTGGACCTTTACCGGCGCCTAGACGACCGGCTCGGCGAAGCCAACGCCCTGCACGACCTGGGCGTTGTCCAACAGCACATGTCCGAATATCCCGCCGCTGCCGCGAACCTGCAGCGGGCACTTGACCTGTACAGGGAAATGGGCAGCCGACTCGGCCAAGCTAACGCGCTTAAATACCTGGGATCCGTGCAAACGCTCAGCGGGGATTATCCGGCCGCCACGCAGAACCTGCGGCGGGCCCTCGACCTGTACCAGGAATTGGGCAGCGGGCGCGGACAGGCTGACACGCTCAGGTACCTGAGTTACCTGCCAAGCTAGACGGCCGGCCGGGCGCCCCGCGGGCGTGTCCGCCGCGGCGGCGCCCTAGCCCGGCAGGCGCGTGCTGGTGAGGCGTTCGCAGGCTTGCAGGAGGGCTTCCTGCAGGTCGGTGTCGTAGGCGGCGGGGTTGGCTCGCAGCTCCTCGTGCCACTTGAAGTACCGGCCGGTGACCAGCGCGCCCGGGTCGTCGCTGGTGGCGAGCCAGACCTGGGTCTGCGCGCCGATGGGCAGCTCGTCGGTGGCGCCAGGGCCGCCGAGCTTAGTCTTGATCCAGCCGGGGTCGACGGCGTTGCTGCGCGACTGTGGGTACCGGCGGGCCACGGCGAAGGCGAGCAGCACGTCGTAGAGCTTGGAGTCGCTGTAGGCCTGCATGCCGTCCCACGCCCGGTGCTGCCACAGCAGGTCATCCAGGTTTACCCGACCGACCGATTCCAGGCCCGAGGATAGGTACACCAGCCGCTTCGGCATCGGCATCAAGGCGGTGAGCAGGTAAGGGGCGAGCACGTTCACCGTGAAGATCCGCTCGTACCCGTCGGGGGTCGGGTGGCGGGCAGGGGCCCCGCCCGCCCCCGCGTTGTGGATCACCACGTCGTAGGGGCCGAGTGCGCCAGCCGACTCCGCCGTGCGCCGGACTCCAGCCAGCACCGACAGGTCGCCAACCGCGACGCCGCTCGCCTCGGGTACCGCGGCGGCCGCGTCCTTGGCCCTGGTGTCGTCGCGCGCGTGCAGGACGACCTGGTGCCCGGCCCGGGCCAGCTGGCGGGCCGTCTCCAGGCCGATTCCGTCCGATGACCCAGTCACGAAGATGCTCGTCATAACGCAAACGCTACCGGCGAGCGCGACCATGACGGCAGATACTTGACTAGTGAGTGGCACTTGGCGCGGAGCGGCGCCGGCGCGGGCTTGTGTCGCGCTGATCGCGGTCGCAGCGAGCGCATCAGTCGCGGGGTGCGGTTCGACCGCGGGAACCAGTCGGGCGGTACCGTCTTGGGCGGCCTCGCTCGGACCTGGGGTGACGCTTGAGATGCCGACGTCCACGCCGGTCAAAGGGTCGCCGCAGGGTGTCGTGACGGCGTACGTACGGACGCTCGATTCGAGGGATTTCACGGGAGCGTGCGCGTACACGGTGCCAGCTGACCAGGCCGCCTGCAAAGCCGAGATCGCCGAGAATGGCAGCCAGCACGCGATGCCGCCGGACGATACTTACAACGGTTTCAGTGTCGGCTACACGCTGATCGACGGCCGCCAGGCGCTGGTGGGCGCCACGGGCCAGCTTTGCGTGCTGACGCAGGCGCAGACCTGCGTCAGCAACTCTGACCCCGCGGCCGTCCTTGACTCGGGGAAGTCATTCGCCGCGCTGTGGACGCAGGCCATGGACGCGCTATCTGGCGCCTACTCCCCCATCCCGTGTGTGCGAGTCAGCGGCACGTGGTATCTCGACACGCCTGGCGTGTGACCCAAGCGCATGCGTGGTTATAGTGGTCGCCGGCGCCGCCCGCCGATATGCTCCGGGCAGTGTCCGCACACCGCGGGCGCCGAAAATAGCCAGGTGGGAGCACATATGTTCGCTAGGCGCAATGAGCCGCGCCGCTGGGCCGCAGTGGCGCTTGGGGCATGCGCGCTGACCGCCGTGCTCGCGGCGGCAGGCTGTAGCTCGGGCGGGGGCTCGGCAGGCAGCCAGCCTTCGTGGGCCAAGTCGCTCGGACCTGGCGTCACGATCATTCCGCCTGGGTCGGCGTCGCCGAGCAACGCTACGCCAACCGGTGTCATGGCAGGAGTCGTCAAGGCGATCACGACTGGTCCGTTTATCGATTTCTGCAAGTACGAGCAGCCGTCCGAGCAGTCGTCGTGCAAGTCCACGTTCGGCCAGGTAACCAAGACCGAGGTCGCCAACCAGCTGCCGACCTTCAAGGACTTCGCCCTGGGGTACTCCGCGATCGACGGCACCAAGGCGCTCATCGGTATCACGGGCACCATCTGCGTGCCGAACCAGAAGCCAAGCTGCTACACGAACAAGGACCCGGCGGCAGTGCTGGACAGCGGGAAACCGTTCGCGACGCTGTGGAGCGAGGCGATCGCCGCGCCTGCGAACGTCTATTCGCTAAGCCCAGCCCTCGAGGTCAACGGCAGCTGGTACGCCTATACCGCGAGTAGCTCGTGACGGTGCCCGCGCGGATGGCGCGATGACGACACGCCGGGATGCCGTCGTCATCGGCGGCGGCCACAACGGGCTGGTGGCCGCCGCCTACTTGGCCAGGAACGGGCTGAACACGCTGGTCTGCGAGCGGCGCGACGTGATCGGTGGCGCGTCGGTGAGCGAGCATCCGTTCGGCCCGGATTACACGGTCACCTCGCTGTCCTACGTGCTGTCGCTGCTGCCCCCGGAGATCACCAGGGACCTGCGGCTAGACCGGCACGGGCTCACGATCTACCCGCAGGGGCCGTACTTCGCCCCGCGCAGAGACGGCCGGGCCCTGCGGCTGCCGAACGACTCCAGGCTCCGGCACGAGGAGATCGGCCGGTTCTCCAAGCGCGACGCGGACGCCTACGACGAGTACGAGAATCAGCTGGCCGGCCTCGGCCGGGTTCTCGGGCCGCTGCTGCACGAGATCCCGCCGAAACTCGGCTCTCATCACCCGCTCGACCTGCTCGCCCAGGCGAAACTGACCGCCCGCCTGCGGAAGATCGACGTCCGCGGCGCGGTCGACGTCACCCGGCTGCTCACCGGGTCGATCGCGGACCTGCTCGACAGGTACTTCGAAAGCGACGCGCTGCGCGGCGTGCTCTCGGTGTCCGGGGTGATCGGGACGTGGGCGGGCCCGCGTTCGGCCGGGACCGCGTACGTGATGCTGCACCACCACATCGGCGAGGCCGACGGGCAGGCGGGCGCCTGGGGCTTCCCGCGCGGCGGGATGGGCGCGGTCGCGGGCGCGCTGGCGGACGCGGCGCGGTCGTTCGGCGCGACGATACGGACCGGCGCCGAGGTCGCGGCGATACAAACGGGCGGCGGCCGGGTCAGCGGCGTGACGCTAGCCAGCGGCGAGGAGATCGCCGCGGACGTCGTGGTCACCACGGCGCACCCGACGATCTCGTTCCTGCGGCTACTGGACCCCGCTTCTCTCCCGCCGGGATTCAGGGCCGACATCGAGAACTGGCAGACGCGCAGCGGCACGGTGAAGATCAACCTGGCGCTGGACCGGCTGCCGGTCTTCACCGCGCACCCGGGGCCGGACCCCGCCGTCTACGGCGGCACGATCGTGCTGTCCGAGAGCCTCGACGACGTGGAGAACGCGTTCCAGGAGGCTGTCGCGGGCACGCCCGCGACGCTGCCGTTCGCGGACATCTGCATCCCCAGCGTGTTGGACGACTCGCTCGCGCCGCCCGGCAAGCACGTGATGTCGCTGTTCACCCAGTGGGTGCCGCATACGTACGCGGACGAGCCGGACCAGGCCGCGCTCGACGCGTACGCGGACCGGGTGCTCGGCCGGGTCGAGGCAGTAGCGCCCGGGTTCACCGACTCGGTGCTGCACCGGCAGGTGATCGGGCCGCACGTGATGCAGCGGGAGTACGGGCTGGTCGGCGGGAACATCTTTCACGGCGAACTGTCGCTGGGCCAGATGTTCCACGCCCGCCCGGCGGCGGGCTACGCGGACCTGCGCACGCCGGTCCAAGGGCTGTACCAGGCGGGCTCGGCAACGCACGGCGGCGGCGGCGTTACCGGCATCCCGGGCCGCAACGTGGTCACGCAGATCCTCGCCGACCGCCGGGCCGAACGCTGGCGCCGCCGGCTGCGCCGTTAGGGCTCCAGGCCGCGGCTCTCAGGTGCCGAGGTAGGCGGGAACGGCGAGGACTCGCCGGTGGTCGGAGTCGGACGGCGGGAGCCGCGCCAGGTCGATCGTGGCAGCCGAGTTCCTTAGGTACGGCTAGCACGGTGTGCCGGGGCGGACTGGGCCCGGCCTCGCGAGTGATCCACGCCGACGTCGGGTATCCAGCGGAATGGCTGGTGCACCAATTGGGTTGGCAGGCGATATGACGACTGTGGGACTGATCGGAAGCGGACGTATCGGGAGCACCGTGGCCAGGCTGGCGATAGCCGCCGGGCACGAAGCGGTGCTGAGCAACTCGCGCGGGCCGCAGACGCTGCTGGATCTCGTCGCGGAGCTAGGGCCGCGGTCGCGCCCGGCGACAGCGGAGGAGGCCGCGGCGGCGGGCGACATCGTGCTTGTGTCGATCCCCGTGCGGGCCGACACTCAAGTGCCAGCCGCGCCGCTGGCAGGAAAGCTTGTCATGGACACCGGAAACTACTACCCGCAGCGAGACGGCCAGATCGCGGAGCTGGACGCCGGTTCGCTCTTCGACAGCCAGTACCTGCAACAACTGCTCCCCGACGCACACGTCGTGAAGGTGTTTAACAACATCTTTTTCCGGCACCTGCTGAACCTCGCCCGCCCGGCCAGCGCCCCCGACCGCTCCTACCTGCCGATCGCCGGGGACAGCGAGACGGCGAGGACGGCGGCAACGGAGTTCCTCGACTCCATCGGCTACGGCACGGTCGACGGCGGGGCGCTGGCCAACGGCTGGCGGCAGCTATCGGGCACGCCCGTGTACGGAGCGCCGTACGGGACGTACGACAACGAGAAGGGCACGCCCGCTGGCGCCGACGTCATCCGCTCGGCCCTGGCCGCCGCCACCAGGTGACACCGGCCCGCCTAACGGTCTGACCAGTACGACCGCGGCGGCAGGATAACGCAGAACTCGTTGCCGTCGGGATCCCCGAGCACATGCCAAGTCCAGCCGCCCTCCACGATCGGTTTGCCGGTGAGCACGGTCGCGCCGAGCCCTACGACGCGGGCGACCTCGCTGTCCAGGTCGCGGGTACGCAGGTCTAGGTGCACGCGGTTCTTGCCGTGTTTGCGGTCGGCGGTCCGCTGGAGGAGGACCTCCGCACCGGGGCCGTCCGATGGTCGCAGAGTCCGGTAAGGTCCGGTGCTCTGTCCCTCGTCCAGGTACCCGAGCGCGCCAGCCCAAAAGCGCGCCGAACGGTCCAGGTCAGCACAGTCGATCACGACGACCAGATCGCCGCGCAGGTACGGATTTGGTATCCAGTTCATTGCCTACGTTCCGGTTGGAAGACCATTTCTGGCAGCATAGAGTCGGCGCCGCGCGACTATTCGGCAGACACGGCGTACACGCCAACTGGAGTGTTCGATGGCGCTCGACAGGCCTTCGGCTGACGCCATGGGCATGGCTACCGACGCCGTTGAGGCGTTGAGCGTTAGGTCTGCGTAGCGCGCTTGGCAGCGGACGGTACGGTGTGCTCGTGAGCATCTATGACATTCCGGTTAAGACGCTGAGCGGTGAAGACTCCTCGCTTGGCGACCTCGCGGGCAAGACGCTGCTCGTCGTGAACGTCGCCTCCAAGTGCGGGCTGACCCCGCAGTACAGCACGCTCGAGGCGCTGCACGAGCGACTGTCGGGCCGGGGCTTCGCGGTGGTCGGCTTCCCGTGCAACCAGTTCGGCGGGCAGGAGCCGGGAACCGCCGGTGAGATCGCCGAGTTCTGTTCGGCGACCTACGGCGTCACGTTCCCGATGTTCGAGAAGATCGAAGTCAACGGGCCCGGCCGGCACCCGGTCTACACGGAACTGACGGCGTTCTCCGACGCCGACGGCGAGGCGGGTGACATCCAGTGGAACTTCGAGAAGTTCCTGATCCGCCCGGACGGCACGATCGCCGCCCGGTTCCGGCCGCGGACCACACCCGATGACCCCGAGGTGCTCGCCGCGATCGAGGAGAACCTCCCCGGCTGATCCCCGGCCGCTCAGGGCAGCGTGACAGTGCCGGTCGCGTCAATGAGCCATCGGCATCACGGTGCGCACCACCAGATTTGGGCCTAGCGCACATTGCGGTGGGTACAGCGGGGGTTTAGCGTCCGGGCATGACAACCTTCGTTCTGGTGCATGGGGCGTGGGGCGGCTCCTACGGGTTCCGCGCCGTGCGCCGCCCGCTCCGCGAGGCGGGACACGAGGTCTTCACGCCGAGCCTCACCGGCATCGGCGAACGCGCCCACCTGGCGAGTCCGCAGGTCAACCTGACCACGCACGTCACCGACGTGGTGAACACGATCTTGTACGAGGACCTGTCGGACATCGTGCTGCTCGGCTACTCCTACGGCGGGATGGTTGTCACCGGAGCATTGGAATATGTCGCCGACAGGGTCGCTCACCTGGTGTACCTGGACGCGTTCCTGCCCGACGACGGGGAGTCACTGGATGACCTCTCGGGCGCCGGATACGGCGTCGGTGCGGTCGGACCTGGCGGGGAGTGGCTGGTGCCGGCGCTGTTCCGGGCCATGCACGACCCGGTGGAGGCTGACTGGTACACCGTGCGACGTTCGCCGCACCCGGTCGGCTGCTTCACTCAACCGGTCCGGCTGCGCACGCCGCTCGAGGACTATCCGTTCACTCGCACTTACGTCAAGGCGACCGAGGAGCCGCGGCCGACGCCAGACGGCCGGACGAGCCCGTTCTGGCGGGCGGCCGACCGGACCAAGGGCGACCCGGCCTGGCGTTACCGGGAGATCGACACCGACCACCTCATCCCGATCAACCGCCCGGCCGACCTGGTGGCGCTGCTGCTGGAGCTGACCTAGAGGGTGGAAATGGCCGGGTTCGCCGGCGTGCTCGTGCTCGGCCTCGCGCCGACGGGATTCATAGCCACCGCACACGCGAGCGCCGGGCGCCGCAAGACCTCAAGGCGTCCGACGCGGCGGAGAACTGGTGGAGTTATCAGGCCGGCTGACCGGTCGTTTGAGCTGGGAGAGCAGGTAGGCGCCAGGGAGCCGGCCGCAATCGTTCGGATCAAAATGTCAGACCCGACGCGTATGGTGGATGTTGTGTCTGTGACAGAAGCGCAACGGGATCTTGAGATTTACCGGCGTGAGCTGACCGCGTACTGCTACCGCATGCTCGGCTCCGCCTTCGAGGCTGATGACGCGGTGCAGGAGACGATGCTGCGCGCGTGGAAGAACGCGGAATCGTTCGAGGGGCGGTCCAGCCTGCGGTCCTGGCTGTACAAAATCGCTACCAACGTATGCCTGGACGCGCTGCGCGGCGAGAAACGGCGTGCGTTGCCGATGGACCTCGGGCCGTCGTCGCCGCCACTTGAGTCGCTGCTGCGTCCGTGGTCCACCGAAGACACCTGGGTCACCCCCATCGCCGACGCCACGGTGCTGCCCGAGCACGGCGACCCGGCGGAGATCGCGGCGACCAGGGAGTCGGTCCGGCTCGCGTTCGTCACCGCGCTCCAGCACCTGCCCTCCCGGCAGCGCGCGGCGCTGATCCTGTGCGAAGTGCTGCGGCTGCCCGCGGCGGAGGCGGCGCAGGTGCTGGACGCCAGCGTCGCGTCGGTCAACAGCGCGCTGCAGCGCGCCCGCGCCACACTGGCCGACCTGCCCGACCACCAGCGGCCCGCCACGGTGGACCCGGAGAACGCGGAGCTGCTCGCCAGGTACGTGGACGCGTTCCAGCGGTACGACATGAAGGCGCTGCTCGCGCTCATCCACGAGGACGCGGTGATGACGATGCCGCCGTTCGAGTTCTGGCTCCGGGGGAACGCCGACATCACGGCGTTTATGGTGCAGCCGACGCCGAGCCTGTGCGCCGGGTCGGTGCTGCTGCCGGTGCGCGCCAACGGCGTTCAGGCCTGGGGCCAGTACAAGCCCGATCCGGCGGGCGGGTACCAGCCGTGGGGACTGCAGGTGCACGAGGTCAGCGGCGGCAAGTTCAGCCGCCTCACCTATTTTCTCGACAGCGACCGAGTGTTCCCGCTGTTCGGCCTCCCGCCGCACCTGGATTAGACGGTATTTAGTCATCCGAACGGTGCCCGGCTTACTCGGCGAGGACTGACGTTCCGCTACAGGGGCAACGGCTGCCAGTCGGGTTCGGTGCCCCTGACGAGCGGGGCTGACGTGCCGTACGGGCCCTCGATCGTGGAGCGCACCGTGTAGATCCAGGGGGTACCCCTGACGTTCTTCACGTAGGCGATGGCGTGGCCGGTCGGGGCGAAGACCGCCTCGTAGCTGCCCGGCAGGACCAGCCTGGAGAGCCGGAACTCGGTGCCGTTGACGGAGCAGTGCCCGCTCGGGCAGTTCTCGCTGGTCACGATGATGTCGAGGTAGTAGACCGTGCGGATCGGGTACCAGTCGGGGTTGGTGAACCTGACAGCCGCCGTGTGGCTGTACTCCGAGCTGGGGTAGCCGTTCACGTACTCGCTCTGGCTGCTCAGGCCGAGCAGGTCAAGGCAGTATTTGAACGGCGCGCGGCACTGGGCGGCGGCGCCCTCGTACGCGATGAAGTACCCGCCGTTGCTCGCGTGCGTCCACGCCACCGGCGCGGGCAGCGCGGCGACCTTGATCAGGTGCCCGATGTTGATCGTGTCGGTGTACGTGACTTGGGTCTTCGTGACGGTGTTGTACCTGGTCAGGTAGCCGTAGGCGGCATGTCGCGCGGTCTTCACGAACACCAGGTACTGGCCATTGCTCGACCAGGTTGGCCGGGAGTCGGTCGCTGCCGGGGCGTTGTCGGTCAGCCGGGTCTTGTGGCTGCCGTTGGCGTTCATCGCCCACAGGTTGCCGGCGTCGATGTAGGCGATCTTCTTGCCATCCGGCGACCACCGCGGGCCGCTGGCGTGGCCGTCGCCGGTGAGGCGGGTCAGGCCGGTGCCGCCCGGCTCGATGGTGAAGATGTCACCTCTGTTCACGAAGGCGATGCGGCCGGGCTTGCCGGGGTACGCGTTGGGCGTCGCACGGGCCGGGCCGGACGTACCCGCGGTGACGGTTGTGATGGCCAGGCCGAGCGCGAGGGCGCCGAGGACCGTTCTGACACCGATTCCGCGCATGGTCGCTCCCCTTTTTCGCGGTCAACCGAGTCGACGGCTTATTCTCCCACCATGGTCTGTTCCACGGCCCGATTGGCGAGATAACGGATGCGAGCTCTTTTTATCAAGCAAGACCACGCCTCGCCGAGCGGGCTTGTCGGCGACGCGTTCACCGACCTGGGCTACGACGTGTCCGAGTTCACCGTGGTGCCCGCCGGGCGATACCACTCCCCCGACGTCACGGTGACCTTTCCCGACCCGGTCGGCTACGACGCGGTCGTCCCGTTCGGCGCGGTGTGGTCGGTGTACGACGACACGGCGATCGGGACCTGGATCGGGGACGAGATCGCCTTCACGCGGCACGCCATCCGGCTCGGGGTCCCGGTGCTCGGGATCTGTTTCGGCGGCCAGATGCTCGCCGCCGCCGTCGGCGGCCAGGTGACGCGCGCGCCCGAGGCGGAGATCGGCTGGAATCTCGTTGATTCTGACATCCCAGGCCTGATCGACCCCGGCCCGTGGTTCCAGTGGCACTCCGACCGGTTCACGCCGCCGGCCGGGGTGCCGGTCATCGCCAGGTCGGCGCTCGCGGACCAGGCGTTCACCGTCGGGCGCTCGCTCGCCGTGCAGTTCCACCCCGAGCTCACGCCCGCGGTGCTTGAGTGCTGGCTGGACAACGGCGGCGAGGCGGAACTGGCCGTCCAGGGCACGTCCGCCGCGGAGCTGATGGCGCGGACGCGGCGGCTGGCCGGCGCCTGCGCCGCTCGCACCCATGAGCTCGTCCGCCGCTTCACGCGGCAGGTCGCGACCGCGCCGGTCGCTCTCGCGCTCGCCGCGGACCACCAGCGTCCCGCTGACATCGGGTAATGCGACGGTTCTCACACGGCCGGCGGGACGACACGCCGGATGCGTGACGTTAGCGTGAACTCGTGCCGCACACGATCGCCGAAGCCTTCGCCCTGCTCGGGGTCGGGCTGGCGGCGGGCACTATCAACACCGTCGTCGGCTCGGGCACGCTGATCACGTTCCCGACGTTGCTGGCGTTCGGCTACCCGCCGGTGCTCGCCAACGTGAGCAACAACGTGGGCCTGGTGCCCGGCGTGCTCAGCGGGGTGCACGGCTACCGCGCCGAATTGCACGGCCAGCGAGAGCGGGCGACCGTGCTCGGGGCGGCATCGGTATGCGGCGGCCTGGTCGGCGCGATCCTGCTGCTCGTCCTGCCCGCGTCGGCGTTCAAGGCGATCGTTCCGGCGCTGATCGGCATCGCGCTCGTGATGGTCGTCGTGCAGCCCTGGCTGGCTAGCTGGGTCGGCGCGCGGCGGCGTCGCCGCTCGTCTGAGCAAGCTGGCCTGCGCGAACCCGGCACCGGAGTCGGGCCCGTGCTGTGGCTGCTGGTCTTCTGCACCGGCGTCTACGGCGGGTACTTCGGCGCGGCGCAGGGCGTCCTGCTGATCGGGCTGCTCGGGATCGCGCTCAACGACAGCCTGCAGCGCGTCAACGCGTTGAAGAACGTCCTCGCGGGGCTGGTGAACGGGGTCGCGGCGGTCATCTTCATCGCGTTCTCGCACGTCGCCTGGGGTGTCGCCGCACTGATCGCGGTGGGGTCAGTGCTCGGCGGCCAGATCGGCGCCCGGGTGGGCCGCCGGCTCGAGCCCTGGGCGCTGCGGCTGCTGATCATCTGCGTGGGCACCGCGGCCCTGATCAAGCTGCTGGTGTGACTTAGTGGTTCCGCTCGGCGGGGGTCGATGCGTAACCTGCTGCAATGAGCACACCACCGGACGCGGGGGTCGGGCAGCCTGGCTTCGTCGAAAGGTACGGGCTGCGGTCAGCTGAGGCGACCACGATGGCGCGCGAACTGGCCGAACGGATCGTCACCCATGACCTGCGCACGGTGCGGCTGGCCGTCGTCGACCAGCACGGCGTGCCGCGAGCGAAGTCACTGTCGCCATCGGCGGCGGTCGCCGCGCTGTTTAACGGGCTCGACTTCTCTGGCGCCATCTACAGCCTCGACTCTAGCAACCAGGTATTCGTCCCCCCGTTCGAGCGCGGCGGCGGTTTCGGCGTCGAGGAGTTCACCGGGTTTCCCGACGTGGTGCTTGTACCGGACCCGACCACGTTCCAGGTGCTGCCGTGGGCGGACCGGACCGCGTGGATTCTGTGTGACGCTTACTTCGGCAACGGGCAGCCGGTGCCGCTTGACGGGCGCGGACTGCTCAGGCGCCAGCTCGCAGCGCTGGGCGAACTCGGGTACGACTACGTGGCCGGGCTGGAGGTCGAGTTCTACATCGTGTCGCTGGCAGGCGGCCCGCTCGCGCCGGAGAACGCCGGGTTCGCTCCGCCGCCGCCCGGGGTGTCCGTGTTCGAGCGAGGCTACCAGTACCTGTCCGAGGTCCGTCTCGACTCGATGTCCTCGACGCTGGAGGCGCTGCGAGACGCCCTCAGCGGCGTCGGCCTGCTGCCCCGGTCGATGGAGGACGAGTGGGGCCCCGGGCAGCTTGAGTTCTCCTTCTCGCCGATCAAGGGCCTGGCCGCGGCGGACGCGGCGATGCTCTTCCGGTCCGCGGTGAAGCAGGTCTGCCAGCGCCGCGGGCTGCTCGCGACCTTCATGTGCAGGCCCGCGCTGCCCAATTTCTTCTCCTCCGGCTGGCACCTGCACCAGTCGCTCGTGTCACGCTCATCCGGCGCCAACGCGTTCGTCTCCGAGTCAGGGCCACTGTCCGAGGTAGGACAGCAGTACGTGGCCGGGCTGCTCGAGCACGCGGTGCCCTCGCTCGTGTTCGCCGCGCCGACGGTGAACGGCTACAAGCGGTTCCGGCCGTACTCGTTCGCGCCTGACCGGGTGTGCTGGGCAGTCGAGAACCGCGGCGCGCTGATCCGGGTGCAAGGCTCGGCCGGGGATGCCAGCGCGCACATCGAGAACCGGATAGGCGAGCCCGCCGCCAACCCGTACCTGTACCTGGCGGCGAACATCGCCGCGGGCGCGGACGGGATCGCCCGCGGCCTGACTCCGCCCGCACCCGTGGAGGCCGATCCGTATAAGGCGCCCGCGCCGCTGCTGCCAACGTCCCTGTCGGCGGCGGTCAAGGCGCTGGACGGGGACAGCTTCTACCGTTCGGCATTCGGCGACACGCTGATCGACTACCTGCTGATGATGAAGCGGGCCGAGATCGGGCGGTACGAGGCCGCCCTGGCGGCCGCCGGAGTATCGGACTCCGCGGACGAGGTAACCGACTGGGAGATGCGCGAGTACTTCGAGTTCTTCTAGCCCGTGGCAGCCCCGCACTCGCGTATCCCGACGCACCCCAGCCCCTCCGGTTCCCCCGCGACACCGCCGGACGGACAACGTGGAACATCCTCCGGGTCCCAGGACGGACAAACTTCCGTCCTAATCCAGCTGCCCGGAACTCCGGGCGTGGCCGGCGCGGAACCGGGCGTGGTCGGCGCGGCGGGGGCAGCGCTGGGCGCGTGGGTCTGACGGTCTGGCGCGGTTGCCGTCTCCACGGGGACGCGGTCGCTACGATGGCGCGATGGGCAGGAAGAGTCGTCGGCGTTCCGGGCACGCGGGAAGTGCTCCGGCGAAGAGAACCTCTACGGGGAAGCCGACCAGGCGGAGCAGCACCGCGAGCGCCAGTGCCGACGCGGCCAAACTGTTCGCAAGCGGCCTTGATGGGCTTTGGGCCACCATAGCGTCGGGCGACGTGCTCGACTCCGAAATGCAGGCGTCGGTCTTCGCGTCGCTGGTGCTGATGGCTGACAGGTCCGACGAGGATTTCGGGGTGCCGGCCGAGGAGATTCCCGGCCTGCTGATCGAGTCGGCCATCGAGGGCCGGTACACGCCGGAAAGCGCCGCGTTCTGCCGGCTTCTCATGTTCCTAGGCTCGCCGGCGCTCAAGGCGGCAGCGAGCAAGGCGCTCGAGGAGCACACCGACGACGGGATCTATCCGCCGGACTGGGTCACCGACGCTGGGAGGCCGCTCCCGCACCGCGCGTGGCGAAGCTACAGCGTCTTCGGCGACGAGGAATTCTTCGTCATCACGTTCAACTACGGCGACGCGGAGCATGCGATCCTGGTCGGGCTCGATCTGACGATGCTGCCATGCATCGGGGTCCTGAGGGCCAGCCCGGACCCGGACAAGCTGATCAAGGTCGTCCGCGGCCGAGATGAGCCGTTCGAGCGATTCGAGGAGATCACGCTGACCGAGGCGCGACGCCGCATCGAGGGGCTGCTGGCCCGCGCCGATGAAGACCTGGACCCGGATGTCAGCAACTCCTCGTTCATGTGCCTGCCAATCGTCCGGTCTCGGATCCGCCGCCTCCCGGCCGGACCGCCCCATACGACCGTGACGTACACGGCCGCGCACCGGGCGGCCGCCGTGGGTGACTTCCTGCGCAGCCCGCTCGCGGCGTCAGCGGGTGACGCCGACGCCGCGAGGTTCTGGGCCGAGGTGCTCACCGGGTACAGCGGCCGCGTCCCTGGGGAGGCGCCAGCTCACGTGGGCCCGGGCAGGCTCGAAGCGGCGCTGCGGTGGCACGTTGTCCGCACGTTCACCCTGACGGATGCGCAACGGGAGAGCCTGCAGCCCGCGGTGACCGCGTGGAGCCGGTGGGCGGCCGGCCGGCAGGGGCTCGACGACGCGGCCACCGCGCGGATGCTGGAGCTCCTGCAGAAGGTCTTCGACGACTTCGGGTCCGCGTATGACAGCCCGGGCAGCATCGCGCACCGCGGCTACGTGCGCGACCTCGCCGTGACGAGTGATGTCGACGTCGCCTGGCTGGCCGAATGTCGCGCCCGGCGGGAGTTCGCCGTGCCCCGCCCCGTGGACCGCGAGCCCGGCCGTGAAGTCCTTGACGCCGCCGATCAAGACCACCGGGTCGTTATCTCGATATCCGAGTTCGGTATGTGCGATACCGGTCTCATGCAACGCAAGGAGTGGGTGCAGGCGGTGAACCGCGTCGTGGAGGAGCTGTGGCACGACGACCCGCCGACGACCTGGCAGACGGCTCAGCGGCTGCGCGCCAAGGGGATGGCCCGGCACGACATCATTCACTCGCTCGCCACTTAGCACAGGCCGGCGCAGTACTCGCCGGCTCAGTACAGGCCACGCTCGGTACAGGCCGATTCAGTACAGGCCGACGATGTCGCCGTTGTCGTCGATGTCGATGCTCATCGCGGCCGGGTTGGAGGCCAGGCCTGGCATCGTGCGCATGTCGCCGCAGATCGGGTAGACGAAGCCCGCGCCGACCGAGGCCCGGACCTCGCGGACGGGGAGGCGGAACCCCGTCGGCGCGCCCTTCAGGTTCGCGTCGTGGGACAGCGAGTACTGGGTCTTGGCGATGCAGACCGGCAGGTCGCCGAAGCCGTTCTTCTCGTACCCGTCGAGTTGGCGAGCCGCCAGCGGCGTGTAGTCGACACCGTCCGCGCCGTAGATCTTCGTGGCGAGCGCCTCGATCTTCTCCCGCAGCGACGCCTGCGACGGGTACAGGTGGTGGAACGAGTTCGGCCTGGCCGCGACCTCGGCGACCGCCTCGGCGAGCTGGGCGGCGCCCCGGCCGCCGTCGGTGAAGTGCGTGCAGACCGCCGAATTGACGCCCATAGAAGAGGCTAGCTCCCTGATCGCGGCGTGCTCGGACGGGAAGTCGGTCGGCATGGAGTTGATCGCGACCACCGGCTCGACGCCGTGCGCCCTGACGTTCTCCAGCTGCTTGCGCAGGTTGGCGGCGCCGATCATGACGTCCTCGGGGTTCTCCGTGAGCATCGCCTCGGGCAGCGGGCGGCCCGCGACGACGCGGTACTTGCCGGAGTGCGACTTCAGAGCGCGAACGGTGGCGACCACCACGGCGGCGTCCGGCTTCAGGCCGGAGACCCGGCATTTGATATTGAAGAACCGCTCGGCGCCCATGTCCGCGCCGAACCCGGCTTCCGTCACAAGGAAGTCTCCGGTGTGGATACCGATCAGGTCGGCCACCACGCTTGAGTTGCCGTGCGCGATGTTGCCGAACGGTCCCGCGTGCACGAACACCGGAGTGTTCTCCAGCGTCTGGAGCAGGTTCGGCTTCAGCGCCTCCCGCATGATCACGGCCATCGCGCCCGCGGCCTTGAGCTGCTCGGCCGTCACCGGCTCGCCGGCCTTCGTGTAGCCGATCACGATCCGGCCCAGCCGGGCCCGCATGTCCTTCAGCGACCGAGACAGCGCGAGGACCGCCATCGCCTCGGACGCGGCGGTGATGTCGAAACCCGCCTGCCGCGGCACCCCGTCCCCGGCGGCGCCAAGGCCGATCACGATGTTGCGCAGCGCTCGGTCGTTGACGTCGAGCACCCGCTTCCAGGTGATCTGGTTCAGGTCGATACCAAGCTGGTTGCCCATGTACAGGTGGTTGTCCAGCATCGCGGCGAGCTGGTTGTGCGCCGCGGTGACCGCGTGCATGTCGCCGGTCAGGTGCAGGTTCAGCAGCTCGAACGGCACCGCCTGGCTGTAGCCGCCGCCGGCCGCGCCGCCTTTGATGCCGAACGTCGGGCCCATCGACGCCTGCCTGATCGAGATCGTGGCCCGCTTGCCGATGTGCTGGAACGCCTGGCCGAGACCGATCGTGGTGGTGGTCTTGCCCTCGCCGAGCGGGGTCGGCGTGATCGCGGTGACGACAACGTACTTGGCCGTGGGCTGGTCGGCGAGCTCTTCGACGGCCTTGAGGTCGATCTTGGCGACGTGCTCGCCGTGCAATTCGGTCAGCCACGGGGGGATGCCGACGTCCTCGGCGATCTCCGCGATAGGTTTTAGCGTGGCGTTCCTGGCGATCTCCAGGGCGCTGGGCATGGGCATCGCTAACCTCCGACCGCAGGAATGTCGCTCCTGAGGCGATTGTTGCTCAAGCACCAGGTCAGCAGTCCATGGGGCGGAAACCAAAAACGCCCACGGGAATTCTGCGCTCGCGGATATTGAATCTCCGCATTAAGTGACCGTTTGCGGGAAACCACTATTCGTTCTGAATATTATTATTAATTCCGCACAAAGGACATGGCATCGGGCCTGTCGCGGACGTCTTCGGGGGCGGTGGCCCGGGTGAACCGCAGGTGCAGCAGCGTGGCGTCGTCGCGGAAGTTGCCCTCCGTGTACCGCAGCAGGTCGGCTCGCAGCGCCTGGAGCAACGGCCAGCTATCGGCGGACAGTGCCGCGGCGCGTTCGGCGAGCGGGTACGGCCGGCCGGCCGGGTCGCGCGCGTCGGTGACCCCGTCGGTGTAGAGCAGCAGGCTGTCGCCGGGACTAGCGTGCAGCGGTTCGGTCCGGGCCTGGGCCCCGCCCGCCAGGTCGAACAGCCCGAGCGGCGGCGACGGCGGTACCGCGTCCAGCAGCGTGGCGCATCCGCCGCGCAGCCGCAGCGGCCGCGGGTGGCCGCAACAGACGATCTCGGCGGCGGTCGTGTCGTCCATCGGGACGCAGACGACCAGCGCCGTCACGAACTCTTCACCGCAGTCCCGCGCGGCGACGAACTCGTGCAGCCGCGTCGCGATCACGTGCGGCGGCGGGCACGGAGCCGGGCCGCCGGCGAGCGCGCGGAAGGCGCGGGTCACCGCGGCCGCGGTCTGCGCCGCCCGGGCGCCGTGGCCCATGACGTCGCCGATGAGCAGGCGGACAGCGCCCTGAGCTTCGACGGCGCAGGCGATATCGCCGCCGGAAGGGCACGTAGGTGCCGGAGCCGGGCAGGTGATCCACGAGAAGGCGCAGCGCATGTATCCACCGAGTGGTCGCAGAGTTACCGAGGGGAGTCGGCTGACACTTTACGGCAACCCGATAGCGGAAAGTGCTCAATCAACCGCGTGCTGCAACAACAATTTTTCTGAACGGACCGGGGTGACTGCTTGAGACGTACCGTTGCTGATGATTCGGGAAGAATCTGGCCGGGGCGGTTACGGCGGCGTGTTCGGTTAGGACCGGGACGGGCTGGCGGCCTGGGCGAATTCGATCAGCTCGTGCATGTTGCGGGCCGCCTCGAGGGCGGAGAGCCCGGAGACCGCGACGAGCAGCACCGCGGCGGCGAGCAGCAGCAGGCTCAGCCTGGGCGGCGGGCCGAGCAGCGCGGCGACACGCCGGGGCACCGGGCCGGCCCGGCGCAGGCTCGGCCGCCGGAAGCGGTGCCTACCGCGCTTGTTGGCGGCGTTGCCAGCCCCGGCGCCGGAGCCGGGCGGCGGGGCGTCCTCGGAGTCCACAGGGACCAGGCACAGCGCGGTGACCGGGCCGGTGCGCGCTGGCGGCGCGGCGGACGCGGCTATGGCGGCCCGCGCTATCGCGCGGGCGGTCAGCGGCCGGTCCCCGGTCGCCGCCGCGGCCCGCTCGTCGGCCCACCGCTCCACGGTGTACCCGACCTGGGCCGCGACCGGCCGCAGCAGCGGGTTGGCCGCGGAGGCCAGCCGCGCGGCGGACGTGAACAGGTAATGCGAACCGCCCGCGTGCGCGCGCTCGTGGGCGACCAGGACCTGGCGTTCCTGGGCGGTGAGGGCGTCCAGCATCCCCGTGGTGATGACGATCCGGCATGGCCAGCCGGGCAGCGTATAGGCGTCCGCGGCGCTGTCGTCGGTCACCACGACCTGACCCGAGCCGGGCAGGCGGCGCGCCTGGCGGCCGGCGTCGACGATCGCGGTGCCGCGCCACCACAGCGCGCGGCAGGCGGCGGCGGCGGCCGCGGCGAGCAGCGCGCCCGCGACGACCGCGACCGGCAGCGAGGCCGGGTCATCGCGGCTGACCACTTGGACGGACATGTTCCCGAGCGTGTCCACGAACGGCAGGCGGACGAGCGCGGTGAGCGCCAGCAGGCCGAGCACGGCGCTGCTCGCCACGGCCAGCGCCAGCGAACTTCCCGCGAGCAACCAGGTGGCCGCGACCGGCGGCAGCCGGTCGGCGAGCGGCCTGGCGACCAGCGCCGCCAGCACCGGGATCACGAGCGGAAGGTAGACCGCCAGGTGCATACCGTTCCTGCCCGCTACCCGCCGCCGCCGTGCGCGTCGCCGAGCATCTGGCGCAGCAGTTCTTCGTCCCGGTTGGACAGCCCCGACACGAACCGGGCGAGCACCGCCTCCCGGTCGGCCTCACCGTCCAGCACCCGTGCCATCCGGCGCGCCGCCAGCCCCGGCTCATCGGCGACCGGCGTGTACAGGAACGCCCGGCCCGCCTTGTGGCGCTCGAGCACTCCCTTCGCGTGCAGCCTGGACAGGATCGTCACCACCGTGGTGTAGGCGAGCGAGCCGCCGATCCGCTCGCGGACCTCGCCTGGAGACAGCGGGGATCCGGCGCCCTGCAGGACCGCGAGCACGGCTGCCTCGAGCTCGCCGGCCGCCCGGCGGCCTGCCGAGCCAGAACCTTCGGCTTCGTCACGCATCGCCGTGCATCCGCTCCTTCGCTTCCGCTAACATCTACGACTATGTAGAAATAATATCGTGCTGGGTGGTGAACCCGTCTAGCCAGTGTGCCACGCCATACCCCCCGGACGGGCTAGTCTGGTCCGTCGGCGGCACGTGAGGGCGGGCACGTGGACAGTCGAGGCGCGCTACTGCCCCGTTCGGAATGAGTGCTTAGGACCTCCGGCACAGCAGAAAGCCGGCTGGTTTTGGCCAACAGGGAGTGGAGCCTGACTGATGTCGCACCTCACTTACGCCCAGGCGGTTGTCACCGGCCTCATCCAGGGCGTAACGGAACTGTTCCCGGTCTCCAGCCTCGGGCATAACGTGCTGCTGCCCGCGCTGATCGGCGGACAGTGGGCGAAGGACCTGAGCGTGTCGGCGAAGGGCTCGCCGTACCTGGCGTTCATCGTCGGGCTGCACGTCGCGACCGCGCTCGCGATGATCCTTTACTTCTGGCGGGACTGGGTGCGGATCGTCCGCGGTTTCTTCTCCTCGCTGCGGCGGCGCGAGATCGTGACCGCCGACCAGCGGCTTGCCTGGATGATCGTGCTGGCGACCATCCCGGTGGGGATCGCGGGGGCGTTGCTGCAGAAGGTGTTCATCAGCGTGTTCGCCAGGCCGGAGCTGACCGCGCTCTTCCTCGCGGCTAACGGGTTGATCCTGCTGTATTCCGAACGGCAGCGGCGGGCACGGGCCGGGCGTGGCTCCGGCGCCCGCGCGGCGGAACCGGTCGCCGCGGCCGGACCTTCGCCGGGCGGCTATCAGGGATACCCGCACGGTGGGCACCCGGAGGGCGGCGGGTACTCGCAGGGCGGGTACTCGGAGGGCGGGTACTCGCAGCAGCCTCAGCAGCAGCAGTGGCAGGGGCCGTGGCACGAACAGGGGCAGGAACCGGACCCGGGGCAGGACCCGCGTTACGTACAGGACCCGCGGTACGGGCAGGACCCGCGGTACGGGCAGGACCCCTGGGCCACGCAGCCCGCGCAGGACCCCTGGGCCAGGCAGGATCCGTGGGCCGGTCAAGGGTCGGGGCAGGATCCGTGGGCCGGTCAAGGGTCGGGGCAGGCGCAGGAGCCGTGGGGCGGCGAGGCCACCCCGCAGGGCGTCGGCGGCGCCGACGGCGTCGGGGGCGCCGGGGGCGCCGGGGATCGGGCGGCGTGGCAGGCCGGGGCGCACCATGGGCACCGTGCGGACCCGCGGGCCGACCAGACGGATGCGGCCGTGGCCGCCGACCGGCGGCTGTCCGTGATGGGCTATGGGAGGGCGATCCTCGTCGGCTCCGCGCAGATCCTGGCGCTGCTGCCCGGCATCAGCCGGGACGGCATCGTCACCGTCGCGGGCATGGGGCGCGGGCTGAACCGTGAGGACGCGGTGCGGTTCTCCTTCCTGCTGTCCGCGCCGGTGATTCTCGCCGCCGGCCTGCTCAAGGCGCACGACCTCCTAGGCCCCGCAGGAAAGGGCATCCACGGCCCGGTTCTCGTCGGCAGCGTGCTGTCATTCGTTGGCGCCTACCTGTCGGTCCGGTTCCTGACCAGGTACTTCAGCGAGTCGCGATCGCTCAACCCGTTCGGCATCTACTGCCTGGTCGCGGGACTCCTGAGCTTCGCGTACCTGCTGATCAAGTAGCCCGGCCGCGCCAGGCAGCACGGGCAAGCGCCCTCGCTGGCGTTGGCCCCAGCAGATGAATGTCCTGTTCAGCTTGCTATTGGCAGTTGAATGTCCCATGGGTGTGGCTCTTTTGGAGTGAGCATCAGGCGGCGAGCGTGAGGCTGGTGTTGTAGCGGCTGAGGTGGTTGCGCTGGTGTTCTTGGCGGATGTGGTAGTCCCAGTAGGCGTCGAG
>Ga0210390_10000127_pt1 | contig 78071 bp, 67 predicted proteins | sample IncBWH11OmetaG_FD_161050 | JGI IMG/M metagenome (GOLD analysis project Ga0210390, IMG submission 161050) | Forest soil microbial communities from Barre Woods Harvard Forest LTER site, Petersham, Massachusetts, United States - Inc-BW-H-11-O ...
GGTCGAATCTCATCCTCTCGCATACCAAATGGAAGAGTTTGCCTACAACCTCCGCGAGCACATCCTGGCCTTGAATCTCGGCCGCTGGGATTACATGGCCAGCCTTATCCATTTTAATCTGCACGATCCCAGCTGGGTGCTCCCGGATCGCAATACGATCCCGCACGACGTTGCCTTCTTTCAGAATCTGCGCAACCTCATTCCGGAGATCTGCCACAAACACGGCTTGCTCGCAATCGGGGGCATGACAGCGCTCTTTCCCAGCCGGGAGCACGCCGAACTGAACGCGCGCGCGCTGGCGGCCTTAGAAAAAGACAAAAAGAACGAAGCGACGTCTTTGATGGACGGCGCCTGGACCGGGCATCCCGATCAGAACGAAATTGCTGTCAGCCAGTTTCCTGCGCCGAACCAGTTGCATGCGCGGCCCACGAATCATGATGCGCATCCCGACTTACGTGCCGTGCCAACAGGCGTCGGCGAACAAACTTTGAATGGCACGCGCACAGCCGTGCGCACCGTGATTCGCTATCGCCACGGCGTCCTCAGCGGCCGCGGAGCCAGCCTCCTCGACGGCTATAGGGAAGACCTGGCGACCGATCGCATTGACCGGCTGATGATCGCACAACGCATGCGCCATCGCCATGTAGCACACATAGTCGATGACAACGGCAATCTGGTCGTGCATACTCCCGAGCTTGTAACGCGGCTGTTTGATGAAGAACTGGCGCGTATCGTGCAGGAACTTCCGCCGAATACGCCCGCCGAGACTACCGAGCGATTTACTCAGGCGCGAGTCTTGAGCGAACGAATGATTACCACCAACGAGTTCAATCCGTCCTAGGCAGCGGAACGAACTCGCGCGCGAATAATGTCGTAGCAATTGAAGGGGTCTTGGGAATGGCACCTAATGGCAGCAGCGTAATTCAGGCAATGCTGAAACGTTTGGCGGAAGAAGAAGAACAAATCAAGAGAGAAAAGGCAGTGGGGTCAGTCGACGCAACAAAGCCGCTCGTGGCAAGAGCGGCCGCGTACTGAGGGTGTGAATCGACGGCAGCGGCCCTCGTGCCGTTCCGGCTCGGTCCAGGAGCGCTGGAGTCTCGCCTTAAGCGGCACTTCGCCGGCTCCGAAAGCGTTCACCGAGTGGAGCGACACGTGCTTGGGGAGCAGGAACATGGCGCTGTTCGTTCTGGTGGTAGTAGCAGTGGTGGTCGCGCAGACTTGGTTTGACTGGCGCGATGCGAAAAAAGGTTGGGTCTTGCCGGAGTGGGCTAAGGGGATGGCGCTCGCGGGAACGGTCGCCGCCTCGCTCACCGCCGCAGCCTCGTTTGCCTCTTCTTGGCTTCAGGATTCAGCCGGCAGTTCGCGCGACCTTTTCAACACACAAACGTTCTGGCCCGAGCTGGGTTTCCTGCTCTGCGCCATGGCCGTAATTATCATTGCCATCCGCAAAAAACGGCTGCGCCTGATGATGATCCTAACAGGTGTGCTCATCGTCGCCTTCTGGATCGGCATGACCATGTCATAGTCGCCACCTTAGCGCCGCGCCGCCTATTGTTGGGCCATGTGCGGCAACCTGCGTTTCTCGCTGTTTCGGAAGGCGCACTTGGGTTGTCCTGCCGTCTTCTCCAATCCCTCTCCCTCTTGTATTTCCCGCCTCCTCGTCTCTTTGCCTCCTCCGAAACCGCCATTCGCCGGTAGCCAGCCGCCACTCGCCGAAAACCGCGCGACGCGTCTAGCTGGACCCTCTATTCTCGCCCCATGAACGGCAACACAGTTCGGAACAAGGTTCGGGCCGGAGATAAGAATATGACAAACGCGAACAGGCAATCGTTGATGGCGGCAAGCGTTCAGGGCGTGCGATTCCCTGAGGCCGGAGCGACGTTTCTGATCCTGCTCGGCATCCTCTTTCAACTAGTCGAGCTTGGCTATGCCCATCTCGGGTTGGGCAACTTGTGGTTCTTTTCCATAATGTTCACGGACATTTGGAATATCCTCTCGATGCGGCTCAATATTCCGAACCTCGCTGACTTGCTGCGCTACTGGCCGCTGGTCCTGGTGGGTTTGGGACTTGCTATCTTGCTCGCGACGCACGAAAACCGCTCCTCTCGTGCGCGCAGAGGGAACCGGAATGGCGAATGACATTAAGCGGTTCAGCTGGAGCTTCACGTTCGGCGCGCTCATCGTCGCGGCCGGCGTCGTGCTCCTGCTTGATCAGCAGGGGCTGATCAACGCGGACCGCGTATTCGGCTATTTCTGGCCGGTCGTGTGCATCGTCGGCGGATCGCTAATGCTGATGGACTGCCGCGGGAGGGGCGGGCGCGGCATATGGGGCTTCGTGCTGGTTACCATCGGCATCGTGCTCGTCCTGGAAAATCTCGGTGTCGCGCACATCCGATTCGACGCTGTTTGGCCTCTGATCGTCATAGGTGTTGGGCTTTTGATGATTTGGCGAGCGATCGGCCCTGCTTACTCGGGAGCGCCAAGAAATTCATGGTGGGACTACCTGCGTTCGGGGGGCTCGGACGCTTCCAGTTCGGAATTCAATCACGTGGCCGTTTTCAGCGGTTTTAAGCGCCGCACTACCTCCAAGAACTTCAAAGGCGGAAAGATACTGGCCATATGCGGTGGCTTTCAGATTGACCTCAGGCAAGCCGACATCGAAGGCGACTCGGCGGCCATTGAGGCCATTTCCTTTATGGGCGGCGGCGAGATCAAAGTGCCGTACTCCTGGGATGTTTCTATGGAAGGAATCGGCTTCATGGGCGGATATGTCGACGAAACCGATCAGAGTCCACCGCCACCCGGCACGCCACGAAAACAATTGATCGTAAAGGGAGCTGCCGTCATGGGCGGCGTCGTCGTCAAGAACTGAAGCGCGAAAATGCACCCAATCCTCAGCAATTTCCGGCGCCTCCTAATTTACCTCCTTGCCTGGATTCCCATTACGGGGTTGCTGGCCTATCTCCTCACCGTTTTCCATGAGATTCGCGACGTCGAAGCGCTGGCTTTGGCCGTGCCGCTCTGCGTTCTCTACGCCTTCCTGTGCCTTTCCTCGTGGTACTCCTGTCGCGGCAATTCTCTCGAAAAGTACAGTCTCGGACGACTAGTGACCACGCATCTCACCGCTGCTCTGGTTGCCAGCGTAATCTGGGCGTTTGCGGCAGTGAGCCTCGCCAGCACGCTCTCCAAGTTGCCGTCGTTTCAAGGCCTAAGCCACCGCTTCCGGCCGGAAATTCCGGTGATGATTGTCACCGGTTTGTTGCTCTATTTGCTGTGGATCGCTCTGTACTACGTAATTATCGCTGTTGAGGCTTCACGCGAGGCCGAAGCCCGCGTGATGAAGGCCAGCGTCCTGGCGCGCGAGGCCGAATTGCGCGCGCTGAAAGCGCAGGTGAACCCGCACTTCCTTTTCAACAGCCTGAATTCCATCAGCGCGCTCACCAGTTCTGACGCATCGAAAGCTCGGGAAATGTGCATCCTGCTCGGCGACTTCCTGCGGCGCACACTCGGTCTGGGAGAAAAGGCTGCGATCCCGCTCGAAGAAGAGCTTTCGCTCATCCGCGCATTTCTGGCCGTCGAAAAGGTTCGTTTCGGTGCGCGCATTCAAATGGAAGAAAATATTGATAAGGCGGCCCTAAGCGTTCCCGTACCGCCGCTGCTTTTGCAACCGCTGGTCGAGAATGCCGTCGTACATGGAATCGCCAACCTGGTTGAAGGCGGATGGATACGCCTCAATGTCCGCTCGCAAAACGGCGACTTGGCAATTACGGTAGAAAATAGCTTTGACCCCGAAGCTCCTCCGCGCCGGAAAAGTGGTGTGGGCCTGGTTAACGTCCGCCAGCGCCTCCAGGCGCGTTACGGCAATCGCGCGAGTTTCGGCGTCCAGACCGAAGGCGACCGTTACCGCGTGGCACTTACACTTCCGGCAGAAAGCGAGGCGACACCGGCATGACCCGCGAACCCGCCAAGAAGATTCGGGCCGTCGTTGTTGACGACGAAGAGCTCGCACGCCAGGTCCTACGCGAATTCGCGGCCAGCCATCCCGAAATCGAAGTGATCGCTGAATGTGCCAACGGCTTCGAAGCCGTCAAGGTCGTCACCGAGCAAAAGCCCGACCTGATGTTTCTCGATATTCAAATGCCCAAGCTCGATGGCTTCGAAGTGCTCGAATTGATCGGCAACGAGACCGCGGTTGTTTTCGTTACAGCGTACGATAGTTATGCGATCAAAGCGTTCGAAGTGCACGCCGTAGACTACCTGCTAAAGCCTTTCGGTGCGGATCGCTTTGAAGCCGCACTCAAACGCGCGAAACAGCGCCTAGCAGGCAAGCTCCCGGAAACTACGCCGCCCGCGGCAGACCTGGCCGCAGCCGCCCGTCCGCCAGCGCAATATCTTGACCGCATCGCGGTCCGCGACGGCACGCGCGTGTTCATCATTCCCGTCGCCAAGCTCGATTACGCCGAAGCTCAAGATGACTACGTGGCTCTCGCGGCCGACGGCAAAAAGCACTTGAAGCAGCAGACGATTTCGAGCCTGGAATCCGCTCTCGATCCCTCCCGATTCATGCGCATCCACAGGTCCTACCTCGTCAATCTCGAGCGCGTCGCCAAAGTCGAGCCGTACGCCAAGGACAGCCACGTCGCGGTGCTCGCCAATGGAGCACAACTTCCCGTAAGTCGTGCCGGCTACGCACGCTTGCGAGCTTTTATCGATAAGTAGAGGCGCTCACAGCGTCGCCGCGTTTCATGTTGAGACTTGGCCGAGTTCCAGAACTTCTACTACTCCCATTCATGCTCTGTTAACCACCTATATATTGCGAGGGACTGCCCTTTGTAGTAGTGTCGCCGCCATGCCCCGCCCCAACACGCGACGGTCCCCCCGGCATGGCGTTAAGGGCACTCAAAGGAGAGGTAGGAAAATGGCATCCCCGGCGGACGCAAAAGTCCCCAACTCATCCGGCAAAGAGAACGCGGAAGGCGCCAACGTAGACAAGATACGCGACATATTGTTCGGGTCGCAGATGCGCGATTACGAGAAGCGCTTTACTCGTTTGGAAGACACCGTAACCAAAGCGGTTGAAACCCTGCGCGAGGACATGACCAAGCGCCTCGACACCTTGAGCAATTACATGAAGGAAGAAGTGGACTCGCTCAGCCAGCGCCTGAAGGCCGAGAAGTCCGAGCGCACCGAAGGCCTCAAGGAAATCTCGCGCGAAATCAAGGACAGTGCCAAGGTCATTGAGAAAAAGCTGTCGCAGCTCGAGGAGCAAATGGCGGACGGCCACAGCGAATTGCGCACCAAAATGCTGGAGCACTCCAAATCCGTCTCCGCCGAAATTGACAAGCTGCGCCGCGACACCACCGCTGCGTTGAATCGCGAAGTCGAAGTTCTGCGCGATGAAAAAACCGATCGCGCCGGCCTCGCCGACTTGTTCAACGAATTCTCCCTGCGCCTCAAAAATAAATTCGAGCTGCCGGAAGAATAGCCAGCGAGTGAATAAGGAATCGTGGAATTCAGCGGGAGGCGTGCCATGAACCCGCCAGCCCGAGACCTTCATCCTTCCAACATGGCCGAGCAAGCGCAACGCCGCGCCCCTGTGGCGCAGGCCCAGGAAAAACCGACGGACAATAACCACGCCTACGAAGAACTGCGCGAACTGATCGTCAAGCCCGAACAGGAAGGCATCGCGGCGATTCAGGACCGCCTGGAAAACCTTGAAAGACGCACGCAGGACGTCAGTTCCGTGGTCGCGGAAGCGATTCAGATGCGCCGCGAAAAGGGAGATGACGAAGCTCTCGCCGACGCGCTCGCTCCCACGATTCAGGAAACTCTTCGCGAATCCGTCCGTCGCGATCCGCAAGTTCTGGCCGATGCGTTGTTCCCCGTCATGGGACCAGCTATTCGCAAATCCATCAGCGAAGCTCTGCGTTCTATGCTCGAATCATTCAATGAAGCCCTCGAGCACAGCCTCTCCTGGCAAGGTCTGAAGTGGCGCATCGAATCCTTCCGCACCGGCAAGCCTTTCGCGGAAATCGTGCTGATGCACAGTTTGGTTTATCGTGTTGAACAGGTTTTCCTGATTCATCGCGAGACTGGCTTGGTGCTCAGCCACGTCGTCGCTCCCACTGCCGCCACGCAGGATGCGGACATGGTCGCGGGCCTGCTTTCGGCGATACAGCAATTCGCGCGCGACTCCTTCACGCCCGAAAAGACCGAAGCTTTGGGGAACATGACGTTCGAAGAGCTGCAAATTCGCGTGGTCACCGGACCCGGTGCCGTGATCGCCGCGGCCATCCGCGGCCACGCGCCCGAAAGCTACAGCATCGCGATGGACGAAACGCTCGAAGACATCCAGCGCTTCTACAGTTCCGCCTTGGCCAATTTCAAAGGTGATGCCGCCCCTTTTCGATCTGCCGAAGATCGCATCGCGCGACTGCTCGAAACGCAGTATCGCGAGAAGCCCGTGGAAAAGAAAAAACCGCGCGCTGCGATCATTGCCGGGGCTGTCGCGTTAGTGCTTCTACTGGCTTGGGGAGGTTACTCAACTTACTTGCTGTGGGAATGGTCGCGTTTCCTGCATGCGCTGCGCCAGCAACCGGGCATCGTCGTGGTTTCTTACACGAAGGACGGCCGGACATTTCACATCCAGGGATTTCGCGACCCGCTGGCTGAGGATCCAAGAAAACTCATCTCGCAGGCAGGCCTCGATCCAAATTTTGCCGAGCTACAATTGGCCCCGTATTATTCGCTGGATGATGCAATGGTGGCGAAACGCGCCAAGGCACTTCTGCATCCGCCTGCATCCGTAAAACTCAATGCGAAAGACGGTGAGCTTGATGCTGCGGGCGCTGCTCCGCAACAATGGATCACGCAGTTCGAAGAAAGAGCTCCCTGGATTGCCGGCGTCAGCAAACTCGATGAATCTCAGTTGCAAAATTCCACCGTGCAGGAATTGAACGCCCAGAAGAATGCCATTGAATCAACGGTACTGCTTTTCCCTCTGGGCCGCGCGGAACTCGAACCCGGACAAGAAAGCAATCTTGCGCAAGTGGAAAAAAATATTCGTGAGCTGGTGGCGCAGGCCACGCGTCTGCACGAAGCCGTTGACGTTGACCTGGTTGGCCATACCGATACCACGGGCGTTGAGGCCACGAATCTTCCGCTCAGTCAGCAGCGCGCCGACCAGATTCGCGGCAGCCTGCTGCGCAACGGCGTTAAAGCCGTCAACTTACGTCCACACGGCGTAGGCACCACCGAACCCTTGCGCAGCGAAGATACCGAAGACGGCCGGCAGCTCAACCGCAGCGTCACCTTCAAGGTCTATTTCTCGGCCGCCTCGGCCGGCGCCGCTTCCGGCGCTGCCCCCGCATACTGAGCGGACATCGCCATGCTCCAGAAGAAAGTCTGCATGCTGGGTTCTTTCTCTGTCGGGAAGACTAGTCTCGTGCGGCGTTTCGTCGAAAGCATTTTCGATGAAACGTACCACACCACCATCGGCGTCAAAGTGGACAAGAAAATCGTGAACGTGAACGGCGAAGACATCACACTGATGCTTTGGGACATCTACGGAGAAGATGCTTATCAAAAAATGCGCATGTCTTACCTGCGCGGCATGGCCGGCTATCTGCTTGTTGTTGACGGCACGCGCAAGCAAACGTTGACCGATGCGTTGTCGCTGCACGAGCGTATCGTGCAAGAAATCGGGAAGCTTCCCGCCGTGCTGGTTCTCAACAAAGACGATCTCGTCGATCAATGGGAAATCGACTCTGTTCAAGAATCCAAACTAACCGAAAATGGCTGGACCGCGCAGCACACCAGCGCGAAAACTGGCGACGCCGTCGAGAAGGTATTTCTGCACCTCGCGCAAGCAATGCTGGCTGGTTAAATGCACTCGAACTCCATTTTTGAATCGTTTTTCGCGGCGCAAGGCTACGCGCTTTTTGAATATCTTGGCGAAGGCAACTTCCGGCTGGTCGGCAGCTGGCCGGCGTGGTGCGAAGACATCTGGGGCGCGCGGCCCGTCGGTGAACGAATTATTCGGTGGGGCGATAAATCTCCCTTCCTCGACAATTTCATTTTTGAAGCTGGGGAATTCTGGAATTCCCAGTCCCCAGGATCACTCGATTCCGGCAATTGGATCGAGCGTGGCAACTCCGCGAAAGAAACACCCCTTGAAGCCTCCGCGTACCTGCTCGATGGAAAACAGATATTGATCGTTCGCAATCTTTCGGAGACATTTGCTCGGCAGCAGGCGTGGTTCCAGACCGCCCGCGATTCCCTTCTCCAGCACGAAAAGCTCATCAAAGAAATTCAGAAGAAAGAAATCTTGCTGCACTGCATTGTTCACGATCTCACGCAGCCGCTCAGCGCGATGAATGGCGTGTTCCATCTTCTGGAACGAGAGTCTCTGCCCGCTGCGCTGAAGAAATATGTCAAGGCCGGCGAGCGCGAATCTGAGCGCCAGGAACTGATGATTCGCGGCATCCTCGAAGCATTTTCCAGCGACCTCGCCACCCAGCAAGCGAAGGATGACACCGCGACCGTGGTTCCGGACCTGCTCGCGTGTGCGAAGCAGGCGATTGAGGAATGTTCCACCGCCTTCGGTGAGCGCGGCATTCATTTGCGGCTCGGTCCGCGCACGGATGCGTCTCTTGATTGGCACGTCGTAGGCGACGCTTCACGCCTCGACCGCATCTTCGGCAATTTGCTCGAAAATGCCATGCGTTACACACCGAAAGCGTCGACCGTCACCGTCGGCCTGGAAGATCAAAGCGATTTCGTGCTTGCATTTGTGGACGACGAAGGCCCCGGACTACCGCAAGGTCAGCCCGTGGATCAGCTTTTTGCGTTGTTTTCCAAAGGCAAGACCCATGCGGGAAAGGCCGGCCTCGGTCTTTATTTCTGCAAGATCACCGTCGAACGCTGGGGCGGCACGATCGGCGCGCGGACCCGCGAGCAGGGTGGCTCGCGATTCTGGTTTCGTCTCCCTCGCGTCGCGAAGATGCCGGCACTTGAAACCGTCGCCGCGCCAGCCGAAAAGTCCTCTCGAAAAGAAAAGTCAGGCGAGAGAAGCAAGGCCGAAAAACCCCTCCACATCCTCGTTGCAGACGATGCTGACCTCAATCGCGATCTTGTTATCGAACTACTGCATAAACGCGGACATTCCGCTGAGGGCGTGGGCGACGGCCGAGCGGCACTCACCGCACTCGATCGCCACAATTTCGACATTGTCCTGATGGACGAGGAAATGCCGCACATGACCGGATTGCAAGCAACCAGCGCAATCCGTCAACGAGAAGCCTCCTCGAGAAACCATCAGATAATCATCGGACTCAGCGGCCATGCCAGCGAAGAAGACGAAGCTCGATTCCGAAGCGCCGGCATGGACGCCTACCTTGCGAAGCCGGTGCACATGGACAAGTTATATGAAGTAGTTGAGTCGGCAGCGCAGAACCGAAGAAAAACAGCTGAAGCAGGAGCTGCGACGCAACCTCAACAACCAGCGCAGGCCGCCCCAAACGCGCAACATTCGTTGTCGGCGCAACCCGCACTCACCGACACCGTAGCGGATTCAGATGATGTTGCTGCGCACCTCCAGCGCACCACCGGCGGAAACGAAAAGCTCATCCGCTCGCTAGCCAAAACCTTTCTAGCGGATGCGCCCAAGACGCTCACGCTGATTCGCACAGCCGTCACAAAGAAAGATGCTGTCAAACTGGCCAGAGCTGCGCACCTGCTGAAAGGCTCCATCGCGGTCTTCGGGGTATCCAAAGCAGTAGCTGCTGCGCGCAACCTCGAAGCGATCGGCCGCACTGGCAATCTAGCCGAAGCCGCCGGCGCGTTACAATCTCTTGAGTCCGAATTCGCGCTCCTGCAACAAGAACTTCGCACCATCCAATCGCCGCCAGAATTAAAGGCCAAACGAAAATCAAAACCGCGAGCCCAAGTCCGCGCGCGGTCACGCCCGGACCTTTGAATAGCCGCATTCTGGACACGCCCGGACCAAGTTGGCTGTTTGACTTTCGCTTTTTGTTCGCCTACACTTATTCTTGCCTGAAACCATCAGGGCGGGTGCCGCCGCTGTCCCATTGCCTTTCAGGGTGATCGCAAGTGATCGCCCGGCTCTCCCGGACCGCGGCGTACCCGCTCGATAGCGAGCGAGTGAGTGCCCTGGAAGTCCTCCGCTCCCAGCGTTTACCTGATCTCGTCGAGCGTCCTGCAGTACATGCCCCACGATTCTTGTCGCCTACCCTCCTAGTGTGGACCACCAAATCAGCGCAATGAAGAGGATCTGCATCGCCGTGCGCGGGACGAGCGGGGTGGCTTGTCTTCCGCCTACGGTAAGCTTCTCGCGGGCGGCTTTCACATTCGCCGGGAAAACAGCGATAAGGAATAGGATGAGGCAGACGCCCGCTAGCACCCGCGTTCGCGGCATCAGCATGCCGATTGCGCCAGCGATCTCGCACACCCCGGTGAGGTAGATGATGGCCATGGCATTGCCGAAGGCGTTCGGGACCATGCGAGCCATTTCGTCACGACCTCGACGCGTGAAGTGTAAGACCCCCACGAAGAGGAACATCACCGCCAAGGCCCAGCGCGTGGACGCGACCCAGGAAGCCAGCGCCGTTACCCCGAGCGCGCCAGCAGCACGAAACAGCAGCAGTGAAACAACAAGTACGCCGACGACAATCATGTGCCGGATTGTAACTCAACAGTCCAACGAAGCATTCACCGCTGCTCATCTCAGGTCGAAATGCCTGCTACGGTTATCGCCAAACACAGCATTGTGCCGTTGCTTTCTGAATGGAGTCAGCACCCGCTGAAACACTCGGCTTCTGCTGACTAAACGAGCAACCGCGCTGCACGCACGCTTGCTGCTCGGGCCACGTGGCGTGATACTCGGAACCATGACACGTCGGGCTGGACTCGTAGGCGGACTCGTTGTGCTCGCAGCGTTGTTCTCCGCAGCGGGAGCGCACGCGGACGAAATCAAGCTGAAGGACGGCACGAAGATCGTCGGCACAATTGTCGGGTTCGAGGACAACTCCTTCAAGGTGAAGACCAGCTACGGGTTCGCCGTGGTGCAGAAAGATCAGGTCCTTTCCATCGTCGTCAGCGACGGCGCGAAGAAGGCCGATACTGTGGCAAAGCCCAACGCCGCCACGCCGACCGCTGCGGCTGCCGCTTCATCAGCACCGCCGCCTGTGAAACCCGACAAGACCGAGCACGCTGCGGCCACGCCTGCGCCAAAGGCGTCCGACGCGAATTCGGCAGCAAATGTCATCGTCGAGTATCCGCACACTGATACGCCGACCCCTTCGGCCAAGAGCGACGCACCGGCAACACCGAAAAGCGATTCGCAGCCCGACGTGGCCACGGTCGCAGCGCCGCCGAAGCCAGCTGCGCCGGAACCAATGCATGAGGAAGTCAGCGGGAATACCTACACGAACGACACATACGGTTTTCGCATGTACAAACCGCCGACCTGGAAAGTGATCGAAGGTGCGCGCAAGATTCTTCCGGGCGCGATTACCGCGATGGGAACGGACGATCAGACGACCTATCTGCTAATTGGGCAAGAGACCGGAGGCAAGTCGCTTGCGAGCGTGATGGATGTCGCGGACAAGCGATTGCACGATGTGATGGAGAACTTCCGTCCGCTGGAGGAGAAGCGCGTCACGATTTCCGGCGTCACCGCAATCGAGCGGCGGTTTCGCGGGAGCGTGGACCAGAAAGATTGGTCCGGAGTGGTCGCTTACATTCCGCGTGGGGCAAGTGTGTATACGATCTTTGGGATGACGCTGGCGGACACCGATTTGGTGCAGATTCAGGAGAACGTGATTTCCCGCGCGATCACCAGCCTGCAGTTCACCAAGTAGTAGCGGATCTTTTTGGAGGGCGGCGGCTTGCCGCCGGTTTCTCCCAAGGTCGACACCGGCAATAATGCGCACCCGGCGAGGCTTGCCTCGCCGGGTGCATCGTGGCTCCGCGGCGCGTTCTTTGTTTGAGCTTAGTCCGCAAGGCGGCGGCAAGCCGCCGCATTCCACGATGTGCGTGCCTGCCTTGAAAGCGCGATCGGCGCGACAGCCGTCGAGCACTGCAATTTACGACTCTTCGGCAACTGCCGAATTCCTGCCTCAGAATTTCGTAACTTCGCTGAAGTGGAAGTCGCGGATTTTCATTGGTGGGACTACCATTTCGAATGATTCTTCGCCTGTGGCGCGCACGGCGGGGCCCAGCATCTCGACTTTGGCTAGGGTTTCGATGATGCCTTGATTGAAGCGGAAGTTGCGGATGCCGCCGGTGACGCGGCCGTTTTCGACGAGAAACGTGCCGTCACGGGTCATGCCCGTTAGGACTTTTTCGTAGGGCTCTACCTCGCGGATATACCAGAAGCGAGTCACTAGTATGCCGCGCTCGGTGGAACGAATCATGTCGTCCACGGATTTATCGCCGCCACCGAAGACCAGATTCATGGGCGCTTCGCCATATTCATTGGGCAGAGTGAAGCCGTGGCCCGTTGGCTTGGCTTTCATTTTTTTCGCGGTGGCGCGCCCATAAACCAAATTCTTCGGGACGCCGCGATCCACAAGCAGCACTTTCTGCCTGGGGAATCCCTCGCCGTCCCACGGCGCTCCCACTTGCAGCGGATGATAGACGTCGTCCCACAGCGTGACGTTCTCGCCAAAAATCTTTTTGCCCATGCGGTCATTAAAACAGGAACGCTTGTCGAGCACGGCGGTTCCGGCGAAGTCGTAGAAAATGAAGCCGACGAAATCGAGAACAGCAGCGGGCTCGAGAATGGCGGTGTAGCGGCCGGGCTCAAGCTCCCGCGGCTTGCGGGATCCAGCGGCTTTCTCGCTGGCGCTTTCGAACAATGCGTCCGAGTCGATGTTCAGGATGTCCGGCGAATTGGATTTGGCCCAGCCGGAGGAATTCTCCTCGAGGATCGTAACGGAAAATTCGGCGCGGGTGTGGTCGTGCCGCGCGGAAAGCCCCTTCGAATTCATAAGCAAATTGCGAACGAAGCCCGTGGTGAAAATGCCGGCGGCGGTTTGCTTTCCTTCTTCCGCCATGTTGCAGACGCGCGTAACGGCGCGCGCGCGGTCCTGCGGGGTGGCCGAAACCGTCGAAGCAAAGTAGTGCGAAACTTTCTGGTATTTCTGCGGCCCCAGCATGGGCAGCAGATCGGGATTTTCCGGCTGGTTGCGCGCGAGGCTCATCGCTGCAGCGACGACTCGCCGGAGCGATTCTTCGTCGGTTTTGTTGGTGGTGGCGCGGGCGGTGCGGCCATCCACGACAGCACGCACGGAAATGCCGAGGGTGTGTTCCGAGACGTTCTGATGGATCGTGTTATTGGCGAAGCGCGTGAGCGCGTCAACGGTTGAGTCAATTTCAACTTCGGTTTCGTCGGCCTCGCTTAATTTCAGGATGCGTTCGGCGATGTGTTCGAGGTCTGACGCTGAGTAGCGTGCGACGGAGAGATAATTTGCGGAATTCACTCGCGAAGCACGTCGCGAGCTCTTGCGGCGGCGCGACTGCGATGCCGATTTTTTCTTCGCGGCCATTTATTTGGAGAATGCCACTCCCACTTTTACGTTGCGGAAGCGCGCGGGCGATGCGCCATGGCCTGTGCCCATTGTCTGCATCGGCTGCCCTTTGCCGCAGTTGGGCGTGCCCCACAGCGTCCAGTAGTCGCGCGAACAGATGGCGTCGCAACTGTTCCAGAACTCAGTGGTGATGCCGCTATAGCTGGGATTTTTGATCATGCGACCCTTCTTGCCGCCTTTGATTTCCCAGCCAATTTCCGTGGAAAACTGAAAATGATAGCGGCGGTCGTCAATGGACCACGAACGGTTGGTCTCCATCAGAATGGCGTCGTCGGTATCGGCAATCAGGTCGTCGTAATTCCAGCTGCCGGGATTGATGCTGATATTGGTCATGCGAATCATGGGCAGGCGGTTCCAAGATTCGGTGCGCATGGTGCCGTTCGAGCGGGTTTCACCTATTGCGGACGCAAGTTCGCGATTGCTGAGATAGCCGGTGAAGAGGCCGTCGGTAATGATGGGCGTTGATTGCGCGGGCACGCCTTCGTCATCGTAAGCGAACGTGCCAAGGCCGGGACCATGATCGAGCCGTGCATCGGCGACTACGTTCACAATGTCTGAGCCATACTTCAGTTTGCGCAGTTTATCCACGGTGAGGAAGCTCATTCCGGCAAAATTGGCTTCCTGGCCGAGAACGCGATCGAGTTCGATGGGATGGCCGATGGATTCGTGAATCTGCAGGCCGAGCTGCGAGCCACCAAGGATAATTGTTTTTGTGCCTTCCGGGCACTGTGCGGCCGAGTGCAGCGCGACTGCCTCTTCCCCGACGCGTTGCGCGTTGCCGACCAGATCGAATGATTCGATCAGCTCGTAGCCTTGCAGCGAGTGTTGTCCGCCAAAACTATTGGGATAAGAGCGTTTCTGAATTTCACTGCCTGCAAAACTGGTCGCGATGATGCCGCCGCCCGCATGCATTTTCACTTGATGAATCACCGAGCCGATGCTCGAAACGAAGAGTTGGTCAATTCGTTTGAAAGACATCGAGCCTTCGGCGAGCGTTACGCCTTTCACCGCTAACATTTGCTTGTCCGCAGCAATCAGCAAATCAATCTGGCGCTCGACCGGAATACGGAACGGATCCTTCAGGAACGGATTTTGCCAGGTATCGACGTAGGCTTTTTCGGGGGCGAGAGCGACATTCTCACGTTTCGCGAGGGCGGACGCTTTGGCGATGGCTACGGCTTCGGCGGCACAAGCCTGGACTCCTTCGCGAGTGAGGCGGTCGGTAGAGGCGAAGCCCCAGGCGCCGCTCGCGATCACACGGATACCGATGCCCAGGGTTTCCGATTCGACGAGAGTGCCGACTTCGCCGTTTTTTGTGCCGAGCTCGCGCTGGCGGATGTCCATCACGCGCGCGTCGGCGTAGGTGGCGCCGCGGCGCTTGGCGGTTTCGAGTGCCCAGTGGGCCCAGTCTTGCATCATGCGCGGGGGTTCCGGTCGTCGAAGGTGAGATCGGATGGGAGGACCGGTCGCGTTAGGTTTGCGAGGGCGGAACCGCGTGAAAGTTGGCGATTGAGGAGGGTCGCGGTGGTTTGTTTTGTGTGAGTTACGCGCGTTTCTAATCGCCTCGGCTGGCGATTGAAAATCGCGTAAGCGGGGTGGTCATTTGTATCGAATAGAAATTGGTTTGCGCGGTTAGCGCGGCGGGCGCGGATGTGATTTGTCGTCTCGTCCGGTTTGTGCTGGCCGCAATCGCGCGAAAAAATCATCCGACTATCTTAGAGAGGGAGCGGTGAGAATGCAAATCGGGCGTGTGTACATGGACCGGGCTGGGGAAGGGTTGCGCAAAGGCAAAGGATTTAACACATCAGAGGTTGGAAAAGATGAGGGCACGGAGACGCTCGGGCCGCATCCGGGACTTGAGCGTAAGGGCAACGGTGATGGCGCGCGATGCAAAAGATTTAACGCATCAGAGGTCGCGGTGCAGAGTTCGCAGAGAAAAACTGACTAGGACAGTCCGATGGCTGCGAGTACCCAAACGAGAGAGATTCTTCGCTTTGCTGAGAATGACGGCTTAACGGCAACGCCGACTGCAAAACCAACACCAACGCCAGCGGCCACACCAACCTGCCCAGTAACGCCAGCGCCAACGGCGAAGAGCCGGCGGGACGCCGACGCCACGAATTCAACGGCGACTTCGGCCATAGCAAAACTGGGCGAGGCAAGCCTCGCCTGAATTGATTGCTGGCGCGGGTTTCCTTTGCGAAGGCGGCGGCAAGCCGCCGCACCCCCAGAATGAACCAGCCGTTGTTCGATCACGCCTAACGGGAGCGGCCGAGGATAATGTGACGACTATGTGCCTTCGGACCAGCTGGCTAGGTAGTGCTCTTGGTCGGCTGTTAGCTTGTCTACTTGGACGCCCATGGATTCTAGTTTCAGCTTGGCGATTTGCCGGTCGATGGGCTCAGGGACGGCGTAGACCTGGGCTTTCAGTTCTTTGGCGTTCTTGACCATGTATTCGGAAGCCAGAGCCTGGTTGGCAAAGCTCATATCCATCACCACTGCTGGATGGCCTTCGGCGGCGGCCAGGTTGATCAGGCGACCCTCGCCGAGAAGATAGAGTTTGCGGCCGTCTTTCATCACGTATTCGTCGACGAAGGGGCGTGCGATTTTCTTCGAGCTGGCCAGCTTTTCGAGCGCGGGAATGTCAATTTCGACGTTGAAGTGGCCGGAATTGCAGACGACCGCGCCATCTTTCATTTTCTCGAAATGCTCGTGGGCGATTACGGACTTGTTGCCGGTGACGGTGACGAAAATTTCGCCGATCCTCGCGGCTTCGGCCATGGGCATCACGCGGAAGCCGTCCATGATGGCTTCGAGCGCGCGCGTGGGATTGATTTCGGTGACGATTACGTCGGCTCCAAGGCCCTTGGCGCGCATCGCGACGCCGCGTCCACACCAGCCGTAGCCGGCGACGACGACTTTCATTCCCGCGATCAGCATGTTGGTGGCGCGGATGATGCCGTCGATCGTCGATTGGCCCGTGCCGTAGCGATTGTCGAAGAGGTGCTTGGTGAGCGCATCGTTCACGGCAATGACGGGATATTTCAGCGTGCCGTCTTTGGCCATGGCGCGCAGACGAATGACGCCGGTGGTGGTTTCTTCGGTGCCGCCGATGACGTTCGGCACCAACTGCGGATGCTTGGTGAGCAGCTGAGTTACGAGGTCCGCTCCGTCGTCCATGGTGATCTGCGGTTTGTGGTCAATCGCGGCGGCGATATGCGCGTAGTAGGTGGCGTTATCTTCGCCCTTAATGGCGTAGGTCGGGATGCCGTAGTCTTTCACCAGAGATGCGGCGACTTCGTCCTGCGTGGAAAGCGGATTCGAGCCGCAGAGAACCAGGTCGGCGCCGCCGTCACGCAGAGTGATGGCGAGGTTCGCCGTCTCGCTGGTGACGTGCAGGCAAGCGGACATGCGAATGCCCTTGAGCGGCTGATCTTTGATGAATTGCTTGCGGATTAATTGCAGGACGGGCATCTGCTGATTGGCCCATTCGATCTTGCGTTTGCCTTTTTCGGCGAGGGCAATGTCTTTCACGTCACCGGCTAGCTTGGTTGCTGTTTCCACTGGGGAACTCCCTTTAGATTTAGAGTGCGAAAGCTAAGGCGAAATCTTTTTTGCCGCAGAGACGCAGAGAACGCAGAGAAAACCTGCGGCGACGGGGCCGGCGCTACGAAGGGCTGGTCTGAGACCCGCCCCTACAAATTCAACGGCAAAAGCGAGAAAAAGCAGCGGCAGGCCGCCGCAGTCCAAGATTAACTGCGAGAGACCGCCACAGCGCCGCGGCTGCCCGCTTCCTTGCGGATGGCTTCGGCTTTGTCTGTGCGTTCCCAGGTGAAGCCCGGGCCGGTTCGACCGAAGTGGCCGTACGTGGCTGTGGGGGCGTAAATCGGACGGCGCAGATCGAGCGTCTCAATGATGCCCTTCGGCGTTAACTTGAAGAAGCCGCGAATCAGCTCGGTGATCTGGGAATTCGGGATTGTGCCGGTGCCGAAGGTATCGGCCATTACGGAAACAGGCTCGGCAACGCCGATGGCGTAGGCGAGTTGAACTTCGACCTTGGTGGCCAAACCGGCCGCGACGATATTCTTCGCGACGTAGCGTGCCATGTAGCACGCGGAGCGGTCCACCTTCGTTGGATCTTTTCCTGAGAGCGCGCCGCCGCCGTGACGGCTGTAGCCGCCGTAGGTGTCCACGATGATTTTGCGTCCGGTGAGGCCGCAATCGCCCATGGGGCCGCCGGTGACGAATCGACCGGTCGGATTGATGTGGTACTTGGTTTTCTTGTCCACCATCTCGGCGGGCAGAACGGGCTTGATGACTTCGTTGAGCACGGCTTCATGCAGATCGCCGGTCGAAACTTTTTCGCTGTGCTGCGTGGAGATAACCACGCAATCAATGCGGGCGGGACGTCCATCAACGTATTCAATTGTTACTTGGGATTTTCCGTCAGGCCGGAGGAAATCAGCGATGCCCTTCTTGCGGACTTCAGCGAGCTTGTGCGTGAGGCTGTGCGCGAGTTGGATAGGCATGGGCATCAACTCGGGAGTCTCGTCGCAGGCGAAGCCGAACATCAACCCCTGATCGCCCGCGCCGCCGGTATCCACGCCCATGGCGATGTCCGGAGATTGCTTGTTGATCGTGCAGATCACGCCGCAGGTTTCGGCGTCGAAGCCGTATTTGGCGCGGGTGTAGCCGACGCCTTTGATGACGTCGCGGGCCAGCTCAGCGAACGGAACATAGGTGGAGGTGGTAATTTCCCCGGCGACCACGACGAGGCCGGTGGTGACCAGCGTTTCACAGGCTACGCGGCCGGTGGGATCGTCCTTCATGACGGCGTCGAGGATGGCGTCGGAAATCTGGTCGGCGATTTTGTCGGGGTGACCCTCGGTCACAGACTCCGAGGTAAACAGGAACTTCTCATCGGCGTGTGCCAAAACAGTATCCTCCAAGCGGATGTAGGGCAAATCAAGGGCCTAAGCTGGGTTGGTGGCCAAATTCAAAAACAAAAGGCTAGCATGTGGCCCTAGGCCTGTCAATTTTATGCAGCGAAAGGCCTTAAATTGAGGCTGAATGGCCAGATGGAACCGTGGAAATGGCTTTAGCGGCGTACTTAGGACGACGGCGCGGCCGGCGGGAACTGTGGTTCCGGAAAAACGACGCTTGGTTGCACGCTGGATGGCGGTTACGCCATGTCCCGGCGATAGAGCAGATACGCGCGAATGAACGGGTCTAGATCGCCATCCAGGACCTTCTGGACGTCTCCGCGCTCGACCTTGGTGCGGTGGTCTTTGATCAGCTGGTACGGCTGCATGGTGTAGGACCGGATTTGGCTGCCGAAGCTGATTTCGGGCTTGGAGGCGTCGAGCTTGTTGAGGGCGTCGCGTCGCTTTTCGAGTTCGAGTTCGTAGAGTTGGGAGCGCAGGACTTTCATAGCGATTTCGCGGTTCTTGTGCTGGCTGCGTTCGTTCTGGCATTGGACGACGATGCCGGATGGAAGGTGCGTGATGCGGACGGCCGACTCGACTTTGTTGACGTTCTGGCCGCCGTGGCCGCCGGCGCGGAAGGTGTCGATGCGCAGGTCGTCGGGCTTGACGTTGATTTCGATGCGATCGTCAATTTCGGGAATTACAAATACCGACGCGAAACTGGTGTGGCGTCGCGCGGCCTGATCGAAGGGCGAAATGCGCACGAGGCGATGCACGCCGCTTTCGCCGGAAAGCATGCCGTAGGCGTTTTCGCCTTCGATCTGCACTGTGGCGGATTTGATGCCCGCTTCTTCGCCCGGAGTGGAATCGATGATCGTGGCGCGAAAGCCTTTTTGCTCAGCCCAGCGCAGGTACATGCGCAAGAGCATCTCGGCCCAGTCTTGCGATTCGGTGCCGCCGGCGCCGGGTTTCACGGTGACGATGGCGTTGAGGCGATCGTTTTCGCCGGCCAGGAGCGTTTTGGTTTCGAGCTCGGAGAGATAGGTGTCCGTTGAGGCTAGTTCCTTGGCCACGTCTTCTAAGAGCGAATCGCGCTGGGCGTCGTCTTTTTCCTCTTGCGCCAGGCCGAAGTAGGTTTCGATGTCGCTCTTCTTACGTTCGAGGGCGGATTCGGCGTTTACGCGGTCTTCGACCTGTTTGCGCTCTTGCAGAGTTTCCTGCGCCTTGGCTTGATCCTGCCAGAAATTCGGGTCGCTGGTTTTTGCTTCTAGCGCGTCGAGCTGTTTGCGTGCGGATTCGGCGTCAAAGAAAGCTCCGCACAAGCTGGATGCGTTTATTCAGCTCGGCGAAGCGTTGCTGGAGGTCTTCGATGTGTTCAGCCATTTGGTCGTTACATTTTAATTGATTTTTCGTTGGGTGTCATTGCGAGGGAATGCAGAGGTGACGGCAGGTCCGGTCCGATGACACGAACACCACGTCAAAACGGGGCGCAGCAAGCAGCGCCCCTACGGCTGCAAAAAGCTGGTTGGGTTCGATCGATCCAGGCGAGGCGCGCCTCGCCTGGATCGACTGTGCTGCGGTTTAGTTTGTCACGACGGAGGCGAGCCTCCGCACTCCAAGAAATGCCACCTGGCGCTACGATGCGGTTCGTTTCGCTAAGGCGATACCGATCAGCAGCACGGCTACTATGATGCATAGCCAGGAGAACCAGTCACCGAATCGGGCGTAGGGAGTTAGCTCGCTGCGGAAATCATAGGGGGCGTCTAGCTGGCCGCGAATGTCTAATTGCAATTGGGCGGCTGTGCGGCCATAAGGATCGATCGATTCGGTGTAGCCGTTGTTGGTGTCGCGCAGCAGCCAGCGGCGATTTTCTGCCGCGCGGACGCGCGCCATCGCCATGTGCTGTTCGGGGGCGGAGGAGCGGCCGAACCAGCCGTCGTTCGAAATCGTGACCAGTAATTCGGCGCCACTCGCAGTGAAGCGGCGCACCTCGCTCGGGAAAATTGCTTCGTAGCAGATGAACGTGCCAAATTTTCCCTGCGGGAGCTGCGCGATGGTGTATTGCGAGCCCGGAGTGAAATCGGAAATGTCCGCGGTTAGTTTTTTGGCGAAGGTAAGCCAGCCGCGAAGGGGGACGTATTCGCCGAACGGCAGCAGATGAATTTTATTGTACGAATAGATGCGCTGGCCGACCGGATTCAGCAGCACGGCGCTGTTGGACGCGAGCCACTTTCCGCTGGTGTCTTGCCTCCAGTCCACGACGCCGACGAGGAAATAGTTCCCGGCGTCGCGCGCGATGCGTTCGGCGCGTTGCGCAAACGGCTGCTCGGTAAACGTGAACGGCGCGGGGACTTCCGGCCAGATGATAATCCCGGGAACGCGATGCCCGGCTTCCACACTAATCTGCTCGAGCTGGTCGAGGTCTCCGGAATGGACCTGCAGCCAGTCCGCCGGATAACTTTCTGACTGTGGAAAGTTCGTTTGGACAAGATGCGCGATGTAATGAGGCGTGGCTGACGGGATTAGATACGGTCCGCCGAGGGCGACGACGACGAGCAAGACGCTGACAATTACCCCGAGCTTCCAGGCGCGCCGCGTATCGGCGAGAACCGCGTAAGCGAGTAGCGAGCCGTAGGCGGCGATCAGAAAGCACAGGCCGTAAATGCCGGTGACCGAGGTGATTTGCAACAGCGCCATGCTGCGCGCGGCGGGGTATCCGGACAAATCCCACGAGGAGCCGATGATGGGAATATTCGTGCGAAAGAATTCGAGAGCGGTCCACAGGAACGGTGCGAGCAGGCAGGCCAGCCGCTTGCTTTTTTTTGAAGCCAGCGCAACGCCAGTGGAAAAGATCATGCAAATCAGTCCCCCGATGAATCCGATCATTCCCACGAAGGCGGCCGATATCCATGGGTCAATATTGCCGTACTGGCGCATGACCGTATCCACCCACGGAAGGCACACGGGATAAAAAACCTGACCGTGCAGAAATCCGTAGAGTGGCGCTTCTTTGAGCGGCACGCCGCAGGACGCGAGAACCAGCATGCCCAGCGCGATCCATGCGAGCAGATACAAGTTGTAATTGGGAAACGAAAGGCCGAGCGCGACTCCACTCCCTATGGCGAGCAAGACTCGCGCGTAACGAGGCAAGTTCATTCAGTGTTTAATTATAGGCTTAAAGCCGAGTTGTTCGAGAGCGCGCTTGGCGTTTTCCGCCGAGACCATATCGGGGTAAGGACCGACTTGCACGTGGTAAAAATTGTCTGCGGGTGAATTGGCGACAAACGACGGGAATCTTTTCTGCTGAATAGCGTCGGCCATTTCGAGCGCGTCGCGCTGCAGCTTGACTGCGGCGACCTGCAGAACGATGGAGTTCTTGCCCAAGGCCGGCGGCTGAAAGCGTGCGGATTCTTTCGAGCTAGCGGGGACCGCTTTGGCTGAAATCGGCGGTGTGGAATTCGCTGATTTTGGCCCCGGTGAAGAGGCCGATTCTTTCGCGCGAGTCGAAGGAGCCGTTTCGAGATGGTCATTCGCCGCGCCATTCTTGCCATAAAAATCCCAGTCGCCGCCGCCCGGCGCGCTGTTATTTGCGGGAGATGCTTCCTTGGTTCTTGTGGAAGCAGGCGCAGACGGCGCGGCGCGTAGAGGGGCGGCATCGGCGGCGTGCACCGAGCCGCCGTATTGCTGGCGGCCCATCACGTAGCCGAGAGTAAAGAAAACCCCGCAGAGCAGCACAACGCCGAGAAACAGTCCTACCAAGTGCCGGCTTTCGAGAACCCGGTCACCACCGCCTCCGCGTCTGCTGCTTGATGCCATGTCTTTTACTTCGCTCCCAACGCTTTCACCCACTGAGAAATCAAATCAATCGGCAACGGGAACACGATGGTCGTGTTTTTCTCGACTCCGATTTCGGTCAGCGTCTGCAAATAACGCAGCTGAATCGAAGCGGGCTCTTTTTCCAGCACTCCGGCAGCTTCCGCCAGCTTCGTGGAGGCCTCGTATTCACCTTCCGCGTGAATAATCTTGGCGCGACGTTCGCGTTCCGCCTCGGCTTGCCGGGCGATGGCGCGCTGCATATTCTCCGGAATGTCTACCTGCTTGACTTCAACCTTCGTTACCTTGATACCCCAAGGTTCGGTATCCTGGTCAAGAATTTGTTGCAGCTTGGCATTAACCTTTTCGCGCTCGGAAAGGATCGAGTCCAATTCGAACTGCCCTACCAAGCTGCGCAGAGTAGTCTGGGCCAACTGCGAAGTAGCATATAGATAATTCTGCACTTGCGACAGCGCGAGATTAGCGTCCACTACGCGGAAGTAACATACGGCGTTTACCTTAACCGAAACGTTGTCGCGGGTGATGACGTCTTGCGGAGGGACGTCGAGCGTTTCGATGCGCAATGAAATGCGGGTGAGCTTATCGATGGGGAAAAACACCAATTGCAGGCCCGCGCCCTTGGCTTCGGGTAACATGCGTCCGAGACGCAGGACGACGCCGCGTTCCCATTCCTTGATCACGTAGACGGAATTCACCAGCCAGAAGAGAAAAATTAGTACGGCGACGCCGAACAAAATTGTTGCGAAATCCATCTGTTTCCTCCGACGAACAACCGCAAAATGCCCTGGCTTTAGGGGCTAAGCCCCGAGTGATCTTTAGGCCTTTGCGGCGGGACTGAAATCCCACCCTTCCAAATGCGACCGAAGCGGTTCACAAATTCAACCGCAAAGAGCGAGCGCGACGCCTGCCTACCGGCCGGCAGCCGGCGCTACGACCTAGATTCGAGTGGCTCGACTTCTAGCGTCAGGCCTTTGACTTTTTTCACGCGGACCCGCGCGCCTACGGGGATGTTCTCTCCGTTGTGCGCGGCGGCGCGCCACAATTCGCCGTGGACGAAAACCGTGCCGGCGGCGTCCGCGGAACCGAGCGGCTCTCTTACTTCGCCGACTTCCCCGACCAGCTCTTCTTTGCCGGTGGAAACTTTCCAGTGGCGCGAGCGTAGCACCAGGCGCATCAGGATGACTACGATGATGCCAAATGGAATCACCACGGCGACGGCGGTCCAAACGCTCACGCCCATGCCGGTCAACGGTGAGCGGATCAGAAACAGCGCGCCCAAGATCATGGCGATCACTCCTCCTACTCCCAGCACGCCATGCGTCGGAAATTTTGCCTCGAGGATGAATAGTGCAAAGGCCAGCGCGATCAGCAGAACTCCGGCGAAATTAATGGGCAGCAGGTGCATGGCGAAAAGAGCGAGCACCAGCGCGATGCCACCGATCACCCCCGGCGCGAAAACGCCGGGATGAGTGAACTCGACGTAGAGTCCCAAAACACCGATTACCAACAGAATGAAAAACGCGTCGGGCTGCACGATGCGGGCGAGGAATCTTTCGCGCCCGGTCATTTCGCGGCTCACGATCACGGGATGCGCTAGCGCCAATTCGATTTTGGCACCGTCCAGGCGTGTGATGCTGCGGCCATTCAGTTGCGCCAGCAAATCTTGTTTCGATGCAGTGATGATATCCACCAGCTTGCCGTCGAGCGCTTCCTTGTCGCTGAAGGCTTTCGCGTCGGTCACCGCAGTGGCTGCGAGGTCGGAGTTGCGGCCCCGCTTGCTGGTATAACTGCGCAAATAGGCGGTGGCATCGTTGACGATTTTTTTGCGCAGGGTTTCGTCAATCTGCACGGGCGAGCCGCCGATTTCGATCAGCGGTGAGGCCGCGCCGGTTTCCGTTCCCGGTGACATCGCGGCAACATCTCCCGACAGCAGGATGAAGAATCCAGCGGAGGCTGCGCGCGATCCCGTGGGATACACGTAGGTGACGACCGGCACTGGCGAACGCAGGATCGCCGAAATGATCGAGCGCATGGAGGTGTCGAGCCCTCCCGGCGTGTTCATGGTGATTAAAATCAGGCTGGCGTGTTCGTCATTGGCCTGATCAATTCCGTGGACGATGTATTCGGCGAGGATCGGTTCGATCTCGCCGTCAATGTGCAGTTCGACGACGGTGGAATTGGCGTCGGATGCGGATGGCGCCGGCGCGGCCAGCGCGACGGAAAAAGTCAGCGACAGTGCTACCGCAAGGGATGGAGCGAGCAAAAAGCGACGAACTGCGCGGGGAAACATTTCGCGAGTCATTATAGCAATAGAACTTGCCAGCGCCCTAGAGTTCCCAGAGCGCGTCGGTTCGATTGCGGCCGTGCTGAATTCTCCTCAATCTATCGGAGTTGCGTTCGACTGATCGAGCGTCAGGGAGTTTTGGCCGGATTTGAGTTGCACAGCCTGACCCCAGGCAAACCCGTGGTTGTTGTAGCGAGTGGAGATCATCAGGTAGTAGGTTCCCGATGGCACGCCGGGAAATATTCCGCTGCCTTTGGCGTCGGCCCGAACGGCTGAAGCGGCGTTTGCCTTGACGGCATCTATGGCTTTTTGGCAGTCGGGCGTGCGGCTCATGCAAATCGTGGCCACGTATTTGTACGGCGACATTCCCGACGGCACCGAGACGCCGCCTTTCGCGAGGGCGTTTCCGTAGCTATCGCGCAAGAGAACGTAAGGACGCCCGGCGAGCGGATTCGGAGCATTTGGTTGCGCGGGAAATCCGGAGACGATAGAAAGAATAGCGTTGCCCAGGGGCGCCTGCGGAGTCGAGAGGCTGCCGCCCAAGTTGTCCGTCCCTGTTCCTCGATTTCCTGCGGTCGCAGTCGCCGCTGCAGCGGTGCCGCCGCCTGAAGGAATTGTCTTGCTTGGAGCGAGCACGGCGAGGTTGCAGGCCTGCTCCATCGGAGCGAAGGTGAAATCCCCGTCGTCGTTTTGGCCGGTCACGGTGCGTCCGTGGACTTGATACGGGCCGGAGGCGCCGGGATCGAGCGAGCCATCCGGTTTGAAGGCGAGCGTGAGCGGATGATCCGGCGCGTTGATATGGATCACGGCGTTGGTTCCGTCGGCCACGACGGAATAGGGATACGCGCGAGCCGCGTCCGGGCCGCAGCCGAGAATTACAGACTCGGGGAAAAACTGAACGCTGAAGCCCGTGGACGCAGCGAAGATGCCGTGCATGCGAATGCCGGGAGGCGTCGGCGGACCTTTGTCTCCGCCAAACATGGTTTTGAGCAGATCCGTTTGCATCGTTTGCACGCCAACGCTGGCTCCCTTCGAGGAGAGATTTAGCGCAGGGCAGGTAGCGGTTCTGTGCGAGAAAGTGGAATACGTGCTGCCGCCGGTATTCGCCGAGCCGTAGTAACGCTCGCCGCCCCTGTAGAGCTCCGAGGTCGATGCGGCCTGCTGGTTCGAGAGAGACATTCCATACTTGTCGGTGTATCCGCTGCTCGCATTCGGGTCTGGCCCACTGGAGGCGGTACCGGTGGCAACTACCCCGTCTATCTGGAGCGGACCGGGTCCTACGATCGTCCCGTCGGCTTTGAGCATAAGCACGAGTGGCTTCGGCGTTGTGTCGATGACGATGGCGGTGCGGTTGTTCTTGAACTCGAGAGTGTAGTTGTGTTGGTCGGGCGAGAGGAACGCGCAGTTCACGAGGACGCCGCCGTCAATGAAGTCAAGGCGCCACTTGCCGGGACCTTCAAATACCCCAGCCATGTCCGGACCTGGAGCAGGTTCTTTGGCGGCGGAAGGAAGAACCTGCGACACCATCTGACTGAACGCGCCGAGCAGTGAATTGCCCGTGCAGCTGGCAGGAAGCCGTCCGGAGGTGACGCAGCGAGTGATCGCGCGCTCCTCTGGCGTCTTCGGCTTTTGCGGCTGGCCATAAGCCGGCGGCGGCTGAGTCGCGGCCTTGAGCTGATCCTCCGCCTTCTGCGCGTTGGCGTTGTAGGTGTCCTGCTGTTTCTTCTGGAAGGCTTTTGCGGCGGCGAGCTGTTTTGCGCTGGGCTGCGTGCACGTGGGAAGAAGCTTTTTCAGGGCGCCACGCGTCACAGAGGTGTAGGTGTTGAGGCCGGTGGACGTGAGGTGGTCCGGATGCGCGACCATGCACGTGGAAGTGTCCGAGGTATCACGAATGTTGCAGCCTTCGATGTAGATGTGCTCGCCGCTGCAGACGTAAGTCACGCCGATCGGGATGTCCTGAGCTCGGCAGAGGGCGGCGGCAAACAGAGCGAGCAACAGGGCGATGTTAAACTTCAAAGCGAGGCGCGAGCTTTCAGAGCGAGATTTCGCACGGGATGGGTGCATTCGGCCCCCTGTTTATAGAGGTGCGAGCAGCACCACGCTTCGCGGGAGCATGGATTCATGCGCTGCTCTGGAAATTGCGTGCGATAGTAAACATTGAAGCGCAAAAGGGCAAGTGATGTCTTCTTGCCACCAAATCGAGGTTACGTCATCTAATGGCGTTTACTCGGCCAAGCAGTTTAGAATTTACCTTGGGGCATCCATTCTAGGATCCAGTCATGGCCAAACCAATTCTGCTGAGTGTAGACGACGACTCCGATGTGCTGCGGGCGATTGAGCGCGACCTGCGTTCGAAGTACGGCGCTGAATATCGCGTGATAGGAAGCGATTCTCCCACGGGAGCGCTCACGCTTTTGAAGCAGTTGAAGGTACGCAACGACAGCGTCGCTTTGCTGCTTGCCGACCAGCGCATGCCGCACATGGATGGCGTTGCGTTTCTGCAGGAGGGAATGCGCATCTTTCCGGAGGCGAAGCGGGCGCTGCTTACGGCTTACGCCGACACCAATGCTGCGATCAGCGCGATCAACGAAGCCAACATCAATTATTTTTTCATGAAGCCCTGGGACCCACCCTCCGAACACCTCTATCCGCAATTGGATGATTTGCTCGACGATTGGCGAGCTTCCTACCGCCCGGCGTTCGAAGGAATCCGCGTATTGGGCACGCGCTGGTCACCGAAGTCGTACGAATTGCGGGATTTTCTGGCGCGCAACCGCGTTCCGTATCAGTGGATTGATGTCGAGCTTTCCGCCAATGACCCGGAAACCAAGCGCCTGCTCGAAGTGCTGGGGCCGGACGCTGCGAACCTTCCGGTCGTGCTCTTCCCGGACGGTACAAAGCTACTTGAGAGCGTGCCGGCAGAAGTCGCTCAAAAGGTGGGGTTGCGAACAACCGCGCAAACCAACTTCTACGACTTGGCGATCATTGGTGGAGGACCGGCTGGACTCGCCGCTGCTGTTTACGGCGCTTCCGAGGGTCTGCATACGGTGATGATCGAGCGGGAAGCTCCCGGCGGACAAGCAGGAATGAGCTCCCGCATCGAGAACTATCTTGGATTTCCGATGGGGCTCAGCGGCGGCGATCTGGCGCGGCGCGCAGTGGTGCAGGCACAGCGTTTTGGAGTGGAGATTCTCGCGCCTCAGGAAGCTGTCGGCGTGCGAACCGAGGGATCCTACCGGTTCATCAAGCTGGCGGACGGCAACGAAATTTCCTGCCACGCGTTGATGATCGCCACCGGAGTGCAATGGAGGCGGCTGGAGGCGCCGGGAATCGACCGGCTGCAAGGCGCGGGCGTTTATTACGGTGGCGGCTCGACGGAAGCTCTTTCCTGTAAGGGCGAAATCATTTACGTAATAGGCGGTGCGAATTCAGCGGGACAAGCGGCAATGAATTTCGCGAAGTACGCAGATCGCGTGGTGATTGTGGTGCGCGGCGAGTCTCTATCGAGCACCATGTCGCAGTATCTGATTGACCAGATCAAGGAGACGTCCAACATTCAGATTTGGCCGCATGCTAGCGTGTCGGAGGCGCACGGTGAGACGCATCTGGAAGAGATCTCCTTCCTCTGCTCCGACACCGGGAAATTGGAGCGCGTGCCGGCGAGCGCAATGTTCATCTTCATCGGCGCGCTGCCGCGAACCGACTGGCTGGCGGATATCATCGAGCGCGACGAACGCGGCTTCATACTCACGGGGCCCGATCTCATACGAGACGGGCAGCGTCCCAAGGGTTGGGCGCTCGATAGGGATCCCTTCCTGCTCGAGACCAATGTTCCCGGCCTTTTCGCAGTGGGCGATGTGCGGCATGGTTCGGTGAAACGCGTCGCTTCCGGTGTAGGTGAAGGCTCGGTTGCCGTGCAATTCATCCATCAATATTTGAGCAAGGTCTAATGGTCGAAAATTCCGAATTGCTTCGCGTACCGGTATTCGCTGGTCTGCCCGACGATCAGATTGGCTGGTTCCTCAGCCATTCGGAAGATCTGCGCTTCAAACCGGGCGATTCATATGCTCGCCAGGGCGATGCCGCCGACGCCATGTTTGTCATCCTGGAGGGTCAAGTACAGGCGCGCGGCGAGATCGGTGGCGAAACCGTGATGTTTTCGATGAAGTCTGGCGACGTCACCGGGCTGCTGCCTTTTTCACGGATGAAGCAGTTCAGCATAGACGCGCGGGCGATCACGGACGTTCACCTTTTGCGCTTCCCCTCGTCGCTGTTTCCCGAACTTGTCCAGAGAATGCCGGAGCTAACGCAGCGTCTGGTCGGCTTGATGTCCGACAGAATTCGCGAAGTCACTCGAATGGAGCAGCAACGCGATCGCTTGGCATCTTTAGGCAAGCTTTCGGCGGGGCTCGCGCATGAACTCAACAATCCAGCTTCCGCCGCGCGGCGCGCTGCAACCCAATTGCGCGAGATCCTGAAGAAAATCAAAAACGCCAGTCACGAATTGGGCAGTCGCGACCTCACCGCCGCGCAGAAAACGGAAATTGAAAAGCTCGAAACCGCCTTCATTCAAAACAACGACCCGCCTCCCGACGCGCTCACCCTTAGCGACCTTGAAGAACAGATCGACTCGCTGTTACGCAGCCACGGACAGAACGATTTGTATCAGCTGGCTGCGGATTTGGCACGAAAGAACGTCAAACCGGAAGCGCTCGAATCCTTGTTCGCCACGCTCGACCCGGGCACCGCCCGTGCCGCCCTCGTCCGTATCGCCGCTTCCGTCGAGATCTACTCACTACTCAACGAGATCGAAAGCAGCACCGCGCGAATTTCGGATCTGGTCCGAGCCATCAAGGAATACACCTACATGGACCAGACCCCATTGCAAAACGTAGACATCGTAAAAAGCCTGGAGACCACGCTCACTATTTTGAATCACAAGCTCAAACACGGAGTCACCGTCGAGCGCGATTACCAAAAAATTCCGCTGCTCGTGAATTCGTTTGGCAGCGAGCTCAATCAGGTTTGGACCAACATCATCGACAATGCCATCGACGCGATGCATGGCGAGGGCAAACTCAAAGTTCGAACGTATCGCGAAGACAACTGTGTCGTGGTGGAAATCGCCGATAACGGCTCAGGAATTTCACCAGAGATTGAGCCGCATATCTTCGAGCCGTTTTTCACCACGAAGGGAGTGGGGCAAGGCACCGGGCTGGGACTCGACACGGTTCAGCGGATTGTGAAGAAGCACCGCGGCAATATTCAAGTCAGTTCGGAACCCGGCGACACACGGTTTCAAGTATGGCTGCCGTTGGCTGAAGGGCTGACCTAGAACCGCAGTTCGCCGCGTCTGACCAGAATCGCAGGAAAAGTTGCGATTTCCCAAGAGCGAGATTCAATTCAACGAAGGGTCATGGTCCGAAGAGCGTAGACCAACCCCGACATCAAGCCAATAAAGAACACGATTCGCACAACGCCTTCGCTTTGTGTCAGTTTCTTCCTATCTGGTGCGTCGTGCCTGTTCCAGAGGAGGAGCCTCCACAAGATCCCTCCGGCCATAAACACTACGAACCGCACAACGACCTTGTCGGACGTTTCAACTTGGTGAGTTGTGTACCGATCGAAGAGCGTAATTGCGAGGGCGGTCGAAGCGCCCCAGATGAGAACACCCCATACGAGGACGAATAGTGCCTTTCTCGAAGGCTTTATATGTTCGATCGAACAAAACACTCCACCTGGTCGATTCCGCCGAGTGATCCCCTTGAAGTTGATCACCGCACACAAATCGCCACTAAATCGAGAACGGGGGCAATGCTAGTTCTGGATCTGCTTCTTTGGCGAACTGGCGTAGGACGGGGCTTGGTGCAGGACTTCCTGCACGCCTGGGTCTTTGATCACCTTGGCGAACGCCGGGTCGGTTTGGGCCGAGAGGAACTCGGCGTAGCCGTCGTCGCGCGCTAGTTTCAGATAGTGCGCGGCGCGCTCTGCGTCGCCGGCCTGCGCGTAGGTTTTGGCTACGAAGAAATAAAACAGGCCCGGATCGGGGGTGGTGCGTTGTTGCACGACCGTGCCGCCCTGTCCGCGGCGATCGAAAATTGTGGGATCGAGCGCCAGCGCTCTCTGAAACGAGTTCATCGCTTCCGGATACTCTTTATTCGCAAAGTAGGCATAGCCCAAATTGCTGTATATGGTGGGCATGTCGCCGCGCAGTTCAACTCCCTTTTTGTACAGGCCGATGGCTTTGCCGAAGTGCTTTTTCTCGTACTCGACCGTGCCGCAATTGTTCACGGCGCTAGCGAAATTCTTGTCGGCATGCATCGAACGCTTGTAGGCGCGCTCGGCTCGTTGCAGATCGCCTAATTGCTGATAGGCAACGCCGACCTTGTTAAACAGGGCTGCGTTCTTAGGCTCATTAGCCAGGATTCGTTCGTACTCGGTAATGGCCGCCGAGAATTCCTTGCGCGCCATGAAAATGTCTCCGCGCATTTCGGCCGCTTCGCGAGGCGACATCGAGGAAAGAGGTGAAACAGAGCTAGAGGGAGGGCTGCTTGTGTTGCTAACGTTTGTGGGGGTTTCCTGCGCCAGGGTGGCAACGGCGAGGCACAGAGCAAGCGGGACGGCAACAAGAGTCAGTCGGCTCATTGCCTTACTCCTTTTTCCGCGCGTGACCGAACCTACGGTGGTGGTTTCTGGCTTTCCGCAGGCTTCTTACTGGAACCAAAGATACCAAAAATCTTGCCCAGAAGCCCCTTTTTCTTTTGCGACTCGTCCTCTGCGGGGGGTTGCTGGGGGTTCGCGCCATTCGGAGGATTGGCGGCGGAATTCGGCGGCGGCGGCGAAGGATTATTGTTGTCCTTGCCGAAAAGGTGCGCGAGCCAATTGGCGGGCGCGGAGGCGAAATGCCCGCCGCCATGAAGTTCACACATTTGCGTGGGCTCGCTGCCGGAGACGAAATATTCCTGAACCGTCTGCGGGCATGAGGAGGTGGCGAGCTGTCCGGACTGCGGGTCAATTGTCTCTTGCAGCACGCCGGGAGGCGGATCGAAGTCTTCCGTCATCTTATACTGTGGCAAAGCTACCGCGCGCTTCATGAACTCGCCCCAGATGGGGGCGGCGGATTCGCTGCCGGAAAGACCGAGGTCGCGGTTGTCGTCGAATCCCACCCACACGACGCAGAGAAGATTCGATGTGAATCCGGCGAACCAGCCATCGCGGGAAGTACCCGTCTTGCCCGCAGCGATCGGTGTGAAACCCATCGAGCGAACCGTGACACCGGTTCCCTTATTGATTACGTCTTCCATCAGACTGGTGGTGAGATAGGCGACGCGCGGGTCCAGCACGGGATGAGTCCGCGGCTGCGCTGTTTCTTCCACGGTGCCATCCGCGGCGAGCACGCTGCGAAGGAACAGAGGTTCGGCGCGGACTCCATTGGTTGCGAAAGCCGTATAGCCGGCGGCGATGTCTATCGGCGTCATTTCATAAGCGCCGAGCGCGACCGCGGGCGTCGGCTGAATGTTATTGCCGAGGCCCATCTGGCGGGTTAAGTCGACGACACGCTGGTAGCCGATCATTTCCGCTACTTTTACCGTGGCGACGTTAAGCGAATGAATCAGCGCGTCGCGAACCGTGACGGTGCCGTAGAATTCTTCGCCGTAGTTGTCCGGCGTGTATTCCTTGCCGTCGAATTCAAAAGTAGTGGGCACATCGTCTACCGTGCTGACCGGAGTTACGACGGGCTGAACGCCGAGAACCGTGTCGTTGAACGCGGCCGCGTAAACGAATGGCTTGAACACCGAGCCGGGCTGGCGGCGTGCGAGCGCGTGATTGAGCTGGCTCTCACCGTAATTGCGGCCGCCGATGAGGGCACGAATTTCGCCGGTCTGCGGATCCATGGCCACCAGAGCCACCTGCACCTGAGGCACCGGTTCGCCTTTCTTTTTCCAGAGGGCATAGCGCTTGGCCAGGCGCTTATCCACGCCTTGGACCGCGATTTGAATCGCGTCGGCGGCAGCCCGCTGCAACTCCGGATCGAGAGTCGTGTAGATCCGGTAGCTCTGCGTTTCCAGATCCGTTTCCGAAAATTTTTCCAGGAGATGGTCTTTCACCATGTCCACGAAGTAGGGCGCGGCGCCAGTGTTCACGCCGCCATTGACGAATTTGAGTTTCAGTTTCTTGGCGGCGTCGGCCTGCTCCTGCGTGACGTAGCTATCTTCCACCATCTGAGCGAGTACGCGGTCGCGCGATTCTTCGGCGCGATCGAGGTGGCGTTCCGCGGACGAATAGCGATTGGGCGCGCGGATAATTCCAGCGATGAACGCTTCTTCTCCGAGGTTGAGCTCGCGGACATCCTTGCCGAAATACGCTTCGGCCGCTTCGCCGAATCCGCGAATGGCGAAACTGCCGCGGTTGCCGAGATACACCTCGTTGGCGTATAGCTCGAAAATCTGCTGTTTCGAATAGCGCTGGTTGATCTCGACGGCCATCAGGATTTCCTTCACCTTCCGCGTCCATTCGCGCTTGGTGGTGAAAAAAAAGCTGCGCGCCACTTGCATGTCAATGGTGCTGGCGCCCTGAGCTTTTTGGCCGCGGCGCAAATCCGCGAGAGCCGCGCCGAAGACACGGACAATATCCAGGCCGCCGTGTTCGAAGAACCGCTTGTCTTCGGCGGCGAGCACGGCATTCACCATGTCCTTGGGAAGATCGTCGAAGCGAACCACGCGGCGCTTTTCACGCGAACTGTCGAAGAGGTTGGTGATCAGCTCGGGCTCGATATCCGCGGCGACGCGCGGGGTGCTGTCGGAAAGTTGCAAGATCCGGGAGATCGTGCCGCCGGAGAAACTCACGCGGAGGGCGTTTCCACCCTGGAAATAAGAGTCGCGCGACGGCCGAATATCGATCGTCGAACCCTTGACCTGGAATTCTCCCGGCGCGCCCTCGACTTCGCCTTCCTGATAGCCTGCGCGCAGAAGATAGGTGGCCAGGTCGCCAGAGCGCATGGTTTCACCGGTATAAATGTGCCCCGGGCCGGAAAACACCCGCGAAGTGTTCTGGTAAACCTGGCCGGTGAGGCGTTGATTGATCAGTTTGCCGAATTGAATGTAGTAGTAGGCAAAGACCGAGGTGGCAACCACCAGCAGTAAAAGGGCCGAGCCGAGCACGGCCAGACCTACGCGCGATGTCCAAAAGCCTCGCTCGATTCGAATGCGCAATCAATACTCTCCGCTAAATCCGATAGAACGGCACTGGATTATTAGACGTAAGCCGAAGCCGTACGGTTGGGCAGCGACGGGCTGGGCTCGGCTGACTCAACAAGGTCTCGATCGTGGTGACCTACAATTCTAAATCGAATGGCTGTCTGCGTGGGGATGAAAATCCAGGGTGAATTGATACACCGTTAGGTCCACCGGCACCGTGTAGTCCACAGTGATTGACACGGCCTGGTCGCCACCGGTTACCTTGATAGCTTCCGGCTTAGCCGGGATGCCGAGTTCCTGCACCTTCTTCCAAACATCGCCGTGAATATCGTCGGCGGTCTTGCGCGGATAGGCTGAGGTCGCAAACAGCGCTTCCGACTTAATCATGTCCTGGAGCTGGTAGTTCGCAAAGTAAGCCGGAACGATCTTAAACGCCGAGTAGGCCGCGAAGGCCAAGACCAACAGCACCAGAATTGGTTTGATCTTAGACTCGCCGAGCTGTCTATTCCGACCTGGTCTCGCGTTCAAGATGGAAAGCCTCCCAAGGGATTCCGAACACTTGCGGTATTTTTATATTAACAGCAGGGGGACGCAGGGGAAGCTCGGGTTAAAGGGTGTGTTCTGAATGAGTAAACGCGGGTGGTACGTTCGCCTTACGGTTAGTAGGCGCGCGCGAAAATGGCTTTTTCTTTCGCGACTTGCCCGCAGTGGATGCATTTGCCCGTGCCCCCGGGCTGTTCCAGGGGGATGCAGCGCATCGTGGCCTTGGTTTCGTCCTTGATGCTGGCTTCGCAATCCGCATTGCCACACCACCACGAAAACGCGAAGCCCTTCTCGACGGCCTTCTTGAATTCTTCATAGTCCGCGGGTTCCGCGGTATTGGCTTTGCGGAAGGCGAGCGCGCGGTCGAAGAGCGCTTTCTGTATTTCGTCCAGGGTTTGGACCACTGCGGCCGCAATTCCTTGCTGCGGGACGAACGACTTGCCTTCTTTTCCGGGCCGGTCGCGCCTCGCCAGCACGACGGAGCCTTTCGCGACATCTTTCGGCCCGAGCTCCAGGCGCAGCGGCACGCCGCGCATTTCCCAGTCGTTGAATTTGAAGCCGGGACTCGAGCCTTCGCGCTCGTCCATTTTCACACGAATGCCGGCGTCGATCAGTTCCTTGCGGAGTTTGTGGGCGCACTCCAGCACGGTCGATTTTTCATCGTCGGTCTTGTAGATGGGCACGATTACCAGTTGGAACGGCGCGAGGCGCGGCGGGAAAATCAGGCCTTGATCGTCGCCGTGGACCATGATGATTGCACCGACGACCCGCGTGGAAAGCCCCCACGAAGTAGTCCAGCAATGCTGTAGCACGCCCGTCTTATCGAGATAGCGAATCTCGAATGCCTTGGCAAAATTCTGACCTAAATTGTGCGAGGTACAGAACTGCAGGGCTTTCCCGTCACCCATCATGGCCTCAAGAGAGTAGGTAGTATCCGCGCCGGCGAACTTTTCCGATTCAGACTTGCGCCCAGGAATCACCGGAACTGCCGCCTCTTTGACCGCGAAGTCGGTGTAAACATCCACCATCTGGAGCGTCTCAGCCTGTCCTTCTTCGGCCGTGGCGTGCGCGGTATGGCCTTCCTGCCAGAAAAATTCCAGCGTCCGCAAAAACAATTTCGTCCGCAGTTCCCAGCGCACCACGCTGTTCCATTGATTGATCAGCACGGGCAAATCGCGGTAGGACTGAATCCATTTCGCATATGCGTGTCCGATGATCGTCTCGGACGTGGGACGGATCACCAGCGGCTCATCCAACTCTTCGCCGCCGCCGTGCGTCACCACCGCAAGCTCGGGCGAGAACCCCGCGACGTGCGACTTTTCCTTGTCGATGAAGCTGCGTGGAATCAGCAGCGGAAAGGCAGCATTGACGTGGCCCGTGGCCTTGAAGCGGCTGTCGAGCGCCGCGGTAATATTTTCCCAGAGCGCCCAGCCGTAGGGGCGCACGATCATGCAGCCGCGCACCGGCGCGTAGTCCGCAAGCTCGGCCCGCAAGACGACCTGGTTGTACCACTCCGAAAAATCTTCGGCGCGCGTAGGCAGCTTCTGATCCGACATGCTCTCGAGGCTCTCTTTTCTGCGTTGAATGGACTGCGAGCGCACAATGACGCGCTCGCATCAGCACAATAAACGTTCAAGGTTAGGGGAGACGCAGCGTGAAGTCAACCAAGCGCGCGCACCAAGCGCGCGCAGGGTAGTTGGTTTCCGCTCAGCGTTTATCATTGAAATCCAGAGCGCAGTATGTGCCACCGTTATACTAAATATGCGAATAACGCAGCACCTGCGGCGACCACGCCGGCATCTGCTCTGTAAGCCGAATGGACCGGCCCGTGCGACCACACAGCGGCTCACTAAGAACCATGCACCATACTATTTACGGAAAATCCGACCGAGGAGTTGTCTATGGAACGTGTACGCCGGAGATTTTATAAGCTTGGCGCGAAGTCAGTGCCAATCCTTCTCGCAGTACTGATGTTCTTGACCGTACCCTGCTCGTCTCAGCAGAACACTACGCACGATGCTTCCGCAAGTCAGTTTCCGACCAGCGACGCCGCAAAGATCGCCGACGCGTTGCGCGCTGGTCCTTCTTTTATAACGAAGGACGCTACCATCCTCGATTGGCCAGCGACCCAAGGTGGCGACTATCGCGTCCTCCGCAAGGGCACGAGCGAGTGGACGTGCCTGCCGGCGTTCCCCGGGTATCCGCATGACGAACCCGGCTGTTTCGATGCCACTTTTATGAGCTGGGTCAGGCAAAGTCTTGCCGGTCAGGAGCCGCATATTGATCGGATCGGCATTGCGTACATGTATGTTGGCGCCTGGGTTCCGAATGTTGCCGGCAAAGCGAATTCCCCGGACTCGGAATTTCACGTTGGACCGCACATCATGATTGTGTCGCCTCATGAAAACCAAAAAGAGCTGGAGCCCGTCAGTCACGACGGCTCGGACGGAATGCCGTATGTCGCTCATCTTCCTCACGGCAAGGATCTGTACCTCGTGATACCGTATGAACAGGCGACAAATCGCTGAAGCGAAGCCTTTTCAGGCACGCCTTACTCCTCCGGGCGTGCCTGTCTCCTCTAGCCCAAAGCCCCAGCGCGGTTTTTGAGCGCCTGGCTAAGTGCGCGAATTGGCTGCTTCAGTCGTTCGGAGTTGGGATGGTAAGCGGTCCAGATCGAGAGCCGCGGATGGAAATCCGCTGGCCGAATGATGCTAATGGAACTGCGAAAACGCGACGATTTGACCAACAGAAATCAGGAACGCTCCAATTCCTCTTCCGCCTTCGATCAGGGCCAACTGAAGTCCGGTGCCCGCCGTTTCCAGTGCGATGTTCAGTCGCAATCCTGCCTTGTCGAACGCGCTCTGTAGCGCTCTCCGGCCGCTGCAACCTGGCGGATTCACGACCCAAGATTGCTCAGCCAATTCCGCCAGCCCACCACCTCGCGGGAACCGAAACCCTTTCGGCACCGCCACCGCGATCGTGTCCGTGCGCAGCATCTCCCCCGCGATTCCGCTCGGCAAGCTGTAACCCTCGGGCAACAAAATAACTGCCACGTCGAGGTCCCGCTTTTCGATACGCGAAATCAGGTCCACTGATTCATCGCTCGCGACGCTCAAGTGAAGTCTTGGAAACTCCCTGCGCAGCGTGTCGAGCGGAGCGCCTAACAGCGTATCTCCCAGCGCAGTGCTAAAGCCCACCCGGAAATCTCCTGCCATTCGCTTGCCCGGCGTGATTGCCGCTTGCAGCTCTGCCGTACTCGCGAGCAAGGTCTTTGCGTGCTTGCATGCCTCCTGCCCTTCCGGCGTTAAAACCATGGGTCGCGAATCTCGGTCAAACAGCTTCACGCCTAATTGATCTTCCAGGTTTTGCAGTCGCCGCGTGATAGCGGGCTGACTAAGATGGAGCCTCACCGATGCCTTGGCGATCGATCTCATGTCGGCAACCGCGATGAACGCCTCGACATCTGCAAGGTTTAGGGAGGAAGTCATAGCAGACAATACCACCTGCGAATCCTGCGTCACGAACATCTCCGGGGATGGCTGCTACGAGAATTTGCCTTCACTTACCCTGGAGACGTGAAACCAAGAATCTCAAAAATCGCTCGGAATCGATTCCGACGGCAACGTTGACATTTGGCTCTACGGGATTCACCCCAACTGATTCGAGGTGACCATCCTTTTCGATAACCCTGTCAATGGTGCCGTGCCGGTTTCCGATCGTTTCGCCGCGCGCAAATCGCCCCGCGGTCTCGACGTCCACTCGCATCGCCTTCGTTTTCAGGAATGAGGGATCGACCACAGCTCCCACAGCGAGCGCATCGTGGATCGCACCGCCGCCGAAACCAGTACCCTGGTACAGACCAATTTGAAAGCGCGCCACGGCTGCAGCAAATCTTGCCACCGGTCCGGCGTTTTGCTCGAGCTGAACAACGTCAGCATTCTTCATCAGTGTTATTTCGGTCACATCGAGCCCCACCATCGTCACCGGCCAACCGGCGTTGAAGACGATGTCGGCAGCCTCCGGATCGCAGAAAACATTGAATTCACTTGCGCCGTTTACATTTCCGCCGGAAATTGACCCACCCATAAGCACAACTTCTTTTACAAGTGGAATGATAGAAGGATCTTTTAGAACGGCAAGGGCGATGTTCGTTTCCGGTCCAATCGGGATCAGGGTGATTTCGTGTGGGTATTTGTGCACCAATTCAATAATCAAATCGGGTCCAAAGCGCGGGTCCGCCTTGCAGCGCGATGCCGGCAATTCGGCGCCGCCAAGACCGTTCGGACCATTCCAAAACGGCTCGATTACGAGCTTTGCATGAAGTGGGCCCTGTGCGCCTTCGGCCACCGGCAGGTCGCATCGTCCTGCCAGCGACGTAATCTTCAGCGCATTTTCACGCCCCACAGGTGCTGTTACATTCCCGGCTACGATCGTCAATGCCTCGACGCGAACCTCCGGCGAGTTCAGTCCGAGAAGGATCGCCAGCGCATCATCCGTACCGGGATCTGTGTCGATGATCACTCGTTTTGTTTGTTGACCAAAAACGGGACCAATTGCCCCGACTAAAAGAGTCAGCACAAACAGGGCAGTCACGACGCGTAACACGCGTATCGTTGTTTTGGGCACCGACGCGTCCTTTTCAAACAATATTTCGATACTGAGTCCTCAGGCAGGCGGCATTGTACAACCAACGTGCCGTACCTCGGAGCCATTCGGCCTTCGTAAATTCATATCCGTTTGGGACCGCGGATCGCAGCGATCAAGCCGGATGAATTGAACTCCTCCGCAACGGCCGACAGCAGAAGGGGCATTTTTTCCACGCGAGTCTTTCCGTCGCGCGCGTAGAAAGTCTCTTGTCGCTTCGCCAGATCGCAGAAGGAGGATTCGACGCCATCTTCGAGCAGCCTGCGCACCACTTTGGGGAAGATCAGCTTGCCCGCCTGCGACTCTGCTAGAACTTCGTGCATCATATTCGTGTTCACGACGTCTCCTTTATTCTATTGGAATCTTATGCAGGCCGGCGTGCACAAGTTTTTTATTAGGGCGGCAGCCAGCCGCTGATCGGCGGCTGCTTTTTTTCGTGTATCGGGCACGAAATCGGTGTAGCCTATCCGGCGCGCTGGTGCCCGAACCAGCGGGGCTTTAACACCTTAAAGGAGTTTTTTAGGATGAAGATGCGCCTTACTCTCTCCGTATTAATTGTGTGCTCGTTTGCAATCATATTGTCCAATCCAATGTGCGCCCAATCCGGCGCGGGAGCAGGCACATCCTCAAACCAGCAACAGACCACGCCTCCGCCACAGCAGCAATCGAGCCAGGGGGGTATCATGTCGTCGCACCGCGTGGCGAATGTGCAGCCCGGCCAACCCTACGAGCGCCCAACGGAGAAGGACAAACTGCGCGGTTATCTTTTTGATACGTTCGGACCGTATCCCATCATCAGCGCGGTTGCCACAGCCGGCATCCAGCAGGCTCGAAATAAACCTCCGGACTGGGGTCAGGGCTGGGACGCTTACGGCGTGCGTGTCGCAAGCAATTTTGGCGTGAACCTGGTGACTCAGACGACTCGCTACACTCTGGCAGAGGTATTCCGCGAAGACACGCTTTACTATCGCTGTGACTGCAGCGGGTTCGGTCACCGCTTGGGGCACGCATTGATTTCCACGGTCACCGCGCGACGCGGAGACGATGGTCATCGAGTTTTTTCGTTTACTTCGCTGGCCGCACCGTACGCCGGTACGGAAGCCGCGGCGTTGTTGTGGTATCCGGGCCGGTTTGATGCCAGCGACGGTTTTCGGATGGGGAACATCAATCTCGCGGTCCAGGCATGTGTCAACGTGGCCAACGAATTCATTTACGGCGGCCCACACACGTTACTGGGAAAACATCATGTCCCGGTGATTTCGAACGTGACCGGATCCGACAAGCAACAGTAGCTGGCTGATCGCGCGTTGCTAAAATTAAGAAGGCCCGCCGGTGAATGACCATCGGCGGGCTTTCATTTTTTTTCGAATGAGACGATGTGAGTGCAGCCCTCAGTGGTGATCCGAGTGATGGTGCCGCCAGTTCCAATACTCCCGCTGCTCTTCGGGCGGCAGCGCGCGAAATTCGCGGTAAGGTCTGTGAGTCTCCACGACCCACTGGCGATAGAAGACGACTTCATTATCGTTCCACGCATGGTAGTCGCCGTAGTAGGGATCGTAAACCCGGACCCTGGCGTGTTCGGCGCATCCGGCAACGACGACGGGCGAAGCAACCGCAACAGCCACTAGAAACACACCCAGCCAGCGCTTAGTAAGACGCATTTGTGCCTCCTTCTCAAGCACATCCCTGCTTTAGAAATGTTGGTCGTTTTGTGCGCGCGGCGTTACCTGCAGAGTGCGTGCTGGGTTTGATTGCAAAGCACGCAGCGCTCCGATAAAATCGTCACGAATTTATAAACACGCTGGATGATCGAAAGTTGCGGAAGCCGCGCGTACAGTACGAATCCGCGGAGCATGTTCCAGCCGCAAATCCCGGCAGGGTGCCACCAAATGAAAAACGAAACTCCCGACCTGGTACGAATGAGCCGCCGTCTCGACGACGTGGATCCGAAAATCGCTGAAGTCCTTCGCGACGAGCTTCGCCGCCAATCCACCGGCATCGAACTCATCCCCTCGGAGAATTTCGTTTCCGAGGCGGTCCTGCAAGCGGCGGGCTCAGTCCTGACAAATAAGTACGCCGAAGGCTACGGCACCAAGCGCTATTACGGCGGCTGCGAATTCGTGAATCAAGCCGAGCAGCTTGCCATTGACCGCGCGAAGCAACTCTTCGGCGCCGAGCACGTCAACGTGCAGCCGCACTCCGGCACACAGGCGAATATCGCCGTGTACATGACCGCGCTTCAGCCGGGAGACACCGTGCTGGGAATGAATCTGGCGCACGGCGGCCACCTCACGCACGGCCATCCGCTGAATTTTTCAGGCAAGATGTACAAGTTCGTCGCCTACGGGGTATCGAAAGAAACCGAGACAATTGACTACGACGAGCTCGACCGCCTGGCGCACGAGCACAAGCCGAAAATGGTTGTGGTGGGCGCGAGCGCCTATTCACGCGTCATTGATTTCGCGCGAATGGGCCAGATTGCGCGCTCGATCGGAGCGCTGCTGTTCGTCGATATGGCGCATATCGCGGGACTGGTGGCGGCGGGCGTGCATCCCAGTCCGGTGTCTCACGCTGACTTTGTTTCGACCACCACGCATAAAACATTGCGCGGCCCCCGAGGCGGTATGATTTTGTGCAAGGAACAGTACGCAAAAGATCTGGATAGAAACCTCTTCCCGGGGATTCAGGGCGGCCCGCTGATGCATATCATCGCGGCCAAGGCGATCTGTTTGAAGGAAGCGATGGAGCCGGGATTCCGCGAATACGGGAAGCAAGTGGTTGCAAATGCGAAGGCGCTAGCGGCCGGCGTCACAAAACACGGGCACCGCGTGGTCAGCGGTGGCACGGACAATCACCTGTTCCTAATTGACATCAACGCCCGCGGATTAACTGGCAGCGCCGCGCAACCCGCGTTCGACCGCGCCGGAATTACCGTGAATAAGAATGCGATACCCTTCGATCCCCTTCCGCCGATGAAGGCAGGCGGAATTCGCGTGGGCACTCCCGCGGTGACCACGCGCGGCATGCGCGAACCTGAAATGGAGAGAATCGCGGGTTGGATCGCGGAAGTTCTCGATCACCTCGGCGATGAAGCCACCGAGAAGCGCGTGCGCGGCGAAGTGGCGGCACTTACTGAAAAGTTCCCGCTCTATGCGGGACGGTTGGAAGCTGCGGAAGCCGCTGGCGCGTTGCACAGTCAAAGCGCGATTTAACCCTCGCACGACTGGTCAAGGAAAGTCTTAGATTTACCTGCTGCATGCGTCCTTCCGGGGATCCCTCGTCGCTGATTTCTGCTGAGTCAATCGCGCGCCAAATTGGAGGTAGCGCTGAGCGTTGCCCTGCTCTACCTTCAGACTTTGCCGGCGTGGCCTAGGTCTGGGAGGAACTCGAGTGGCGGCATTCTGTTCTGTTAAGGTTGCGAGCGGCGTAGCCGGTTTGAGGGACATCACGTCTGCTGACATTCCGACAATCGTCAACTACTGGATTTTGGCTCCGGACGAATATCTCACATCGATGGGAGTTGACCGGCAGCGGATCGGGACGCTGGAGGATATCTACCGGCGGTTTGCGAACGCGATTCGCACGGATGACGTACGCCAATCCAACATCGCTCTCGGGATCACGCTGGATGAGCGGCTTGTCGGTTACAGCTTGCTCAATCGCTATTCCGACGACGTGAATTATTCTCACTGGCACATCATCGTGCCGAACTTGCGCGCCAAAGGACTCTCGTCCGCGCTGTATCCACATCGTATCAGGGCGTATTTTGAGGTCGCGCCAATTTCGCAATTGATCCATCAGACACGCACGACCAACGTCGGGGTGAATCGTATGTTGGATAGGTTCGTGCCAGTGTTGGAAACGAAATTGGTTGAGAAGCCGGATGGCGTCGCAAATCCTGGGGAATTTCATCTTCGCTACGTACGGCGCGAGGATATTCCGGGAATCTTTGCGCTTGCAGCAGAAGTTCGTTAGTGCTGGGCGCGGCTCGGTCGGCCACTAAAACCCCACTTGGTCGCATTCGCGTAAGTCGCAGAAACACGCGATGTTTGGGGCCAGGCGAGGCAAGCCCCGCCCGAGCAAGGCGGGAGCAAGCTCCCGCACTCCTAGAAATGGCCCGCGATCTACTGGATTTGGCGCCGGGCGCGCGAGCCTGGCGCTGACGAATTCATGAGGCTTGGATTTCCAGCTCGGAGACTTGCCCGTTGGTGATCGAAAATACGCGCAGCGGTTTCTCTGCGTCTTGTTGAGGCGAAATGATGAAATACGCGACATCTGGGTAGTAGGCCTGCTCGATATCGCGCGCTGAGGGCTCGTTCTGGCCGTTTGGATGCGAATGATAAATCCCCAGCAATTCCAATTCCGCCGCGCGTATCTCCCGCGTCAGTTGAAATAATTGCTTCGGGGCGATTTCATATTCAGCCGCAGGATTCTTCGCTGCGTTCGACGCTCTAAACGCGCGCGTGATCACGCCATCGCGCCCTGCGAGCATCCCGCAACATTCAGTTAGCGGATCTTGCTGCGCGTGACTTTGCATCTGCTGCAGCACAGTGCTCTCGACTCGAACTGAGTCCCGCACGTCGGTCCCGTTAGCGAGAACTGCCGGCTAAGCGACCCAATTTTGCAACCGAAGTCCGCTTACGCGCCGGAATTCTCGAAGGTTATTTGAAATAAGGGTCAAATCGGCGGCCAGGGCATGCGCCGCAATCCACAGGTCGTTATTTCCGATCATTGCGCCCTTCGCTTCCAGATCTGCGCGAATCGTTCCGTAGGCCTCTGCCGCTGCTTCCGGCAGCGGAAGCGCCGGAAGCACGTGGATGAGTCCGTTTGCGAACCGCGTGTTTAATGAACGCTGCTCGCGGCTGAGGGCGCCGCTGCCTTCTGACCCAGCGGCTCTAGCCAATTCAGCTTGATCTTTTGCCGAAACAGCACCCGCTGGTACGGACCGTGATTATTGTCCATGCGGACGTAATACAAATACGGATTGTCGGTAATCGTCGTGAAGCTGGAGTCCGTGGATTTCGGATCGATGAGCGAAAAATATTGATACGACCAATTCCCTTCCGGCTCGCGCCTCAGCATTTGGTTCTGCGTCATCGCCAGCTCCGGCTTGCTCCAATGAATGAAGTCCGGCGAGGTACTAAAATAGACGCCTTCCGGCCCCCAAGAGGCTGATCCTTGGTTCCACAGCGTCGCAACAAATAGATGAGACGCCGCGTGATAGTTGATTCCCGTGGAGTAATCCAGGTAGGGCACCGGCACGCAAACATGGGCTTGTGGATTTGCCACCGCCGCTCGGTAGGGATCTACGAACTCGGCCGCAAAATCTTTGCCATCCCAGCCGCGCCACGACGAAGGTTCCAGAATATTCGCCGCGCGAATCGCACACGCGCCATCGGGAACCAGGCACGGCTTCTGCCCTTTTCCGCCGCCGCAATTGGGCGGCCAGCCCCACGCGTAGACTTCATGGTAGTACCACTCGCCCACCTTGACGATGTTCGAGTCCACGCTGTAGCCTTCGGGCCCCTGATTCACCTGATATTTGTAAGGAAGGCTGACGAAATAGTTTTCGGGCGGCTTCGGGCGCGCAAAATGATAGCCGCCATCGTCGGACAGGTTATAGGTGTCCACGTTGTACCAGCACGCGGCGGTGTCGGTCTTTGACGCGCACATGCCAGCATGCTCCCAGCCGTGATACTCCATGTGCCCGAGCGCGACGATGCGCTTGCCGTCAACGTTGTAGAACGCATTCGACCACGTGGCGTCGTTGAACTCCGCAATGGTCGCGTCGTGCGCCGATTTGTAAACCACCTCGCAGTTGTGCTTCGCCGACTCAAGTGTAGGTCCCAGCGCGGCGCGCGTGACGTAGTGCGAGGCCACCAGGTGGACTGTTCCCTTGTAGTCTCGGAAGGCTCGAGCTGCGGCATCCGGAATGTCAATCTGCTCGCAAGACTCCTTCTGGGTGTCGAAGGCGGCAACCGGTGAACCGTCGAGAAAATTGGGCGTCGGCGGATCGGGTGGCCATTTGGGACTCGGAAATGAAAACTTTCCCGACCCTGCCAGCAAGGCATTTTCGACGTTGCCTGCGATCGCGATGCCGTGGATGTAAAGTTTCTTGCCCTGGAAAGTTCTCAGCAGTTGGTTGGGCAGCGCGGTCCTGAATCTGTGCTTGCCGCCATTGGCGTCGTGGCACTCACGGTCGACGGCAGGCTCGTTGTCCAAATTGGCCGTGCCGGCCATGACATACGTTCCTGCCGGCGAGCCGCCCGCCGCGTGATTAGCGTAGATATTGATGCTAATCGAGCCTCGATTGCCTTCCTGGCAGGCCCAGCCGTGTAGGTAATATTGGTCGCCCTCGAACGCGACACCGTCAGTGACACCCGTCACCGGACCAGGGTGCGAACCTTGGCCGGCCGGCGATGGGCGCGCCATTTTTGCAAGACACAGGCAGACGACCAATGCCGCGACCAAACTTGCCCACGCCAGCTTCGGTGCAATTCGCGGCATCGAAGATTCGAAAATTTGCTCCTAGGCCTTTTGGGCCTGGCGCCGCAGGAATGTGGGCACGTCCAGATCGTCGGCTGGGACTTCGTGCACCACTTCTTTCACGTTGCGCGCGACTTGTTGGACTACGTTGGTCTGCTGCGGCGCGATATTTGGCGCTGGCTCGGGCTCGCGCGTGGCTTTCCAGGTCTTCGGCAGATACGACGGCTTCTGCTGCGTTTTGCGCGCGGCCACTTCCCGGAAGCCCGCGGCGATCACGGTGATCTTCACGGACTCCTTCATCGCATCGTCCATCACCGCGCCGAAAATAATGTTGGCATTTTCGTGGGCAGCTTTCTGGATGATCGAGGAGGCCTCGTGAACTTCCTGCAAGCTGAGACTGGACGAGCCGGTGATGTTGATCAAAATGCCCTGCGCGCCCTGGATGCAATTGTCTTCGAGCAGCGGGCTATTGATCGCGCGATTCGCGGCGTCAACAGCGCGATTCGAGCCGGACGCCACCGCCGTGCCCATCACCGCGTAACCCTGGCCCGACATGATGGTTTTCACGTCGGCAAAGTCGCGGTTGATGATGCCGGGAATGGTGATGATATCCGAAATGCCTTGCACGGCCTGGCGCAAAATATCGTCGGCGATGCGGAAGGCCTCGAAAAAGCTGGTGCCGTGCTCGACGCAATCCATCAGCCGCTCGTTGGGAATCACGATGACGGTGTCCACGCAGCCGATGAGTTCGGCGAGCGCTTGTTCGGCCTGCTCCATGCGCCGCTTGCCTTCAAAGGCGAAGGGCTTGGTGACCACCGCGACAGTGAGCGCTCCGAGTTCGCTCGCGAGGTTTGCGACCACGGGAGCCGCGCCGCTGCCCGTGCCGCCGCCCAGACCGGCAGTGACGAACACCATGTCCGCGCCGTCCAGCGCTTCGAGAATTTTTTCGGTGTCTTCGAGCGCGGCCTTGCGGCCGACCTCGGGATTGGCCCCCGCGCCCAGTCCTTTGGTCAGCTTCGCGCCCAGTTGCAGTTTCACCGGCGCTTGCGAAAGCTTCAGCGCCTGCAGATCGGTATTGGCCGCGATGAATTCGACGCCTTCGACTTTGGCGCGAATCATTCGGTTGACGGCGTTGGATCCGCCGCCGCCCGCTCCGATTACTTTTATTTTCGCCCCGTTCGGTGCTTCTTCAGCAAACGATACACGCATGCTCGATTCTTTTTGCGCCATGCTTCCTCCCCAGTCTTTCCCCAGTTTCGGACTCTGTTTGAATTCTTAGCTGCTGCTGCTGCTGCTGCTGCTGCTGCTACTACTACTACTCCTTGTCGCACCCATCTTTGTCTGTGGGATCGCTGTCGCGTGCGATCTTCGCCGGATCGCTCGTCACATTCGATCTCTATGGACCGTCGTCACGCCCCCGCAAACATGCTTCTCAACCTGCCCACCCAGCCGCTAGGGCGGTTCCCCGCGGCGCGCCTCGTCCGCGCACCATAGAGCACCAGTCCCACGGCTGTTGCATACTCGGGCTGGGAAACCTCTTCGCTCATGCCGGCAAGGCCGCGCGGCGAGGCCACGCGCACCGGCAGATTGAAAATCCGCTCGGCCAATTCGCACAGGCCGCGCAATTGCGCGCCGCCGCCGGTGAGTACGATGCCCGCTGGAATCTGTGATTCCACTCCGCCGCGGCGCAGTTCGTCGCGGACGAGCATCAATAATTCCTGCGCGCGCGGCTCGACGATTTCCGAAAGCATGCGCGAGAATACGGTGCGCGGCGGACGATCTCCGACGCTGGCAATTTCGATGGCGGCGTCCTCTTTGAGCAGCTCGCGAAACGTGCAAGCGTGCTGGCGTTTGATTTTCTCGGCTTCGCCGCTGGGCGTGCGTAAACCGACGGCCAGGTCGTTGCTGAAATGATCGCCGCCGACCGGAATTGCGGCGGTATGCCGCACGACTCCGCTGGTAAACGCGACCATTTCGGTGGTCCCGCCGCCGATATCGAGCAGACAGGAACCGAGTTCGCGCTCGTCTTGCGTGAGGCAAGCTTCGGCGGAGGCGAGCGGTTCGAGCACAGTATCGTCCACGCGCACGCCCGCGCGGTTTACAGCCGTCACGATATTTTGGGTGGAAGTGCCGGACGTGGTCACGATGTGCACGTTCGCTTCCAGGCGCTGGCCCACCATGCCGATGGCGTCGCGGATGTGATCCTGGCCATCGAGGAAAAATTCCTGTGGAAGCACGTGCAGAACTTCGCGGTCTTCCGGCAATTGCACGCCGCGGGCTGCTTCGATGGCTCTGCGAACGTCGTCGCGCTGCACGTCGCGCGGACGCGAGCCAACGGTGATGCCGCCGCGGCTGTTGACGCCGCGCACGTGAGTGCCAGCCACGCCGATCAGCGCGGATTCCACTGGGACGCCCACGATTGTTTCCGCTTCTTCAACCGCGCGGCGAATCGAGCTAACCGCGAGATCCAGATTTACGATCTGGCCTTTGCGCCAGCCCTTGGATTCCGCAGCGCCCAGCGCGGCGAAACGCACGCCGCTTGCGTCGTCATCTAATTCGCCGATCAAGACGCAGGTCTTCGTGCTGCCGATATCGAGCGCTACGATGTGCCGTTCCTTCTTCGTCAAATCTGTTGCTCCTTAATTGTGGACACCTACAAATCGCACTTGGATTCGTATTCGCTCACCGAACATTCAGCTACCGCCAAGGCGGCGGCAAGCCGCCGCAGTCCAAATTACCGTGCCCCTACCGCTGCGCCGCCGAACGCGAATGTCTGGCGGCGATTTTCTTTGCGCTTCTTGACGTTCCGTGCGCTGGCTTCGATTTTGTTGCTGGCGCTGCTTTGGGAGCAGGCATCGCCGCGAGCGGCTCTTGCTGCTTCGCCACCAGCGTGGGATCCGGATTCACCACGGCTTCGCCGTTGAATCGCAGGTCTACGGACTCGACGCTTCCCGCTCCTGCGCGCCATTGCCCGATGTCGTTCAGCACCGTCAAAAACTTGTTCTCGAAATCGCTGTCGCCGAAATGGATCAGGATGGGCGCGTCAGCATTGCTCCACTGGCTGGCACCGTTAGAAGTGCCGTTCGCGCTGGCGGAGACGTTGCCACCTTGCAATCCCGTGATTCGGGCGCACAGGTCTTTCGCTTCGGTGAGATCCACTTCGCTTACTTGATCCATGGCGCCGCCGCGCGTAGTTTCCACTTGCTGCGAGAAACTCGCAAAAAGCTGCATGCGCAGTTCGCGATCTTCGATGGGCATATCGGAGCTGATGCCAGTGATCACAGGGAAATGGAAATTGCCCTTCAGCGGCCGGTCGAGAATCACGCCGTGGACATCTATCAATGCGAGGTCGCTGCCATCGCGCAAAAATGCGATCGGAGTACGTTCGGTGATTTCAACTTTAATGGTGTTCGGGAGCGCGCGCAGCACGCTGGCCTGCTCGACCCACGGCAGCGTTTCAATCTGCCGCCGCCGCTCGTTCAAAGGAATACGCAGAACGCTGTGGCCGCGGTCCACGCGGAAAATCTCGCGCACACTAGCCGGCGAAACGTAATGGTTTTGTGCAACCTGAATCTGTTCGGGATGAATCAGCGCCATCTCCTGCGACGCGAGCAGGAAATGTCCCACCATGTACGCGATCCCCACGCCGCCTGCGGCCGCAGCCGTCCCGAACGCCACTCGGAGATACGTCTTCCAGGCTTTTTTGCCGAACTTCCGCCGCTTGATCTCGAGAGGCTTCTGACGGCGCAGATACTTCGGCTCTTCGTCGGCCAGGACTTCCTGGGGATAAGCTTCCGCGTCCATGGTTCTCAATTTTTCCAGACAATAACCTCGTTCTCGAGCTCGACGCCATAAGCGGCGCGCACGCGCCCGCGCACGTCGTCAATCAGTTTTAACATGTCCGCGCAAGTGGCGTTCGCCGCATTCACAAAAAAATTGGCGTGGCGATCGCTGACCATGGCGTCGCCCACGCGATGGCCTTTCAATTTCAGTTCGTCAATCATGCGTCCAGCCGAGCCGCCCGCAGGATTTTTGAATATGCAGCCGGCGCTTTTCTGATTGAGCGGCTGGCTGGAGCGGCGTTTTTCGTTGCACACGCGGATTCCGGCCAGAATTTCCTTGTAGGGCTTCGACGGCAATTCGAGCTTAACGCGCAGCATCACGTCGTCCGGTGCGAAGGAAGTGTGACGATAATCGAAATGAATGTCGTCGCCGCGCAAAGTTTCGATTTCGCCGGTGGCCGCGCGGTAAAGTTCCACTTCGCGGACGTACGAGCCGATTTGCGTACCGTATGCGCCGGCGTTCATGCGCAACGCGCCGCCTACGCTGCCCGGGACACCGATGAGCCCTTCCATGCCGCCCAAATCGCGCTTCGCGCAAAAGGTGACCATGCCGCCCAGATCGGCGGCGGCGTCCACGAACGCGGTGTTTCCCTCCACGCGCATTCCGGGCTGTGAAGTCGGCAGATGGAGCACGACGTAGGGCAATTCGCCGTCGTCGATCAGGACGTTTGTGCCACCGCCGAGAAAACGGTGCGGAATGTTTTCGTCCGCGAGCAAGCGCATGACCTCTGGGATCGTGTCGAATTGCCGCAACAATAGTTGATCTGTCGTGCCGCCGATTCCGAGCGACGTTTTCTCGCTGAGCGGCACGCATGGGCGCAGCTCGACGCCGAGTTCTTTCAGCCGCGCAGCAATGGGCTTGTCGCTAATTCGCATAAACTCTAATCTGCGCTGGTAGAAATTTTCGCGCCCAGCAGCATCGAAAGCTGGTCGAGCACGCGTCCCACGCTGCCCGCTCCGATGGCCATTACGGCGTCGCCGGGACGCGCCTCGCGCAGCATGTATTCCATTCCCGCTTGCATGGTGCTGGTGAAAATCACGTTCTTGTGTCCTGCGCTGCGGATGGCTTCCGCCAGCTTCTCGCCGGTGACGCCTTCGATGGACTGCTCGCCTGCCGCGTAGATTTCCGTCAGCACTAGAATATCTGCCAGGTTGAACGAGCGTCGAAAATCTTCCCAGAGATGTTGGGTGCGCGAGTAACGGTGCGGCTGGAACAGCACCAGCAACCGGTGGTAATTGCAGCCACGCGCTGCTTCCAGCGTGGCCCGAATTTCCGCGGGATGGTGGCCGTAATCGTCAATCAGCGTGACGCCGTTGAACGTTCCTTTGATTTCGAAACGACGCCCGACGCCCGAAAATTTCGCGAGGCCCGCGCGGATTAGATCCGCGGGCACATTCAGCGACAGCGCGACGCCCGCTGCCGCAGCGGCGTTGCGTACATTATGAATTCCCGGCGGCGAGGGAAGCGTGAACAGTCCCAGATCTTCGCCGTGATGTTTCAGGCGGAACTCGCTGGAGAGACCGTTGAGTTTTACATCGGCGATCACCAGATCGGCTTGGTTGGAAGTTCCGTAGGTGATCACCGGGCGCTTCACTCGCGGTAAAATAGCCTGCACGTTGGGTTCGTCCAGGCATAAAATCACCGTGCCGTAGAACGGAACACGATTCACGAATTGCAGGAAAACATCCTGAATTTCCTCGAGCGAGTGGTAGTGGTCGAGGTGCTCACGGTCAATCGTGGTGACGACGGCGACCACCGGCGCGAGCAGCAGGAACGAGCGATCGCTTTCGTCCGCTTCCACCACCATGTATTCGCTCTGCCCCACGCCAGCATTCGAGCCGGCGTGATTGACGCGCCCACCGACGACGAATGTGGGATCAAGGCCCGCAGCCGCCAGCACAGAAGCGACCATGGAAGTAGTGGTCGTTTTTCCATGCGCGCCGGCTACGGCGATGCCGTATTTCAGGCGCATCAATTCGGCCAGCATTTCCGCGCGTGGAATTACCGGAATTTTCAGGTGGTGGGCTTCTACAACCTCCACGTTTTCGGGGCGTACGGCAGAGGAAATCACCACGACGTGCGCGCCGTGAACGCTTTCCGCCTGATGGCCTTCGAAAATTTTCGCGCCGAGCTTGCGCAGGCGTTCGGTGACGGGCGATTGCTTCAAATCAGAACCAGAGACGGCGTAACCGCTCGAAAGCAGTACTTCGGCGATTCCGCTCATGCCGCTGCCGCCGATGCCGACGAGATGAATCTGCTGAAAATTCCGGAAGGAGGCAATCATGGCCGCACCAACCCTTCGAGCAGGTCTACGATATCTTCGACCGCGCGCGGGCGTGCAAGCTGCCGCGCGTGCTCTTCCATCTCGCTGATTCTCCTGGGCTGGTCCAGGAGCGCGAAAATTTCGTTTGTCAGCCGCTCGGGTGTCAGCGCTTCCTGAGGCAGCAGGCGAGCGGCGCCTGCTTCTTGCATAGCCGCGGCGTTGCGCGTTTGGTGTGCGTCGGTGGCGGCGCCAAAGGGGATGAGGATGGCGGCGCGTCCGGCGGCAGCGATTTCGGCCACCGTGATGGCACCCGAGCGGCAGACGATCAAGTCCGCCTGGGCAAACCGCTCCGCCATATTCTCGATGAAGGGCACAACCTCCGCTCGGAATTCACGTCGCGCATAAGCCACGCGCACAGCATTATAATCGCGTTCACCAGTCTGATGCACGATGAAAAGCTGGCTTTTTCGCCCTGCGAACAGATCCAGCGAGTCAACTACCGCGCGATTGATGGGCAGTGCGCCACGGCTGCCGCCGGTGATGAGGATGTTGAATGGCTCGTGATGTTCGCGGCGTGGCGCGCCCGAAAACTCTTTGCGCACCGGGATGCCCGTGGCAATCGCTTTTGTGCCAAAGCGCTTCGCGGTTTCGGCGAAGCCACAGGCAACGCGGGTTGAAATTCCTGCCAGGACTCGATTGGTGAACCCCGGCTCGACGTTGGGCTCGAAAATCACCGAGGGGATGCCGTGCAAGCGCGCGGCCAGGATCATCGGACCCGAGGCGTAGCCGCCGACCCCGAAAGCGACGCCGAAGCGGTGCCTTCGCACGATTTTCTCCGAGTCCCACAAGCCCGCTGGGAGCATGGCCGCGTTGCGCAGGAATTTCATGCCGCCGATGCCCTTTAGCCCGGCAACGCGAATGGTTTCGAGCGGAAGTTCGGCCTGCGGCACCAGTTTTGCTTCCATTCCGCGCTCGGTTCCTACGATCACGACGCTGCGTACTCCTTCCGGCTCGCGCCGGAGCCATTCCCGTGCGACGGCCACGGCGGGAAAAACGTGCCCGCCGGTGCCGCCGCCTGCGATCAGCAAATTCTTGGCTCTCGCGCGACTGGTTCGGACGTTGCTCGCGGCGACTTCGGCTTCGGCGGGGACGGCTGCGGTCACGTCTCGTCCGCTTGCTGGCTGATGTTCAACAGCACTCCGGTGGCCAATAGCATGGCGAACAGGCTCGACCCGCCGTAACTAATGAACGGCAGCGGAATGCCCTTCGTCGGCATCATTCCCAGCACCACACTCAAATTGATCAGCGCCTGGCCCACGACCATGGTCGTGATTCCCAAGCCCAAGAACTTGCCGAAATCATCTCCCGCTTTCATCGCGGCCACGAACCCGCGCCAACCATACACTGCGAAAAGCGTAAGCACGACCACCGCGCCGATGAACCCGAGCTCCTCGCCGATGATGGCGTAAATGAAATCGGTGTGCGCCTCCGGCAAAAAGAAGAGTTTCTGGCGGCTTTCCATCAAGCCGACGCCGGTCATGCCTCCCGAGCCCACCGAAATCAACGATTGCAAGAGTTGAAAGCCCGCGCCTTTGGGATCGAGCTCCGGATGAAGAAAAGCCTCGAAGCGCTGCAGGCGGTATGGCACGCGCACAATCAACAGGTAAATCGTCGGAATCGCCGCCAGCACCGTTCCCGCAATGTAGCGAAAAGAAAGCCCGGCCACGAACAGCATCACCATCGAGATCAGTACGATCATGAACGCCGTACCCATGTCCGGCTCTTTGACGACGAGTGCGGCCATGACCACCGTTGTCCCTAGGGCCGGCGCCAAGGTATGCAGCCAATTGTTCACGCCAAAATTTCGCGGCAGCCGCCGCAACTCGAGAAACCACGCCAGAAAAATGATGAGCGCGAGCTTGGCCATTTCCGACGGCTGAAAACTGAATGGTCCCATCCGAAACCAGCGATGCGTCTGATGAGAGCGGTCGAGGAAAAACACGCCGACGAGCAGCACGAACGACAGGGCCAGCCCCGTGAATACAACTCTCGGCTGGCGCAGCCTGCGATAGTCCATATTCATCAGCCAGAACATTCCGGCGATACCCAGCACCACGTAAATCAACTGCCGCAACAGGAAAATATAGCCCGCGCCGAATTGCTCGCTCGCGGTGATGGCTGACGCGCTGAAGACCATCACGACGCCAATCAGACAGAGCGCGAGCGTTACGATGAATAATTTTCGGTCGGGTTGAACACTTCGTGGCATCGACTATCCTTTCTCCGCGGTCGGGCTCTCATCTGAGGCGCCCGCTGCTTCCGATTGACCTGCGCGCCGCACGACCAGTTCTTTGAACACGCGGCCGCGCTGCTCGTAATTTTCGAATTGATCGAAGCTGGAACAGGCTGGCGCGAGCAGCACCGTATCGCCGGGTTGTGCGCGGTCGATCGCGTTTTGGACCGCGCGCTCCAGAGTCCCGGCATAACTGATTTCGACCGCGCCTTGCAAATCTGCAGCGATTTTGTCGGCGGATTCGCCGATCAGGAGCGCCATCCGCGTGCGTCCATGCAGCAAATCGCGCAACGGTGTATACGGGCTGCCTTTATCTTTGCCGCCCAAAATCACAAGCAGCGGGCCAGGAAACGCTTGGATCGCTTTCACTGCCGCATCCACATTCGTGGCCTTCGAATCGTTGTAAAACTGCACGCCCGAAATCTCGGCGACGAATTCCAGGCGATGCTCGACGCCGCGAAATGACTTCACGCCGCCGGCAATGGCCTCGGGAGTCGCGCCCGCAAGATATGCTGCCGCGCAAGCGGCCAGGACGTTCTCGACGTTATGATCACCGCGCAATGGAATCTGGTCGCGTCGCGCCAACACTGTTTCCGATCCTTCATTGCGAAAAATAATCTCGTTGTCGCGCAAGAAGGCGCCGTTCGCTACGCGCTTCTGCCTGCTGAACCAAAAGATATGTGGCTTCGCGGGCATGCGCTTGGTGATTTCCGGGTCGTCCGCGTTCAGCACGGCAATATCGCGCTCGAGCTGGTTTTCGAACATGCGCATCTTCGCCCGCGCGTATTCCTCGAACGTGCCGTGGCGATCCAGATGATCGGGCGTCAGATTCAGCAGGACTCCGATCTCAGGCCGGAACGCTTCAATTGTTTCCAGCTGAAAGCTGCTGATTTCGGCGACAGTTACCGCCGGATCCGTCGATGTTTCCACCAGCGCGAGCAGCGGTGTGCCGATGTTGCCGCCGACGAGCGTCGGGATATTCGACGCTTTCAAAATGTGCGCCACCAGCGCCGTCGTGGTGGTTTTTCCGTTCGACCCGGTGATGGCCACGAGCTTGCCGCGCAAAAAGCGCCAAGCCAGCTCGATTTCACTCCACACCGGAATATTTTTCTTCCGAGCGGCTCGCAGCGCCGGCAAATTCGCCAGCACACCGGGACTCACCACAATCAAATCCTGTTCGAGGAAAGTCGCATCCACGTGCCGGCCGAGTTCGAGCTTCACCCCGGCGGCACGCAGCTTCTCCGCGGTTTCCGCAACCTCGGTTTCCGGGCGCTCGTCCGTCGCCGTAACCGTTGCACCGTAACCCGCGCTGAATAACGCCGTCACCAAGCCCGTCCTCGCGAGGCCCACAACCAGAACACGTTTGCCTGATAGATCGAATCCCGGCCTCAACTCGTCCTCACTTGGCCCTCACCGCAATTTCAAAGTCGTCAGCGAAAACAGCGCGAACACCAGCGCCACAATCCAGAAGCGCACGATGATTTTCGATTCGCTCCATCCCAGCAGCTCGAAATGATGGTGCAACGGCGCCATGCGGAAGACGCGCTTGCCGGTCAGCTTGAATGAACCCACCTGAATAATCACTGAGAGCGCTTCCATTACGAACACGCCGCCAATCGAAAGCAGCAGAATTTCCTGCTTGATGATCACCGCTACGGTGCCGATTGCGCCGCCGAGGGCGAGCGAGCCTACGTCTCCCATGAACATTTCCGCTGGGTGCGCGTTGTACCAAAGAAAGCCCAGCGAAGCTCCCGCGAGCGAGCCGCAAAAAATTACCAGCTCCCCTGCATCGGGAATCTTCTGGATGTCCAGGTAGTCGGCGAACTTCGCATTGCTCGAAAGATAGGTCAGCACCGTCAGCGCCACCGCCGAAACCAGCACACAACCGATGGCCAGTCCATCCAACCCGTCCGTAAGATTCACCGCGTTCGAACATCCCACAATCACCAGCACCAGAAACAGAACGAACGGCACGTACGCGAGCGGCCAAATAAATCTGTGCGCGAGCAGGGACGAGATCACCAGGTCCGGATGCAGACGCTTGAAAAACGGCACGCTCAATTGCGTCGAATAAACGCCTTGCGACTGCAATGAGAGCAGCACAATTCCGACTGCGACGCATGTGAGCACCTGCAACGAAAACTTGGCGCGCGGCCTGAGGCCCATATTCCTCTTGCGCACAACTTTGTTGTAATCGTCCACAAAGCCGATGGTGCCGAAGGCGAGCGTCGCTCCGGTGGCGAGAATCACGTAAGGATTTAGCAAGTCCGCCCACAGCAGAGTAGGGATCACGATCGCCGCGACGATCAGGACGCCTCCCATGGTCGGCGTTCCGGCTTTTTTGTGGTGCGCCTTCGGCCCCTCCTCACGGATGTACTGCTTCACCTGCAATTCGCGCAGCCGTTCGATCACCCAAGGTCCCAGCAGCAGCGAAAGCAGCAGCGCGCTGGTGCTGGCCATGGCCGTCCGCACCGTGATGTAGCGAAACACATTCAGCGGGCTGAAATGCGGCCGCAGCAGAAAGACGAACAGGTAGTAAAGCATTCAGCGCTGGCCTTTTGATTCCGCTTCGATTTTTTCGGCGTTGGGCCCGAAATTCATCCGCGGATGTTTCGCTTCGATGGCCTCCAAAATTTTTTCCATTTTCACGCCGCGCGAGCCTTTCAGCAGCAGCAAATCGTCGCGGGTGATCAAGCCCGCGAGAAAATCAGCGGCTTCCGCGGAGTTCTTGAAGAATTTCGCGCGCTCTTTCGGATGTCCGGCCTCGATAGCGGCACGGACGAATTCCGCTGCCTCACCCTGCACGCCGACAATCCAATCAATTTTCTTCAGGCGCGCCGCGAAGCGGCCGCATTCGCGATGCAAGTCCGGCGATGAACCGCCCAATTCAAGCATTTCGCCCGCAGCCAGAATTCTGCGGCTGAAGCCCGTGGTATCGGCGAGCAATCGAGCCAGAGAGTCAAGCGCCGTCGGACTGGAATTGTAACTATCGTTGATCACTGTGAAGCCGTCTTCGAAGCGCACGACTTCCCCGCGTTTGTCCGCGGGAGTCAGCTGCGGCAACACCCGCTTAGCGTCCTCGATTCCAATGCCCCAAATGCTCGCCGCCGCTAGAGCGGCCACCGCATTCATCACGTTGTGCCTCCCGATTAACGGCAATTCCAGTCGCGCGCGACCTGCCGGCAAGACAAAATCAAACGCCGAACCCATCACTCCGCGTTCCTCGATGTTTTCTGCGCGGATTTCCGCGCGCGTTCCAGTTTCCGTGCCGAACCAAATCACGCGACCGCGCGTCACGTCAGCAAATTTGGCGACCCGCTCGTCGTCCGCGTTCAGCACGGCCGCCGCGCCGGGCCACGCCAAATTCTCGATCAGCTCGCGCTCGGCCAGCGCGATCTCATCAATCGAAGAAAAAAATTCCAGATGCTCGACTGCGATGCGCGTTATCACGCCCACTTCGGGCGCCGCAATCCGCGCGAGGCGCGCCAGCTCGCCTGGATGCGACATGCCCATCTCGATCACCGCCGCGTCGTGCTGGTCATCGAGTTTTAAGAGCGTCAGCGGCAACCCATATTCGTTGTTCAGATTTCCCTCGGTCTTCAATACGCGGAACCGCGCGGCCACAAGCGCCGCAAGGATTTCTTTGGTGGTCGTTTTGCCGACCGAACCGGCCACGCCGCCAATCCGCCGCCCGGGTCCTGCCTCGCGCCAGCGTGCGCATGCGCGCGAGGCCAATTGGTGGAGAGCGCCGAGAGTGTCGTCCACCGCAAAAAGTTTTCCGCAGATTTCTTCGGGGTATTGCGCGAAGCGTTCGCGCGCCACCACGCCGGCTGCCGCTCCACGCGCCAAAGCTGCCGCCACATGATCGTGTCCATCGTGACGCGGACCGTGTATGGCGAGGAACAGTTCTCCGGGTTGAATCGTGCGAGAATCAATCGAGATGCTGGCCAACCCGGCCCGGGCGTCGAGGCTCGCGGGAGGCGCGACACCCAGAGCTTCAGCCACTTGACCAACCGTCCACCGCATTGCGTCTCCAATGGGCTGGGCTTCACTCTCGGTCCCAGACTTTGTAGCAGCGCACTTTAGTGCGCCATCGCCGTTGCCGCACAAAACGATGGCGGTCCCGCAAATTCATCCGGGACGCAAACGACGCGTCTAAAGAGCGCCGCTACAGATGCAAATCAAAAAGAGGGCGCAGCAAGCAGCGCCCCTACGGCTAACTTCAAAATCGAGTCGCTCCGCGCCAAAACTCTATTTCTTTCCAAATCCGCGGCGGCGCAGCATTGCGCGCGCCTTTTCGCGATCGTCGAATTCGAACGTGCGGTCGCGCAAAATCTGGGAATTCTCGTGTCCCTTGCCCGCCAGCAGCACAATGTCTCCTGCCTTGGCTTCGTCGATCGCCATTTCGAGCGCTGTGTCGCGGTCCGGCTCGATGCGATAATTCGCATTCACTTTCTGCAATCCCACGACCACATCGTTGATGATGCGCAGCGGATCTTCCGTGCGTGGATTGTCGCTGGTGAGAATCACGAGGTCGCTTAGAGAGCCGGACGCTTCGCCCATCGCCGGACGCGTCGAGCGGTCGCGTTCGCCGCCCGCGCCAAATAGCGTGATGATGCGGCCTGCGGGATTCAATTCGCGTGCGGTCGAAATCAAATTTCGGAGTGCATCATCCGCGTGCGCGTAGTCCACGACAACCAAGAACGGCTGGCCTTCGTCAATACGTTGAAAGCGCCCCGGCACGAGCTCGAGGTTCGCGATGCCTTCTTCGATCGTGGCCACGGGAATATCCAGCGCGATGCCTGCACCGATGGCGGCGAGAATGTTGTAAACGTTGATTCGGCCTACCAGCGAGGAATGCACTTCGACTTTTCCCGCAGGCGTTTGAGCCGTGAATTCCAGGCCCTCAAAACTAAGCGCGAATTTCTTGGTGGTAAGGTCCGCGCCTTCTTTCAGGCCATATGTCAGTGTGCGCTTGGCCAGCGCTTCGAGACGCGGCGCATAGGCATCGTCCCTATTGATGACGGCGGTGTCGGGCGCACCGGCTCCGGTGCCCTCGAAAAGCACGCGCTTAGCGGCGAAATACTCCTCGAAGGTCTTGTGAAAATTCAGATGGTCGCGCGTCAGGTTGGTGAAAATCGCCACGGCGAAATGACAGCCCCAAGGGCGCTCCATCGCAAGTGCGTGCGAGCTGACTTCCAGCACCGCGTGCGTTCCGCGCGCGTCGCGAACTTCGGCGAACATCTGCTGCAAGTCGAGCGATTCCGGCGTGGTGTTCGTCGCGGGGCGAAAGCCTCGCGGCGTTTCATATCCCGTGGTGCCAATGCGCGCGGTGGTCAATCCCGCAGCGTGCAGAATCGAGTCCACAATAAAAGTGATCGTCGTTTTGCCGTTCGTGCCGGTGACGCCCACCAGTTTCAACGCATCGGCGGGATGACCGTAGAAATTCGCCGCCGCCCGCGCTAGCCCACGACGCTCCGATCCAGGCAGCAGTTCGAGCCACGCAATGCCTCCTGGCAGCCCGACCGGACGCCCCGTCCATGCGGCGTCCGAGGCAACCGCTACGGCACCTCGTTTGACCGCGTCCTCCACAAACTTCGCCCCGTCCAGTTTTTCGCCGTGCAACGCAAAGAAGAGGCTTTGAGCCGAAGCCTTTCGGCTATCGTAGACGATGGACCGAATCTCGATGTCCACCGGCCCGCTCACTCCTCCAAGCTCGGCACCCACGAAGATGTCCTTGAGTTTCATCCGTCGCTGATCCGCTTTCTTCCCGAGCCCGGCATTTCTCGAGTCGGGCCGCTGCTTCAACGTTACGCTCAATTCGTGTCGCTCCGCTTCGAAACCGACGGTATCTCCGCCGACCGACCAAACCTTACCGTCACGCGGCTGCCGCGCATCACCACGGTGCCGGCTTCCGGTGATTGTTCCAGAGCAATGCCGCTGCCGATCAGCGTCGGAACCAGACCGAGGCGCATGCACGCCTCGGTGACCCCGCGCACCGTTTGCCCTGACATATCGGGAACACTGACCGCATCTTCCTCACCAAAGGCCACGGTCGGCGCAGAACTTTGCGCGTCAGGACCCTTCTTCGCCACTGCTGCCTGAAAACGCGCCTCGTTTTCCGTGTTTGCCGTCTCGGCCGCCGCGCGAGCATTATTTGGATTCAGCTGGCCCGGATTGTTCTTGGCGGTTTGCGTGTTCGGTTGCGTCGGCACGTCGTGCGCCACATCGAGGTACGCCAGCACTTGTTCGGCGATGCGTTTGAAAATCGGGCCGCCCACTTCGCCGCCGTGATGCGCACCCTCGGGCGAATCCAGGACCACTAAAATGGTGACCGCCGGATCGTTCACCGGCGCAAAGCCCACGAACGACGCAAAATATTGGTTCGGCGAATATCTTCCCGTGTTCGGATCAATTTTCTGCGCCGTCCCAGACTTCCCCGCTGCCGTGTAACCATTCAATTTGGCTTTCGTACCGGTTCCGCCATCCAGCAGGACGCTCTCCATCATCTCGCGCACGGTTGCCGCGGTCTTGGAATCGGTGGCTTGCTTCGGTTCACCTCGCGACGGAAGCGCAATGGGCGAACCGCCGCGAATTTCCTGAACGATGCGCGGCGGGTAAAGCGTCCCGCCATTGGCAATGGCGGAAATCGCCGAAATAATCTGCACCGGCGTGACGCTCACTTCCTGCCCGATGGCGAGCGATCCGATCGAACTCGGCGTCCAGTTCTCCAAAGGCCGCAACAACCCGCGGTTTTCTCCCGGCAACTCAATCCCGGTCAGCTGCCCGATGCCGAAATCGCGCATCGTGTCGTAAAACCGCGGCGCTCCTAGGTTCAACGCAATCTTGATCGTTCCCACGTCGCTGGAATGCGCCAGGACGTCGCGCACGCTCAGCACGCCGAAAGGATGCCAGTCGTGAATCAAACGCCCGGCCACCTGAATTGATCCCATCTGGCAATCCACCAACACCTCGGGATTCGTCACATGATTTTCAATCGCGCCGGTCATGGTAATGACCTTGAACGTCGAGCCCGGCTCATACGCCGCCGTCACCGCGCGGTCCATGCGGTCGTCGTCGGAATATTTCCCGTAATCGTTGGGATCGAAAGTAGGAGCGGTGGCGACCGCCAGCAGCGCGCCACTGTTCGGATCCTGCACAACGACCGTGCCGGTATGAGCGTGCGTTTCTTCCATTCCGCGGGCCAGCTCCTTTTCGGCGATGTACTGAATGGTTTCATCAATCGTGAGCACGACACTCGCGCCGGGGTCAGCAGCCGCTTCACGGCGATCGTAAAAACGCCGCTTGCCGTCGGCCATCACCATGACGCGCCCCGGCCGCCCGCGAATCCATTTGTCCAATTCGTGTTCGATACCGCCCATGCCCTTTTCGTCCACGTCCACCCAGCCGAGAACGTGCGCCAGCAATTCGTGCTGCGGATAAACGCGGCGATTTTCCTTCTCGAAAAACACCCCCTTCAAATTCATGTCGTCAATGCGCTCGACGGTCTCAGGAGAAAGCTTCTTAGCCAGGCGGACGGGCTTGCTGGCTTCACGGATTTTCGTTTCCAGCTCTTCGGCGGGGACGTTCAAGGCGCGCGAAAGCAGCCGCGCGACCATTTCCGGATCTTTGACGTCCACCGGGTCCGCAAAAACCGAGTCCATCGGAATGCTGATGGCCAGTTCCCGGCCTTTGCGGTCGTAGATCACGCCGCGCATGGGACTGATTTCAAATACGCGCTGTTGCTGATGCTGGGCTTTTGCGAAGTACTCGCTATAGCAGAAAAGCTGGAGGTAACTTAGGCGGGCCAGCACCGCCCCCATCCAAACCACCGCCACGACCCAGACCACCAACCAGCGGAGACGCGGGCTGCGCTGCTCCATGAATTCCGCCCTAACTTACGAAAGACTTTGCCCGGCTGCGGTTCGAACTACGTTGCCGGTGCGGGCCCAAGAAGCAGGCCACGGAAAATTTGCGCCCGGGCATTTCAATAGCAGGCCCGTGTCGCGAAGAACGTCAGGGCCGCGGCGGCTGCACCGTTGCGCGCGCCTGAGCCAGCACTGCGTCGGTCGGCCCTTCCGTTGGCATCGCTTGTCCCGGAACAGAAATCGTCAGTCCCAATTGGTTCCGCGCGATGCGATCCACGCGCTCGTAGCCCTTCAAGGACGCGACCTCCACGTGCAGTTGCTGATTCAATTGCGCAGACTGCGTGCGCACCGCGGCCAGGTGCTCCACCTGGTAGCGCAGCCGTATGCACTCGAAGTGTTGCCACGCATAAACCAAGAGGCAGGCCGCCATGGCGCCGCCCATCGCAACGCGCCGCCAGAATTCCTGCAATCGCGCCGGCGCCATCGGGCGCACCAGCCGCGAGTTATCAATGTGCTTTACTGTGTGATATTGAGTCATGACCGCACCTGGGGCGCCGGGCTTTCGCCGCCGAAGCGGTTCTCCGCCGTCGCCACTTTCTCGATTACGCGCATCTTCGCGCTCCGGGCCCGCGGATTGGCTGCGATTTCCGCGTCTCCGGGCTGAATCACTTTTTTGGTGAGCACTTGAAACCCGCCGTCGCGGGCCAACCGCTGAAATTCATGCTTGACGAGCCGGTCTTCCAAGGAGTGATAGCTGAGGACGATCCAGCGTCCTCCCAAATTCAAAGTGGCAGGGGTACGCGAAAGAAACTGCCCGAGTTCCTCCTCTTCTCGATTCACCGCTATCCGCAGCGCCAGAAACGTTTTTGTCGCGGGATGCAGTCTCTGCCTTCCCCTTGCTTTTCGTCCCCCTGCCACAACCGTTGCCAGATGCGCGGTGTCGCGAATGGGCCGCGCCCGCACGATCGCTCTGGCGATTCTGCGTGAATCCCTCTCCTCCGCCTTCTGGTAGAGAAGATCGGCCAGTTCTTTTTCCGGCCAGTGATTCACAATCTCGTCCGCTGTCAGCGGTGAATCGGGACTCATCCTCATGTCAAGAGGCCCGGCCCAGCGGAAAGAAAATCCGCGCTCAGGGCTGTCCAGTTCGAGGCTTGAGACTCCCAAATCGGCGATGACACCATCGAACGGCGGCAAATTGTGCGCCGCCGCTACTTCGCCGATGTTCGAAAAATCCGACTGCACCAGAATCACCTGCCGCTCGTGCGGCCCCAATCGCTCCCGCGCCATTTCGAGCGCTTGCGGGTCGCGATCTATCCCCAAAACTCGCCCGGTCGTGAGCCGCGTGGCGATCTCGATTAAATGACCGCCTGTGCCGACCGTCGTATCCGCATAGACTCCGTCGGACCGAATCCGCAGGAACTCCAAAATCTCCGCGGTCAGTACCGGCGTATGCAGTACGCTCAAAACTTAAATGCCCAGATCGTCCAGTGCCTTTTCGTCTTCCGCCGTCATCGGGTTACGGTTCAGTTGTTCCAGGAACCGGGCGTGATTCCAGACTTCCAGGTACGTAAGCTGCCCCTGAACGTCCACTTCGCCCTTCATTTCGGCCGATTCCCGCAGTACGGGTGGAATCAAAATGCGCCCCTGCCCATCCACCTCGACCACCTGTCCGTAATAATTTGTGCGCGATAGGAATTTCTGTTTCGCAGCGTTGTGCGAGGAGAGTTTCGCCAGCTTCTTTTCGATCCCTTCCCAGGCTTTCATTGGATAGATCGTGGCGCGATCGCCTTTGGTAGAGGTCACGTAGAATTTCGTGCCGGTCTTGCGCAGTTCGGCGAGAAAATCCGCGGGAATTTTTACGCGGCCCTTCTCGTCGACAGTCGCTAGATAGTTGCCCCGCAGCATGAAAGCCCTTGGCTTGCTCGACCGGCGTTTGCGCCCTTGCCATCACTCGCTGGTTCGCCCCTGCAATTGCGTACAAATATGGAACTGCTTGCTGCTGATTCGGTGCTAGCTGGGACCGCCGTTACTTGCTTCTAGGATCGCCACTGCCCCACACTCTCTACCACTCTGCGCCACTTTCTCCCACTTTGTGCCCCGATTGTAGATAGGTTCGCGAACATGTCAAGAGGAATCCTTCTTAGAATGAGAAATATTTGTGGAAATTCGTAGGCGCTCGAAAGTGAATTGTGGTCCGTGAGCAAGCAACCACAATTAGTAGGGGACGCGCTTGAAGACACTCGTACCGCTAGTCGCTGCCTCGCAGAAAAAAAATTTGGAATGTTTTGTATCGGTTAACAGCAGCCGAGATTTACAGTTTGCCGCAGGGCATTCCGCTTTTTTCTGCCGTATCTGCTTCTCCGATGGGTTCCAGCAATACCAAAAACGAGAGCGACAGCAGAGGCGCAGAGGACGCGGATAAAGGAAGGAGACGGACGCGAGTTTTCAGGAAGAATGCTACGGGCTGGGAGGATTACGTACGGAGTCGAGGCCGCGCAGGACGGATTGCTCATCGGGATTCAGTCCGCGCATGAACTGCGGATCATTCAACGCTCTCTGACGGTCGCCGGCGCTCATTCCCTGCAGCGTGTGCAGCCGATCGTTGACCACCTGCTTGCGCTCCGGCGACATCTGCTGCCACTTGGGCAAAAGCGTCCTCTGCACGTACTGCTTTTGCTCGGGAGACATGCGCTCCCACGTCGCCTGGCGGTCCTTCATCGCCATCCGTTCGGTCGGCGAGAGGCTGTTCCACTTCTGCAGGTTCTGACGAATCTGCTGCTGTTTTTCGGGTGGCAAGCTCCTGAATCGTTCATTGTTCTGCAGGAAGCGATCCTGCTGTTGTGGCGACATGTCCCGGAGCCTCGGCCCCCAGGCTGGAGGGACGTTCGCCGCTTGGCGGCCATTTTGCGCGGCGTTCACACCGCCGCCATTCGGATTGGACGGGTGGAAGGTATTCCCATTGGGCGGCTGAGCCGTACGCGGATTCCCCGCCTCGGCATTATCTTGAGGCCGTCCGTTGTTCGCGCCTGCTGGGGGATGAAACGAATTCGGGGGATGTGCGGCGTTGGGGTTTCCCTGCGCGTTGTTCGGGCGCGCCTGCTGCCCATTCGCATTCACCGGCGGATGAAACGTGTTTTGCGGATGCGCGGCCTGATTGCGGTTCTGCCTGGCTGCGGCAAACGCGCTGGGGTTCTGCGCGCGCGGCGCTGTCCTCGGCGGCGGATTGAAGCGCGGCGGCGGGCCGGCGCCAGCGCGTCTCTGCGCCAAAGCAGGCTGCGCCGCAAGCCCTATCGAGAGGGCAATCGCGAGCGCAAAAAATGTCTTGGCACAACTCATTCGCATTCCAGCCTTATTCCTCCGCGGCCGGCTGCTGACTGCCGTCCGAATCCGGGCTCGGCGGCTGCGCTTGCTGCTGGTCCGGCGTCTGATCCTCCGGCACTTCCGACAACGCATCGAACTTGCTCAACACGTCGTAATTTTCAAGCACGCCCAGATCCTTGATCGCTTCGAAATCCTGCTGCTCGGTGGCTGCTGGATTCACCTCGCGCGGCAATCGCCCCATCCACACGCCTAGCGCCAGCAGCAAGGCCATCGCCAATGCTAGGCGGGGCTGCGGCACCAGCCAGCTGAACCAGCGCGGCCGCGGCTCTTCGGCTATCCGCGCGCGAATGCGCGCATCGAATCCGAGCGAAGGCTCGACCAGCGGCACTTCATCCAGCACGCCCCACAGCTTGCGGAACCCTTCCGCGCGCTCGTGGCAAGCGACGCAAGCGGCCAAATGCTCTTCCACCTCAAGCCGCTCCGCCGAATTCGCCCGGCGATCCAGGTACGCAACCAATTGCTTGGAGACTTCTTCGCACTTCTTCATAAGGGCCGTCCTTCCCCTGCGCGATGCGCCACCGACTGGGCCACAAGTGGGGCCAGTTGCACTCGCAGGGTCTCGTAAGCGCGAAACAAAAGCGACTTCAGCGCGCTTTCCGAACATTCCAAAATTTTTGCAATCTCCGCGTAATCCATCTCTTCGTACTTATGCAGCAGCACCGCCACGCGCTGTTTTTCCGGCAACGACGAAATCGCCTGGCGGATAAATTCCGCCCGGTCGCGTTCGATCATGTGCTCGTCGATGCGCATTTCGCGTGCGGGCAATTGCAGCGGCGCCTCGTCTTCTTCCACGGGCGCGTCAATCGAAACATCCATCTGGCGATGCCGGTTATCACGCACCGAATTCAGCGCCAGGTTGGTGGCGATGCGAAACAGCCAGGTGGTGAATTTTGCGCTCGGAGAATATTGCTTCCGCGCGCGGTAAACCCGCAAAAAAACTTCCTGCGCCAAGTCTTCCGCCGTCGCCGAATCTCTGACCATCCGGAAAAGGAAATTGATCAGAGGCGTGCGATATTTCTGCAGAAGGAGGTTGAAGGACGCATCGTCCCCCGCCTTCACGTCCAGCATTAATTGGACGTCAGACCTGGTCATGGCCCCCACATTGTATCTAACACCTGCGGTGCCATAAAGTTGCAGGGCGTAGGAGTGTTCCATGATTTCGCTCCGTTCTGGACTATGAAACCCGGACAGCGCGGAAAAGTTGCCTAGGAGAGCGGTTGGGATGGAACAGTGTGGGGCAGATTAAGCTTTTGTATTCAGCTGGTTAGACGTTGAATAGGGCCTTTAATCCCAGCATAATTGCCACGCCTAGGAATACCAGCAAGGCCATTCCGATGCCGGGCTCGTGGTTTACTTCGGGGATTAAATCGGACGCGGCGACATAAAGAGTCACTCCCGCCGAAAGCGGCAAAGCGAGCCCCACGGTGCCGCGCAGTAGTAACATGAACGCCATGCCGAGCAGCGTGGTCCCGCCGAGAATCGCCGACGATACGAATGCGGTACGTCGGCTTTGTCCGCTGGCCAGCATCAGCGACGCCACCGTAAACCCCTCCGGCAACTTGTGCAGGAAGACCGCGACGAAAATCACGCCTCCCAGCCAGGTGGAAACCAGCAGGCCGGACGCGATTGCCACTCCGTCAAAGAATGTATGGATTCCCAAACCTAGCAGTGCCGCGTAACTCGCGTGCGCGTGCGAGATTTCTTCGTGGTGTGTCTCTTCGCCGAAATGAAAATGCGGCGCAAGAGTGTGTTCGAAAAAATGAACGACGAAATATCCGGCGAGCACCAAGAGAAAAACCGAGCTCGTATCGTGGAACAGGAACGATTCGTTGCCGCCGCGCAGCTTGAGCGATTCCGGGATCATCTCGACCACTGCGGTTGCCAGCATGAATCCCGCGCCCAGCGCGATGAAATATTTCAAGTAACGCCGCGACCATTGGCGATGCGCAACGAGCGACCCACCGAGTACGTTCGCACCCGCCGCCGTCAATCCCAGCAGCAGCCCGACGAGAACCCGCCCGCTCATCCGCACTGCCCCTGTTCGAACGAGTCGGACCTCGTATCCCATTTGATAATCTGTACCCACTTGTTCGGACCTTTTCGGATCACACCAATCGGGGCTCGGCGCGCTAGCAGGAATTGCAATCGGCATGGTGGCGTCGATTTCGACTTCATTGAAGCGGTCTCAAGCGGGTCGCGGCGCTTACGCCGAATGCCGGAACAGAATCACGTCGCCATCTTGCACGATGTATTCCTTGCCTTCAAGCTTCACTTGGGCCTTCTCGCGCGCGGCGGCGAAACTGCCGGCTTTGATCAGGTTCTCCCAGTTCACCACTTCGGCCTTGATGAATCCGCGCTCGATGTCACTGTGAATCGCGCCCGCGGCTTCCTGCGCGTTCATTCCGCGCTTGATGGTCCATGCGCGGCATTCTGGTTCGCCTGCGGTGAGAAACGAAATCAGCCCGAGCAATTGGTAACTCGCTTGTATCAGCCGGTCGCGTCCTGATTCTTTCAGACCGTAGGCATTCATCATTTCAGCGGCTTCGGATTCCGGCAATTCAGCCAGTTCCGCCTCGATCTTTCCGCAAAATGGCACCACCGCCGTTTGCGGCTTCGACGCAAGTTTTTCCAGATGATGCTTTTCGATCACCCGATCGATGTCCGCCGCCTCGTCGTCGCCCAGGTTCAGCACGTAGAGCATCGGTTTGCGCGTGAGAAATTCGAAGCCCGTGAGCATCTTCAGTTCTTCAGGCTTGAATTCCAGCTCGCGCAGCGGCTGCTCGGCCTCGAGCGCTTTGCGGCAGCGCGTGAGGAGCGCGAGTTCTGTTTCCAGGATGGTTTCTTTCTTTTTCTTCAGATCTTTTTCCAGCCGCTCCATCCGCTTGGAAGTTTGTTCCAGGTCGTAGAGCATCAATTCGATCTCAACACTTTCGATGTCCCGCAATGCGTCGAGCGACCCGCCTTCGTGCGGCACCGCTGGATTTTCAAATAGCCGCACGACGTGTGCCAGCGCGTCGGCTTCCCGCAAAGGCACGAGCGACGCTGAATTTTTCTCGCGATCCTTCTGCAATCCGCCCACATCCACGTACTCGATGGTCGCGAACGTGTTTTTCTTAGGCTTGAATATTTCCGCCAGCTTCAGCACGCGCGCGTCCGGCACCTTCGCGATGCCCACGTGGGCCTGATTGGGCGCGCTGCGGCCTTCCACGCGCGCTCCGGTGAGTATGCGAAATAAGCTGGTCTTCCCTACTTGCGGCAACCCAATAATTCCAGTTTTCATCAGCCCACGATACTAACACAGCCCCACCGCTGACCCGCGGTCGCGGCGAGGCCAGACGATTTGTGCCTAACGGTCCTCGTCCGGTATCCTTTCCAAAACCCATGACTGAAACTATTTCTCTACCCTTCGATCACGTCAAAGCGCATGAGTTTCTCCGCGGTATAGACAAGCGCCTCGCGCGTGTGATCGAAAAGACCGGCGTATTCCAGTTCAAGCTAGACGAATGCGACAGCGTTTACGAATCGCTGCTCGAAGCCATCGCTTACCAAAGCATCAGCGGCAAAGCCGCCGCCACGATTTTCGCGCGCATCAAGGCGCTTGGCTCGAACGGCCTGTGCCCCACGCCCGCTGAAATTCTCACGACGCCGAATCAAAAGCTGCGCGAGGCTGGACTTTCCAATGCGAAGGCCGCCGCGATGAAAGATCTCGCGCAGAAGACCATCGAAGGAATCGTTCCCACGTTGGAAGAGGCTGGAAAATTATCGGACGCGGAACTCGTCGACCGCCTGATTTCCGTGCGCGGCATCGGCGCTTGGACCGTGGAAATGTTCTTGATCTTCCGCCTCGGGCGCCCGGACGTCTTGCCCATCCACGACTACGGCGTGCAAAAGGGCTTCGCACTGACGTACGGCAAAAAAGTAATCCCCAAGCCGCGCGCGCTCGCCGCCTTTGGCGAACGCTGGCGTCCTTATCGTACGGTGGCAAGCTGGTACATGTGGCGCGCTATCGAACACTACGGGAAAACTCGCAAGGTCGCGAAAAACGCTAAAGCAGCCAAGAAATCCGCCAAGGCGATGAAGAAATCAAACAAGAAGTCCGCCGCGAAGAAGCACTCAGCACGGAAGAAAAAGTTCGGTCGCAAGAACAGTTCGTAGGGGCGCTGCTTGCCGCGCCTCAATTTGCCGCAATGCCCGCCCGCTCGCAGGGCTGCGATTTTGTCCTGCGTTTTCCTCTGCGAACCCTGCGCTCCGGCCTCTGCGCCCTCTGCGATAAATCTTTTGGTCTGCCCAAGCGAAGCGCGACACTCAATTCCCCGCCGGAAATCCTCGCACTGTGAGAAACAGGGCGGCCACTCCGATCAGCAGCGTGGCGCCTTCCAGCTGAACCGAAACGCCGTGCAGGCGGTCGAATTCGACGCGCCATGGATTGTCCTTCGGCGTTTCCATCACTGAGCCCATCTCTCTTCGCAATACGTTCATGCGGCGAATCACCACGTGCTGCGAGATGATCGTCAGAACTACCATAACTACGACGCCCACGACCGGCAGCACGAGCCGCTTGTCCGCGCCCGCCGAAGTCAACGCCATCGCTGCCGTCGCGATCAAAAACAGCAGTCCGGCAATCACTCCAACGGTGTGCAGCCGCCGCAGCGTGAACTCCACCAACAAACCAGCCAAATCCTGGCTCGGCAGAACGCGAAACGCCCCGGGCGCCACCGCCGCGCTGAAATAGAAAATCGACCCCAGCCATGTACCTAATGCGAACACCTGTACGAATCGCAGGATGCTGGTCATCAATGATTTCCGTTAGAATGATTTTTCGGCCGGAGCAGAACTTGGGGTTTTGCGTGACGGAACTCGGAAAGAAATTCAGTCGCCATTTTTAGCTACGAATGCTCTTCCGGCCGCATCTGAGTGGATGGTGATTGGTGGGCGACCAAGGACTTGAACCTTGGACCTCTCCCGTGTGAGGGGAGCGCTCTAACCACTGAGCTAGTCGCCCACGGAACCTATTTTTGTAGCAGAAGGCCACGCGAATTGCAAACAAGGGCGATAGAGGATCAACTCGAAGCCCTTCGATGATCACACTACACTTCAAGATTTACGGTTTTGCCCTTGTAGTGGGGCTTTGCGGTATCGTTTTTGGATTGCTTGGCGGTCTGTTCAGTCTTATGGTTCTCAGCCATACCAGCAATGCTGTGATTAATGGCACGCTGCATCTATCGTACCCCCAGTTTTTTGCGCTGACTGGGCTGATTGGCTTCGGCTGCGGAGTGCTCGTGGGACGGAGCGAAGCTCGGAGAAAGTTCTTACAGTGACCCAACATACAAAGACTGCCACCGAAAGCGCCAGCACTCGTCTCGCCGAGCTTTTGCGCTCGATTTCACGTGTCGTGAAGGGCAAGGAAGACGTCATTCATCTGGCCCTCACCACACTGCTCGCACGCGGGCATTTGTTGATCGAAGACGTTCCCGGGGTCGGCAAGACCACTCTAGCGCAGGCTCTCGCGCGTTCGTTTCACTGCTCGTTTCAGCGCATTCAATTCACCTCGGACATGCTGCCCAGCGACGTGATTGGCGTCAGCGTCTTCAATCCCGCCAACCAGGAATTCGAATTCAAGCCTGGACCGATTTTTGCGAACATCATCGTCGCGGACGAAATCAACCGCACCACGCCCAAGACGCAATCGTCACTACTCGAAGCCATGAACGAAGCGCAAATCACAGTGGACAATCGTACGCATCCGCTGCCCAATCCGTTTCTGGTGCTGGCGACGCAGAATCCGATCGAACATCACGGCACGTACCCGCTGCCGGAATCGCAGCTCGATCGCTTTTTAATGCGGATCAAAATGGGCTACCCCTCGCGCGACAGCGAAAAAGAGATCATCCGCAATAACGCCGGTCACGCGCCCGTGGAAAAAATTGCGCCGGTGATGGACGCGGCCGACGTGGTCGCCATGCAGGAATCCGTTTCAAAAGTAAAAGTGGACGAAAGCTTGCTGGACTACGCTCTGGAAATTGTGGAGCGCACGCGCCAGACCGAACAGTTGAGCCTGGGTGTCAGTCCGCGTGGCGCCGTGATGCTGCATCGCGCCGCGCAAGCACGTGCCTTCCTCGAAGGTCGCGATTATTGCCTGCCGGACGACTTCAAGCGCCTCATCGTTCCGGTGTTCGCGCACCGCGTGGTGGTGAGTTCGCGCTATATTTCAACGCAGAAAAAATCCGAACAGGCTGAAACCATTCTCGGCGAAATTCTCGATTCCACCCGCGTCCCTGTGTAAAAACGATGGCCGATTCGCTCGTTCTCCGCATGTGGCGCGCGCGCGACAAGCCCGGCTGGCGCAATTTCGGCGTCGCCATGCTGGTGCTCTCCGCGGCGTTGCTGGTGGCGCTTTTTTCCGCCGCCGTGGCGCAACAGGGCCGCATCCTGCTCGCCGCCGTCACCACCGTCATTGCTCTTGGCATGGCCGCGTGGGTTGCCATCACCATCGTGCCCAATCTCGCGCGACGCACCAGCCTCCGCTGGGTGGTCTATCAGGTTGACTACCGCCTCACGCGCGAGGGAATGGTTTACCTCGGCGTCGTCGCGATTCTGATTCTCGCTTCCGTCAACACCGGAAACAATCTGCTATTCATGATCCTCGCGTGTTCCCTCGCGGGCATCCTGATTTCCGGCGTCCTTTCGCGCGCGGTTCTCACTGGCATTGACCTAAAATTCGACATGCCCGAGCACATTTTCGCCGAGCAGCCAGTGCTCGCCGAGCTCGAATTGCGCAATGAAAAGCAAGCGTGGCCTTCGTTTTCGTTGCGCGTGATCGGCGCGAACAAAAAAGGCTCCGGTCAAATTCTGACGCGGCCTGTGTTTTTCCCGTACATTCCGCGACTCGGCTGCGCACGCCAAAAAGTGGAGCTCACTTTCCCGCATCGTGGCGCCTACCGTCAGGACGCCTTCGGCATCCGCACGCGTTTCCCTTTCGGCTTCTTCGAAAAAACGCGCCGTGTGGATTCGGATCTCGAGATCGTCGTGTACCCCGCCGTCGCGCCCACCGACCATTTCTACGAAGTGCTGCCGCTGCTGAGCGGCGAGATGGTCAGCTATTTTCGCGGCCGTGGCCACGAACTGCATTCGCTGCGCGACTATCTCCCCACCGACAGCGCCCGCGTGGTGGATTGGAAAGTAACCGCACGTGCCGGCCATCTGATGGTCCGCGAATTTGCACGCGAGGATGAACGCCGCGTGATGCTGGTGCTCGATCCATTTGTCGGACCACCGCCCGCTGCACGTGGCACAAGTGTTACGACGGAACAGGCCGGCTCCGAACGCGCCGCGGCAGAGCATAAGCAACGATTCGAGCGTGCCGTTGGCATGGCCGCGTGCATTGCGTGGCACTTCAACGAGATCAATTCGGTGCTGCAATTCCGCACGAACCGTTTCGCTACTCCCATGGCGCCCGCCGAAGAAATCATTTACGACGCCCTGCGCGAGCTCGCGAAGATCCAGTCGGACGAATCCTCCATCGGCGGCGCGTTTCTCGATGAACTCGCCTCCGACCACGAAATCTTCAAAATCATCCTGACCGCACGCCCGCAAAATACAATTCCTACCGCGCTGTGGTCCTCCTCGTACTTCCTCTTCCTCAACTCGCTATAACACTTTAGGGATTTCTTATCCGGCGGTTTTTCTCTACGAATTCTGCGTTCCGAACTCTGCATGTCGGCATCCGAAGCGCCGTATTCCAAAAAATGCGAGAATACGCCACGCATGAAAACCCATCCCACCGGCCGCGCGTTAGGAAATTTCCAAATGCTCCTGCTCCGATGGTTCCGCGCGTACCAACGCGATCTGCCCTGGCGTGCCAGCCGCGACCCGTATCGCATTTGGGTCGCGGAAGTGATGCTGCAGCAAACGCGGATCGCCGCTGTAATGCCCTACTACCAGCGTTTCCTCGATCGCTTTCCTAATGTCGAATCACTCGCGCGCGCAGCGCAAGCAGAGGTCCTGAAACTCTGGTCCGGGTTGGGCTATTACAGCCGTGCGCGCAATCTGCATGCCGCCGCGAAACGAATTGTCGCGCAGCATGGCGCACAATTTCCGCGCGAGCTGAGTGCTGCTCTCGACCTGCCTGGCATCGGCGTGTATACCGCTGCAGCGGTTCTCAGTATTGCTTACGATGTGCCGCTGGCCGTGCTCGATGGCAACGTCGCACGTGTCCTCGCCCGCATCCACGGGATTCGCGGCGATTTGCGCGCGCCGAAAAGGTGGCGCGTGCTCAACGAGACCGCGGATCATCTCCTCGCGCGCGATGCGGCAAGCGATTGGAATCAATCGCTGATGGAACTGGGCGAAGTGGTCTGCACGCCGCAATCGCCTCGCTGCGGCGTTTGCCCCGTCGCGCGCTGGTGTCGCGCCCGCGCGAAAGGTCTGGCGAACGAAATTCCCGCGCCGCGCCGCAAACGCGCCCCCGTGCACGTGAAGATCGCCGCGGCCATCCTGCTCGACCAGCGCGGCCGCACCCTGCTCGTGAAGGATCCCGGCGCGCACGACGGCGTCCTTTTCTCGCGCATGTGGCAATTCCCCGCCATTGAAGTCACGCGCCGACCCAAAGCTACGCTCGCCGCGCATCTGGGCGCAACTCTAAACCAGCCTGCTGACGCGCTCGAACTTGAAGCGCTGCCCGCAGCGCGCCACGGCGTCACCTTTCGCAACATGGCCCTGCTCCCGTTTCTCGCGCGTGTCCACCAACTGCCGAAACTACCCCGCGCGCGTATCCTCCCGCTCGCAAATCTCGCAAAACTCCCCATTTCCAGCGCCACACGCAAGATCGCCGCGGCCGCCACGGCGCTCGTACCTAAAAATTTTGCCATTACACGATAAGCGTCGGCCGCGCCACCATCTGGGCGGCGGGTGTTAGCATCCTAAATAGGCCATGGCGTCCACAGCGCGAGTCAGCGCGCCGCCCCTTTCGGCGGTGCAACGTTATTTTGAGGTGTCGCTGTTCCTGCTCGTCTCGACGGGCATTCTCGCCGTCGTCAGCACCGGCAAGCTCGACATTTTTTCGACAGTAGTTCCGGTAGTCGCTCTCGGCTACAAAGCCATTCGGATCTGGCGCGGACGGCCTCCCGAGCTTACCGTGCGATTTGCGACCGGACTGGTGCTGGCTTATTTCCTGTTTTTCCCATTTGATCTCTGGGTAGTTTCGCGCGCCCTCTCCGCAGGCGCGCCTAATCCAGCGCTTTATTCCGCGCTGCTGGCGGCGGTCCACCTGATGTTGTTCGCCAGTCTGGTGCGTCTCTTCTCCGCCCGTACCAATCGCGACTACGCATTTCTGGCGATGCTCGCGGTTACCTGCATGCTGGCCTCGGCGATTCTTACGGTGGAAACCAGCTTCCTCGTCGCGCTCGCAATTTTCCTGGTGCTGGCCGTCTCCACTTTCGTCGCGCTGGAAATCCGCCGCGGCGCGAATGACGCGGTTTCGCCGCCTCTCGACTCCGGCTCGCCGCTGGCGCACCAGTTGAATCGCGCGCTGGGACTCACTTCCGCGCTGGTTGCCATCGGCACGCTGGCGATCGGCTCCGTGATTTTCTTCTCGCTGCCACGTTTCACCGCGGGCTACTTGAGCGCGCTGAGCCTCCAACCAAAATTGATGACAGGTTTCAGCGACAACGTCACGCTGGGCGAAATTGGCGAAATCCAGAAGAGCCACGCTGTGGTGATGCGCATTCACATCGATGGCGAGCCCGGACGCGGCGACGGCATGCATTGGCGCGGCATGGTGCTCACGAATTTCGATGGCCGCCGCTGGTTCACGCCCGCGCGTGAACAAATCGCGTTTTTCCCCGATGCGGACGGTACTTACCGCATCGATATGCCCCCGCTGCCCGCCGGCGATTCCTACCAGTTGAGCTACACCGTGCTGATGGAACCGCTCGCGAGCGACGCGATATTCGTTGCGCCGCGCATCGAAAGGCTCCGAGGCCGTTTTGCAAACGACGTGGATCGCGTTGGCCCTACGCGTCGAACCAGCTTTCTTCTAGTCGATCCCACGGAATCGATTTCCAATCCTTCGCACAACGATACGAAAGTACGTTACGAAGCCACGTCGAACATCCCGAACGTGCCTCCAGCGCAATTGCGCGTCGCCTCTGCGGTATTTCCAGCGTCTCTCGCGGCTATTTACTTGCAAGTTCCACCGCTCGATTCGCGTATCAAAAAACTGGCCACGGACATCACGGCAGGTGCCCCGACCGAATACGACAAAGCCGCAAAAATTGAGCAGTACCTGAAAGCTCATTACACTTACACGCTCGATCTGCGCGGTCCGCGCACTGCCGATCCGCTGGCCCATTTTCTTTTCACCAGCCGCGCCGGCAACTGTGAATATTTCGCCGCCGCCATGACTGTAATGCTGCGCGATGTCGGCATTCCCGCGCGGTACGTAGGCGGATTCCTTTCCGGCGAATACAATGACGTCGGAGGCGACTGGATTGTGCGCGCCAGTGACGCGCACGTTTGGGTGGAAATTTTCTTTCCCGGATACGGCTGGATCACCTTTGATCCCACCCCTCCGGGCGATGCCAAGCGCACTGGGCTTATGGAGCGTCTGGGCATGTATTGGGATTGGTTTCAATATGCGTGGGGCGAGTGGATTATCAACTACGACCTCGTCCACCAGGTCACTCTCGCGCAGAACGTTCAGAAAGCTTCACGCGATTGGGGCGAGAGTGCCCGCAAGTATTATCGCGACAAGCAGCGCCAGGCCATGGACGTGATCATCACCCTCGATAAGAAAATCGAGGCGTCGCCTTATTTTCTGCCCAGCTTGCTCGTCTGCCTGATCACGCTGCTCCTCTACCTGCGCGGTCGCAGCATGATTGCTTACATCGTGGCGCGCTGGAGCTTGCGCGCGCGGAATCGCGGCAACGTCACCGCCTCGCTCGCCACTTTGGAATATCGCGAAATGTTGCGCCTGCTCGAAAAACGCGGCTGGAAGAAATCTCCCTCACAAACAGCGCAGGAATTCGCCGCCGCCATTCCCGCCGCGGATGTAGCTGCACCCGTCGCGCAGCTCACGCAGCTCTACCAATCCGCCCGCTTCGGCAATCATCCGGCACCCGTCGCGCAAATGTCACTGCTGCTAGGTTCAATCCGCGAAATGATCCGTGCCCGCAAGCCATCGCCGCGATGAAGTAGACAAGCTTGCACAAGAGCCCCACGTTTACCGATGCCACGAAATCCCTGCGTTCCGCGCTACCGATATGGCTTCCTGTCCGCGCCCGCAGCCCGCGATGCCTATGGTAGAATTCAGTGTTTCGCAACACGCCAAAGGACCGCATTGAATGCCGAAGGTTGGATTCGTCAGCTTGGGATGCCCGAAGAACCTCGTGGATAGCGAGGTGATGATGGGCATTCTTGCGCGCGCGGGCTACGAACTGACGCCGCGCGCGGGCGAAGCCGACGTGCTCGTCGTCAACACCTGCAGCTTCATCGAGCCCGCCCAAAAAGAGTCGGTCGACTCCATCCTGGAGATGGCGGAGTACAAAAAATTCGGCCGCGCGCAGAAATTGATCGTCGCCGGATGCATGGTGGAGCGCTATCGCGATGACATCCGCGAACAAATTCCCGAGGTGGATGCGGTCATCGGCACGGGCGAGATCGAGAAAATTCTGGCAGCCTGCGAAGGCCAACTGCGCGCGGACGACCCGCACGCCGCGGACTTACCGACGTATCTTTACCACGACGCGACGCCGCGCGTTCTCGCGACTCCCAGCCACACTGCTTATATCAAGATCAACGAAGGCTGCGACCATCCCTGCACCTTCTGTGTGATTCCGCAGCTGCGCGGAAAATTCCGCAGCCGCCGCTTCGAATCCGTGATGCGGGAAGCCGAAAATCTCGCGGCCGCGGGCGTGCGCGAAATCTCGCTGATCGGGCAGGACACTACTTTTTACGGCGAAGACCTCGGCATTCGCGACGGCTTGGCCACGCTGCTCGAACGACTCGCGCAAATCGAAGAACTCAACTGGGTGCGCTTTCTTTATTGCTATCCGAATCGCATCGGGCCGCGCCTGCTCGATACCATCGCGGCGCATCCGCGCCTTGCGAAATATCTCGACGTTCCGCTGCAGCACGCCAGTCGCAGCGTTCTGGCGCGCATGAAGCGCGGGTCGAATGGCGATGCGTTCCTCCAAATGCTCGAAAAGACGCGCAAAGCCATTCCTGGCGTCTCAATTCGTACATCCTTCATTGTTGGCTTCCCCGGCGAAACCGAAAACGATTTCCGCAAGCTTTGCGAATTCGTCCGCGCGGCCGAATTCGATTGGATGGGCGTCTTTGCCTATTCCGACGAAGACTCCTCGAAAAGCTTCGCTCTGGAAAATAAAGTCGATGCCAAAACGATCGCGCGCCGCCGCGACACGCTGATGTCCATTCAGAGGAAGATCTCGGCGCGCAAGCTTCGCGGCAAGATCGGCCAGCGTTTGCAGGTGATGGTCGAAGGACCGTCGAAAGACACCGAGCTGATCTGGGAAGCTCGCCTCGAAGGCATGGCCCCCGAAATTGACGGCAAAGTCTACATCACCGAATTTGAAGGCGTGAATGACGCTGCCAACCTGCCCAGCCCCGGCACGCTAGCGACAATCGAAATCACAGAATCGAAAGATTACGACCTAATCGGCCGCGTCGTCGAGTTCGAAAAACCCATACCCGGCTCTGTCGGCCGTCAACAGCTCGCGGCAGCGTCGCCTTTCCCAATCCTCGCTTAAATGCAGGCTAGGTGTGGCGCCGCGCACTTTGCGGTATCCTCTGCGTATGAAGCATCGTTGCCCGATCTGCAAGAAACCCACGGACTCGGACGCTAATGCCGAATTTCCGTTTTGCAGCGAACGCTGCAAGCTACTC